>Ga0209515_10000377_pt1 | contig 83697 bp, 99 predicted proteins | sample Subgroupgradi54m_FD_187454 | JGI IMG/M metagenome (GOLD analysis project Ga0209515, IMG submission 187454) | Subsurface groundwater microbial communities from S. Glens Falls, New York, USA - GMW60B uncontaminated upgradient, 5.4 m (SPAdes)... ...
CGCAGCGGCGCGGCGCTCGGCTATGGTCATATATAAAGAGAAATGAGAATTTAAAGTTTCTTGCGGCCTCTCATCTGCGGGTCTTCGCTAATCGCTCAGACCACGCAGTATTCCCGGCCGCTCATAAAAAATAGAGGATGACCGGCAAAATCAGGCACCCCATCGCGTGGTTTCTCGCGCTCCCGGATAATCCTGCCGTGAGGCCGACACTGGTAGAGATAAGCAGCACGACGATGCCGAGCCAGCCGGAGAACAGGACGACAAGCGTCGCAACGAAGATGATGACGCCGAGCACAACAGCGCGATAATTCACTTTCGAAAGGAGCCTTCCGAAAACACGGGCGAGGGCCAGCGAGAGCCAGGTGCTCGCGCCGCCGGCGACAAGCGCCACCATCGCGAGCATCGCGATGCCCGCCGGCTTCACCGTCATCACCTGAAGGATCGTCAGCACCGCGCCGTTCCTCGCCTTCTCGAGTACTGCCAGGCACACGAGAGATATCACAAAATTCACTGTGCCGAGACCGCCGACCATGATCATATAGCCAAGGTCACCGAGCTTTCGGACCAAGCCGGAGACCAGCACCGCACCCTGCGCCGGACCGAGGCCAGGAAAGAAAGAGGTCATGCTTCCTGCGAGGGTCCCGGACGCCACCGCCTTCACGATCACGCTCCTCGAGACACTCAACCCCTCCTCGCATGATTGGGGAGGGATGACGGTCGTGTCGCGAAGGCTGATGAGGAGCGTGCTGATGCCAAAGAGGCCAGAGAGCAGCGGAAAAAGAGGGTCCTTCAATGGCAGCGAGAAGATCACCATGCCGAGGACGCCGCTGAGCGTGAAGATAAGGAGGTTCTTCCATCGCTGTTTATCCTTGAAGATGAGATAGAGCATAAAGCCCAGCAATAAGATTCCGATACGGTCCTTGAGGAGAGGCTCCAGGAACCGAATAATGGGAAACAAGATCGGCAGCAGGAGCACGGAGAGCATAAGAGAGAGCAGGCTGCCCATGACCGTAAGTTTCACGGCATCAAACGCCTTGCCCTGCAGCAGCAGGCGATGGCCGGGAAGGATGGCGGCGACGGTCTCGCTGTCCGGCGCGCCGAGGAAGACGCTGGGGACAAAATCGAGAAAGGTATGCGTCACCGCCATGGCGACGATGAACGCGGCGATGGCGATCGGCTGGACATGCCGGAGCAGGAACGGCGCGATAGAGAGCAGAAGGAGCGCGACAAGGTTGATGTGCACACCAGGCAGCAGACCGGTGATGATGCCACAGAGGATGCCGATGATCGTCGCGAGGAGAAGTTCCGCCAGCATCCAGAAGAAGATGTTTTTGCGGTTCATAAACGTTCGGGAGAAAAAACCGGAAAAGATGCGGTGTGGAGAGAAGATTTTTCGGCTCCAGGCATCGATATCCGGAATTGTATCCGGAATGTTTTCGCCATCTCTTCCCAGAACACATTTACCCAATATATATTTACTCAATCGTAGTCAATGAGGCAAAAATTTATAAAGAAAAAACAATTCATAGCTGCCATGGGGCGTGCATTTACTCTTCTTGCATTGATAGCTGCGTTAAGCCAAGGAGCTGGCTGCGTCTCGCCTGAAGCAAACACTGGATCGAATGACCCTCCGGCAGCAGCTGCGCCATGTCAACCTGCGCAGCCTACCGCACCAGCGCCAACGCCTGTTCCAGCACCGATGCCAGCTCCAGTGATGCCACAACCTGCACCAGTAGCGCCACCGGCACCAACACCTCCCCAACCATCATCGCTCGAAAGCTACCTGCCCTGGCAAGGGTATCAATACCCCATCGCCGCAGGAGAGCTCCGGGGCGTCCATCTCTATCGTGTCTTCCAAGCAGGAGAGGGCAATGCGTATACAGCGCGCGTCGGCCTTGTCCTTGAGGCTGCTCCAGGCGCCTATGTCCAGTACCATCGCAGCATGCTCGCCTTCGGCGACCGCATCGTGAAGACAGAAGTTATCGCATCCGGCGATGCAGGACCGGATGGATTCCCTGAGTGCGGCAGATATGTTCAACTCCGGCACACCTTCACCCAGCCCATTCCTGGCATCGGTGGATCTGTAGACACGCTCTATTGCGGGCTCGAGCTGCGGGACGCGCATACCGTCGTCGGCACGACGGTACAGGATGACGCGCCGGATGGCGGCGTGATCCTCGGGACCGTGACGAGACGAGACGACCAGACACGCCCGCCACGACTCGATTTTTTCGTCTTGGCAGCAGATGGCGCTGGACAATACAACACGCTCATCGGGCCGCTTGGCCTCCTCCGCCCTCAATAATAGACGGCTGCCGGTCTCTCTGCAATCCGCCAAATCTTTTTATAATCCCCAGCCTTCTCCCCTTGCATGGACAATAAAGCGCAGCCACCTCGCGTTCTCATCGGCATCGTCACCTACGACGGCCACCGGCATGCCATAGAGAAGCTCCTCGAAGCTATAGGGAGCGTCACCAATCCATTTGGCTATCCGCATGCGACCGTCATCTTCGCCGACAACTCAGCAAAGGACGAGTATGCGCGCTTCCTCCAAAGCAAAGGCTTCGAGGTGCTCAAGGACAGCGCAGATGGCACCCGTATCGACCGCATCATCCGCGGCAGGAACCATCTCCGCGACGTCTGCCTCGAGCGCAGCTATGACTATCTCTTCTTCCTCGACACCGATGTCATCCCGCCGAAGGACACCCTCTCTCGTCTTCTCCGCCACCAGAAAGAGGTCATCACCGGTATCTATCTTGGCGCCATGACCTTTGATAGTAAGACCGAGATCCTCCCAGTGCTTTACACGCCGCTGCCTGACGGTCGCGTCCGCACCATGCGCATCGCTGAAGTCATGGAGGGCAAGCTCATCCCTATCGCCGCTGCCGGCCTCGGCTGCTGCCTCATCCATCGGAATGTCCTGGAGAAGCTGCGCTTCCGCAACATCGCCGCGTCCGTGACCGGAGGGGAGGACGCCGCGTTCTTCAAGGATGTCATCAGCCTCGGCGTTATACCCTACGCGGATACCTCGATAAAATGCTTCCATATGGGCTATCCAGAGGGCGATCGGCGGAATGAGCCCTACCAGTTTGAGCGATACAGAAGATGAGACAGATGGACCACCATTATTAGATACGGAATAGGCGCTTTCTTTATCGAATAGAAGGGGAGAGAAAAAAATAAAAAATAAAAAATTGGGTTATTGACCTTACGGCGTCGCGACTGGAGCGGAGACGTCGATATCGGCCATGCTGGTGCCCGTGACGACAACTTCCTTGCCGACGAGCTTGTCTGCCCAGTCCTTGTACTCAGCCAATACCTTTGTCGCACGTCTCGTGTCCTGCGCGTCATAGCCCGCGACAATCACCGATACGGTATCACCATGCTCGAAGAGCTTGATGATCGCCGTGCCTGGAGCGATACCGGAGGCATCACCACAGAGCGGCTCGTCGCTGCCCATGACCTTCGCCGCCGCGGAATTGATACAAGGGCCGCCGACCAACAACATATTGGTAGACAACTCCTGTCCCGCGACTTCAGAGGCGAGCTTCGCTGCTCCGACATTGATCGGATTCAGCACGACAGCGCCACCTGCTGCGGCACCGACGCGGCTCGTCTGGGTCTCGCCGAAAACGACGAAGACATCCGCACCACGCTGACTCAACGGGTACTCGATAGTCAGGCTGTCCGCATTGTTCGTGGACGACTCGTCAGTCTGCTCGAAGAAGGCACCGTACGTGGTGAGACCCTGCTTGAGGTCCTCCTCGTCCAATGACTCCATCTGCAACATGACAACCCGCACGCCTTCACCATTACTGTTCGTAAAGGTAAAGTTCTGCGGCGACACCACATTGAGGTCGACATTGTTGCCCGACGTGGCGTTAATCTGGACAGTGACGTTCTCATCACGACCCGAATCAAGGACACCATTGCCGTCGAACTCCGACGCGAGCGATCTCAACTGCAGGTCGAACCCGCCAGTGGCCGTAGTCAGGATCTGGTACATTGACGTACCAGCCGTATCGGTCGTCGCTGCGTTTCGCCAGTGCGGACCTTCGCTGTTGTTGTTCAGGCTCTGGTTACCCAGATCGAGGATGCCGCCACCATTGACAACAACCACGATCTCGTCGCCATCGACAAGGCCGTCAGAGTTCTGGTCAACCGCCAAGGGGAACTTCCCAAGGGAAGCGTTACCCACCGAAGCGTTGCCCGTCAAGGTGCTGTTTCCAGTACCGGTACTGACATATACCCGATAGGTATTACCGCCAACCACAAGCGTGTTGGCTGTCCCAAGGATACAGCTGTTCGGCAAGCTGGACGTGGAAAACGTCACTTCACGCTGACCAGTCGCTTCGTCATTGAAGGTCACCTGTCGGTTCACGGTGTCGATGGACTCGTACGTCAAGACGTGCGTAAACGAGGTCTCGTCCTGCGGACTGTCCGTCAACACGAAGAAGTCCTTCTCATCGATGTTGAGGATGTTGTCACAACCATCGACTGGACCGCCGGCAGTTCGGAGCGCCGTCACGTTCACAACCGCACCGTCTCCTGTCGTCACCTGATTATTGGTCAGGCTGACGCCGGTTGCCGATGCGTTGATGATACCTTCGTGGAAGACGAGGTCGTTGTCCTCATCGCCATACTTGAACGCCCCAAACGTGTCCCGCGAGTTGTCCACAAACGGTATATCGTACTCCAGGCCTTCCCTATTGGTGAACTGTAGGTCGTAGCTGTCGTCACCATTCGCATCGACGCGGATGATGCTGACGCCCGTGTCCGTCAATCCTTCATAGCGGATGTCCCAGACGTCCGAAAGCATGCCTTCGGGCTCGTCGAGGTACTCCTTGAGGCCGTGTCCCGGCGGGACGAAAACGTCGCCCTTCGGAGAGTCTGCCTTCAATCGGTACTCGATGGTCTGGATCTCGAAACCATCATTGTTCGAGAGGTTGACGCCCTTGATCTTCACGCGGCCGTCTTCGATGTCCTCTTCATGGACCTCGACGCCGGATGAGTCAAAGTTGTCGTCCGTGGCGTTCGTGTCGGAAAGCTCAACCTTGTTTGCTCCAAGGAAGAACTCGACCAAGTCTCCACCAGTCTCCTCTTGAGCCTCGTTAGGCAGGACGTCCCGGATGCCGACCTCGATACCGTCGCGCATGACGTCTGTATCGCCATCGCTGAGGTCATCGGTCACTTCGCCATTGATGACGAACTTGAGCTTCTGCAGGTCATCCGACACGATGAGGAGATTGACTTCGTATTCCTTACCATCGATGGTATAGGTCCGTGTCTCTCCTTCTTCCATAGTGTCCAGGACATCGCCGCCGAGCAGGTCAAGCGTCAACGCATTGCCAGACAGCTTGGTGTCGACAATCGCGAAGACTTTGCCGAGGATGTTCAATTCCTCGTCCTCGAGGTCATCGAGATGAGTGGTGGTGAGGCTTGATGAGACGCCTTCCTCGAACTCAATCTCGTACTCGAACATGTCCTTGCCGTCCGTGAACTTCAGGTAATCACCGACAACATCATCTTCATCCTCTTCAAAGGTGACTGTCCCACCAGGGATGAATTCGGTGTCGTTCAGCAATACCGCGTCCGAAAAGCGGAGGTACTGATTGTAGTCCGTCGCGCCCTCATCAGTCACGATAGTTCCGCCTTGCAGGCCCGCAAGATCGAACTCAGTCATTGTCTCTCGGACAAGACCCATTCGCTCCCGGATCTCTAACATATCGTTAGGTTCCGATATGGGCACTGCGTCACCAGAAACAGAGAGGACTCCTCCTGCTCCACCTGGCGCCGATGGCGTCGCCACCGGCTGCGCAACTGCGTATTGTAAGCTCGTCGCGATGTTAATCGCACCGACGACATCTTCTGCGGCTGCACGGTCGCCCACAACGATTACCCCGTTAAACTGACCATCCTTGATGAACAAGGGGTCCGGGTAGTCGCTGAGGTCAGCGGCCATAGCACCCAAAATCGTCGCACCGACCATAGAAAGTCCAGCGCCGATAGCGGCGATCTTTTGTATTGCCTTTCTAACCTTCATCTAAACACCTCCTAGTGTTCTAGTTTTTTTCTATCTTTTGGCTATCTTTTCTGTTGAACTGCAGGACACCCCAAGTCGCCTCAGGATGACGCATGAATGGGAGACAGGCTTCTTTGGCTGAACCTGCCCGCCGGCATCGTTGCCGACCGAACCTCTCTTAGCGACGACCCATTTATATATTTTCTGTGGACCGAAGCGCACAGCCAAGTATAAATAAAGGGCCAAAATTGAAATAATAACTAAATAATAGACCGAATAACCAAAGAAGGATGAATAATGCTTATTTTTATATTTTTAAGGTGCTATAATCGTAATAAAGCAAAAATATCAATTTTTATATCGTTTAATCTACTAAAACACGTTATAAACATAGAAGAAGCTTTATAACGTTAATATGCTCGTAAAAAGGCATACTATAAGGAAGAGTCTATGACAGAAAAGTGATGTGGACGGCAGGAACAGAAAATCTGATGATTTTCTTACCTGCCGCCGCACGGATCTGATAAGACGAGAATAATGGTGCGGACGGCAGGATTTGAACCTGCGTAGGCACTAAGCCAACAGGGCCTAAACCTGTTCCGTTTGACCGCTCCGGCACGTCCGCGTGTTTTAGGAAACAAGCGTCCCACTATAAAAAGGTTGAGGCATGATAGCTACTTCTTCTTCCCCGCTCCCCCGATAGATAAAGAATAGCTGAATTGGGGTTTCTCGTCGATCAAGGCCTGCAGGCGGTCCACCTGTTGCCGTAACTTCCCGCTATCCGGGTGACCGATCTCAATCGCCTTCTGATAGGCGACGATGGCCTTCTCGTGGCGTTCCTGCCGTTCCATAACCAGTCCGATACCGGCGAAGATGGCCGCATAGGGATACGACGAGGTGAAGACGGCCGCTTCCTTCGGCGGCACGCGCAATGCTGTAGTGAAGCAGCGCAAGGCCCTGCCATATTGACCAAGCTTGAAATAAGAGATGCCGAGACGGGTGGTGATCTCAATATTCATCGGTGCGAGACGGTTGGCCTGGCTGTAGAGCGTCACCGCCTCGTCGTATTCTCCGCTCTGGAAACGCTGTCCTGCGACGCGGAAGAGCGACGGAGCATCCTGCGCATCCACCGCCATTGAAGGAGACATGGCTGTCTTCCGGCCTTGCGCCTTCTTGCTGCCTGATGAAGAATCCTTTGCCATGATATCCAATGGATAGGAAGAATAAGGAAGAGTATTTATGCCTTTGCCGTGGATGCCTGAAAAATCCGGACGTCTACGGCTTGCCCTTCTTGTGGGATATATGGTATCTTTTCTTTGCCGTTTTCCCATACCCGCACGCTGCGCATCGCTTCTTCCGCTTATGGAACGTATGCTTCCCGCAACGACGGCAATAGACGTGGGTCTTCTTGCCTGACTTCTTGCCCATCGATGCTGTTCCTTTCATGCGCTACCTCGTCAGAAAACGCTTTTTATCTCCGTTACGCTGGTGCGATGATCGTGATGGTATCGCCACGGACAAAGACCGTGCCGAGCTTGCGGGTGATCTCGCCGGTCGTGGAGCGTTCCTCGCTGTCCTGAAGGACGACATTGATATGGATATCAAAGGCCTTAAGGTTGCCGATCATCTGCTTGCCGTTCTTCAACTCGACGATGACGCGCTTGTTCCGCGCGTCGTTGAGAGCATCTAATGGTCTTGAAGCATCCATGGAAAAAACACCCCGTATCTTGATTGGTTGTACACTTTTGGAAAGACCTCCCCTATTTAAATGTTTTGGATAACGCCGATAAAGCCTTTCCCGACCGTGAATCCAAATAGAAAACCTTTTAAACACCTCCTTTTTCGCAAGGGTATGGTCATCGTCCAAGGCAGGGCAACAAGCAAACCATCAGGCGGACGGCTTCTCCACTACCGCAAAGGACGGCAGTACGATATTGGCGGCCTGCCCATCAACACCAAGCTCGGCCAGCCAGAGCGAAAAGTCTTCCGGGTAAAGGGCGGTTGCCTGAAGGTCAAGCAGCTCAGCAACAATATCGCAAACGTGACCGACATAAAGACCAAGAAGACAATCGTGGCGAAGATCCTGACCGTGAAGGAGAATCCGGCAAACCGGAACTTCGTGCGGCGAAACATCATCACCAAAGGCACGATCATCGAGACAGATAAAGGCAAGGCACGCGTGACCTCACGGCCGGGACAGGAAGGCGTGATCAACGCGGTGCTCGTGCAATAGTCAGTCTCTTTTTCTAGAAATTTTCGCCTAGCTATCCCATCGAAGACTCGATAATTGACACCCCCTCGCCGTTCTTCATGTCGCTTGATACTGCTGATCTCTCTTTTTCTCCCCCTCACCCTTCGAGGGGGAGAAAAAGAGGGATGATTAAGGAGAGAGATACCCCATAGGGGCGGGCGGCAGTCATGGATTAATGGAAAACAAAGTTTTTATTTAGTGCATGCTTCCTCAGGTATATGGCACGAGTACCGATACTGCTGACACTAAAGGAAATTTACAGTATTCTCTATCAGGAATACGGCCCCCAAGGCTGGTGGCCCATCCCTTCGCTCGCGGGCACGCAAGGCTTCGATGCGCACGGCTACCATCCTCGCGATTACACGCACCCGAAAACAGATACGCGGCGATGGGAAATCGTGCTCGGTGCCATCCTGACGCAGAACACGGCATGGAAGAATGTCGAGAAAGCCCTCGCGAACCTTCGTGCCGCGGAGGTCACCAGCAAAGAGCGGATCCTCGCCTGCAGCGCGAAGAAGCTCGCCTCGCTCATCAGGCCTGCCGGCTACTTCAACCAGAAGGCAGAGCGCCTCAAGATCGTCGCGCGATTCTTCCTCGAACATCCGGATACGTTCAAGCTGGATACCGCCACGATGCGACAGACGCTGCTCGGTATCAAGGGCATCGGCCCGGAGACCGCTGACTCCATCATCCTTTATGCGGCGAAGAGGCCGCAGTTTGTTATCGACGCGTACACCCGACGCATCCTGTCACGCGTCGGCCTCACGGAGAAGGATGCGGCATACAATGGACTCCAGCAGCATATCATGGAAGAGCTCCCCCCTGATGAGAAGCTCTTCAATGAGTACCATGCGCTGCTGGTGGAGCACGCGAAGCGATATTGCCGGACAGAGCCGTTGTGCGAGACTTGCCCTTTGGCAGGCAAGTGCCGTCGCAAGCTTTAAAAAGGTGGAAGCATACGATGATAAAAAAAGAGGGAATCCATGGTAGACATCTCACTCATCGTCCTCATCATCTTCGTCATCTCGACCCTGCTTGGCGTCTATAAGCTGATCAAGCTCGGCGTCACGATCGCCGGCTTCATCTCCGTCGTCATCTCCGCGGCCCTGCTCCTCATGGGAGTGGCGCTCTACCTAGACGTCAATACCTTCCAGGAAAAGTTCGAGACCGCGCCCAAACTCTTCCTCCTGAAAGAGGGCGATACCCTCCTCGCCGGCTTTTCCGGCGTGCTCGGCAAGGCAGGGGAGAAGCCTGCCCTTCTCTCGGCGGAGGCCTTGGTGGACCTGCAGGCGAAGTACGACGCGAATGACCTCGCATCCATTCTCGACGGCAACTACAAATTATTCATCATCAATATCACGGTCTTCAACAATATCACCGAGGATCTTTTGGTAGAGGATGAGACGTACACCAAAGGCGAAATCGTCGTCATGATGCACTCGTCGACGCCGATGGATGATTTCACCGAGGACCTCCTCCAGCGGAAAGATATCTCGGCGCAGCAGCATGATGCTGTCAAACGGCAATTGGTCGCCAAGCTACAGAAGGATTCTCCTGATGACACGGCGTTCAAGGGGAACCTCTTCATGCTCCTGCTCGCACAGGCGGTCAAGGAGCAAGGCTCCCGCTTCATCCTCACTGAATTCCAGCATGGCCATATCCGCATCTATCCCGAGACCGCGCTCTTCAAGCTCGTGAAGTACACCCCGCCGAGGTATCTCTCGCAGATCCTACGGGAATCTACGGCGGCAGCCAACATGACTGCCCCGCAGGCATAGGAAACACCATGGGAATGCTCGACAAGCTCAAGTTTTGGAAAAAGAAAGATGCATTTCCCAGCCTCAAGCTTGACATCCCTCAGGCAGCTGGAGCGGGAAGCGGCATGGGCGGCTTCGGTCAGGACGCAACCGCAGGACTCGGCGGAACAGGGGCATTGGGCGGCATGAAAGAGACAGAAATCTCGCTCCGCGGCTTCGGCGCGGAGACCATCGAGGAGCAGCCGGCGCGACTGACGCCAGCGCCATTGGGCGGATCGAGCTATGGTGGGGGCTTCGGCCAGCCGCAGCAGGCGCCGCGGGCAGACATCATGGCGAAGGACATCGAGATCATCTCGAGCAAGCTCGACACGCTCCGTGCGACCATCGACTCTATCAACCAGCGTCTCGCCAATATTGAAGCGTACATGAACGACCAGAAACGGCGCGGCGGCTGGTGAAGGCATGCGCCTCCACGCCAGAGCGAACGATTGGCGATTTTTATGGATTGTGCTCGGCATCATCCTTCTCGACCAGCTGACGAAATTCTTCGCGTCACGCATCCCGCTGGGCATGGACCTTCCCCTGCTCGGAAATGTCCTCGCGCTGACGCACGCGCAGAACACGGGCGCGGCGTTCAGCATGCTGCAGGGCCAGAATATCATCCTCACTGCCATCACGATCACCATCCTCGCCGCCATCGCGTGGTATTATCCGAAGATAAAAAAAGAGCAGCTTGTCCTTGTCGCGCTGATCGCCGGTGGAGCGATGGGCAACCTCATCGATCGCGTGCGCCTCGGCCATGTGACGGATTTCATCCGCATCTCCATCTGGCCGGCGTTCAATGCGGCGGATGCGGCGATCACGATCGGGGCGTTGGTGTTGGCGTACAAGGTACTGAAGGAATAGTAACGTCGGTGTGGCATTTGATGGGCAGCACACCGGTTGCCCGCCTGGGTTTCTGATAGTGCATAAAAACTAGACAAAGAAGCTGTCTGTCGCGCTATCGTCAGCTTTGCGCCTATCCAATTTCTTTTGTCTCCCCTCGGAAGGTGAGGGGAGACAAAAGAAATTGGTGGCAAGAGCGAAAATGGAAGGGCGGCCAGTAAGAGAGGTTCAGGGTAAGAAAAGTATTACTCCCTCAGTGCGGCACGAATGCCAGTCACATAATCTGTTATATCCATCACTCGTCAGAACTCTTCTACATCCTCAAGCCCTTTCAGCCTGCCGTCGCGCTTGAGGAACTCCATCTGTGAACGGCGATACTTATAGATGAGATCCCCTTTGTCCTTGTCATACTCCCACGGTTCGACGATGACGACATCTCCCTCGCGCACCCACAATTTGCGCTTGAGCCTGCCCGGGATGCGCGTGATCCGTGTCTTGCCATCGAGGCAGCGCACGGACATCCTGCTGCCGCCGAGACGCTGCTCGACGATGCCGAAGACTTCCGGCGGCCGCGGCATCTTCATGCGGCGGATCTCTTCCTCTTCCTGCTGCTGCCGTTCGAATTCCGCTTTCTTTACGCCCATAGCGGCACAAAAAAGAAGTCTCTTTATAAAGGTTGCGACGAGATGATCAGATGGCTGGGCGAAGAGGGATCATAATCATCTATTTAATCATCTATTTCTTCCCGGCGACTTCTTTCTGCAGCGCCTTGATGAATTCATCGACCTTCTTCTCCCCGACGACCTCATTATTCCTCGTCCGCACCGTGACCGTGCTGTTCTTGATCTCCTGATCGCCGACGACAAGGATGTAGTTCACCTGTTCGAGCTGCGCCTCGCGGACCTTCTTCGGGATGCTCTCCGAGCGGTCGTCCACCATGACACGCAGGCCGGCATCGAAGAGCTGCGTGTACACAGACTTGGCATAGCCATCATGCCGATCCGCCACGGTGAGGATCTTGACCTGCACCGGGCTGAGCCAGAGCGGGAACCTGCCGGCATAATGCTCGACCATGACGGCGATGAAACGCTCGAGGCTGCCAAGGATGGCGCGGTGGATCATGACGACCGTGTGCTTCTTGCCGTCCGCGCCTTCATACTCGGCGCCGAATCGTAGGGGCATCTGGAAATCAAGCTGGACCGTGGCGAGCTGCCAGTCACGCCCGATAGCATCCTTCACGTCGAAATCGATCTTCGGGCCATAGAACGCGCCTTCACCTTCCTTGACCTCATAGGGGAGCTTCGCCTTCTTCAGGGAATCTTCAAGGGCTTTCTCCGCCGTGCCCCACACCGCCGCGTCTCCCATGAATTCCTTGGGACGCGTGCTGAGCTTGGCGTGGAAGCTGAAGCCGAAGACATCGACGTAAACATAGCGCACGAAATCCAGCAAGGCGGAGATCTCCTCCTGGATCTGCTCGGGCGTGCAGAAGATATGGGAATCATCCTGCGAGAACTTGCGCACGCGCGTCATGCCGCCGAGCACACCGCGGAGCTCATTCCGGTGGAGGAAGCAGAAGTCCGCGATGCGCATCGGGAGATCGCGATAGCTGCGCAGCTGCGACTTGTAGATGAGCACATGGCTCGGGCAGTTCATGGGTTTCAGGGAGAACTCCTCGTCATCGATGTTCAGCACGAACATGTTTTGCTTGAAATGCGACCAGTGGCCGGATGCCTCCCACAAGGCCTTGTTGAACAGCTGCGGCGTGATGACTTCGAGATAACCGCGCTTCCGGTACTCGGCACGGAGGAAGGTGAGGAGCTCGTTGTAGATGATGGTCCCCTTCGGCAGCATGATCGGAGAACCGGGACTCCATTCGTGGAACATGAAGAGCCCGAGCTGATGGCCAAGCTTGCGATGGTCGCGCTTCTCCGCCTCCTCAAGACGCTGAAGGTGTTCGGTCAGGAGCTTCTTCTCCGGGAAACTGATGCCATAGATGCGCTGCAGCTGCTTGTTCTTCTGGTCGCCGCGCCAGTACGCGCCGGCGAGCTTGGTGAGCTTGACTGCCTTGATCATGCCGATGTTCGGGACGTGCGGGCCGCGGCAGAGATCGATGAACTCACCTTGCTTGTACGCGGTGATCTCTTCTCCCTTTCCTCCGGCGACCTCTTCGGTATCCTTGGACCTGATTATCTCTATCTTGTATTTGTTGTCCTTGAATATCTCAAGCGCCTGTTTTTCCGTGAGCGCCATGCGCTGGACAGGAAGCTTGCGCGCCGCGATCTCCTCGATCTTCTTCTCAATCTTCTGGAGATCCTCCGGCGTAAAGGGTTCATGGTCGAAATCGTAATAGAAGCCTTCCTCCGTCACCGGCCCGATGGTCGGCTTGGCATAGGGGAAGAGCTCATGCACCGCGTGCGCGAGCAGGTGCGCACTCGAGTGGCGGAAAACATGGACACCTTCCGGATCCTTCCATGTCAGGATGCGCAGGGAGCAGCTCCTGGTCAGGGGAGTGGAAAGGTCGATGAGCTTGTCATCCGCTTTCGCCGCGAGCGCGTTGCGGGCAAGGCCTTCAGCGATGGACTTGGCTACCTCCATCGCAGTGACGCCGGAATCGAACTCCTTCTTGGAGCCGTCGGGAAAGGTGATGGTGAGCTTCATACGGAGCGTAGATAAATGGGGGTTTAAGAAGTTTTCGATGAAAATACTGTGCTTGACAATTGTTTTCTTTTTTCTCAACCTCCCCAAATGTAGGGAGGTTGAGAAAAAAGAAGAAACATAAAGAGAAAACAAGCTTATCGGGCATTAACCATTTCCTCAATAAGACGATAAGGATCCGTATGTTCTGGCTGCCAGCCGCAGGCATGAATAGCGGCAGTATCAGCAATGTAATGTCTTGGTTCTCCTTTCCGTTCTTCGGCATGGGCAATATTCAACTCAAGATCATGTCTTGTCTTAAGTATGCCAATCACATTATTCACGGATAATGCCATTGATGGACCACCACCAACATTATAGGTACTGCCACCTTGTCGATGAAACGTATTCCATGATCCTAACTCCTTTTGAATTAAATCAACAAGATCGTCAACATGGATAGGATCACGAAGCTGATCTCCGTCTCCAAAAATAGTATATGGTATGCCTTGTTTTGCACAGTGTACAAGATAAGAAACCCATCCGTGCCCTTGCCTACTCGGTTGTCCTGGCCCAACAATGCTTGACATGCGATGAATAACGACGCCACCGCTACTCCTATCTGCTTCAAGAAGGATATCCTCCGCCCTTCGCTTATGATGAGCAAATGGTGGTTGATCAGTATGGTGCGGTTCAACTAAACCGCAGTTCTCATTTACTTTGCCTAGTCCCGCCATCTGTCCCGAGATTGCATCAGGATGATATACACGGATGGTGCTGCAGAATATAACCCCAGCACCGACGTTTTTAGCATATACTGCAACCTGCCGGGTGCCTTCAACATTTGTTTGGTAAGAACGAGTTGGCTCTTTCTCTGATTCAACTGCAGACGTGAAGGCTGCGCAATGGACTACCATATCGTTCGGCTCCATCTTCTCCCACGTTGCAGTATCTGCAATATCGCCCGTTATACAGTTTTCATGAGGAGAAGCGCCCTTGTCAAGAATGGTCACTTTATACAAAGGATCCCTTTCGAGAGCAGATGCTAAGCGAGATCCGATGAACCCTGAACCGCCAGTGATGAGAACAGAAGTTTCTTGCATTTTATGGAGTGAGAAAATTGTCTGCTTAAATAATTAATCCAAAAAATAAAGGGTAAATAAAAGAATTATCTCTTGAACATGTACTTGAACATGTTCCGCTTCGTGGTCTGGTACTTCACCGACCTGCTCTCGCGGAGCTTCTTGAGGCTCATCGTGACCGAGCCGATGCTGATGCCGAGCTTCTGGCTTAGTTCCTTTGACGTAAACCACTTCGTCGGGTGCTTCTGCAAAAAATCGTAAATGTCCTGTTGGCCCATGGTATCCCCCAATTAACCTCTTCTTGGCGAAGAAATGCGAGCCTCTTTATATACCTTTCGGGTAAAATGGTTATAAGGGCTGTAAAGGCAGAATTAACGGCTTATAGACAGTTTTGTATATTAATGTTTTTAAGGAGTCCGGTAGAATACCAACAAATCCATTTATGTCCGGCATCCTGCGGTTATCTTTATAAAAGAAGCGCTATTCGCGCAGCCACCATGTTCAAAAGAAAACGACGCCCAGCAGCTGAACCCACCGGTGCCCCCGCTGTTAGCCCCGTCGTCCGAGAGACAATAGAAGCGAAGCTTGCCCAACTAACCAAAACTGATTTTTCCAACGCCAGAGCATATGAAGAAAATGTGCTGTGCGCGAGTTCCTTTCCTGAATGGTTTACTGCAGCCCGAGATCTTCAGGATCCTGATCAAATCAGAAATGCCCTTTATTACGGATTTCAGCCATTGTATGACATGCTTATCCGAGGTGATAGACAATTAGATGGGCAACGACCGGAAGCAGTGCGTATTTTGGATAACATTATAGATATGGGTGTCGCTTTTCTAACAGGGTATTACACCGGAGAACCTGACGTCCAAACCTTTCAGGAGCGTATGCGCGCGGTAGAGCCTCGGATCTCCGCAATAGAAAGAGCATCCTACCAAACTAAATTCCGGAATGTGGATCACAATGGCATCTACCCTGAAGGTATCGCACTTTTTTTGAGGCGGTTTTTGGAGAAGGTTCTTGAAGGGAAGCTTGAGACCCCGGATTATATCGTCGGGTGCGCCTGTGGTGCAAGCGAGATCGCGATGCCGCTCGCCGGACTGCTTGACACCGATATTGGTTTCATACGCCGTTCAAAGAGACGGGGGGATAACTCACCAAAAGTAGTATCTGAACATGTCGAGGTGCTGCGAGAGAAAGCCAGAGGAAAAACTATCGCATGCATTGACGATTATGTCTGTACTGGCGCTTCAATGAAGCTAGTCATGGAAAAAATTGCTGACTATGGGGCATCCTCTATTGTCGGAGCTTCTGTCAATTGCACAGGAAATGATCATCTCTATCATGAGATTAGAGAAAGAAAATTCCATACGTATAGACTGCGGTGAATGGCTGATGGATAATGCACTAGTCGAAAAAATCAGGCAGGAGAAGGCTTTCCCACTGATAGGAGTAATCGGCGCATCCGCTCCAACACCCCCTTACCGACTGGAAATGGGCATTGCGGTAGGCTATGCTCTCCGGGGATATATTGAGACAGCGGGAGGCACCGTCTTTACAGGGGGGGTGGCGGGGGTTGGCGTCGACACATATATAGGGGTGATGCAGTTCTGTACGAGAGCGGCACCGCGACATGGCCGTATCCTTGATGACCGCTTCTTTGCTCTTATCCCGCGATATCACGAACCTTCGTTTATGGACAGTCTTGAAGCGTTACTGCCAAAAAAACCGACGGAAATGCCTTATGAGCCGCCAGGCGAGTATGCCGCTCTTGGATACCTCACACCTCGCGGCCAGGTAGACTGTGTCTATGCCGGAAAGAACATGGAAGAGCGGCGGACCTATCTGGCGGAGATTGCTGATGTTATACTTGTCGTTAACGGCGGAGCAGGAACTCTCGATGAGGCGCATAAGGCGCTCAAAGAGGGAAAAAGTATTATCGCTCTACCGTATACTGGGGGAGCAGCTGCGGCTATCGGTCAAATGAAAGAGGAGCACATCAGCCCAGGATTAACCGCATCACTGAGTAGATTAGGCATTATCCATAAAAGCATTGATCGGAAGCTTATCTTGACTGTCGGCACTATCGCTGAAATGACACACCGATTGCATGACGTCTTAAGAAGGTGATGATTGACCATGCTCTCCCGACACGATATCGACGCGGCTATGGCGACGGGCGCGATCCGCTTCAATAAACAGTGCATCCCTGAAGATGTTTCGGTGAACATGAATCTCATCGACGTCTCCAGGCAAACGGGCGGGCAGGCGAAACCGATTGGACGCGATGGCCGATGGCATTTCCAGCCTGGCGAATATTGCCTTGGCTATGTCGAACCGCGCTTGACCTGCTCACCGCATTTCCGCGGCGAGGTCGTGACGCGAAGCTCGTATGCCCGCCTCGGCCTTTCCGTCAAGTCGCTTGAAGATGATTTGGATGGATATCACGGCTTTGACGGCATCATTGAGGTGAGTATCCACGCGGATACATACATCGCAGTAAACCCAGGAGAGCAGATAGCGCAACTCGCATTCTACTCGATGGATGACAGAGGAGCATGCTCCGACACGACGCCATTGACGCTCCATCAGCAAATCCTCGTGTATGATGGTGAGACAGAAGTATCTGCGGACGATCGGGAAGCGATCCGACGCGCCTTCACGCCGATGACCTTGCCCGCAGAAGGGATGACGCTCCCACAAGACGCATTCTTCCTCGCCTCTACCGCAGAAGTCATCGACGTCCCGTCTGACCGCGCTGGCTATATGCCGGAACGATTCGGGAGCAAAGGCGCCTGTTCACCATCTCTAGTCCCTAACTATTCCAATCGTGCGCGATTCTCGCTGCACAACGCCGCACCAATTATTCGGCCAGGCACAAGAGCAGCCATCACGTTAGAATGCCGCATCACTGAAGCCCATCTTCTCCAACCAGGCATGTGGTTGCCGGCCCTTGACTACCGCCTTCTTGACACACCGCTTGCGAATCCAGGCAGGACACGATATTTCGGCCAGGAAGGGCCCACGATGGCGAGGCTGTGAACGAGATGAAGCTCATGGCGACACCAGATAATCACACACATGAAGGGATGGTGTATGAGCCAGTTTTCAGGACATCGAAGGGTTCTGTCTATTATTTCAATAAAGAACATGCGCTCTGGTTACGAAGGAGAAAAAGAGGCCAGGAGATCGATACGATCACCGGCGAGATCGTCGTAGGCTCATTACGGATCCCTGAAAATACAGATTATACTAAATTCTCCAGAAATTTTCGTCGCGGGATAATCGAGAGATTCGCTCCACGATTCGCTATCGATCGCAAGCCATTCGGGATACGCTATCCTGATAGGCAATTAGGGTTAGATGATTTTGTCACTATAGAACATGGAAGGATACGGCTCAAAGAAGGACTGAATTCTGATCCTGGATTAGAGGTCCATATCGGCCATAATATACGAGAAATTTATGAACGAGTTGATCCGCTGGGTTATGGGCGGAATTCTTGACGGCAAAATCTTCGCTGATTCCGTAATTCTTCTATCGCAGAGACATGATGCCGGATACGCATCGGCGCGTATGGAATAATTTCATGCGCTGCCGAAAAATTTCCGAGATAAAAAGTAAAGGCTTAAGAATTGCATTATAGTATTGAGTAAGAATGCAAAAATTACGGAAACTGTTTGTCATCGTGATGCTTATCACGATAATGCTGTTCATCCTATGGGGCAGACACGGCCATCCTTACTTTGCGGAATTGGCGATAAGTTTGCTTATTTTAAATGTCATTTACTCATGCTACAGTAATTTCCGCTTAGCGGGACATTTTCGCCGACAGAAGAGGGAGACAAAACCAAAAGGTATATAAACATGTATATCCATGTAGATACATCAGAGCCTCTCGTTGCTCAAAACAGGGAAATATGGATCTCCGCGCACGCCGTAAAGAGGGCAAGGGAAAGAGAGATCGCTTTCCCTGATCAGGTTTATAACGCGCTGCGGACAGGAAAAATCGAGCGGTTTGGCAAGAACGGGATAAAGTTCATCAAAAAGACAAAAGAAGGATCTATTGTATGCGTCGGAGAAGACACCGGCTACACAATCATCATAAAAACAATCGAACGAGGAAACTAAGCATGAAAGTGAGATGTCCAGCCTGCAGAGGGGAAATGAAAGAAATAAAAGGCAGCATTAAAGAGGATAATGTTGAGTATGAAGCTTATCGCTGTAGGTCGTGCGGAGAAGAATTGATGAATATGAAACAATTGAGAGTGGTTGCTGAAAAATATAGAAAATTGCGAAGAGCTAAAAAGATTGTATTCGCCAAATGGGGGAATAGTGTCGCTGTACGGATACCGAATGAGATCATAGAAGAGTTAAAGATCAAAGTAGGAAATCATGGCTTCATCGATAAAGATAAAGAAGGGATAAAGATCATCCCGATAGCGTCATTCTGAGAACGAAAACATAGAAGACGTTTAGGACAGAGCTGCCAACAGTTTACCCGATATGCAGCTCCGCCACATCGCCGTCCAGCAGCTCATGGTTCAGCATGAAGCGCTGGCCTGGAAACTTGGATGACTTGCCCCAGACCTTAGAATATTTGAAATTAGTCACAAAATCACGGTGGAGCTTCTCACACATGTCCCTGATCGTCTGCCCCCTGCGCATGATCATCGGCACATCCATATCTGCCTTCTTGCCGACCTCTTTGCAATAGACGCGCATGAAGTTGAGCTTGTCGAAGACCATATCCTTCAGCCGGTCGGTGTTGACCTTCTTGTCCGCCGAGATGCAGAGGTCAGGATTCACTATGGCGACCACCTTCTCCAGCTCGTCCTCGGTGACGAGGTCTATCTTGTTCACGACCACGATCGAGGGGATGTAGATCTTGTTCGACTCGATGACATCGATGAGCTGGTCCGCCGTGATATCCTCGCGGATGAGCACATCCGCGTTGAAGATGCGGAACTCCTTGAGGATATCCATGATGGTGCGATTGTCAAGATGGCTCAGCTTCACGGTCGTCGCGATGCTGACGCCGCCGCGCGGCTTCTTGACGATCCGCACATTCGGCTTGCGCTGGTCGAGGCGGAGACCGGAATCGTAAATTTCTTTCTGCAGGGCGGGCAGCTGCTCCGGCTTGTGCACATCGACGAGGATAAGCGCAAGGTCTGCCGTCCTCAAGACCGCAAGCACCTCCTTGCCACGGCCTCTACCTGATGCCGCGCCATGCACGATACCAGGGACATCGAGGATCTGGATCTTCGAGTCCTTGTACTCCAGCAGCCCGGGGATGACATTGAGCGTGGTGAACTCGTACGCACCGACCTCGGATTCTGCGTCGGTAAGCGTGTTGAGCAGCGTGGATTTTCCCGAGGAAGGGAAACCGACGAGAACCACGGTAGCATCGCCGGATTTCTTGACCGAGTAGCCTTCGCCCTTCTTGCCGCCAGTGCTGCGCTTGACCTGTTCATCACGGATGCGGGCTATCTTGGCGCGCAGCAGGCCATAATGATGCTGCGTACGCTTATTGTACTGCATCTTGCCGAGCTCGTCCTCGATCTGCTTGATCTGGTCGTTGTAGTCTGGCATGAGGAAGAAGGGCAGACGAGGAGTATTTAAATCTTCGGGCAGAATCGTAGAGAACGTGAATCGAATTTAGGAGACGCTACCGCTCCGCCCGCCGCATCTTCTCCTTGATATCCGCCGCTTTCCTCGTCTTGTGCTTCTCGACGAGCTTCGACACCAGCACGCCGGCAGCCTCACCGCCTGGCACAAGCGCCAAGGCCACATCCTTGCCGATCCTGAATATCTCCCCTTCAGAAAACACTTCGGCAAGCTCGCGCTTGAACACGCTGCCGGCGCGGACCTCGCCGGTGAGCCCATCCACCTCGAACACGCGCACCTTGTTGGTGGACTTCTCCTTGTACTCGAAGGCATAGCTTGGCTTGAAATAGAGCGTGAGCTGCTTGACCGCTGCAGATTCCTTGATGACCTTGTCCGCGTGGAACGGCTTGATGAGATCCTTGATCATGTCCCGGACGAAAAAGGACGCCTTGACCTTGACAGGCACCACGACCTTGCCCTCGCCCATGAGGTCTTCAGTCTGCCTGATCGACCTTGCCTTGCCGCTGAGCCAGGATTGCAGACCAAGGCTCTTGCCCGTGACCGCGTCCACCAGCATCTCTTTCTCTGCGGTCTCCAGGCAATGGTCCTCGCCGAGAAAAGAGACGTGGCCGACGGCAGCCTTGTTGACCTTGTCCTGGATGCGGACAGCCGTGACTTCCTGCTTGACCGGAAAGGTGTACTCGGTCATGCGCTTGTACTCAAGATACAGCTCGCCCTTGATGTACCATACCGGATCATAGCGCTTCTCCATGTGGGTGAGCGCGATGTCCTCGCCGGACTTGTCGATCCTGCGCATGATCGAGGAGATCAGCCCGAAGCTCTTGTGCTTGCTCTGCTCGGCGAGCTGTCTGGCTTTCTCTTCCGGGATGACATCCTCAAAGACGCGGATGTCCTGCTGCTTGACGTTGAAGGAGAGCTCGACCATGAAGAGGATGAAGAAGCAGGAGTTTTTAAACTTATCTTAAGCGAGCGCTTTGTCCCGAATCCCGCGCCCTTGTCGCTCGGCTGGTGACGGTTCGCTCGGCTCCATCGGGTGAGCAACGTCCACCTGCCACCCGCTTCTTCATTTCGCTACACTGACTTCTTTTTTCTCCCTCTCACTTGGGAGGGGGAGAAAAAAGAAGTCAGGGCATAAGAGGCAAACGATCGGCGACATCCAGACGCGGACGGCACGAAGCATGCTGGCGTGAAAAGGAGGGCACCGGCAATATTCTGGACAGAGCCTGGCGAAGGAATATCTTTTTAAATAGTATACCATCTCCTAACGGTATGACAGATACAAACGGCGACCTTAGCGATGTTGTATTCTCCGTAGTGAACGGGTTGGTATTCAGAGGACAACCAGCGCACGTTGGCCCAGGCGTGATCTATGCGTTTGGTATTGAGAGTTATGTACGCATGGAAAAAACACCAACAGGCCAGATTCTTGTCGATCCTGAAAAAAGATATGAGGGCGATAGGTTTGCCTCCATCGATGCAGTATTAGCAGATCCACGAACCACTGGCTTTACCGAGATGACACCAACCGTAATAACACTACATCTTCATTCAACCGGTAGATTCGCATTGGATACACCAGAACCAGGACAGCACCAATATCATCGAAATGACAGAGTATACCACCTCATCTGAAACTATTTTATAGTTTATATTTTATCTACGCTATATCTTATCCACAAACACCGCAAACGTCTCCCCCTTCACCTTCTCCTCGCGCTTGAAGGCGTGTTTCTTCGCTGGCTCAAGAGATGATATCCTGACTGTCTTCGCGCCCACTTTCTCCTTGATCGACTCCTGCCAGGGCAGCAGGCTCTTCACGAGGCTGTCGCTCGCCTTCACCCATAACGCGATGCTATCGCGCTTCTCCAGCCCCATGTCTTTCCTCGCAGCCTGCACGCGCCGCATGAGCTCGCGCGCGTAGCCTTCAGCCTCGAGTTCCGGCGTGCGCTCCTTGTTCAGGTAGAGGAGCGCGCCACGGGTCTCGGCCTCAAGATACGGCGCAGGGACGTCTCGAGAGATGAGCAGGTGCTCACGCACGATCTTGGCTTCATCGCCATTGAAGTGAACTTTATGGAAGCCATCGTCGCGAAGATGTTTCATGATCGTCTCGGGACTGTCTATCGTGAGGCGCGCGATGATCTTCGGAGATTTATCACCAAAGTCCTTCCCTATCTTGTTATAGTCTGACTTGATGATCTCCTTCACGCCTGACAGGCTTTCCTGCACCTTGAGCGCCTTGATGTTCGTCTGGATCATGATAAGCCCCTTCAGCTTCTCGGCTGCCTTCTTCAGGTTGTCGTCCTTGGTCACGACAATGACCTCTTTCACTGGCCAGCGCACGCCGAACTGGACCTTCTCGCGCGCGGCGAGGATGGACTGGACGATACCTTGCGCTGCATCCATAGCTTTCTCAAGCTCAGCGTCAATCTCTTTCTCATTGACCTTCGGCCAGTCATGGAGGAATATGCTCGCCTTGCTCAAGCCGAATGTTTCTCGAAGATTGAGGTGCATCTGTTCGCAGATGAACGGCGCGATGGGCGCAAGAAGCTTGAGGCACTCCGTGAACACTCTATAGATAGTATGCAGGACCAGCTGTTTCTCGGTCTCATCGCCGGTGGCGGCCTTCTCCCGCACGAGCTGGATGTACGTACGGGAAAGCTCGAGGAACAGCCCCTCAATGGCCCATGGCGTCTCGTTCAGGCGGTACTCCTCGAACTGCTGCGTGACGTTCTTGATCGTCGTGTTAAGCTTGGAGATGATGTACTTCTCCTCTGGCCCAGAGATGCTCCGCACCATCTTGTCATCGATCTCTTCCGGGTTCACATTGATGGTCCGGGAGAGGTCGATGAGGTATTTATGCAGGTTCCACAAGACGCCGAGGTTCTTGTACTTCAGCTTCATGTCCTCGAAGTTGTAGTTGAGGTCCATCGCGGGCGCGGCGCCGCCGATGGCGTAATAACGGAAGGTGTCCGCGCCATACTCTTTGATGACCTCTTCAGGCAGGATGTAGTTGCCGAGGGATTTGGACATCTTCCTGCCGAGCGCGTCCTGCACAAAGCCGTGCATGTACACGGCCTTGAACGCTGGCCTGCGCATGCTCATCATCGAGGCGACGAAGAGGAGATTGAACCAGCCGCGGATCTGATCCTTGCCTTCAAGGATGAAATCCGGCGGGAACATCTTCCTGAAGAGCTCTTGTTTGTGGGGATAGTCGAGGCAGTTCCAGGACGCGCATCCGGCATCCACCCAGACGTCGAGGATGTCCGGGATGCGTTGTTTGACGCCACCGCAACCGCAGGGGATGGTGATCGCATCTATCCACGGCAGGTGGAGCTCTTTCACTTTTTTCTTGCTCAGCTTCTCGAGCTCGGCGACGGTGGAGATGACAAGGTAATTCTCGCATTTCGCGCATTTCCACACCGGCACCGGCGTCCCCCAATAGCGCTGTTTCGTGATGGAGTTATCGCGCAGGTTCTTGAGCCAGGAATTGAAGGCGTTGTACGCGGCGTCGGGGACCCATCTGACCTTGTCATTCAGCCCGATCATCTCCTCTTTGAGATCCTCGACCTTGAAGAACCATTGCTTGGTCGTGCGGAAGATGACCGGCTTGTGGCAGCGCCAGCAGTGCGGGTACTCGTGCTCGACATCTGTCTCAGCGACAAGCAAGCCTGTTTTCTTCAGCGCTTCCCTGAACTTAGCATCATCATGCCTCGGCCTCCAGCCGGTGAAGCGTCCCATGTCATAGTATACTCCCTTCTCATCAATTCTGCTGAAAGGAGGGAGGCCATTGCGATGACCGACCTCGTAGTCCTCGGGGCCGCTTCCTGGCGCGCAGTGGACAAGGCCGGTGCCCGCGCTCACATCGACGTATTCATCAGAAAGGATGACCGTGTGCAGCTTTGGATTCTCATGGAGCTCGCGGAAATACGCGATGTCCTTCTCGAGCGGATGGACATAATGGAGCCCTTCAAGACGCTCACCGGGGAATTCCTCGATGACTTCCATGGTCTTCTCCGCGACCGCCTGCACGACCATGCCCGCGAGCGCCTTGGCGAGTATCCACACCTCCTGCTTGCCATCGCCCATATCGACGCGCGCCCGCACATACTGGAGTTCCGGGTGGACCATGATGGCGAGATTGAACGGGATGGTCCATGGCGTCGTCGTCCAGATGACGAGATACTCATCCTGTTTTCCGGCGACAGGGAACTTGAGGAAGATGGACGTGTCTTTCACGGATTGGTATTCGAGCTCATGTTTCGCGACGACGGTGGCGCAGTCCGCGCACCACGTCATCGTGCGCACGCCTTCATACAGGCGCTTGTTCTCGTCCGCCTTCTTGATCAGCCACCATTCGCCTTCGATGAACTCCTTGGAGATGGACTGGTACGCGCCGGGAAAGTCCATCCACACGCCGAGGCGGATGAAGTCCTGGTTCATGACGAGCATGTTCTCCACGCACAATGTCTCGCATTCCTTCACGAATTTCGCGATGCCGAATTTGAGGATCTCATCCTTGCCCTTGAGACCGAGCTTTTTTTCCGTGGCGTGCTCGGTCGGCAGGCCGTGCATATCGTAGCCTGCGCGATCCCAGACATTGAACCCGGCCATGCGCTTGTAGCGGAGGAACGCGTCCTTCAATGCCTTGTTCCACGCGGTCCCGATGTGGACCTTGCCGGAGGTGTATGGCGGGCCGTCCAGGAAATAGAATGCCTTGCCCTTCTTGACCTTGGTCTTGGCCTTCTGGTAGACCTTGTTCTTCTCCCAATAGGCCAGGATCCCTGGCTCTATAGCCTGCGGATCATAGTTGCCAATAGAGCCAATAGGGGCGGTCATGGAGATGGTCGAGAGGGTACTGGTTAATAAATATTATTAAAGATGAGTATTGGTTAAAGATTAGTTGCTACCCTACGCCTGTTTTCTCGCTCCACACCATTGAGGAGCGAGAAAACAGGCGCGAAAAGCGAGCTCCTGCTGGAGTGATGCCAGTACATGACCGGTACGCAACCTTTATAAACCACCCCTTTCTCCTTGACCGATATGACGACAGAAGCGAAAGCGGACATCAAGGCCTTCAACACATGGAGCACAGATGGCATTGTCGTGGACGACCCCGGCATCAAGCCGTATGTCACGCTCGCGGCGAGGATCGTGCCGAAGACAGGCGGCAGGTACGCGGGCAAGGAGTTCTACAAATCAAAGACCTTCATCGTCGAGCGCCTCATCAACAAGGTCATGGTGCCCGGCCACAAGAGCAAGAAGCACTTCCGTTCTTCCGGCCACATGACCGGCAAGGCCGCCACGGCGTATAGGATCGTCTTCGACGCCTTCAAGAAAATCGAGGCCAAGACCAAGAAGAACCCTATCGAGGTATACACAAAAGCCCTCGAGAACGCCGCGCCCCGTGAGGAGATCATCACCACCGAATACGGCGGCGCCAGGTATCCGAAAGCGGTCGAGTGCGCGCCGCAGCGGAGGGTCGATCTTGTCCTGCGCTTCCTCACCCAAGGCGCGTTCCAGAAATCGTTCAACTCAAAGAAACGCATCGAGGATTGCCTCGCGGATGAGATCATCAACGCCTACCAGCTGAGCCCGAACTCCTTGGCCATCTCGAAGAAGCTCGAGCTCGAGCGACAGGCGGACGCGAGCAGATAAACCATCTTTTCTACTTTTTTCTTGATGCTGATGTATACTCTAGTGCCATCAACTTTAAATAAAGAACGCTCTGTACGATGACTATGGACAGACCAAACGGACCGGAAATGACCGAAGCGGAAAAGTTGATATTCTTTCATGGTGGACAATGCTATTTCGCTGGCAATGTGACCGGCGTCACCGCACGAGAAGATCTCTATGCATCCATCAATGCCCAGTTGGCAGCCTGCGGCGCGAACGTGCGCTTCGGGCCACCGGTCCATGGAGAGACGGTCCAGACTGATCTTATATACCTAAACTGCCAAGCGGGCGTCTACATGCGACAGCCAGATATGCTGACAAGGATAGAGGAACCGATCCGGGAAGGGAAAAAGCCGGCAATATCGCTCGACGGCGCGATCAGATACCTGTGCGAAGCACGAGACATGCCCATACCCGCTCCAACAACGCCAGCAGAGGGCATCAGCACCCTGTGGCCGGCCGCAAAAAGATAGAGATAGTGTCGATAAACAATAGAAGAAAGTGAGAAGAGAGCGAGAGATTCTACAACCCCGCGAACGGATGCGGTCCGCCGACGCAGAAATAGCAGAGATTGTCTCGCGGCATACCTAGTTTTTCAAACGTACGAAGCAAGCCATCCAGAGAAAGATAGGCGACTGGCATGCCAAGAGCCTCGCCGATCCCATCAATGGATCTTCCACGCGCAATAAAATCGGTGCTATCCGGAGGCATGTCGACGCCAAACTCGCAGCCACGAGGCACGGTATCGTCCGGGATGATGCCTACCGGAGGGATGTAATTTGCCAGATAGACCTTCCTCGCGCCAGCGCTGAGCAGGAGTTCTCGTGCCCGTCGGGCGTTCGTACCGCGGATCGTGCTATCATCTATCATGATCACTGCCTTGCCGTGCAAGATCTCTGCCGCATTCGGCAGGAGATACAGATTCGTGCTGATTGACTGTGTTCGTTCTGCAGCATCAGCGCCTTGAAACGCCCGCTCGTCTTTTACCTTGTACAATGTGGGCGCGAAGTCAAGCTGCGCAGCATCAGCATAGCTTCTGGCAGCGATATCCGGGCATCGCGGCAAATACGTCACGAGATCCGCATCTCTCGGCTTGAACTCTGATGCAAGCGCTTCCCCTAAAGCTGCCCGCAATCGGCGGACCTTGATCCCGTTAAGATCAGAGTTCCTATTGCCTATGTATGTCCATTCAAAAAAGCAATGGCGAGGCGCCGAGGAGACAATACGTTCCCTTGTGTATCGGCCATCTGTGGTCAAATGATAGAGCGTGCCGGGATCGAGATCCTCGACCACTTCGCCACCATTCTCGGTGAAGGCGACATCTTCCGAAGCGACAGCATGGATGCCGCCTTTAACGCCCAAGACACCAGGTCTGATGCCAGTCCTGTCGCGCATGACCATGACATCTCTCCGTCGTTTGTCCGCGATGGCAAGCGTAAATGTGCCATGGACCTGCCGCAGAAGCTGCTGCTCTCCTATCTGCCTGAAGAGATGGAGCAGTGCTTCAGTATCGCAACTCGTCCGTAATTGCGACGTGGCCGCAGCAATGCTCTGGAAATATGGCTGAGCGACCTGCCCGTTATGGACAGCAGCACTCTCGCAGTCTAAAACGAGGATATGACTCCCCCGATCATGCCATTCACCGCCAATCACGTGCGGATGCGCGTCTTCCAGGATTTTATCTTTCCTTCCTCGTGTGGCATAGCGCACATGACCAAGAAACATGTCATACTTTCTTTTACCGGCGCCTAAAATCTCATGCAGGCCTTTGATGCCAAAGCTCTCCACCCGACCAGCCCATTTCACGACATCGATACGGCCGTCGCCGATAGCGGCGATGCCGGCAGCGTCTCTACCCCGATGCTGTAACGAGGCAAGCAACGCATACGTTTCATCAAGAGAATGCGCCACCACCAATCCGCAATTGTGCTGTACATCAGTCATAAACTGCCCCGAAGACTATGCCCTGCTTGGAGTTTATATAGATTGTTGTAGACGAGTAGTAAAACTAGCCGCGTGAGGCTTCTTGGATTTTCACAAGAAGGAGATCATCCCTACTGGAGTTTAACTGCCACCCGCCGCTCTTCTACTCTCGCTCTTGCTACCACTTTCTTTTTTCTCTCCCCTCACCCTTCAAGGGGAGAGAAAAAAGAAAGTGGACATCGTTGAATATACAGTATATGCGCAACTCTTTTATATCTCGCCGGCATCATTATTATGCAAGGGGGTGAGGCACGCAAGCTAATAGCAAATCTCGTTAATTATTGAATTTGTCGAGATTTGCTAGTATAGTAAAGTGCTTATTAATACGTTCCATTATTTGTGCACTTTACTATAAAGTGCGGCTCCGTGTATGCGGAGCCTGCACGACTATTTCCCCCTTCTCTCTTTTGGAGAGCGCATCTGATAGCGCAGCACTGTGGACAGCCGGAGGATCAGCATGATAGGACTAGACATCGAGTGGGAACGGTATGAATACACGACGCCAAAAGGGAATACCATCGAGATCATCAGGGAGATAGTGTATCAGGAAGAAACTATAGACGATGAGGATGAGTGGAACGAATAAGGCACTAAGGTAGGAAGACGCTGAAGCGGAATCCATTTTTGCTCTTTCTCCATGACCAACAGGCTCTGTCCTGAATCTCGCGCCTGCGGCGCTCGGCCAGCGCCGTCGAACGCCTTCCTGAATCGCCGCCTCGCTGACGTTTCGGCCTTCCTCATGGAAGGGGAAGGCCGAAACGTCGGCTCGGGTTAGTGCAGTGAATCCTGCGGAGCGCTCAGGCGCGAAAAAGACGGCGCCGGCTACATTCGGGACAGAGCCGCAGAACACAAAGTATATAAACGGTAATCGCTGCTCCTGACAAAAAAGAGGTCACTATGGAAGCGCTGGCGGTCATCCTTCTCTGCTTTATCATAGCCTATATCCTCGGCGAGCTCTGCAAGCTGGTCCGCATCCCGCGTGTCGTGGGCCAGATCATGGCAGGGATGATCCTCAGCTTCGGGCCTGTCCGAGCGTTCCTGACGCCTGAAGGCGTCGGGGTCGTCAAGTTCCTCGCCGACGTCGGCATCGTGCTGCTCTTCTTTTTCGTGGGCCTGGAGATCAGCGTCCGGGAGTTCAGGCGCAATCTGAAGCAATCCGCGAGCATCTCGCTCTTCAATACGTCCATCCCGTTCATCATCGGCTTTCTCGCCAGCCACTTCGCCTTCGACTTGGGCATCACCACGAGCCTCATCATCGGCGTCTGCCTCTCGGTGAGCGCGCAGGCCATCTCCATCGACCTTCTCGATGAACTGGGCATGATCAGGACGAAGCTGGGGAACCTCATCGTCGATGCCGGGGCCGTGGACGACATCTTCGAGCTTATCCTCATCTCGATCATCGTGACCGTGATCAATACTTCCGCCGGCGGCATGCATCTTTCCGGCCTGTTCATCGACACGCTCACCTTCATCGCCATGCTCGTCCTCTTCCGCCTGTTCATCATCCCCTTCATCCTCAAGGTCGTGGAGCGCGACCACTCCGCCACGAGCCTCTTCGCCGGCTCGTTGATCATCACCCTGCTCATGGCCGTGCTCACCGACATGCTCCAGTTCGGCGCCCTGGTCGGCGCGATGTTCGCGGGCGTGCTCGTGCGGCAGATCCTCCTGACGGGAAAGGAGCAGAAGCCATGGGAACAGCATGAGATCGCCAAGACCATGCATGTCATCTCCTTCGGCTTCCTTGTGCCTATGTTCTTTGTCTGGATCGGCCTCACCACTGACCTTAGCTCGGTGATCGCCCACCCCTGGTTTGCGGTGGTCGCGACGATCATCGCCTTCGGCGGGACGATCTTCGGCTCCTTCATCGCCGTCCTCCTGAACGGTGGCACGGCGCGGGAAGCGTATATCGTCGGCTGGGGGCTTAACCCGAAAGGAGATGTGGAGCTGGTCATCGCCAGCATCGCGCTCCAGAACAGCCTTATCACCAAAGATATCTTCTCTTCCCTCATCGTGATGGCCATGGCCACGACGCTCATCTCCCCGATCGTCTTCAGGTACCTTATCCGGAAAGAGGCCGGACTCCTCCACAAGGAGAAGATGATGTAGCACTTTCATCACTGTCTGATTGTCATAAAACTTTAAAACCATCCATGAGCAAGGATTCCCATGGTTCACAACATTTCCCGAAGCACTGGTCTCCGGCAGGAGCGCTCGAAGTTCAGCGGCGAGAAGCGAGGCGGCGGGAACTATACGGATAAACGTGTCCGGATCGCGCCGTTCGTCCGTGGCCAGACCATTGAGGTCACGATAACGGCGATAGGCCATAATGGCGATGGCCTTGCGTATGAGGATGGCTTCACGGTCTTCGTGCCTAACAGCTCGTTAGGGGAGAAGCTCAAGGCCAAGGTCTTCCGTGTCCAGCACACGGTCGTGTTCACCCAGCGGGTCGACAAGGCCAGGCTGTCGCCGGGACGTGGGGAACAGAAGCGCGTTTCCCGCGTCGGGCGGATGAAGCGAGGATGAAGGGATGATACCTTGGGACCTTATCCGGTCGGCAGTCACTCTTTTCGTCATCATGGATTCTCTCGGAAGCCTTCCTGTCTTCTGGTACCTTACGAAAGGCTTGCCGGAAGAGAAGCGAAACCATCTCGCGAATCGGACCTTCTTCATCGCTACGATTGTGCTGTTTGTCTTCCTCTTCTTCGGCCTGCACATCCTCGATTTCTTCGGTGTCACCTTCGGCAGCTTCAAGATAGCTGGCGGCATCGTCGTCCTCATCATGGGCATCCGTCTGGTGATCGGGCAGAGCGGGCATGAAGACCGGATCAAGAACTATGAGGAAGCCATCCTGCCGTTGGCGACGCCTCTGCTCGTCGGTCCCGGCGTCATCACGACCGCCATCCTCATCTTCGATGACCAGGGCGCGGCGATCGCCATCCTTTCCGCGATCATCGCGCTCGTCATCTCCTGGCTCATCTTCCATTACGCCCGTGACCTGATGAGCATCTTCGGGCGGCAGGGCAGCGACGCCATCTCGCGGCTCATGGGCATGATCATCATCACTATCGCCGTGCAGCTCATCCGGGACGGATGGGCGATGGTGTAACATGAATCGTCAATAGTCAAAGAAAAAGATACACATCATTATGGACTTGTGGACGATACATTAGAAAAGCAGTTCTACGTCATCGGCCGAACCCGCGCCTCTTGGCGATAGGTCGCGTTCAGTGTCGTCGTCTTCCTGACCGTGATGTTCTGCCTGGTTTCCATGGTAGTGGGCAGGGGTTCTTCTTCCCGCTCCTGCTGCTGGTACCGCATCGACCGCGTGGAAGGCTGGATGGCCTTCACCCTCGTTGGCGGCATGGAGGACGCTTCGCCGGTTGCCGGGGCTTGTCCAGCCGGTTCTTCCACCAGCTCTTCTGCCGGCGCCGCTTCCTCAATAATAATGTCGGAGACTGGCGCTTGCTTCTGTAACTGGCCAGCGAAGAAGTAGGCCAGCAGCACAATCGCGATGATCGCGGCGATGGTGATGATGGTAGTGCTAAGCGGCGAATGACGTTGACTTGGCTGGTGTCTTTTTGCCATGGGTAGACTGATGGTACATTTCTGACATATAAACCTTTCTACGCTTTGAGCGTTGCCACTATCTCCCCCGCGTGCGCTTCCACATTCGGCTTCCCGAAGACATGCTTTATTCTGCCGTCAGGCCCGATCAGGAAGGTCGTCCGCTTGATGCCGAAGAAGATGTTCCCATGCAGTGATCGCCTGCCATAGACACCATAGGCAGTCGAGACCTTCTTTTCCGTGTCGCAGAGGAGAGGAAAAGGAAGGTCGAACTTCTTCGTGAACTTCTGATGCGAGGCCTGGTCATCGAGGCTCACGCCAAGCACTACAATGCCTTTCTTTTGCAGCAACGCATAGTTATCCCGCAGGTTGCACGCCTCCTTGGTGCAGCCAGGCGTGTCATCCTTCGGGTAGAAATACAGCGCGACATGCTTGCCTTTGAAGTCGGACAGCCTCGTTGTCTTGCCGTCGGTGTCCTGCAACGTGAAATCCGGCGCCTTGTCGCCTGCTTTAAGCTTCATGTTTTCTTCTGTCATGCATTTTCCCTCCTTCTTTCATCATGATCAGTAGCAGCGCTGCCATAGCCGCGATCACCGCTGCCGCGAGGAACGGCACGCCCACGCCAAACCTATCCCAGAGCAGGCCGCCGACGAGGTTGGCCGGTATCACGAGGATGCCCAGCACCATGCCATAGACACCAAGCGCCGTGCCGCGTCGCTTCTCTTCCACCAGGTCGGAGATGTACGCCCGCGCCACACCATCCGTGATGCCCATGAAGACACCATACATCGCGAAGAGAAGCCATAGCGTCCTCATCTCCGCGACCTTCGCGAAGCCGAAGCTCGTCACCGCGAACAATAGCCAGCCAATAGCAAGCATGGCTTTCTTGCCGAACCTGTCCGCCAACTGACCGGCGGGTACGCTCGTGAAGGCATAGAAAAGGTTGTAGATAAGATAGAGCAGCGGGATGAGCGCGAGGAGCATCCCCAAATCCTGCGCGCGCAGCAGGAAGAAGGCATAGCTGAAATTCGCCAGCCCGAAGAGGCCGCTGACCATCACGAAGCGCCGATAGGAAGCGGGCAATGTCTTCCACGCGAGCGCAGGCCTCCTTGTTGCCTGAGGAGACCTCGCCTCGCGCACGAAGGCGATGAGAAGGATGACTGCCAGCAGGCCGGGGATGAGCGAGAGCCAGAAGATGAGGCGGAACGTGCCTTCGACTGGCGCGAACTTCCAGAGGAGGATGGTGGCGATGACCGTGCCGGCGACGGCGCCGAGCGTGTCCATCATGCGGTGCAGGCCGAACCATTTGCCGCGCTCGGTCCTGGCTGAAGCTGCGATGAGCGCATCGCGTGGGCTTGTCCGGATGCCCTTGCCGACGCGGTCGGCGACGCGCGCGCCCAACGCATGCGTCCAATGCGTGGCGAAGCCGAACATGGGCTTGGTGAGCGCGGAGAGTGCGTAGCCCAGCACGACCAGACCTTTCCGCTTTCCGAGCCTGTCGGATAGCCAGCCGGAGTAGAGCTTGAGGATAGAGGATGCGCTTTCGGCGACGCCCTCGATGACGCCGACGACAGCTATGTTAGCGCGGAGGATGGACGTCAGGAAAATGGGGAGGATCGGGAAGATCATCTCGGAACCAACATCCGTGAAGAAGCTCGTCAGGCCGAGCCAGAAAACATTCTTCTCTCCATCTTTCTTCCCTGCCATCTTACCGCCTCTTCTGCTTCTGCAGCAGCCACCGATCTACTGATGGCGCCTGCGCGCCGGTGATGAAATAGCAGATGAAGATCGCCATAAGCAGGAGGTGCGGTAGCACGCTCTCGCCGAAGCGGAACACGCTCAGCGAGAACACCAGGAAGGCGATGACCCCGACAAAGCGCGTGAGGAAACCGGCGAGGAGCAGGATGCCCAGGCTGACTTCGATGATGCCGGCGCAAAGCACATAAAAATCAGGCCGGACGCCGAGCTGCGCGGCAAGGCCGAACTTCTCCACCACTGCCAGCGACAGCGACGGGTTGAGCAGCTTCTCGTTCAAGCCCATCCAGATGAACGACAGGCCGACGGACCACCGCAACAATGCCACCCCATAGGGCTTTATGGAATCAAGCCATGCGCGCAATCGCGTGTGCCATCGCATCCATGCCGATTCCGCATGGTTTACGCTGAACCTTCCTCCTCCCCAAGCCAGGAGGAAGAGGGAGGTTCCGAGGATCTCGAGATGGTTGAGGACGACAGCGCCATGGATCGATGCGCCATACGCGAAGAGCAGTATCGCGAAGATGGCGGCAAGCTCGGTCAGGAAGCCGAAGACGAGCATCACGCCGACGACAGCTTCCAAGTTCGACAACGCGAGCGAGAAGAGCGGCAGGTCAGGGGCGAAGAGATAGTCATTGCCCAGGCCGCCGATGACGAGTGTGACGCCAAGGATGACGCGCAGGATTGCAGGCACCGAGGTATGGTGCGCCCCCAGGCTGTCGAAGAACGCCCGCACGCGCTGGTGGTGGAGCCGGATATAAAAGAGATATCCTGCCAGCGCCGCGAGAACGATAAATCCGGCAACGATAGCGATGATCTCTCCCGTAGTCAGGGATGTGAGGGTAGCTGTCATCGTCCCCTGCCCTCGCACAGCGGCGGCGAGCTCATCGCGCGTCAGGACATACGCGGTGTGCGCGATGACGGAGCGGACAAGCAGGACGCCTGCGAGGAGCCAAAACCAAAAGAATCGTTTCATCTTATCCGCGCTTCTGGGCCAACCTCAAATCGCCTGTTCACGATCTTCCAATCCACATTGTTCACAAACGCGTTGAGGTAGTCTGCCTTCTTGATGCCATAATCGATCATGAAGGCATGTTCCCAGCAGTCCATGGCGAGGATGATGCGCTGGCGCACGGGCAGGCCGATGTGGTGCTCGTAGAGGATGTAGGTGTGAAGCTTTCCATCGACTTCGTTGAGGGTGAGCAGCACCCAGCCGGGTGTACTGCTGCCTGCTGCCTTGAGATCGGCGATCATGTTCTCCCATGAGCCAAAGGCAGTCTCGCATGCCTTCCGCAGGACAGGAGAAGGTTCTCCTCCATCGCCAGAAAGATTCTCGAAATAAAGCTCGTGCAGGTAGCTCCCATTGAACGCCACCGCTTCCCGGCGCTTGAGTTCTGAGTACTCATTGAACGAGTAGTTCGCCCCGCTCTTGTCGATCTTCGCGAGCTTTTCCTCGATCTCGTTCAGCTTCTTCACATAGCCTTGATAGAGCGTGAAGTGCTGCTTGAGCTGGCTCTCGCTCAGCCCTTTCAATTTTCCGAGAAGATGGTCGAAGTTCTTCGGTTCATGCGGCATAGGAAACACCCCTTCCTGTTTGGTACGGGAGAGGTGCGGCGATGGTATATAAAGTTTATGACCTTCCTTGAGGATGATCGCGACCTGCTCGACCATGCCCGCTTTGTTCTCGTTCTCCCCTTAAATGAGGAGAACGAGAACAAGCGACGTCGGGCTTTCATTGGTTTTCAACATGTTTCAAGAAGAGGATGGCGTGATTAGGGGGTCGGTTGCATCAGACGCATCGTGGCGGCGTAGACCTGCTCGAGGTGTGAATCGACAATGCCCATGCGCTGGCATCCTTCGCGTGTCTGCAGGACATAATCGATCGCTCTTCCGTGCTTGCCCATGTCTGCATTGGCGACACGACGGGCCAGCTCTTCTACAGGCAGATTACCGATATAATTCACGCTCTGAGGATTCGAATAGTAGACAACACAATCTGATACGATGCTGCCGTCGGCAGTGACCTCAAGGCCGTCGCAAGGCGTCACCAGTTTACGATACGCGAGCGGAACGCCCTCGCGCCCATCGATACGCTGGATGTTCTCCTCTTCTATCAAGAGTATGAGCCCGTTGCATGCTCCGCCCCTGTCCAATCCGAGCGAGATTCCGGGCCTCTCCTTCGTGCCGAAGCTGCCAGTTGATTGCCTGTTGAACTGTCGATGCGCGCCGGTGAGCAGCGCTTCCTTGATCTCGAGGGGATGATACTCCTCATGGTCCCACATCAGCGAGCCATAGCCAAATACCCATTGCGCTGTCATAAGGTGCTTGGGACGGCAGCAGCTTAAAAGACTATGGCAAACACTATGGCGCCTTGCCAGGAAGCTCTTCCGTAACCTATATAAACCACCGCCTTTCCCCCAACTTTGGTCATGGTATCTATCGACGCAGCAACAGCGCTCGCCCGAGTAGACGAGCGTATCAGCGAAGCTATTCAGGTATGGGAACGCACGCGACGCCCCATCCGCGAGCACCTGTCTTCTATAGACGCCATGCTTGAAGCGGCGGTCAGGCCTTCCTATATCGGTCAAGGCCTTATCGCCATCACCGCATCGCTGAGTCCGATCGTGCTCTCCTGTCCGCATGGCGCGCTGGAAGAGGCGGAAGGGTATCTTCCGCGGCCGCGTTCCTCGCCTGCGGATCACTTGGCGCGATATATCACCTATCGCGCGATGCTTCTCTTGCAAAGCAGAGGGAGCGTGCCGCCCTCTTCTATCAGCCTTCGCGTGCACCGGAAATATGTCGAAGTGAACACGCCGCCGGAGCTCGCGTGCCACGATCCGCGGCTGCAACAGGCCTATCATGCCTATTACGCCCAACTTGGTCCGTTGCTTGAGCATGCCGCCGCGATTGGCGGATCCGCCTTCCTGCTTGATGTACATGGCTTTGATCCGGAGACCGCGATGGTGACACATCCCGCAGCGAGCAGGACTATCCTTGAACATGATGTCATCTTTGGCACCGCGAACCGGGCGACGGTCAAAGGGACAGCGCTTGACATACGCCTCGGCCAGCTCTTCTCCCAGGAGGGCCTCCGCACTTATGTTCCGGTGTCCTGCCATCGCGATGGTGAGGTTTACGATGGCGGCAGGATCGTGCGCAGCGTGATCGACCAGCCGCATCCGGCCGTGGCGGTCCAGATTGAGATCAACATGCGTCATCGCGCGACGTACGAGGCCGCGAATGTTTTTGCTGATCGTTTTGCGCGTGTGCTGGAAGGGCTGGATGCGGAGCTCCGTCAGGGCGCGGCTTCGTCGTATGGCTCTCGGCAGCCGCCAGCTTTCGATGGTATCCCGCCTCCTCCTGCGGCGCGGACAAGCTTGGGCAGATCATAGAAGCGCTCGCGCGCTAAATCTTTCTTATCATTTTCCAGCATTAAGCACTGGCCACCAGACAGGCGGGCGTGAGTTATATAAACCGTTTCTTCTCTTCTTATCCAAGGTGAAAAATATGGATATGCAGAACATCGTCGATGTCCGAAGGCAGCTGTTGGTCTACGAAGACACGCCAGAAGCTTGGCAGGCCAATCGGATCGTGCTTGATTATGAAAGCAGGCTCCAGACCCTCGGCGCGTTGAAGATAAAGGAATACCGCGTGCTTATCAATAAACTCAGCGATGCATTGCAGCAGCTCAAGCAAGGCAGGCATCCCAAACAGTCAGACTTCACCTCAACGCTTGCCATCGATGAAGAAGACGAGACGCCATTCCAGCTGACCGAAGCGGGCATCCAGCGTAAGATCGGCCAGCTCGAGTCAAGGATACAGGAATTGCGGGAACTGCTGCGGATACCATCTTCCGTATGAGGTTTGACGGGGATAAAATCAAGGCAGATAGGCGCTTTTCCTGTCGGCCGCATCATGTCAAGTCGCCCGCCGCTGAACTCTCTTCTCTTTATCCTCGTTGTCTATTTCTTTTTGTCTCCCCTCACCTTTCGAGGGGAGACAAAAAGAAATGATGACCTGGCGATATGAAGAGTGCAGCAGGCGTCTCGAATAGGCAGTCTTTCCTCTTTTTGCCAATAAGCAAGGACGACAAACTATTATAAGCCATTGACGGTGGTATGATAGCATGACGCTAAAAATAGCAGCCATCATCAACAGGAGAGCCAGAGGGAACAAAAGCCGGTCACGGGTCGCCGAAGAGGAAGCGCTCGACCTGAGACAAAAATTAAGTTCTTGTGGTCTCCTCAGCGTCGACACGACACCTAAGCCAGAGATGGTGGCCTCTGTATGTGATTCGTACATACAAAAAGGCGTGAATGTCGTCATCCTGTCTGGTGGAGACGGCACGGTGCAGAATTTCCTGACGCACCATTTCAAGGAGCTCTATAAGCGCTATGGAACGGGTATGACGCCTATCGATTTCGCCCACGCGCTGAATCGGATGGCGCTCGACCCTACATCAGAAGTTTCATTGCCTGCCCTGTATCATAGGAGCCGAGGGACAGTCAATGCCTATGCGGGTACGCTCAATATGGCGAGTGATCTCGAGACGATAGCAGAGAACCTGACTGAAGCGGATAGGAGGTATGCGGGATCAGGGATTACGGCGTTCGATCGGGTATATGTGCCCATGATGCTGCTTTATGATAAGGATAAGCCGAATGATATCGATAAGCTGCATGTGATGGCGCTTTACGCGGACGGTTCTGTCTACAACTTCTTCGAGCGATACTACGAGCCGAAAGAACGGGGAAAGGATCCTTCTCTGTTCACCGCGATGCAGCTCATCGCCAGAGGAGCCAGTTCAGCGATGCTCTCTGCCGCTGTTGATGCATGGTCAACCCGCCTCACTGGTTCGCCGGAATGGGGAAGGATGGCCTATCGTGAACGGTTCATCGAGCAGACCATAAAGAGTACGCCCGCCACGGTGATCATCGATGGCAATGCGCTGCCTTCTCCGACGCGGTCAGTGACCGCGATAGGCACGATGGACGTCAGCCTCTATGGCATCAGGCCGTTCTGGAGGATGCCGCGACGACCGGAGGGTTTTGGGGCGTACTTCCCATCGATGATGCTGGAGACCAGGCCAGATCTTGATCCTAGTGGACAAGCCTTCCATGTATTATGCGGCGACGTGAGCGGTGTTGGCATAGCGAAAGCCTTGCCCAGTCTCTATCTCGGAAAGCAGACAAATATCGCAGGATTGACGGACATCACCGCAAGAAGGGTCGAGATCACGCAGGATGTCCCGCTCGACTTCATCGCTGATGGGTCACGGGGCAGCATCGGCAAGAACGTCGTCGTTGAGATTGCCTATCTCCAACCGTTCATCCTGCTGGACAGGAAGCCGATGGAGTGAATCTGTCAGGTCATCTCTTCTCCTTCCTGATGGAGATGACCTCGCATCTCTCGCAGATGAGCTTGCCGCCGGTTGCGGGATGCATATGGCAGATGCGGCAGGAGATCTTCGCTTTCTTTTGTTTCATGGTCTTCTGGCTCACGCCTTCTCGCCTCGTGTCAGGAGAATGAATATCCCGATCCGTTCCTGCTCGATCCTCTTCAGGCCTGCCTGCGCGAGAAGCCGTCGCATCTCTTCCCGCGGATAGACATGGACGCAGCCAGGCTCGATCCGCTCCCAAAACCAATTGAACAAAGGCAGGTAGAAGTTGAGATCAGCGATATACAGCCGTCCGCTGCGCTTCAGCACGCGCGCCATCTCCTGCACGGCCTTTCCCGGTTCGGGGAAATGATGAAACGCCTCGGTGCTCATGACAGCCTCAAAGCTCTCCGTCCTGAACGGCAGGCTTGCCGCGTCCGCGAGACGCACGTCAGCATTCAGGCCGAGCTTCCGGCGGGCCTTCCGCAGCATCTGGGGAGAAAGATCCACCCCGACAAGCTTTCCGCGATGACGCCTGCGGAGCAGCATCCGCAATGTGGCCCCTGTCCCGCAGCCGACGTCAAGGATGGCGTCGTCCGGCTGTGGCCGCATGATGAAGATGACCTTCCGCTGCAGGCTCCGCGTCCATGGGCCGAGCGGGAAGATATCATAGATATGGGATAGGATCCGAAAATAGGCTTCATTCTGTTTCCGTAATGCCTCTCGCTTGCTCATGGAACACCGCTTTTTTTCAAACATCGCCTTTTTTCAGGAATGCGTCAGCCTTCCTTAATATATCTTTCGCGTTCTTGAACGTGGCCTTCTCTATCGCCTCTTCAAACGGCAGCCAGGCGAAGTCCTTGTGCTCGGCGCTGAGCATGACCTTCTCTTGCGCTGTCTCGGCAAGATGATACGCCGCCTCTTTGTGCACGACCTTGCCCTCGCGCCTGAAGAACCATGCGCTCGTCTCTCTGAAGCCGTCCAGCAGTCTCGCGTCCGTGATGCCCGTTTCCTCTTGTATCTCGCGCATTACCGCATCTGTCTCGGACTCGTCCTTGTTCGTGTCGCCGATAAGACCGCGAGGGAATTCCCAGTGGCCTTTCTCATACTGGAGAAGTAAATAAACGATCTTTCCCTTCTCGCGGTGGAAGACCACCGCGCCGGCGCTGCGTTCTTGGGGCATGACGTGCCTATTTATAGTGTAGTATTTAGTTCATCTCATCAAATACTGTTCAATGAAATTAGTATAGACGCGCAGAGCAGAATTATCTTCACCCAAGGCGTATTCTTCAGGTATCCTCGCAATTGCGTTTTCTATGCTCTGTCTATATTCTCCATTAGCAGTTGAAAGTCTCCTTCTTAAGCTTCTAAGCGAAGCCGAAGAATAGATCTCTGCGTGAAACTGAACACCAAGAACAGATTCTCCAATAGAAAAAGCTTGAATCCCGACATCGTTCTCTGCAAGAAGAACGCCGCCATCAGGAAGGTGCATAACACGATTTCTATGAGATTCATTTGCACGGAAATCCTTATTAAAACCTCCGAATAAGGAGTGCTTGATGCCTTCTGGGGTCAAATGTATCTCTGGAAAACCAAATTCATAACGAGTTGTTCCATCTTCATAAACACCAATAGGCTCAACAACACCGCCATGGGCAGAAGAAAGCAACTGCGCGCCAAAACAAACACCCAAAACCGGAATTCCAGCATCGGTGACGTGATGAGCATAATCCAGTAACTCGCCGACCCACGAAGCGCTGTCTGGCGCGCCAGGAAGAACATTCGTACCACTGCCGGTTATAACCACGCCATCAAAATGCTCGTCTGTGTCTGGGAGCTGATGCATATGGGCATTAGCGGTGACGAGGGTATACTCGCGTCTGAAACCTTCGTGCTCAAAAAATACCCCGTGAAGAATGTTCGCAAGATTATCGCCGGAATATTCTGCACGGTCTGTATCTGCATTAAGGATTAGCAACGTTCTTCTTTGAGTTTGCCTTTGCATTCCTTGACCTTTTTGTCTTTCATTAATGGTGGCGGATGAATCCCAATTCACCGTTTAAATCGATTCCGCGACCCATGCCCACGCTCTCCCCCTTTATGGAAGCCCCGATGCCCCTGAGGCCTATGCTGCCCTCTCCCCCAATTCCCTCTGGACAGCGGGCGTGCAGCGGCGCCGGTCGCGTTCATCGCGGCATTCGAATGATGCGGGTGGTCACTGACGACAGTGATCTGCTTGTGGATCAATCTCTCGATGGCACGCAGATAGTCACGTTCAGGCCCGCTGCAGAAAGAGATGGCATGGCCATGCGCGCCTGCACGGGCAGTCCGGCCGATGCGGTGGATATAGGTCTCCGGCTCATTCGGCAATTCATAGTTGATGATATGCGTGATGCCATCGACATCGATCCCACGGGCAGCGATATCGGTGGCAACCAGCACGCGCGCCCCACCACGACGAAACGCCTCGAGAGAGGCGGTACGGGCGCCTTGGCTCTTGTTGCCATGGATCGCCTCAGCGCGGATGCCCGCCTGGGCAAGCATGCTTGATACTTTGTTCGCCACGTGCTTCATCTGGGTGAAGACGATGGCCCGTCTTATGGCTGGATCAGCCATCAGCTTGAGCAGGAGCTGATCTTTGTGATCCTTATCCACAAAGTAAACGGCCTGCTGGACGCGATCAACCGTCGGTTTTTCTGGGTCTATAGTGACATGTATCGGGTCGTGCACCAGGGTACGCGCGAGCGCGACAACCGGCGGTTCAAGTGTGGCGGAAAAAAATAGTGATTGGCGTCTGGCCGGGAGCTTGCTGATGATCTTTCTGATGTCCGGGATAAAGCCCATGTCCAGCATCCGGTCTGCCTCATCAAGCACAAAGACCTCCACCTCGTTCAGGCGTACATACCCCTGGTTCATAAGATCGAGCAATCGTCCGGGAGTGGCCACGAGGATATCGATACCACGGCTGAGCGCGTGGACCTGAGATTGTTGGCTCACGCCGCCGAAGATGACCGTGCTGGTGACGTGCAGGTATTTTCCATAGACACGGATGCTCTGGCCGATCTGCGCCGCAAGCTCTCGTGTGGGGGCGAGGATGAGCACACGGGGAGCATTGCGCGGCATCACTTTCTTCTGCTGCGTCAATCGCTGCAGTATGGGCAAGGTGAACGCGGCGGTCTTTCCCGTCCCTGTCTGGGCGCAGCCGAGGAGATCCCTGCCTTCAAGAAGATGGAGTATGCTCTGCGCCTGGATGGGTGTGGGCACAGTGTAGCCTTCATCCCGGACCGCACGCTGAATGGGCTCTATTAAGGGTAATTCGTTGAATGATTCCATATATTAATGGCTGGGCAGACACTTGGTTATAAAGCTTTGGGAGGGATCTACTTGATGGACCGCTCGAATTCGAGGCGTATCTTGTCCAGCAGCGCTTTGGCGCGTGCCTTGAGGAGCTTGAATTCTTCTTCTGCGAGGGCAGTCCGTGTGGAGTATTGCATCCGTTCCCGGACATCTAAGATTTTCGGGCTGTGCGCGATATCCGCCGTTATGTCCTTATCGAAGATTTCCTTGAGATCAGCAGGTCCGAGATGTTCGATATCGCCTTTAGCGATGAGGTCCTCGATGAGGGCAAAAGTGCAGGATTGGTTCCGTGATTCGTAACCTCGCTGGGCGAGGATGGCGAGAAGGCCGTGGTAGAGGGAATAGAAGGCCGCGCTCGCCGACCAGTCGCTGTAATGCAGGTCATGGAAGCTGGTTATGGCGTTGAAATTATGCAGCGCTTTCTCAAGATGCTGGTTCGCCGCTTGTTCATCGGGCTTGATCTTTCTCAAGCCCTGGTGCCGCTCGCCTCCATGGCTTCCTTCGTCAAGGCACTTCTTGAGCTTATTCGGCGGCATCTTTGATCACCTTCACAAGGATATCTGATCCCCAGAGGACGATACCCCCACGTAATGCTTCAATAACGATGGGATCATTCTTCTTCAAATTCTGCCGCAGATCATCCTCCGTCTGGACGACATCGTGGATTTTTAGCGGGATGATATCCTGAACTTTGGCCAATTCTCGCTTGAAGAGGGCAAAGTCTTTCCGTTCCACGACGAACAGGACATCCAGGTCATTCGGTTTTTGTTTTGCGGTGATATATGAACCGAAGAGGACGCAGGCCTTCGTGCTGGCTTTGAGCGAGGCAAGGTCGAGCTCGCGCGGCTTGATCCTCCCCTCGAGCAGATCAGGCATGAACGCTAGCCCGAGTATACTTTCCGTTTTTTCTTTGCTGAAATCGAGCTTGTATGAGCTTATGTTCGCTATGGGTTTCAGCTTTAGGATGCATAGCATCATCAGCTTGTTCAGCAGCCGATAGGCTCCGTTCGGCGTGATGCCACAGGCTTTAGCTATACCGTTGATGGAATAATCCCTGTTTGGACTGGTGGCGAGGAAGCGAAGGACGCGTTTCTCATTCAGGGTCAGGATCATGTAGGCCATTTTATACACCTTAAGTTGATGATTATACACTAAAAGTATATAAAGCTTTGGGAGGGATTCATATAAACACCTTCCGCAGCACATCCACCGTGAACAGGATCATCGCGTGCGTCTGGTCCTTTGTCGGCGAGAACGCGCTCTGCTTCTTGTGCACGGAATACACGCGCACCTGGTTGATGAGATGGATCTGCTGGGTCAGGCCTGGATCCAGCGGCACATTCTTTTCGCTCAGTTTCGCGACGAGCGTGCCCAGGCCGATGCCCGGCTGGGTCTCCAGGATGTCCCGGCCAGTGACATCATACAGTTTGCGATGCAATGCCGTCTCCAGTATCCTGCCGCACAGGATGACCGCGCTCCGATAGCAGCTCGCGTTGAAGCACCGTTCCATCTCCTGCAGGTCCGCGACAAGATCGTCGCGGATCTCTGGCGGCAGCTTCGGTTCTTTGATGATGAGTTCCCGCGCTGCCTGCTGTTTGGGCGTCTGTCGGGAAAGATGCAGTGTGGCTGCCTGTTTCTCGAGCTGGTTCGTGGCAAGAAGAAGCGCGTCCATATCATCCCGGTTCAGCTGGAGCTTCTTGAGCGACGAGAGGAACTCGATGGTCACCGGATCCGCAAGATTCGCCTTGCCGCTGAGCTGCACGCCGGCGAGATACGCCTCGCGCACGGCCATGTCAAGCGCGCTCTTGTAATAGGTCAGCTTGCGCTCCTTATAATCGTACATGCTCTTGACCGCGTCCAGCTCCCTGCCGGTGGCGTTGTAGCGCTTGGCGTTGTCCGCCGCTTCCCGGAGCTTCGCGAGCTTTGCGAGGAAATTATCCATGATTCTGCTCATATGTTGAGGTTATAAAAATGTTGCTTTGAGCCAGCCGCTTTTTGACGCTCCCTACCCAGTGAGGAGCGTCAAAAAGCGGCTTTAATGCCTAAAATATCTTGGCACTGGCCACTGGACAGGGCGAAGTGAGCTATATAAACAAACAATGCTCATAGATACTAAGCGAAAGCGCAAACCGAGAAAACCAAGACTGAAAAACAGAAAACCATGACCCAAACCATATCCCGCGACATACCGCTCGCGGAAATCACGCTTCGAAAGTATGAAAAACCTTTCGACCTCGATCGCCGGGAGCTTGTGCGAAAGCTGTGCCTGTCCACGGGCCTGCTGCAGCCGGGCGATTCCCGCGACGTCATCGTCGACATCCTGTACGTGCTCCTTGACGGGAAGCGAGGAAAGAAAGAACTGAGCTCCGAAGAGATCCAGCAATCGGTGATTGTGTCACGCAAGGACGCCAAAGCGGCCATGCACGGCATCGCCTCATCGAACATCCGCCGGCAGCTCAAGCGGCTGCGGGATATGTTCCTGGTCGAGAAGGTGAAGAACCGCTACCGCATCTGCGAACATGATCAGGTGAGCAAGATTTTCGAGGAGAAGATCGAGCAGTACCTTCTTCCATCGGTGATCGGCCGCGTGAAGGATTATATGAACATGGTGGATAAGCAGTTCTAGCCATGCGTTCCTGTTGACGGCAGGGCATACGACTCGAACTGACGCCGCATGATGTCCAGATAGCGAACATCAAAGTTTCTTCCTAACCGTCCGACAAGTCGGGCAAGATGATGGTTGTGGGCTCCCTTGTCATGGCTTGCCGCATCATTGCTAACAAAGGTGACCAGCAGTCCGATATGCGCAATTCCTGTAACTCCTGTTTTTGTACGCGCTTCCCCAAACTCATCGCCTTCAAGATGGATGGCACGGCTGAGGAGCTGATACGCCAAATCGCCATCACTGACCGGAAGAGGAAGGCGCCAATCTCTTCCAAGTTGTGCATGGACGACAATCTTGTCCGGGCGAAGTTCAACACAAGGGTATAAAGAATCTTGACCAATCGTGCGACTGTATTCTGCCAACCGCGATTCAAGCTGGCTTCCGCCACGCTGCGCATAATCGGCAGGATCTCCAAGAATGTCATACGACGGAAGCGCCTTCTGCCGGTTTCCATTCAACGCTCGTTGGATCCGTAACGTATGCCCCAAATCATATTCCGCTACCCTCGCCGACCAGTCATAATTTGTGGTAAGAAGGACTAGTGCCGGTCGTGCGATTCCGCTGGCTGCAGATGCTTGTCCCATTAACTAACCCCCAAACGATAGTAATGGCGGCTCTATTTATAAGGATTGCGGCGTTTTTGGGGTACGATCTGCTATCCTCTATATCCATGGGATTGGAAAGATTATTACTATGTCACCCACCGCCTTCCCATCAGCTGTCTGTTGTCCATGTCCGATTTCTTTTGTCTCCCCTCTGCAGGTGAGGGGAGACAAAAGAAATCGGTGGCAAAGAAAGAATGGGCGACGGGCGGCCTCATCATAAATATTAAATATAAACGCCGTCATATACATTCTCATGGCTTCAAAATCCGTCTCCTCGCGCAAATGGGCCAAGGTCGTGCCCGGCCACCTCTACGGCTGGCACAAAGGTCTTTCTGACGCGAGACGGCATATCATCCTTTTTGGAGCAGTGAGAAAGGACAGCTATGCCACCATCGTCCGGCGATTGAACCAGCTGCGTAACCTTACCAAGGACTGTGGCGCAAAGGCGGTGGCGGTGAAGGATATGCTGTTTTTGAAGAAAAAGTTCAAGAAGTAGCACCTCAACAATAACAATCTTTAAAAACCACCGCTCGTTCTCTTTCTCCATTCCGGGGTGATGACGTATCAGCTCTCTGCTTATCAAGAACTGTCGCCTTATCTATAAAGGCAGCAATGTCGTCCGCCACATCTATATCGAGAACGGCAAGATTGTCGCCATAACCAAGGAATTGCGCACTGCGGACAAGATCCTCAATGCCAATGGCAACTATGTCATCCCCGGCCTGATCGACAGCCATGTCCACTTCCGTGACCCCGGCATGGAATACAAGGAAGATTTCTTCACCGGCTCGACAGCAGCGGCAGCAGGCGGCATAACCACAGTGCTGGACATGCCGAACAACAAGCCAGCCTGCACCACGGCGAAACTGCTCGAGAAGAAGCGCCAGATCGCGGCGAAAAAGAGCATCGTCAACTACGGCTTCCATTTCGGCGCCACGCCAGATAACCTCGACGAGCTTGAAGAAGTGGACAATATCGCCTCGCTCAAGGTCTACATGGGCTCAAGCACCGGTGACCTGCTGGTGGATGATGACGGCGCCCTGTTCGAGATATTCTCCAAGGCCAAGCGGTGCACGCTCCACGCGGAAAGCGAGCAGTTGATCAAGCATTTCACGGAAAAATATCGCGATTACAAGGTCTCCGATGTCCATTGCGACATCCGCACGAACATGGTGGCGGCAGAGGCGGTCGCACGAGCCCTGACGCTCGCCAAGTACACCAGCACGAAGCTCATCTTTGCCCACACCTCGACCAAGGATGAGCTTGGCCTGCTTGCCGGCAGCAGGGCGCATGTCGAGGTGACGCCGCATCACCTCTTCCTCAACGAGAAGGACATGCACCGGCTGGACAACTTCGGCAAGATGAACCCTCCCCTGCGATCAAAAGCGGATGTCGAGGCGCTGTGGAACGGTATCAAGGTAGGCGCTGTCCACACTATCGCCACAGACCACGCGCCGCATACCGTGGCCGAGAAGCAGCGTGAGTACTGGAGCGCACCCGCAGGCGTGCCAGGCGTCGAGACCATGCTCCCACTGCTGCTGAACGAAGTGAATAACGGCAACCTCTCGCTCACCAAGGTGGTCGAGCTTACCAGCATCAATCCCGCGCGGATCTACGGCATTAAGAATAAAGGATTTATCAAGGAAGGCTTTGACGCTGACCTGACCATCATCGACATGAACCTCACGAAGCGCGTCAATAATGAGGAGCTGCTCACCAAGTGCAAATGGAGCCCATTCCACGGCTGGAAGCTCCGCGGCTGGCCAGTGACGACGATCGTCGGGGGCTTTGTCGCCTTCCATGATGGCGAGGCGAACGAGAAGCTGCGCGGGAAGGAAGTGAGGTTCAAGGACAACGACGATAGTGATGATGACGAGTGAGCGTACACCAATATCAGCGGATCTTCTGGCTGGATGATAATCCTGGACTTATCGGCATGCTCGCCGAAATAGCAGTCCAAGATCATGACGTACCATCGGTCGATGCCTTGCTCTCGCGGGTAACCTTCGCCTATGATGCCGAAGAAGGGGAGCGTATTGTCTCGCGTCAACCATTTGATCTCTATGTTCTCGACGCTGATTTTCCTGTCCATATGCCGAGTGACCGCCGCGACTATGTGCACCAATTCATGCAGGAGGCAAGGGCAGGCAAGCGAAAGTGGATGGATTTCGAGAGGAACTATGGGTATCATGATGGAAGTGTCAACGGTGACGAGTTCGAGCAGTTCCATGAACGATGTCTTCGCGATGTCAGCGGCAAAATCGTCGTCTATTCCAATTCTCTTATCGCTATCCATACTGCTCGCAAGCTTGGCTTGCCGTTCTATGCCAAAGGCACATCATCCGAGAACGTACGTGGTTGGCTGACACAATTCGCCAGAACATCAGGAAGCGGCCTCACTGCGGACGGCTGGGAACATGGCAGCATGGATGATCTCATCGAAAGGTATTTATTGCCCTGAATGCTATGCCGTCGCATGAAAACCCACACCATCGTCGCCGCCATCATCGAGCATGATGGCCATATCCTCTTCATGCGGCGTGCGAAAGAGCCGTTCAAGGGAACGCTCATCCTTCCCGGCGGCAAGGTGGAGGACGGGGAGACTGCCGATGCCGCCGTGGAGCGGGAGGTCTTTGAGGAGACGGGCCTGCGTGTGAAACGCAAGGAGGTCGTCGGCCAGTATGATGAGACAGTGTACCATGATGGCGAGGCGACGCATCGTCATCTCCTGACGATCTATCATCTGCTTCCGACGTCATTCGCCTTCCGCGATTCGCATGAAGGAACGCTTCACGCGATCAGGCTGGCGGATATCCCAACACAAAAGAGTGAGATCAATGCTTCTGATTACCGGATGATCGAACGTGCTGTGTTCCAACAGCAGCGTGGTTTCAAGGCGAAGATCGTCGTGGAAAAGTCAGGCGACAGGTATTCTATCCTGTCTGAAGAAGATATTGTGGAGAAGACTTAGTGCACACTGGTTCCGACGAGCTTTTGTAGGCTGTCCACACCATCCTTTTCCATCAGCCGAAGCAGTCCCTCATTGATGCGCCGCACCGTGTACGGCCCCTGATACACGAATCCGGTGTACAGCTGCACCAGGCTCGCGCCTGCCTTGATGCGTTCGTACGCATCTTCGGCGGTGAAGATTCCTCCTACCCCGATGAGAGGGATTTTCCCGTGCGTCAGCTGATACACTTTCTTAAGCATAGCCAGGGCAGGCTTGCGCAAGGGCCTGCCGCTCAGACCGCCACGGCCTATTTTTTGGATCTTGCCTGCATCCGTCTTCAACCCGTCACGCTTCAGCGTCGTGTTCGTGCAGACAAAGCCGTTGACATCATGCCGTTTGCAGGTATCGACAACCTTGGCAAGCTGCTCGTCAGAAAGATCAGGAGAGAGCTTCACCAAGAGCGGCTGTTCCTTGTGTTCGATGCGTCGCCGGCGCTCGACAGTGATGGCTTCAAGCAGACGGCTCAGCGCGGCAGGGTCCTCGAACGTCTTCCCGTCCGCAGTGTTCGGGCAGCTGATGTTCAGCGTGATATAGCTTGCATAATGATGGAGCATGGAATAACTATGCGCAAAATCCATCACCGCATCCTCACCGATGATGTTCGGGTCTGGTGTCTTGACGATATTGATGCCCAATGGTACTGGACATCTCCCCTCGAGCAGACGCTCCTTCACCCGCTCTGCGCCTATATTGTTGAGGCCCAGACGGTTGATGAGCGCCTTATCCTTCGGCAGGCGAAAGAGCCGCGGCTTTGGATTGCCTTCCCAGGGCAAGGCAGAGACGGAGCCCACTTCGATGAAGCCGAAACCGAAGGCAGGGATGGCACGGACAAGGGAAGCGTTCTTGTCGAACCCAGACGCGAGGCCGATAGGGTTGGGGAAGGTCGTGCCGAGCACGTCCATCTCGAGGCGTTCATCCTCCACCGTGCACTTGCGATGGACGAGACCATACAATGCCTTGCTGCGCTCGAGCATGGCGATGCGCTTCGACATGAACTGATGCGCGGATTCCGGGTCAAAAGAAAAAAGGAGCGGGTTGATGAGCGTCTTGTAGAGCATCCTCAATAGATGACTAAGAGAGTATATAAATGTAGCGCGATGCTGTTACACTAAGTTTTTGCCGTAAGGCCTATTGCGGTGGGGTATCGGTGACTTTGTTGGGCCATGAAGTATATCCACTGGAGAGAGGGCGACATCAGGAAAGAACTTCTGTCGGATTATCTCTGCCTGTACGACGGTGATAAATAAGCTATTGCCTCCCAGATGGAAAGGCTGGACGCCTGCTTGTTGCTGGAGTTCTTTCTCAAAGGCTGCCTGGCGATGGGCGGGCAGTTGGAATTCAGCATCACTCATCCTGCTGAAATACGTCGCGATTTCATAGAGCAGCATTTCCGCATACTGCGTCCGCTGGTAGATGCTCACGTTCCGAGCCTTGGGGTTCACATGGATGATCTGCCGCTGGTCATATTCACGGAGGATGTCCTCAAGCGCCAAGATTTTCTCATCGTCGAGAGTGAGTCCCAGTTTGCCCAGTTTCCTGAGTTTTTCCTCAGTTAAGCTATCGGCCGTCGCCTTGGAGATATAGGCTTTCTGAAGGGAACCCTCTGCGAAACAGGAAACTATCTCTACGCCGGATGGCACGATGAGCTCCCTGCCACTCTGTCTTCGATACGCGAGATTCATGAACTGGTATCTTGGCTGGACCCAGCGGCCATAGCCAGCTATGTCAACGGTTGTGCGGCTGGTGTCGTACTCCCTCTTGTCGTCACTGCCACCATCTGCACTTACCGGAGAATCATCTTTGATCTTTCCCAATACCACCACCGATCGTCTCGAGAGCGGCTCGCGTATATAAATATTTTCTCTTCGTGACGAGTCTCATTGAGACTGAAAAAAGAGCTTATTCTGATACTATTCTATGATTATGGCTTGTCTGTAGTCTCACCCCGGTCTCACCTGAAACAAAAAAGTTTAAATAGTAGCGCGTCTCCGGCTGATACAGATAGAAAAATGGGGGTGTAAGAGATGTACGCATCAGACAGTTCTGTACGCGAAGGATTCTCGCGGGCAAAGCAGGATATTGAGGCCCTGCGTCAGGAAAATCAGGGATTGCGGGCCATGATCGGGGAGCTCCGTCAAGGGCTCCAGGAGCAGCAGGAAAAAGAGGATATCCTTTCCTCATCTTCTCCAGAAGCGACACCTATCCCATCTGGCAGCGACATCAAGACCGTCCTCAAGGAAGTCCTGGCCGAGATGGCGACCTATCAGGAAAAACGCAGCATCCTGCAGATGGCTGCCTCGGATGAGTCCCTGAGCAGGTTCGACCTGGACAAGAAAGCGGTGATCAAGGCCAAGATCATCGATGCTGTCGCCCATGCGCCCATGGTGCTCTCGCGCCTGAAGGAGCTGGTCGTGGACCAGAACAAGTACTGCTCAAAGGCATCGTTCTACCGCTATTTCGAGGAGCTCCGAAACGAGGAGAAAGTGAGCATCGTCACGATGAACGGCAGGAATGTGGTGCGGGCAGACCGGATCGAGGTGTATAGCACCTGAATATCGCCATCCTTTTCTTTTTTCTATTTTTTTTCCAATGATGCGAGCTCCCGGCGCAGCTGTCCGTAACGGTCAGGATCATTTTCCTTGTAGAGTATGCCTCTCCATCCTGCCTGTCTCGCCAGATTGATCTTGTCTTGGCTATTGTCCACCAGCGCGATCTCTTCAGGAGGAAGGCCTAATCGGCGGGTCACTTTAGGATAGCATACCGCTTCTATCTTCAGCGCACCAAGCTCATGGGAGCGGAAGACCGGTCCATATATCTCAAGCGGTATCAGCTCCTTCTCGACCCGTTCGGTCTGCCAGACATTGCCATCGGTGTGGAACCCGACCCGACGATGCGCAGCCGTCTCGCGCACGATCCGCTCCATCTCTTTGTCGATGGCATAGATGTGGTCATCATGCGCCTGCCGGACCTGCGCGAGCGTCATGGACGGCGGAACGATACGCTGCGCACGAAGCGCGTCATAGAGCTGCTCGCCGGTGATAGTTCCCCGATTGAACGCATAGAATGCAGGGATAGTGTAAAACTGCCGTGCACGCTCCGACGGAACACCATATCGCTCCTGCAGGATGCGATGGGTTATGCCATAGTCCGCAAGCACGAGCACATTGCCGATGTCGAAGAGGATGATGCTGGCCATAAGGCAGTCAGGGTGTTGTCGTCTTTAAAAATATTTTCCACGCAAACTTTTTATAGGCTCGCTATTCCAATCATGTAGGTGGCTCCATGGCAGTAAACGCTGACAGACGATATGAGATAGCTCGGATTCTTCTTGATAATGACATCGTCCAGCTGCGTCCAGATACTCCCTTCACGTATGCCTCTGGCAGGAAGGGGCCTATCTACTGCGACAATCGCATGCTCCTCAGTTACCCAGAACACCGTCGTTTCATCACCACCAGCTTTGTCCGGGTCATGGTAAAGTATGATATCATTGCCGGTACCGCCACTGCCGGCATCCCCTGGGCCGCATGGCTTGCTGATCTGATGGGCAAACCGATGATATATGTACGCAGTGCTGCTAAAGAGCATGGGAAACAGAACCGCATCGAAGGCATCCTCAGGGCTGGCCAGCGTGTCATCCTTATCGAGGACCTCATCAACACCGGCGGCTCTGCGGTATCATCCATCGATGCCATCCGGGAAGCGGGAGGCATCGTGGATTCGTGCCTGGCGATTGTCGATTATCATCTCCAGGACGCGAAGGATGCGTTCCAGAAAGCCGGTTGCGCGGTCTACGCTCTTACTGATCTGGAGGCCCTGCTTGAGGTTGCGCGCAAGACAGGTAAGCTATCTGCTGTGCAATGCGACATTGTTCTCCGCTGGCAAAAAGACCCTGTGGGTTGGGCCACGAGAGAGGGGCTCGCATGAACTACCTCGACCAGCTCCGCAAGCGGGCAGAGGAAGTCGGCAATATTGTGTGTGTCGGACTTGATCCTATCTTAGGACGCATCCCTGCCCAAGGGACGAGCATCGAAGATACCATTGCGCAATTTTACATCAATATCTTCATGGCGATGGTCAAAGAACGAGTCATGCCAGCCACGGTCAAACTGAATATCGCGTTCTATGAGCAATATGGCCTCGATAGCCTTCGTGCCTTGAAGCGTATCATCGATGCCTCAAAAAAAGTCGGCATCCCGGTGATACTTGACGGCAAGCGTGGAGACATCGGGGACAGTTCCGCCGCGTATGCGCGTGGATGGTTCGATTCGTGGGGCGTCGATGCCATGACCGTGGCGCCGTACATGGGTGAAGATTCGATTACACCATTTCTCAACTACTGCGAGCACGGCTCTGGTGTGTATGTCCTTCTCCGCACCTCGAATCCTGGTGCCCATGACTTCCAGGATCTCCTTGTCGATGGCAAGCCGCTCTATCATCATGTCGCTCACAAGCTTGTCGATTGGTACAAGCCAGGTCTCGGTGCGGTCATCGGCGCCACCGCTCCCCACGAGCTTGAGGAGCTTTCCCGCTTTTTCGTGGCATCAGGCAAGGAAGTGCCGTTCCTCATCCCCGGCGTCGGCAAGCAGGGCGGCTCAGCGAAGGAAGTTGTGGATATACTCCGCAGGACAGGCAATGATCTTGCCATCCATCGCATCAACGCCTCATCGTCGATCAATTACGCGTATCAGGACGAGAAAACAACTGACTATGCCGGCGCGGCCGTGCGCGCATTGAGGAAGCTCATCGACGAGATCGGACCGTTATGAAACGCAAACAGCTTCCTGTCGACCTCATCATCTTCGACTTAGACATGACGCTGGTAGACTCACAGGCCAGCATCTATGCCTGCTTTATGGAGGCCTTCAAGGCCAACGGCTTGCCGCCTCCCGACAAGAAAGAGGTGGCAAAGCTCGTCGGCATCCCGCTGGAACGGATGGCGGAACTGCTCCTGCTCAAGGCAGGCGTCAACGCCACTGCTGGACTGAATGCGGCTATCGTCAAGGCCTATCGTGGACGGTATGCGCGCACAGCAGGCAAGGAGACCGTGCTTTTCCAAGGCGTCAGGGAGACGCTGGAGCATTTCAAGGAAAAACGGCTCGCCATCATCACGACGAAAGAGGGCAACCTGACAAGGCAGCTGCTCGGTGAGCTCGATATCCTCAAATACTTCAACCTCATCCTTGGCTATGGTGACTATCGCAGCCCGAAACCTGATCCGGAAGCTGTTTTCAAAGCGTTGGATGAGACAAAGGTCCCGGCGAGCAAGGCGGTCATGGTAGGGGACACCATCTACGACATCGAGGCAGGCAAGAGCGCGGGCATTCATACAGTGGCGGTGAGCTATGGTGTTGATCCTGTCGAGGAATTGAAGCTCGCGAAACCGGAGCATATCATCGACAATATCCGCGAATTGATGAACCTGCTTGTCTAGCAGCACAAACTTTATAATACTCTCTTCCCGTCTCACTCTTTTTAGCATGACACCGACCTTCAAAGGGCGCTCTATCCTGTCGATAAACGACTTCTCTACGGAGGACATCATCGAGGTTCTTGAAGCCGCGAAGCGCATGGAAGCCAGCAAGGACAAAGGTAGCCTGCTGCACGGCAAGATCATGGCCTCGCTCTTCTTCGAGCCATCCACGAGGACACGGCTGAGTTTCGAGGCGGCCATGCATGGCCTTGGTGGGAGCGTGGTCGGCTTCGCGGATTCGGGTGTCTCGAGCGTGAAGAAGGGCGAGACACTCGCGGATACCACCAAGATGGTCGAGCGGTATGCCGATGTCATCGTGGTGCGGCATCCTCTTGACGGCGCTGTCCGGCTGATGGCCGAGTGCACCCAGAAGCCGGTCATCAATGGGGGGGATGGCGCGAACCAGCACCCGACGCAGACGCTGCTTGATCTGTATACAATCAAGAAATGTCAGGGCAGGATCACCGACCTCCACATCGCGATGGTCGGCGATCTCAAGTATGGCCGGACGGTGCATTCGCTCGCCATGGCGCTCGCCAAGTTCAAGTGCCGGCTGTCTTTTGTCTCGCCGTCGCAGCTGCGCATGCCGTCGCAGTATCTCGATGCCTTGCGCAGCCAGGGAACCTCTTTTGAGGAATTTGGCAAGATTGAGGACGTCATCGGGGATGCGGACATCCTCTACATGACCCGCATCCAACGGGAGCGCTTCCCGGATGTTGACGAGTACAACAAGGTGAAGGACGCGTACATACTGCACAAGGGCATGCTCGAGAACGTGCGCAGCAATCTTCGCATCCTCCATCCGCTGCCGCGCGTCAATGAGATCAACACTGATGTCGATGGCACGCCCTATGCGCATTATTTCGAGCAGGCCGCCAATGGCATCCCTGTCCGGCAGGCCCTGCTGGCGTTGGTGCTGGGAGCGAAACTATGACTCCGCAGCGGCCGTACAAGGTCTACGCGATCGCGGATGGCGTGGTCATCGACCATATCCCTGCCATGCGCGCCTTGCAAGTGCTTGAGATCCTCGGTGTGCACCATGAGGATCAGCCGGTCGACGCCATAGTGACTTTAGGCATGAACATGGAAAGCTCTAAACGCGGCAGGAAAGACATCGTTAAGATTGAGCATAAGGAACTCAGCAAGGCCGAGCTGAACAAGATCGCCCTTATCGCGCCGGAAGCGACGGTGAACATCATCCGTGAGTCCATAGTGGCGGAGAAGTTCAAGATCGCCATACCGGCGGTCTTTGACGGTGTCGTGCAATGCCCGAACCAGAATTGCGTCACGAACCATGAGCCGGCGAAGACGAGGTTCCTCACGCTCGCGACAAAACCGGTGATGGTCAAGTGCCATCATTGCGAACGGGTCGTGTGGCAGGATGAAATACGGCTGCTAGGGCCGAGGTAGGAAAGGGTTAAATACCATCTTGTTTTCTTCTTCCCTTATGATCTACTCCCCCCGCGAAGATTCCTACCTGCTCGCCCGATGGGTCAGGAAGCTTACCTTCGGCAGGGTCCTCGACATGGGCTCCGGCTCTGGCATCCAGGCAGAGGCAGCGATGGCCAGCAAGAAGGTCACGGGCGTGCTTGCAGCAGACATCAATCCTGAAGCTGTCGCCTTGCTCACGTCAAAAGGTATCGCCGCGGTCCAATCAGACCTTTTCTCCAAGGTGCCGGGCAAGTTTGACACCATCATCTTCAACCCGCCCTATCTTCCTGATGGCCACGGCTACAAGGACATCGCGCTCGATGGCGGCAAGAAAGGCCATGAAGTGCTTGGCAGGTTTCTCGCGCAGCTGAACGCGCACCTCAAGCAGGATGGCATCGCGCTCATCATCTTCTCCTCTTTTACAGGTAGGGAGAAGATCGATGCATTGATCGCGCACTATGGGCTGGAACATAAGCTCCTCGAGGCGCACCATATCAGCTTTGAGGACTTGTATGTGTATGTCATCCGCAAGACCGCGCTCACCAAGCTGTTGGAGAAGAAAGGCCTTGCCGGCATCGAGATGCTGGCAAAGGGGCATCGTGGTCTCATCTTCACGGGCATGCTCCGCAAGAAGAAGGTGGCGGTGAAAGTCCAGCGAAAGGACATCGATGCGAAGGGCACCGTGGACAATGAGGCGAAGCGACTGAAGCAGTTGAACAGATACCGCATCGGTCCGAAGCTCCTGTTTTCCGGCAAGGACTACTTTGTTTACGGGTTCGTGCTGGGCATATTCATCGAAGCGTATGCAGCGAGTGCGAGCAGGAAAGACATCCTCCAGGTGTTGAAGGATGTCTTCCTGCAGATGCACACGCTGGACAAGCTCGGCCTGAACAAGGAAGAGATGCATCATCCGGTAAAGCATGTCATCGTGACACCGCAGGGCAAGCCGGTGCTGCTGGATTTTGAACGATGCAGGCCAGGGAAGAAGATGCACAATGTGACGCAGTTCTGCCAGTTCCTGAGGTCGGGAAGGTTTAATGGCCTATTGAGAAGACGTGGCATAAACATTAACGGGGAGAAGCTTACTGCATTGGCTCGCGTGTATAAGCGAGAGATGGATGAACGACGATTTCGAGAGATTCTTCAACAGTTCCAATTCTTTTAACGCCATTGCATTCTTCTTTCCTGATTTCTCATTGTTTTATCTTAATCTCATCCTCAATAGCTATAAGCGTCTCTGTTGATTTAACGCCCGGTACTCTCCTAATCTGATTAATAAGAACATTACTGAACTCTCTCATATTTTTTGCTCTCACCTTGATAATGTAATCATAACTGCCAGTCGTAGAATTAATTTCCTCGATAAATTCTTTTTTTCTAAGGGAATTTATCAACTCAAAGGGGGATACTTTCTTCTCAATGAAATAACTAAGGTCTCCGGTGAGGAGGATGTACCCTAAAACTTGGTTTCCCATGCGTTCTTGATCAAGAACAACTGTATACCCTTTGATTATCCCATTTTGTTCAAGCTTTTTAATCCTATGATGAACCGTCGTGATCGGGACATCTATCTTTTTCGATATTTTTTGAGTGCTCCATCTACCGTGTTCTTTAAGCGCAGATATGATTTTATTGTCTATTTCATCCAATTCCATTATATTGGAATAAATAATCCACTATTTATAAATTTATCGTATAAATATTGACTAAATATGCCGTTATATGAAGAAAATGCTTATTAACAATAGACTGCAACATGATCTTCATGGGTCCGAAAGTAGCTGTTTTTGGAAGCGGAGCAGGAGGATTAGCAGCCGCAGCCACCATCGCTCAAAGAGGCCATGATGTTGTAGTCTATTCAGCCTATAAATCTATGCTGGATAAACAGGGTATCCAACTGGAGGAAGCAGGGGTCATAAAGACCTTGTCGGTTCAAATCAAATCAGAATTCCCCTCTCTTGCAGAATTGGACTATGCTCTTATTGTTTGTCCTGCTGATGCTCGGGAATATTATCTTCAACAGGTCGTTGCAAGAACGGGGACCAAAACTAAAATCGTTCTGATTCCAGGAGGATTGGGATTTGGATTGAATCATCTTGAGCAATTACAAAATAGGGGCTGGTATGAATTAAACCAACTTCCTTATGTTGCACGAAAAACAGATGGTAATGCGGTTACCGTCCATTATCGCTTACCAAAGTTATGGTGTGCAGCATACCCTGCTTCGGATACAACAGAAGCCAAAGAAACTCTCGATAGCCTCTTAGGGTTATCTCTTGGTGCAAGTGAGCATACATTACATTGTGGATTCTTTAATTGGAATATGCTTTTACACCCTCCTCTTATGCTTACTAATGCTGGAAGAATTGAGCGACAAGAACGTTTTACCTTTTATCGTGAAGGCGTAAATACGTTGGCCATAAACGTGATGGAAGAGATGGACCGAGAAAGACGTAATGTCATGCAAAAATTGGGTCTTTTCACTCCTTCACTTAGTGAGTATTTAAGCGGTGGCAAAACAATGCGTTTAGAAGAAGCAGTGCGGACGGATGCCGCTACAGGAGAGGTGATGGCTCCAACAAGCCTCCAGCATCGATACTTAACAGAAGATGTTCCTTATAACGTCGTCCCGCTTGCTTGGTTGGGGGATATCTTGACGATTGATACTCCCACCGTTGATGCTGTTGTTCAATGGTATCATTGCCTGACGCAGGAACCGAGTTTTTCTTCTTTTGCTATTAAAAGACTTGTCGGCATGAGTCCTAAGGAGATCAATTTGTGTGCAAAAGGGATTATGGAGTGAGACGATGATACCTTCAGCGCAAGCTATTCCTTACGGCAGCTTGGGCAGGCCGACGTATCGAGAAGAAAATGCCACAGATCATAAACATTTGCTTGATTTATATATTCAGATGTATCCTAAAATAAAAACTTTTCCTTACCGGAGTAGAGATCACATAAGGGCATGGCAGTTTCAAAGGTTGCAAGAACTTGTTAGTCATGCTTATAACAATGTTCCCTTTTACACGGAAAAATACAGGAAAGCTGGATTTCATCCCCGTGAGCTTAGGACCTTCCGGGATTTTGAAGCTCTCCCCCTTGTAACCAAAGAAGAACTTATTGATGCTTGGCCTGATGGCGCGATTGCGAAAGGGCATACGACTGAATTTACAACCAGAAGTTCTGGTTCCTCTGGAAAATTTGTTACGCTTGCCGTTGACAAAAAAGCAGTTATGCTTGATACCATCATGGGCTGTCGTCAGGTAGAATATCAAAGCGGTAACCAAGTTGGACCACGGGATCTTACTTTACACATTTATACTTGCCCTTGGTGGTTTACTTCTGTGGGGGGAGTTTATCAAACACTATTCCTTCCCACGTCTGAGACACCCACGCGTTCGGCTGAAGTTATAAAAGCCCTGCGGCCAGCTGTGATATCTTTGTATCCTAGTTATTTGCGAGAGCTCTATCCTATCTTAACTGGCTTAAATGGCATTAAAGATAATGGGACAAGGGTAGTTATTGTTCACTCGGAGCAGTCCACTAAAGATGAGAGAAAACAAATGGCTCATAGTTTGGGTATCCAAGTTCTTGATGAGTATAGCAGTGAAGAGTTAACACGAATCGCTCTGGAATGTCCTTACCAAACTTACCATATAGAGGAAGATGCATGTTATCTTGAGATTGTAGACCAAGTTTCTGGAGCTTCTCTTTCAGATGGTCGGCATGGTGAAGTCATTGGCACTAATTTATTGAATGAAGCCACCCCTCTTATACGATATAAACAGGAGGATTTAGCTGCTTTAACTCCTGAATCATATCCGTCTTGCGAATGTGGAAGCAATTTTCGACAGCTGTCAGTGGTATCGGGAAGGAAGGCAGATAGTCTCGTAACCCCGCATGGAAAAGTTATTCCTTCCGGCACGCTCATGGATTCTGCATATCGTTGGTTCCTTGATTTAGGAATACCAGTACACGGACTCCAGTATGAGATAATTCAACGAGAAGCAGACAAAATAATGGTTCATCTTGTTGATGGTGTATTCATCCGCGATAAGGAAAAGGTAGTAAACAGGATTAGATCTCAATTAGAAGAATTGCTTGATCATGAATGTTATATAGAGGTAACGTATGTCACCCATATCGAACAGAACGGAAGGAAATATCGACCGATACGGAGAGAAGTATAATCAAAAAAAGAAAGAAATGCTTATATAGTGTAATGAGTATCCAATTATAGTTAATCACTTTAATTATTGAGGGTAAAATGGGAATGGGAAAAGCTTTACTTTTGGCTTGTGGAATTAGTGCAGCAGCTACTGGGGTGGGGGGTTATTGGCTATACGACAATAACTCCCGAGAGTTCCCTAAACCAGACACTGTTTGTGGTAGGTATAGCACTCTTTCATTCGATGAAGACATACCACGCGTTCCAAGAGCTGCGGTGATGTACGAATTGGATCCTGAATATACCTCCCTCTTAGGGCTTCAGGAAAAGGCTAACCAATTACGTCAAGAGCATAGTGGTCCTAATAACCCGCATGCTATCGGAGGGGTGGATTTCTCTGTGGAAGGAGAGGTTACGAAAGAAAGGGTTGCCGTAGCGATATTAACTGGCGTTCTCGAGGCCCATCTGGAAAGGAAAGCAAATAGGTTGGAGCAGCACTACCTTTCCGGCAGATACACCACTGCAATAAATCGTGAGCCGGATAATACCTATTCCACGCAAGGTTATTACTATGACGCTTTACTCGCCGCAAAAGCGTATAGGGAAATTGCTACGCCCTGCAAATCAACAGAAGTATATTTGTATGGTGTTCCAGGGGGAATAGAAATAGGGGCGCTCGCCGGAATTTGCGAAAGAGCGTATAATGAAGAAAAGACGTTCATAAACCAAGGAAATCTAGACCAAGTGATAGACTTTTTATCAGAGGAAACATTAGTCTCATTAGGGGAGTGTCTCGTTGGAAAGAAACGATGCGTCCAAAGGTTTTTAAGAGACTTAGTTAAAGAGGATATCCCCTTTGCCGCCTTAGAAGAGATTTTAGACAGAGTAGCATACGGTTTTAGCATAAGAGAAGTACAAGAAGAGATAAATCTCAAAGTTCAATTATATAGAAAATTCATTGATTATGTACCCGTAATCCCTTATGAATGTGCCTGTTCACCCCTATCTTCATATAGTCCGATGGAGAGAGAAAGCTTACAATCAAGTTTGCAAGCACGTTTAGATAAATTAGTAGAGGCAGATAGAAATGACTCTCCTTACCCCACATCGTCCAGTTCCGCATTCCCCGTAGTCTCTCTTTTTAACCATAATAGGTTCTCTCTTCGTAGTTCAGATGGATTTAACTATAATCCTATTGTAAGCAGATTATGTATGAATACCACGGAATCTAGTCCTGAGGAGGTCGTCCCAGAACCTGAACCGGTAAGGAACATATGCGCGGAAAAGGAATCGGAAGGTATTTCTTATCGATGCGTAAACAGAACTGATGTTGGCTTAATGGATGGAAATGAGGAGATACAACTTAAAAATAGTCTTTGCATGTGGTTTGATGTTATAGACAGCAACCAAGGGTTAGCTCGGCTTAGCTTACATAGGATGCACTGGGCGTCCGGTATTGCTTTTAAGGTTACTGATTACCTAATTAACGGTAATAGAGAATCCTATGAAGAATATGTAAGAATACGAGATAGGCGCCTTAGTGATTTCCCACATTTGTTTGAAGTTTATGATGCTGTTATTGACCATTGTAAGTGTAGAGTACCTTTTCGTCGTCAACATCGTTTTTAAGGGCACGGGTAGCGCCTGAAACCTACGGGCTTTAGCCCATAGATGAATGGCTGGACGATACCCGCGCTCGAATTTACCCTTCGACATTTCATGCCAAACCTTTTTAAACCATCATCGCTCTTGTTTACCCTATGCACCCCAACACCCTCATCCTCCGCTATGGCGAGATCTTCCTGAAGAAGGGCAACCGGCACCTCTTCGAGCGGCAGCTGCTAGACAATATCAAGCAGTATCTCGCGCAAAACAAGATACCATACAAATCTATCATCCACGTCGGCAGCCGTATCGTCATCAATGATTGCGCAGACACGAGCGTCAAGAACGTTTTTGGCCTCACCTCAGTAAGCCCAGCCTTGCGCATCCGGGACTGCAAGACCCTTGAGCCGGCAAAAGAGCATGTTCTCGCACTGGCCAAAGAATCAGGCATTCCGCAGAAGACCTTCCGCATAACCTGCTACCGTCACAACAAGGATTACTACATGAAATCGCAGGAGATAGCCGCCATGCTCGGCGAGCACGTCATCAACAATATCGGCGGCAAGGTCAACCTGAAACAGCCAGAGGTGGATATCAACATCGAGATCATCGGCAATGATGCGTACCTTTTTGTCGAGCACGTTCCCGCATACGGCGGCTTGCCTGTCGGTTCCTCCGGTAAGGTCGTGAGCCTGATCTCCGGCGGCATCGACAGTCCGGTTGCCTCGTGGCTGATGATGCGTCGCGGCTGCAATCTTATTTTTGTGCACTTTTCCAGTTATCCGCAGACGAGCAGGCAGAGCGAGGAGAAAGTCAAGGAGCTTGTCCAGCTCCTCACCAGATTTCAGTTCCACTCAACCCTCTACATCGTGCCCTTGCTCGACATCCAGAAGAAGATGGCCACGAACGTGGATAATGCCTACCTCGTCATCCTCTATCGCCGCGTCATGCTGCGCATTGCCGAGATGATCATGCGCAAAGAAGGCGCCTTGGCCTTGTGTTCCGGCGACAATCTTGGACAGGTGGCCTCGCAGACCTTGCCGAACATGGTGGCCATCGAGGCAGCCATTACCACGCCTGTCCTTCGCCCGCTGCTCACCTACGACAAGATGGAGATCGTCAAGCTCGCACAAAAGATAGGCACATACGACATCTCCGCGCAGCCGCACGAGGACTGCTGCAGCCTGTTCGTTCCCGAGATGCCGGAGACAAGGGCGAAGATGGAGTACTTGCTCAAGCTTGAGGAGAAGCTCAAGGAGCTTGGCATCGAGGACGATATCAAGATAGCGATAGGACGAGCGATGATCCTGACTGTAGAACAGGGCTAAAGACGATCCATCTTCATAGCGAAAATCGCCCTCTGCAAGAGCCTAGGCGATTTTCAGCCACTTCTTTCTCGCTCTTCGATTCGTGGTCTCGTCCCCCTCATGGGTAAGGAGGAAGAGACCATGAATTGTCGCAAAGGATTTAAACCTCCGCTCCTTCATCCTTCGTATGACACCGTTCAACCAGCGCGTCTGGACCATCACCAAGCGCATCCCGCGCGGCAGAGTGTCCACCTACAAGGAGATCGCCCACGCGCTCGGCTGCAAGGCCTATCGTGCCGTCGGGCAGGCCCTGAACAAGAATCCTTACGCGCCGCGTGTTCCCTGCCATCGCGTTGTCGCGAGCGATGGCTCGCTCGGCGGGTTCGCGCATGGAGCAAAGCGAAAGAAAGCGATGCTGCAACGGGAAGGCATACAGATAAATGGAAATAAGATTAGAGACTTCTCAAAACAGTTCAAAAAGCTGAAAACAAGATAACGCAAACTCGCCGCTCGTGGCTATCACAGGCTAAAGCCAGTAGTTTTACGCTCCTTGCACTGATGGGCGAGTTTGCGGAATTGAAAATTGTCGGACTGAAGTTCGAGGTAGTAAACCGACGATTTTCAATAAAAAAAGATTTATCGTCTTCGCTTTCGCATCAGACCATAGACTGCGGCCGCGCCTATCGCTACGCCGACTGCTGTCGCGATGCCGACCGCTTTCCTCGGGTTCTTCTTGACATACCCGGTGGCCTTGCGTTCTGCCATGGCCAGCTTCTTCTTCGCCAGCCTGAACTTGGCCTGCACTGTGCGCTTCGCCGCGGCTACATTCATCATCTTTGCCATACTTTCACCTCTCCAGTGGAGCTTGTCCTGCGGACGTATTGTTTCAATACGCCGGAAACGATCAGGAGGATGGCGCCCATAGCTAGGGCAGCGTTGCTCCGCGGCCACTGCAAGGCGTCCGTGAGATAGAACATGATAGCTACCGCGATGAACACGCAGCCGGCGAAGAAGAACCCAGAGACATAGAACTGCTCGATGATCCTGCGCTGGGTGTAATACGCGACCTCTTGGAGCTTGTGGATGATGTTCTGGAGGTGCTCGGTGATGTTATCCATCACGATGGAGGAGAATTTCTCGATGAGGACGTCTTTCAGGCGGCTCAGCGTGCCGTCTTCCTTGCTCTTCTTTACCTCTTTTTCTGGCATGATGGGCTTACAGGCGCCACCATATTTAAAGGTTTTGTTTAAAAATAGTGATGTTGTAACTACTGATGAGAAACTACAAACCGAAAGGCTTAAATAGGGGTGGTGGCCTCATCGGGGCATGGTACTGCGTGAACAGCGACTACGGATGACGGAATTCCTCGCGGAACGCCTTGAAGCTTCTGGCCTATGCGCCATCGTCGAACGTGATGCGCGGCATGTGCTGGTTGAGGAAAAGCTGGATGGTCCTGAACGTAAACGCGCCTACATCTTTGCTCACGCTGGCGGCATGACCGTCGCGGAGATGCAAGAGCGACGCGAGAAAAATCGAGAGGCAGGAGTCTATAGCGCGGATGTCTTCTATCGGGATGGCAATACTTTTTCTGTGCGGCTTGGAAGACGAGCATTGTTTAAAGCAAGGCGATCATTGAAGCGGTATACCCCCGAACAAAGAGCTGCTATGATCCATACGCGTGATCTCGAACGAGCGGTTTTAGGATATTTTGCAGCGCCCTTACAACAGGTAGTGTATTATCAACCGAAAACGATGCTATTAGATAAGAGTATCCGTATCTTCACTATGGATCGTGTGCGACTGGATTATAGGCACATCGGCCGGGACCATCCTGCCTACGGACGTGTGGTTGATGGCATACTCTCACTCGAATGGCGATTACCCGTAGAATGTGGACGAGTGACTGATGGCCCGCTCTATCTTCATTTAAGCGAGCCTGATATTCGCTTGGCGTGGGGTGCCTGCTCACGTACTATAAAACGGAGTGAGCGGGCAAAGGATGCTGCTAGCCATGCTCCTCGTGTAGGGCAACTGTCTTTGGCAGATATAATTTAATCGGATGATTCTTTAATTGATGAGAAAACGAGACAGTTATCGCACCATCGCCAGCAGCGCCTGCGCCAATGGTTCCGTGGCAGCGGCGACAATGCCCATCTTCTCGTGCGGCCTGACCGGCATGTCATCAATCGGCGTGCCGTCAAGATCCGCCATAAAGCCGCCGGCGTTTTTGATGAGCGGATAGCCGATGGCCACTTCATCAAGCTTTTGCTGCGTACTCATCGCGGCATCGATCATCCCTGAGCTGATGCCGGCGAAATGGAAGGTGCTGCAACCATAATCCCGCACAACGGTCGCACGGCGGACGTCAGCAAATCGCTCACTATCCTCTGCGCCGAGATACCCATCGATAGCGACCAGTGTTTGTTTATCCGGGATCTCTTTTCCTGATGTCTGTACTGCTTTGCCTTGATAGCCGAATGTTCCCAATCCTTGCTTTGCGAACCACACGCGACCATGGCCTTGATCCATGTTATGTTCCATGACACCAGAGACGATGAAGTCTTTATACCGCGGACTTGCTGAATTGTAGATAGAGATACCGGTGCAAAACAGGGGGATACCGCGCTGGTAGCCGATGGATCCGTCAATATCATCGATTGCGATAAGGTATTTGGGTGATGCGACAAGCTCTATGCGCCCAAGCTCTTCATCATAGATGACTGCCGGTACCTTCTTTTCTGCAAAGAAGTCACGCAATACTTCAGCGACACTGAGATCCGCTTCTGTGGAAAGATCCTGTGGGCGGGGGCTTGTTATCAGCGCTCTTCCCTCTTCTCCTTTTCTGGCTATTTCAGTATGCGCCAGATAGAGCGCCTGCAGGCACAATTCTCCCAAATCCAGTTGTGGTGGTAAATGGCGTGGCATATGCCTTTTCTGGGAGAACTGGTATTTAAGCTTTTCTATATTTTATTACTTTTAAGTGACAATAAAATAAGTGGCTTATAAGCGTTTATACCGCTTCAATCCTTCTTCTTCTTTGTCTTCTTGATCTCCTTCTCGAGATCGAGCCTGTCCAGCAGTTCCTTGTATCTGTTCCTGATCGTGACTTCTGTCACGCCCGCAACATCCGCCACCTCGCGCTGCGTGCGTTTCTCCCCATGGATCAAGGCAGAAACGTACAATGCAGCGGCTGCGATTCCAGTGGGGCCGCGGCCAGAGGTTAGCTCGGCCTTCTGCGCAGACTCAAGGATCTCGATCGCCCGGCTTTGCGCTTCCGCACTGAGCTTGAGAGAAGACGCAAAGCGTGCGATGTAATCAGCAGGATTCGATGGTAAAATAGTAATACCCAGCTCGCGCGTCACGAAACGGTACGTCCTTCCGACTTCCTTCTTCTCGATGCCGGACGCCTCGCTCAGCTCGTCGAGCGTGCGAGGGACATCATGTCGCCTGCACGCGGCATACAGGCTTCCCGCAACAACGCTTTCCATGGAGCGTCCGCGGACAAGGCCGCGCTGGACGGCAAGCGTATAGATGCGCGCTGCCTCTTCTTCAACCGACTTCGGCAGCTTGAGATAGGAGGAAACACGCTTCAGCTCCGCCAATGCCAGCTTCAGATTGCGCTCAATAGCGGTAGAGATCCGGTACTGCCACTTCCGCAGCCTGAAGAACTTGTTCTTGTCCTTGCTGTCCAGTTTGTACAGGTCAGCCTTCTGGCCGACTTCAGTGCCGAGACCCTGATCGTACTGGGTATACGTCATAGGAGCCCCAGTACGGCGCTTCTTCTCCGCGTCATCAGAATCGAACTCGCGCCATTCCTGGTCGAAGTCCACCATCTTGTCCTCGACCACGAGGCCGCAGTCCTTGCAGATGACCTCGCCTTTATCCTTGTTGATGAACAGGTTGATGCCGCCGCATTCGGGGCATTTCTTCACATAACTCATCATGGATGACCACCCGTGCTGAAGAGTCAGAGAATAGTCTAGAGACAGTCTATTCTCGTTGCCTTTTCCACCCCTACTTTAGTAAAACAAAAGTTTAAATAGAGGAGTTGAATACTATATATAAAGCTATCGTTTTCAATTCTCGGATTTTCGGAAAGTTTATAAAGCGCACATGCCCCCAAACTGGCTATAACCATGCCAAACGCCAAGAAGACACCGTTTCCTAAAGAACTGATGGATATCCTCGCCTGCCCGCTCTGCAAGGCGGACTTGACCTATCAGGAAGCCCAGAATGAGCTCCTTTGCGTGAAGTGTGGGAAGCGGTATCCAGTGAGGGAGGATATACCGTTGTTGATGCCGGAGGGTGCTTAACCGCAATCCGGGATGCCAATGAAGGCGGTATAGCGAAGAAATTATGTTTGCATCGGTATGGCCACGTCAATGTCTACTGGTTTAGCATTCTTTTCTTTCCGTTTTTGGACATTAAAGATGGCAAACCCGGTCACTTTCTTTGTCCTTTCATCATATCGCTCAAAGACATCATCCCCGATATGTTCATAGTAAGCAGGTGTCGGTTTGCCGAAACGTATCTCTAGATAATCTGCTTCATCATCGTAATATATGTGCATCTTTTTCATTGTATGTTCCGTGTATGATACGCGGTTATGATAAAGCCATCGCCGTTTAAATATTTTACTGAAATGAGCAGATATTTCCTTTGTTGTTTATCAAAACAGTAATGCCATCTTACCGTTGGGTCATAGAGACTGTTCGTCATACTCGTCGGTGCGATTACTGCCTCTTTTATTTCTTCTATATTAGCCGCTTGAGGATGATCCTGTACGATATGGCGCCATTGCCTTCTCGTCAACCGAATCGTTCTGCCTGTCCTGTCAATGACTTCAAATACATGGGGCATCAAGGAATATTAGTAATCACTATTCATCAATCTTGATGGGGAAAAATCGGAGAAATTCCGATCCTGGACGGATAATCTCTGATTGGGATGGAATCTTTTCAGTTTTCGCTTATTGCTACGGAAGATTTCTGGTTTTCTCGGAAGATATCTGGTAGGTGTTTCGTAATAACCTTTATAAACAATCACTCGCCTGTCTGCTCTGTCGCGGTCGCATAACCTGGTAGTGCGCCGGTCTTGAAAACCGGTTTCCGCAAGGATATCCCGGTTCAAATCCGGGCCGCGGCGTTCGTCGTTATGGGGTCTCGAATGAAATGAGAGACCCCATAACTGGAGTTCAGGGTTGATAAGGGCGGTACGCCCTTATTCTTGGTCAGATTCGGGCCGCGGCGCTTCCTTTTAATCATTAACCATGGCTAAGCTATTTAAGCTCTTTATCGTTCCCCCTCGCATGCCACCCACCCTTTGGTGCGACGACCTGGAACGGATGACGCTGGACCCGCAGCCAGAGGTTTTCGTTGGAACAACAGGCATCGCATGTTCTAGCGTCGAATTAGAGCTCAATCATCGGCATCCGACGATGCCAAAGGCCATCGGGCTTCAGATGTACCTCATTGACGTTGCTGTTGAACAAGTTGTTGTATCAGATAAGATTGGAGAAAGTTCTGTCTGTAAATATGTTTATACCCTGGCTCAATACGGATCGCGGGACCTGGCCGAGAATATGTATAAGACTATTGCAGCGAGATTCCATGCCGGCGATGCAGTAAGGATCACTGGATCGAATACGGCGGTGTTGTTCAGGCCGGTAAAATAAATACCGATACGTCGGATGTTTCTTTTAAGATCTAAACCATTAACTATTTAACCTGAGTCAGCTTTCCTCCCTTTATGAGTGCGACAGAAATACCAATTGAACGATTGGAAGAACTAGCTATTGAACCGATGCCAAGCATTACGATTGATGGGCAGGTTAAACTACAGTTCAATCGTTATGATCCGCGTTTTGCAGATGACGGAAGTCCGCCCATATATCATGTTGATATCTTTTTATGTTATCGAAATGAGACAGGACCATTTTATCCATTATTCACATCCCCCGTAGAAGCAACGGCCAGAGCAGCCTATGATACCGCTGCAGCGCAGCTCCAGGAGGGCTATGCGGTGAGAATCATTAATGAAACTACCGCAGAATTAGTCAAGCCTGATAAATAAAGTGCATATCTATTTCTAAGCTGCACCAATGAAGAAATCACTAATACAATCCTGGCCTCGGCGCTGGCCGTCCTTCTAGGTGAGCAAGAACCTTCCCCGCCAATTGCCGGTAGAGGCCTGCCTGATCATGCCGGCTGAGCTGAGTGGCTAACGTTGCGGCCTCTCTGAAACAGGTACCTCGTTCCAGATAACCCAAGGCTTCATCAAAGTTTCCGCCTTCGCGCGCAAGGCGGGCGGCAACGCCAAATGATCGATTAAAAAGGTCTAACCTTTTTGCTCTCTCCACATCACCATGCTGCTCCATTATCCGCGCAATCTGACCGAACAGATTATCAAACTCGAGAGTCGGTTCGCATGTGCTTATAGACTCAAGCGTGCGTAGGTCTTCATCGGCTTGTATCCTCTCTGCAAGCGCTGTCAACCGTCGGTATATCGTCTCCGCACGCGGCCGATTTCCAAGGCGCATCGCGACAGAGTACGCTTGCGGATCGGAACGTCCCGCTTCATAGAGGTCTAATGCCTGTTCAAGACGACCATGCTCCTCTGCAATCCTTCCGGCCGCGCCAGAATTATTTCCCCGACGATAGATAGCGATGGCTCGCTCCCATTGTCCAGCGCCATTTGCCAGTTCGGCTGCTTCGGTAAAATTTCGGAGCCGCTCATATAATTCTATGGCTTTATCGGTCCTGTTGTTTTCCTTAGCCAGTATGGCAGCCGCTACAAAATCTTCTCCTCGCTCAAGGAGGGTTATTGCCCTGTCTATCTGACCAGTTGTTTTCGCTATCCTAGCAGCTTCATCAAAACTTTGCTCTTGAATAAGAATTTCTATTGCTCGCTCATGGTTTCCTGCCCGTTCGGCTACTTCTGTCGCTTTGACGGTATCCCTACCCCTCAAATAAAGAGCGATAGCCTCATCAGGCAATCCTTCTCTTTCCGCGAGTTCTGCAGCTTCGCGGAAGCGTTTCTGCCCGGTGAAAAATGTTCTGGCTTGGTGTAATAAGCCTTTTTCTGCAGTTGTTGGCGAATATGGACTTTTTAAGGCACCATGCGAGGCTATCTCATAGATCGCACGAGCTCTGCTCTCTGGAGAAGACAGCCGGGCGACAAGCGCAGCAAGATCTACCTGTTCAGGAGCCCCTTCTTCTGCAGCATCAGCCGCCCGTCTATGCGCATGGCTTTTGTGTCTATCATCACAGCCACCAAGTGATCATGCTATTCCAAGAATCACTGCAAAACCATAGGTACGTAATAGTGTCATATAGTCACCCTCAATCCCAATCCACATTCTCAATAAACTGTCTCCGTTCATGGCACCAATTCGGTAAGCTGCCGTCCCGGTATCTGTTCCTGTCGCACCATTGCCCCCAAGAGCGATACGCCCCCGGCCCGTACTTGAAGAAATCCTTATCATCCAGTTCGTGCAGGACGTCGGTGTACGGGTCATACGATGTGTTATGATCATCGTATCTTTGTTCAAAATCACCAAAATAATCGTCAAACACGCTGCGTCTCAGGTGCTGCCGGGCGCGAGCGCATCTGCCTGCGCGATAGGTGTCATCCAAATAATCATCATAAGCGAAGTTGTCGGCATAGTCTCGTGGCAGCAGCCGGCAATGGCGATCGTAGGAATACGGATCAAGGTAATCGTCATAGAAGCTATCCTGTCCATCATCGTATCGGTCGGACCCGCATCGGCGGAGCAGGCGGCGTAGCTCGCGGCGGTCGTCCGTGTTTAGATCATTCTCATCTTCATCGCGCAGGTCATTGAGATCATCCCGATCGTTCCGGTCACAATGTCGGCCATATTGATCGAAGCGGTCATAATAATCCTGTACTGTCCTCTCGCTCTCCTGCTGGGCATATTGCGAGCGCAGTTCTTCTATGTGCTGTTGCAGGCGCGTCAGCTCCGTATCATAGCCGGTGCGATCAGCTCCCTGCTCCTGCATCTCCTTGATCTGGTCCACTTCATCATCATGCTCGATGACATAGGTGGTCGCAAGGACAGGGCTGAGGCTTACCAGAAGGATCAGGAAAATGGCTAATGTGGTAGACAGCTTCATTCAACACTCCCCAAATGCCTGGAAATCAGGACAAGTATTTAAATATTACGTTATAGTGGTAACATACGGGGTTTAAACCACTTATATTAAAATTTTTAACCACTAATTAGTAATTACAAAACGAAAGGTTTATATAGGGGAGCTTATCTAAACCAACATATGGATGCCAAGCATGCAGAACGGGATGTGCAGACCCTCCGTCTTCGGGATGAGGTCCTGACGAACTTACTCTATTCTATTGCCGGCAGATCGTTTCTCTGGTCGAACATGATATTCCAAGGCGGCGGCGCGCTGCACTTCGTCTATTCTTCTCCGCGCTATTCCGACGACATCGATTTTGTGGCTCCGCAATTCGATGCCACCACGGCTGACGCCATAAAAGATGGGCTTATGTCTGCTATCCACCTGCACGATACAATCCACTATACGCCGCGTGTCGCGAAGGAAGGCAAGGATCCGCGGAAAGGCGATTACCTGCGCATCGCCTACAGTGCTTCCCATACTGACCGTGAACCGACCGCCCGTGTCGAGATCAGGCAGCATACCGCCGAAGAATACGCTCCGGCGACCGGAAGATTCAGTCCTCTGCTCGTTGAATCGCCGACAGAGATCTATGCGGATAAGGTCGTGGCGACGCTCGGCAGGATGGCGGAGCGTGGCACGATAAAGCCGACCGATCTCTTCGATCTGGATTATATCGTCGCCAATCTTGATGGAGAAGCGTCGGAGGACAGGATTGAACGAAAAGCGGGGTCATATGGTCATTTCGGCTGGTCACCGGAGAATGTCGAGGCGGTATTGCGGTATGTCACGGATCCAAAGAACCATGATAATTTTCAGCGTGTGATCCAGAAAAGCTTGCTCCCCGACGTTTCCGCGCATCGCAGTTTTGATGCCGCGTATTTCGAGCAGGCAGCCCGTCATTTCGAACGGTTGCGGCATATTTAGTATATCAGCCAAACCGCCTCCCCTGAGGGCATCGAGGGAGGCGGCCTGGCCTCTAAGGTTGGTCATTCTCTTGATGAGCGTGAGCGAATCAAGCTATCTATCGTGGGGCGCTGGACTTCCAAGCGAAGCGAGGAATGTCCAGCTCATCGTAGGTGTATGAGGGCGTAGCCCTCATGGGAGGTCATTCTCTTGATGAGCAGATCCTTATTCTTCTTCATCCCGTATCTTTCGATGTGAAGCCCGGTAGGAATAAAATATGATGACAGCACCGACGATAATGACAATCGCGATGATGACGGTGTGCAGTGGGATGATGAGCACCGGCTGGTTCTGCTGCGATGCCAGCTTTTTCTGAGCCGGTTGAGGAGACGACACGACAGGCTCAGATGGTAAGGTTGTCGGCGTCTCTATCTCCGCTTGCTTGGCCGCTTCCTCTTGTCGTCGTTCCTCTTTCGCTTTCGCTACGACTTGAGGCGGCGTCGGGATCGTCTCCACATACTCCTTCACCGCCTCCTCGACCACCTCGCTTGGAAGATACTTGTCGCACAGCACGAGTTTCTGCTCTGTCGCCGGAGAGTCGCAGGACTTCATCGCGACAGCGGCCTGGCTGATGGTCTCGCCGTCGCGCAAGGGCACGGTCATCATGAACGTTTTGTTGTTCTTCTGGTCAATGATGAGCCCGGGAATCTTGTCCACACCGTCGCGGTCCTGATAATTACTCTTAAAATGGAAATTGAGGTCTTTGTATGGCCGGAGTATCGAGGCATACGATGCCTTCGGGACACTGAAGGTGATGAATGCCTGATTGCCGCGATTGTAGCAGCTCGTGACTTTGGTGTCAAATCCTTTGCACTCGGTGGTGAAGCCGGGACAATTGTTGAGGGTTATCGCCTTCACGCAGTTGACCCGTTCGCGGCAGCCGGCATAGGCGAGCCGGATGCGGTAATCGACAGAATCATTGAGCGTACCTGGGAAAGAAGTATATGTGGTGAATCGCTGCTCGGGATTATAGACCGTGAACCAGACGATCTCCTCGCTCCAGACGCCGTGCGGCAGGAACATCTCTCTTGTGCTCGGCTTCCAGACCTCGATTTCCACATCTTTGGTGTAGAGCTGGTCTGACTTGCTGTTCCAGGCGCGGAAACTGAATGAGCCGTCATTATAGCATCGTTCGCTGTCTGTCTCCAGGTCGATGTATGCTGTGGCATTGGCCAACAGCAGGATGAGCAGGAAGCCGATCAGGGGCGCGAGCAGCCGCTGTTTCTGGAGTGTCACCATCAAACCACCTTTTTTATTCTTTTACAAATCTGACCGGAGTAAAGGAGATCATGTATATAAACTTTTCTTTTTAGCCTCCGTTTTGCGAATAAAGAGTTATTATACTGTATTTTCAAAAACGATTAGACATGATTCCTTGTCTATCCTATGAATAAGGCGTTATTCAGCCTTCTTTTTGGCAATGGAGCGATAACAACATAGAGAAATCAATATTTTCACCCCTAATCTGCCGTGATTATAGTTTAAAATTGATTTTACGGCTGCCTTGTTCGAGCGTTTCGCACCTTTTTAGCACTCTTTGTTGAAGCTATACGTCAGCGACGCCTGCGGCAGGGCAAAGTTTTTATGGAAGTTTTACCTCAACCCCTCATGGTCCACGGCGCCAGCCCGAAATCACTGCAAGGCCTCGGCTATGAGGACAAGGCCAAGAGATGCCCGGATTGCGGCAGCACGGAGATCATCATGGCGGGCAACGAGGTCATCTGCAGGAAGTGCGGGTATGTGCTTGAGTGATTAGCCTGGATGATCCTCAAAAGCTTTAAAAACCGACTCCTTCTCCGTCATTCTATCCACCATCGCCGGCGTAACTCAGACTGGTTAGAGTGCCACGCTCATAACGTGGAAGTCGTGGGTTCAAATCCCTCCGCCGGCATAATTGGTTTTGTCGTCGCTGCGTGGACGGTTTGTCGTCGCTGCGTCCGCGCGTGATCCGCGCGGTGGCCATGCCAAGTAGGCCGGTTACACCTTTCGGGGAGTAGCGAAAATTATTTCAAGTGGCTTCACGTGTCGCCTAATATGGACGCACCGTCGTGGCAAAAATTGAAGTGGCGCAGTATCTTACGCTCCCGGGTCGTCTCGCTGTTTGGGTTCGTCCTTCTGGGGATAATGCTTTGGTATACAACATGGTGGGTAGTGCTTCGTCCGCTCAGGGAACAGGCGAACTCAGCGATTGTAGCAGCTCTGCAGGCGACGTCGCTTTCGGTTGATGAGAAGCTAAGCCATGCGGCCATAGCGTTCTCGATGGTGGATTTCGTGTCACACGTAGGCGCTGCACTGGTAGGGTTTCTGGCGCTATCCTTAGTGGTAATTCTGTGGGTTATAGTCGCACGCTGCGCAGTGCCTCGAAATCGCTAATACATAAATGGAAGAGCAGATAGGGGGTATAACCCGTACATTTGACGTTACGGTCGGACGGCAGCACGCTGAATGCGCCCAAGTTCGCGGTTAAGGTCATGTACGCTAGCGTGCGCCAACAATACGATTATAGCCATGTCGCAATCGCGCAGGATTGCAGCGTCAGGGTAGGGGTATGCGTTCTGGTCCAGAAAGTGACGAAACAGCCGAAGGAACTGCTCTGCGGTCAGCCGGTCGAGAATGATTAGCATGCGTTCTTGGGGAGTTCTCATGGTTGCTATGGCTGGGAGCGGTAAGACTTATTTACTTTTCGATGGGGCTTCGCTTTGGTAGAGCATGACGACCGCATCGTTGGCGAGGGCGGCTTTAAATTTATACGTATAAATACGTATAAAAATACAAAGATTTTTATAGACAAGACACTTTCTCCACCGTATGCTCAGCAAGAAGGACATCATCGCCATAAACCAAGAGCTCCACAATGGCAGGACCATGAACGAGAGCAGCCTTGATTACGCCATCGATATGACCAAGCGGAGCAAGAACTGGCTGAAGACAGCGGCGCTCTTGACCAGAGCCATCCTTATTGATCATGTGTTTGAGGATGGCAATAAGCGCACCGCTACTGCGGTCATCCTCGGCTGCGCCGACCTTGCTGGAGTTGCCTGTGATCCCGATAAGGTCAATAAGGCCGTTGTCCGGATCATCCTCAAAAACATAACCGATGTACGGACCATCGAGAGGCTGATACAAGATGCCACAAGATAAACCTAGCGAATTCGTCGAGAGGACGCGACGCATCATCCACGAAAACCCGGAGATATTCGAGGCGCTGCTGGAGTTCGAGCGGACAAAAAAACTGCCGAAAACAAGCTATCGCCAGCGGATCAATCTCACCATAGACAGCAGGCTCCTCAAAGCGTTCAAGCGATACTGTGAAGAGCGGCATCTGAATATGTCCCGGTTGATTGAGGGGCATATGAAAGAGGAGCTGCGGTGAGTCTCCGATGGATAAGTTGAGCTATTGCTGTACGAGTCCCTTAATTTTATAAACAAGCACCTAAACAGGTTCCTCATGCCTGAACCAGCAACAGCTATCGCACTATCATCACCCTCTGCGCCCTTAGAGCAGCGTCTTGACATAGCAGGCATTCCGGTGCTTGTAGTCGATCCGCACCACCATGTCCTTCCATTCTGGTTCGAGCAGCTTCAAGGGAAAGGCCCTGCGCACCTGTTCCATGTGGATGCGCATAATGACATGGGGTGGGTTCGGTATCGTTCTAGACAACACCCTGTTCTCCCGCCAAGAGATAGCACTTCTCTTCGAGATTATGTCATTAACGAAATCCATGAAGGCAACTTCATCTGCCCCGCGGTTCATCTTGGGCTTTTACAATCGATTTATCATTATAATCCTCGCTTGAAAAACGCTGCCGATGTCTATAAAGGAAAGTCAGTTCGATTTCGTGAAGAAGTTTCCCTTGGTGTTGTTTATCGTCGTGGAGTAGACGAAAACATACGTAAAATACATTCTCTCGAATGGAGCGAATTAAGTAGCTTTGATCACCTCCCGCCGCATCGACGCACACGAGTTAACAGTGTTATTCACCGTATTAATGGTAATTCTCATCCCTTTGCACTCGATATTGATCTCGATGCGTTCCAATGCCTGCTTCATCCATGTGACGATGATTTAAGCCAAGAGGCATACCGAGGACGATTAGCGACTATGCTCGACGTCCTCGCACGGATGAGAAAACCATCGTTTATTACTATCGCTCGGTCTCAAGAGCCGTCGCCTGCCTATGTTCCCCCAGACCAGGTGGATCAGATCCATGAAGATGTTCTCGCTGGACTCCGACGGCTTTATGCATAAATTCGCCTGTTAGTCGCCTGTTGTTCACGCCAGCTCCTGTCTCGCGCTTATCCTAGAACATCTAATCTAGAACATCCAATCCAATTCATCGCTCGTCACTACCGTCTCCTTCCGCTCCTTCTTCGGTTGAGCATCATCTTCCCTACCGGTTGAGGAAGGTGATGCTCTCGTCGGAGCGGAACCCGTCGCCTGTCCGATGAGGGGTGGATTGACTTCCAGCGCCTTGCGCAGGTTCATGTTCCCATGCGTGATGCAGGAAAAGAAGACGCCATACTTGCCGTGCAGCATGTCCATCATCTCGCCGCACATGCATCGCATCGGCGGCAATGGCCGTGCCACATGCGCCAGGCACACCGGTACCTTCTGGCTGTTCTTGGTGACGGCCTGTTTTTCGCAGAATGGGCAGCGGTCGACCTTGCTCTGTCCGTATCGCTTCGGGATGTACATTCAGGCGACCTCAAGGATACCCTTGCCGACGCGGACCTGGATCAGCTTGTTGCCCCACAAGTCCGGTATGCCGAGATCCATGCGTGCCGCCGGAGAGAGCGCGAGCTGGCCTTTCTTGCCCCCTACAGCAAGTGCAGTGACGGTCCTGCGCGTCCCTGACTTCAGCTTCGGGCCGAGCACGCTGATGGTCTCGCCGGACTTGACACTAGCGATGGCAAGAAGGTCAGGTGATAATGCCGCGACGTGCTCGGTATGGTAACGGATGTGGTAAGACTTCAATGTTTCATGCGGGATGCTGGCGAGCTGGATCATCACCTTCGGCTTGTTCAGGTAGGCGTCGATGATGCCGAGGATCTGCTCAGCGTGATAGTCCCGGATGCCCAGCGAGCGTATGCCGTCGATGGTGCGCTTGAGGTACTCGTGCGCGCTCGCGATCTGGCCTTGTGCTGTTGCCGCAAGCTCTGCCCGCTTCTGGAGCGGAAGGTGACCGATATAGCTGCCGCCGGCTTCGAGCTTCTTCTTGACCAGCATGGGGAAGCTCGCCTCGACATCCTTGCCTATGCTTGGCAGGTTCACCCTGCCACGCATGATGACCGTGTTCGGGAAGCGCTGCTTGAGGAAGTCCAGCACGGGCACTTCCTTGTCATCTGGGAACTCGAACGCGACGCCGATGCAGTTGTCCCCCTGCTCGAGGCCGAGAACTGGCGCAGGCGTGGCGGGCGTGCCATAATCGAGGGTGGAGGCCACATTGAAATCGCGATGATAGCCGTGCAAGAAGGCGTTCTTGACCATGGCCGTGCAGCCTATGTCTTTATGCCACTTCTGCCACATCAGGCTGTCATAGGCGAAAACCCACACTAAACATCACCTCACCCTGCCCTTGGAGGGGGATGATTTTTAAGGTTTTCTATTTTTGAGGGAAAGCTAAATAAAGCGTAGCCGATTCGTGGGATAGGGACCATGAGCAGACAACTCGATGTCATGACGCTGGAGATGACGGCAGAAGCAAGAGAGCTGATGCCGGACGCGGCTACAGAATACTTCCGCGCCTCGTTTAGGGTTGTTCCCTTTCTTCAAGAGTGTGTCATCAAGCCGGTAGAGACCGCGCTCAAACGAAAACCAGGATTCAGCGATACGAAGCTGCCGCGCAAGAGCCCGCACATCGCTGAGTACACTATAGATGATGTCGTGTTCACGCTGACCACGACGCGCGCGCCGAAGACACCTTCGCTCCAAGAGGTCTACAACAGTCTCAACGCTTACCTCGCGTTCCTTCGAGAGGAGACGGAGGGCGGCAAGCGGCTGCCAGGTGTTGTCAAGGTGGACGAAAATCTGTTTGTCCGCCTCAGCGACATTCTTGATCACATCACTGAGTTTAGGGAGCGCGTGCTCCGGGAAGGCATATCGCAAAGCCTAAAACATGAGGCGCCTGACCGTTACCAGACTGACGATGATAAGCTTGTTGTCCCTCTGCGGAATTATAGCGACCTCGGTCCAGGCAGCGGCGAGATGTACGTGCGAGCGCTTCGTTTCGTGAAACGGGCAAAGGAACGTACCATCAATCCTTTTGAAAACGCTTTATGCGCTGCCACGGGCCATTCAAAAGAGAACATCCCTGCGCAAACAGTCGATGCCTATCGTCAAGTCGGTCCGCACTTCTTCTGGGTGCAGAACATCCCGTCGGATAACCCATCCTATGGCGCGATCATCAATGCGTTGGTGTACGAGACGCCGACAAAGAAGGTGACGAAGAAGACTGGTGAGCTTGTCCTTGTCCGCGATGGCGTCGATGATCCTCGTGTCAGGATTTACCGGCCAGAGATGCGCGGTGGAGCGATGTTCATCTCGCTCGATGGATTACAGGAACGGATAGAGCAGCTCACTGAAGAGCATACGGGGCGTGAGTTGCGGCAGCCGATCCATCCGTATCCGGTAGTATAACCTCTTTCAGCCTTTCTCCAGCTGTCCCACAATCCTCTTCGCCACTTCTGCCTGCTGGCCCTCGCCGTACTGCTTGCCGTGCCAGTGCTCATGGCCGTCATTCGCAAAGCGCGGGATGACGTGCACATGTGCGTGCATCACGATCTGTCCGGCTGCCTTGCCATTGTTCATGCCTATGTTGAAGGCGTCCGCCTGCACGCCGACGACCACGGCCTTCGCGATCCTCTGCGCCACCGAAAAGACATGCGCGACCTCTTCCGTAGTCATCTCGTAGATGTCGATGCAGTGCCGTTTCGGCACGATGAGGGTGTGCCCAGGGTTGATCGGGCTGATGTCAAGAAAGGCATAAACAGCCTTATCGTCATAGATCTTCGACGATGGCACATCTCCCTTGATGATCTTGCAAAAGATACAGTCAGTCATGGTCTCACCGTTCACTCCATCTTCGCCATGATGCCTTCACGGCGGGCTTTGTTGAAGCAGTGCAGGAAAAAATAGTAGGCAAGCACCAGCAATACGGCATCGATCAGGAAGGCGTACGTCAGATGATCCCACGCGATCTTGCCAGTTGCGAACGCATAGCGCATGCCCTCGAAGGCGTGCGTGGTGGGGAAGGCCAGCGATATCTTCTGGAGCCAGAGCGGCGTCGCGCTCAGGGGATAGAACACGGCGCTGAAGGGCTGGATGAGGAAGGCGAAGCTCCACGCAAAGACCTGTATCTTCACCCCGAAACGGAAGATCAGGCCGGTGACGAAGATGCCGAACACCCAGCCGAGCAGGAGCAGGGAGAGGGCGAAGAGCAGCATCACCAAGACCCCTGCGCCGAAGATGTTGAAAGAGTAGAACAGGAACCCGATGGCGGCGAGCAGGGCGAAGGTGATGAGGGACCGCAATAGGCCGAAGATGATGGCGGACAGGATGATCTCCTCTGGCGTTATGGGCGTCGAGAGGAGATTGTACAGGTTCCTGCTCCAGAAATCCTCGAGGATATAGTTGCCCATGTCCTGCTGGGCGCGCTGGTAGAACGTCCACAGGATGGCTCCTCCAAGGAAGATGTTCAGCACCTGGCTCTGCTGGCTGATGTCGACGATGAACTTCGAGGTGAAGCCCCAGATGAGCAGGCCGATCAATGGCCAGTAGAGCATGTCGAAGATGCGGTCGAGCCGGTTGATGGTGATGTAATAATATTTCAGCAGGATCGCCGCCACCCGGTGCCATCGGACGCGGTTCATAGTCTCTCCCCTCGTGCGATCTTCAGGAAAACGTCTTCCAGACTAGGCTTGCGCACATTGATGTCGATGATCTCCATGCCTCTCTTGATGATGGCGTTGATGATCTTCGGCAGCTCCTTCTCGCCCTGTGTCTCGAAGATGACCATGCCCTGCCTGGACTCGATGATGCGCACCTTGAAGCGCTCGATGATCGCCCGCAATGGCTTCTTGCTGTTTTCTATGACATCGATCTTGACCGAGTTCGTCTTGATGCGCTTGCTCAGCTCTTTTGGCGTGCCGATCATCAGGATCTCGCCCTTGTAGAGGAAGGCGATGCGGTCGCAGAGCTGCTCGACCTCAGTCATGTTGTGCGAGGTGAACAGGAGGGTGACGCCATGCTCTTTCTGGTAGTCCTTGAGGATCTTCCGTGTCTTCTGCGCGATGTCGGGATCCAATCCAACGGTGCATTCGTCGAGGAGGAGCACCTTGGGATTGTTGAGGAGGCTCTTGCACAGGATGACCCGGATGGCCTGGCCGGTGCTGAGCGTGTACACGCGCTTGTGCCGCAGATTCTCGATCTCGAACATGCTCATGAGTTGCAGGATGCGGGGCTCAAGATCCTTGATGCCGTACAGCATGCCATAGACACGAAGATTCTGCTCAACGGTCAGGATACCAGTGAGGAAAGAGTAGGCCGCTCCCACATTCATCTGGCTTTTTACCGTTTCCGGCTCCTTGAGAGGGTCCTTGCCGAGGATGCTGATGCTGCCTTCGTCTTTGTCAAGGAGACCGGCGAGAATATTGATTATGGTGGTCTTTCCCGCGCCATTGGGGCCGAGAAGGCCGAACATCTCGCCTTCCTTGATGTTGAGGGAGATGCCCTTCAAGGCGTGGAACGGCTTGCCCTTCTGCCAGTACGTTTTGGAAAGATTCTTGGCGATGATGGCGTCCATACGCAAGATTTCAGAGGCTCTGGTTTATAAATATATCTTCGGCCATCGCCTTGTTCCATATCTGGTCGGTACTATTGAAATGATTCTCTTCTCGGCCGCCTCCCTTTCTTGCTCCCACTTTCTTTTGTCTTCCCCTCAAAAGGTGAGGGGAAGACAAAAGAAAGGAGACAGTCATTGACGGACGGCAACGCGGCGGACGGCTTCCCCTAACTTCTCTATGATGCCATCCAGCCGAAAAGTTTATCTACTTTCCTCGCTTGACCGGGGATAATGTCCCAAAGCCTATTCCAGACAAGCGCCAAAAAGATTCTTGCCGTTGCTGGCATCCAGATCAATGGTCAGCATCCCTGGGACATCCAGGTCCATGATGATCGTCTCTATCAGCGGATTTTCACGCAAGGCTCTCTTGGGCTTGGTGAATCATATATGGACGGCTGGTGGGATTGCAAGGCGCTCGATCAGCTGTTCACCAAGCTTCTTCGCACAGACATCGATGACTGGGCAAAGTACCGCTGGAGCCTCCTTCCCGTTTATCTTCGGGCAAAGGTTCTCAATCTGCAGAAGAGATCCCGCGTCTTCCAGATCGGTGAGCGCCATTACGACATCGGCAATGCCTTGTATTCGCGCATGCTCGGCAAGCGCATGGCCTACAGTTGCGGTTACTGGAAGCACGCCAAGACGCTCGATTAGGCGCAGGAAGCGAAATTAGACCTCATCTGCAAAAAGCTTGGCCTCAAGCCGGGTATGCGCATGCTTGACATCGGCTGCGGTTGGGGGAGCCTTGTCAAATTCGCCGCAGAAAAGTACAAGGTAGAGGCTGTCGGCATCACGGTCTCCAAAGAGCAACTCGCGTATGGGAAGAAGTCATGCTCCGGGCTTCCTGTGGAGTTGCGATTGCAGGACTATCGTGGCCTTGATGAACCCTTCGACCGTATCGTCTCTGTCGGCATGTTCGAGCACGTCGGCTGCAAGAACTATCGTACTTATATGGAAGTGGCGCATCGATGCCTCAAGGACGATGGCCTGTTCCTGCTGCACACGATAGGGAACAACCGATCCGTGACCGTCACGGATCCGTGGGTAGAAAAATACATCTTCCCCAATTCCATACTACCATCGATAAAACAGATAGCGGGGTCCATTGAAGGATTATTTGTCATGGAAGACTGGCATAATTTCAGCGCGGATTATGACAAGACGCTCATGGCGTGGTTCGCTAATGTTGAAAAGCACTGGGGCGAGCTGAAGGGGCAATACGACGGACGCTTCCATCGCATGTGGACGTATTACTTGCTGTCCTGCGCCGGCTCCTTCCGGTCACGGTGGAACCAGCTGTGGCAGATCGTGCTGTCGAAGAAAGGGGTTTTGGGCGGGTATGATTCTATACGATGAGGGTTATGTTGCCTGCTTTTAGTCATACAGCTTTATCCCGCCCTCTGGAGACGGAAACGTCGTATCGCCGGTGAATGCCCAGAATGGTGCCTTGCTCATGATTCTGCCGTTTATTTCGCCGCGGAACTGGTGGTCGCAGTCAGGGATGACGACAAGCTGTCTGCTTCTTGCATTGACAGCGAGATCGTAAAACAACTGGCCGGCATCTTTTCCCACTACCTCATCATTTTCTCCGATAGCGATATACACTTCGCCGCTAAATTGTGCCAGTCCATTGTAGACAGCATCTCTACCGGCATCTCCTGACGGAGCCATGAGCAATATCTTTTCCACGTGGCCAAACTCGTGCGCTACTGCCGCTATCGCACCGGCTCCAGCGGAGAAGCCCATGAGATACATGTGTGGAGTTTCGCTTCCGCAGATGTCCTCTGCATTTCGGAGCGCATAGCGGATGACGTGACGGAGGTCAGCTTGGACTGCATCCGCATAAAGAAGACCATAGTGTTCCCGGTTTGCTGTCCTGACTACCGCGCCCACATTTTGGCGTTGGAGAGAATCAGCTATCTTCACATATTTGTCATAATAGCCGTCAATATCACCGTTTGCTCCTGGATAATTCACGACAATAGCTCCAGAACGATTTGCGTGGATAGCTATCGGCAACCGAACCGTGATGGGTTCGCCCACGAAACTGCCACGTTCATAGCCAGGATCATCCCCTTCGGCGATCCGTTCCAAGACCGAGCGTGTGTGCGTCATGATGCTGGAAAATGGAAGAACTGGTATTTAAGCTTTTCTATTATTTAGTCACTTTAAAGTGGTAATAAGGCGAAAGCTTTAAATAAGGGGGTGGTGTTTACATCCTTCAACAGGGTGTAATACCACCTTCAATCAACAAAAGGGAGATGCCTATGAAAAGTCTTGTTGCCATAATTGCTGCTGGTCTGATTGCCGGATGTACCCATTCTGATACTGTCAGACCAGAACATGCGTCATCGCCGCGAGCTGCTGCTTTTCATCCTGCTGCGGCTGCCGCAGAAGATGGTCTCACGCCTGAGCAACACGAACTTTATGCACAGTACCAAGGACTCCGACGTTCTATCGATGCCGAGCTTCCGCAGATTCTTCAAGGCAATAACCCTTCTGGTTTTAATCGTGTCATCTATCTCTTGGGAATTTTAGATACTAATGTCCTCCTTCAAGGAGAAAGAGGAAGAAGGAGCGTACAAGCCTGCTTAGCTGAATATGAGGTAGTACGAGTTGTAAATGCCACTGCCCGTCAACTGCTTTGGGCAGGACGAACGCATGGCCATGGGTATCGCATGAGCTCCACTGAAGAAGAAGGGTCAAAACTCCAATTAGGACATCTTATCGGCAGAACGCAATTCAGCACGATGTGCGGTTCATACGGTCATCATATACAGGCATCTGGATTTACTCGAGAGCGGGATGGAAGCGGTTACGATCCTGTAGTGGATGAAGCTCTTTGGGCACGCTATACCGCCTTTTTAGAACGAGTAGACGTAGAAGTTCGAACGAGCGATCCTATAGCCTCCGCGCGCGATCCTACTGCTGTTCCAGAACTTGAAGGATTAGCTACGATTGCCGAACACCCAGAGCTCTCTTGTGCGCACGCGGAGAGAATCCGCAGCCATACGAATTCTTCTGCTGCAGCACTCCTTGCATTCTATCATCCTTCTCTGTTTGATCAACCACCGGTGATTGATAGCCCTAATGCTGGAGAAATCACCATCCGTCTTGCTGATGTTATAGCACGAACAGAAGCAAGATATGTTTGTTCTCCTTGAGAATATCAGCTTAACTCCTTCACAATCTTCGTCGCTAGCTTACTCGCCATATCGCGCACAGCAAAATACAGAAGATCGATAAACTGTTTGGCTTGCTTCATTGGTGCTTGGCAAAATCATCTTCATCCACTTTCGCTAATTTGAGAACGCTCCGCAATGTTGGCAATTTGAGTTCTTTATGGTTCGGCACGACCGTTCCCACTTTTCCATCAGATGTTTCCTTTTTTAGGACAATGTGGCTTCCTCTCTGGCGAGCGACCTGAAAACCAAATTTATTGCAAAGAATTTTGACACAATCTCTCCCGGAAATCTTCTTAAGCGTCGACAACCTCTGCTACCTCA
>Ga0209515_10000378_pt1 | contig 83384 bp, 96 predicted proteins | sample Subgroupgradi54m_FD_187454 | JGI IMG/M metagenome (GOLD analysis project Ga0209515, IMG submission 187454) | Subsurface groundwater microbial communities from S. Glens Falls, New York, USA - GMW60B uncontaminated upgradient, 5.4 m (SPAdes)... ...
TTACCATCAATGCTATAGCATTATCTGCAGACAATAAACTGGTTGACCCATACCAAGGCGAAAAGGACATCAAAAGTAAAATAGTTAAAGCAGTTGGAGATCCACAAAAAAGATTTCAGGAAGATGCGCTACGTCTTATCAGGGCTATACGTTTTACCGCACAATTAGAATTTGATATAGATAAAGAAACTTTTGAGGCAATTAAACAAAGTGCACATTTGATAGAAGAAATTGCATATGAGCGAATCCATGATGAACTTTTTAAAATTATATCTTCCGAGAATCCTTATGCTGGGGTATTAAAATTAAAAGATGCAGGAATATTACAAATTATTTTACCTGAGTTGGAAAAATGCTTTGGTATAAAACAGGAAGGACCTAAACATGACAGGATTTATGATATTGGCGAACATTCCCTCTTGGCTTTAAAAGAGTGCACATCAAAAGACCCGCTAACCCGTTTTGCAGCACTGCTTCATGACGTAGGAAAAGTAAAAACCGTAAATACTCAATCTGATGGAAATGTGACTTTTTATAACCATGATCTAGAGGGTGGAAAAATTGTTTTGGGAATTGCTAAAAGGTTTAATTTATCAAAAAAACAAACAGATAAATTATATAGACTTGTCCGCTGGCACATGTTTACAGTTTCAGAGCATCAGACTGATTCTGCTATAAGAAGATTTATTAAAAATGTAGGTGTTGAAAATATTGATGATTGTATGGCAGTTAGGGTTGGGGATAGACTTGGAGGTGGTACTCAAACAGAAACTTCCTGGAGAATAGAAAAGTTTAAAGAAAGAATTAAACAAGTTCTAAAAAAACCATTTTCTCTTTCGGATTTAAAAATAAATGGCAAAGATGTAATGGAAGTTTTAAATATTAAGCCAGGTCCTAAAGTGGGAGCAATCTTACAAAAACTCTTTGAAGAAGTTTTAGAAGACTCCTCCAAAAATAATCAAGAATATCTTTTAGAAAGAATTAAAGAGATTTAGTGACCTAATTTTTCTTCCCACCAGACAAGTAATGCTGTAGCGTTAAAAATAGAAGAATAAGTTCCGGAAATAATCCCTACCAGTAAAGCTACCACAAACCATTTAATGGTTTCACCTCCAAATAGAAATAAAGCAAATAAAACAAATACTACTGTCAAAGAAGTGTTCAGGGATCGTCCCAGAGTTTGAACTATAGATATATTAGCAATATCAATGAACTTTCTCCCCATGTGTTTTATCAAATTTTCCCTAATTCTGTCAAAAACAACAATAGTATCATGGACTGAAAAACCAATAACCGTTAAAAGTGCTGTTACAAATAATGTATCCACTTCTACTCCCCAAAATTTTCCTAAAATAGCAAATACTCCAACTACTATCAAAATATCATGAAGTAATGCCACAACTGCTGCAATCCCAAACCTCCAGGAAGACTGCGGCTTTGGTATTTTTCTAAAAGAAAAAGCAATATATAAGACAATTGCTAAAGATGAAAGAGTTAAAGCAATTAATGCTTTCTGTTTCAGTTCTGCACCAATAATAGGTCCTACAAACTCTGCTCTTTTTTCCTCAATCGTGCCATATTTTTTAGATAAGCTTTCTTTAAGTTTATTTATTTTTGTCTGCTCCAGAGGTTTTGTTCTTATAATATAAGTATCTCCTGATGGGATTAGCGCTCCTATCTCAATTCCTTCTTTTGTTATTGTTTGTTTTAAATCATCCCTGTTTATGTTTTTGCTAAATTTATATTCAAGCAATGCTCCTCCTGTAAAATCTACACCCAGCTTTAACCCTGAGGTGATTAAAAAATACAAACCAGGCAATATGATAAGAAGCGAAAAAATAAAATAAAAAGTTTTAAAACGCATTATATTAACCATGTAATTTCTTCGCCTCCTTTAAATCTTTATGAAGATTATCTTTTAAATCCTTTGCAACTTTTTTAATTTTATCTTCAACATCATCTATTTTTTCCTGTAAAAATTTCCAGATTTTCTTGTGCTCATTCTCCTGCAAATAAGCAACAAAAGTTTTCTTATCTTCTTCCGTTAGCTGAGAAAAAATTGCATCCAATATTGTATGGTGCAAAGAGCTGTCTAAAAGTTGAGCAAGATGCATTTTTTCCTCTTTGGATAAATCCATCTTATCCAACTCCTCAATTACAGATTCTATTTCGATTAAATGTGTATAGAATAAAGTCATGATACCTCACTTTTGACACTAATTGGCCCTAAAGGAATTTCATCTTTTGGATCATCAATAAAAAAATATAACACAGCTCCCTTTCTTGGACCTTCGGCAAGTCCCAATATATCCATTATCTCAGGAGAACCACCTAAATGTTTACCTGTAAATTCAGCTGGCCCTGCATCCCCTATTATCGCAACAGCTGCCTGACCGGTTTTTGGATTAACAACTAACATCTTTCTGTATTTAAAAAAATCCCTGTATTTGGCAAAATTCTCCGCAAAGCCAGGTGATAAAAATGTCTGTATGGCCAGATAATATCTTTCTTTCCCTTCATCTTTTTGAGTAAATTCATTTTTGGATGGAGCAAAATATCCCCAAGCCCCAAGACCAGGAGCTATCCCGGCATCAGAGTATCTAGCCCAATCAGCAGAATTTTGAGCGTGGGCATATAAATTATCCCCTGGGTATCTGTATAAATGCTGCTCGCCTCCTATCAACCCATAATTTCTATTCAGTCTTATACCTTCAAGTTCAGTGGTAACCTTAAAACCAAACTGGTCAGAAAGAAGATTTATGATATCTTTTTCTTCCTCAGGATTTAAAGGTTTTACCTCTGAGGACAATTTTTCAGATAAGGCTTTGGCAAGCAAAACATTCCTGTCATATCCTTTCAGGGCATTTTCACTGCTGGCTATCAAATTTGGTTTTTGCGGATTGCCTTGTGGGGGAGATAATAAAATTAAGCCTCCTACAGTTCCTAGGGCTAAGTGTTTTAGGGCATTTGCATGATTGCTCCAGAAATTATCATGAGCAATTCTGGCCCTGGCTGACCACTTTTTATGCAAATGCTCAAATGCAGGTTTTTTAGATTTAAATTGCATTATTTAATAATTAATTTAAGCAAAGTTCTACTAACAACAATTGCCGTAAACATAGAGACCAAAACTCCAATTGCCAAAGTTATAGCAAAGGCGCGAACCAGGGATTGACCCATACTATATAAAATAACAGCAGTAATAAGGGAAGAAACATTCGAGGCCCAAATAGAACCCCAGGCCCGTTTAAATCCCAACTCAAGCGCCAAACTTTTACTCTTCCCCCATCTAATCTCTTCTTTCATCCGTTCAAAAATTAATATATTTGCATCAACTGCCATACCAACAGATAAAATAAATCCGGCAATACCTGATAAAGTCAAGGTTATTGGCGGCAACAAAAACAAACCTGTTTTAAAAATTGCCAAAACCAAAATTGTATAAATGATTAAGGCAAAATCTGCAATTACCCCAAGCAGTCCATAGAAAAAGACCATATAGATTGCCACAATACTTAAACCAATTACCCCTGCTATTAAACTTTTATTGATGGATTCCTGTCCCAGAGTTGCCCCGATTGAATGCTGCTGGATAATTTTAACTGGTACAGGTAATGCCCCTGCATTAAGTTGAATTGCCAGATTTTTAGCCTCTTCCAAACTAAATTGTCCGGTGATCACAGCGCTGCCGCCTAAAATTTCCTGTTGAACAATAGGAGGAGGCCAACTGATAGGTATTCCATCTAAAAACATACCTAAAGGTTTACCAACATTCCTTCTGGTAATTTGAGCAAATTTTTCCGCCCCGGTATTTGTAAATACTATTGATACCTGAGGCCCTCCTCTTTTAACATTACTGCCTCCAAAAGTTACAGATGCTTTTTTTAAATCAGCGCCTGTTAAACCAGTATCTTTAAATGATTCAAATAGGGCTTGAGCAGACTGTGTAGCTTCTGCAGATGGACTACCCACCATTTCTCTGAAATCCAGCTGGGCAGTTTTACCAACCAAAGAAGCAGCTGTAGAGGCATCTTTTAACCCTGGCAGTTCAATTAATATCCTTCTTGTTTCGCCTATTTTTGAGGATTGAACAATCGCCTCTGAAACTCCATATAGATTAACCCTTTTTTCCAATACGTTTTTTACAGACTCTAAGGCACTATCCCGGTCTAAAGGTGTAACTTTATTCATCTGGGCTTCTAAAATAAGTTGGGTGCCACCTTGTAAATCCAATCCTAGCTTAAGTGGAAAATTTAATTGGAATTTTCTATTCAATACCTTAAAACTAATATTAGGAAGATCAACAATTAAAGCCAGCAAAGTTAAAACAATAATAATCCATAAAGAATACCTACCCTTCATAAGCTACACTATTACCCCTTCTAAAAGCTCATCCTCATCTCCAATTAACATTACCTTTGATTGAACTAAAACATGTATTATAAACGGATCTCTTCTTTTAACCCTGAATGTAAATTCACCCTCATCCATATAGGAATAATTAATTTCTTGTTCTCTTTTTGCCTGTTCATCAGCAATAACCGATTGAAGTTCAGGTAAAACTACCTGGCCAACTACTAATAAATCTACATCATTTGACGAAGACGAAAGACCTTTTAGGAAACGTGTTGATAAAAATGCAAATTTTATTTTGCCAAGCTGACCTTTTTTCTTAATTAAGTTTCCACCCAAACCTACAGTTTTTGCAACCAAAGATAAAAGCTCTTTATAAAAAGTGTAGTCTTTCCTAAATCTATAAAGTCTTCTATTTGCTCTCCATTCGGAAGAAACCATCCCATATTTTTCCATCCTGGCAAGCTCACGCCTGACAGCATTTATCTCCTCATCCACCCGTCTGACTATCTCACGGACATGAAAAAGCGAATCTTTTGGAGCAGACAAAAAAAGTTGTAATATTTTTACCCGGACACGTGATACAAATAATTCTTCTAACATTGCCACCTCCTTTCAGGCAGGCAAGTGATCACTAGTATGTAATTTTGGACCCCTCCGGGACAGTTTGGATCCAGATTTGTCCTTTGTTAAGTTGTATTTCAGCCCCTTTTGAGTCCAGGTATTTGCTTCTGGCAACTCTTGAGGATTTTACCCACTTTCCCTCTGTCACTCCTCCATCCTGGAAGAAAATGGCCTTACCTGAACCTATGGTTCCATAAAGCAAATGCACGTTTCCAGGATATCCATCGTTTGCATTAGATTCTTTCTCAAATTGAATGATGATAACTTTTGGTGAAAGCTGGCTATTTACATCCAAATCCATATGGGACGATCCGCCATTAACCCTTTTATAGGTATTTGTTTGTGTATCATAGTTCCATTCAACTCTGTAATCAGGCTGGGAATCCCAGAAGTTAACTGTAATTTTTGAAGTTGTCCCTCCGCCTTTTTCATCTTTAAATTTCCAAGGGGTAAATTTTGCATCCCACTTGATTCCTGCAGAATCAGTAGCAGTCCAACCTCTTTTTGCTCCTACTTCCCAAAGTTTTTGAGTTGTTGAATACATAGTATGCTCTGTGGCAACGCTATGACCTAATCTTTGATAGTCTCTCCAGAAAACCGGGAAGCCTATACTGAATTGGTTTAAATCCTTAATATCATATCTTATGATTTGCCCCAGTGCATCAGCAGGACCAGGAGTATTTGCTCCTCCTACATGAGCATAAAGCCCGTCATATTCCGAAAGCCAGTCAACATAGTAAGTTCTGGCAGACCTGACCGGACCTACTTGTATATCACCCAGATTGCAGTAAAACAAAGCCATAAAACGGGTTATTCCTCCTTCAGCAACTGCCTCATAAACCAAATCTGCACTAGACAATCCTGATTGAGGTCTTGCTTCTGAGTGATTTTCAATCATCACAGCCAAAGGCCGTCTAGAAGTCCAGGAATCTTTAGCTTTCTTGGTATGCATGGAACCATTCAATGGACAACTTTCAGTTTTTGGTTCATTTGGATCTTCCATTAAGGCACTTGTGGGAGTAGGTATAGAAGATTTTGAGCTAATACCAGGAATAGAACCGCTTTTAAAAGAAACTTTACTAAATACAGAGTATGACAGGGAGGTTGATAGTCCATAAAATACAGTTGCCAAAATTATCAAAACTAAAATTTTTTGCAGACTAGTTAACCCCTCAAATGTTTTAGTAAAATTGTCAATTATATTTTTCATATTTTAGCTATCCAGCGCTTTTTTTATTGCTTTCTCTTCCTCGTCTGAAAACTTATGGTTACCTGCTTTTCCCAAAATCACCTCTTTTGCAAATATCCTGGTTCCAGAGCGGGCATGTAAGCTGGTGATAACCACTCCACTACCCTTATCATCCAACAATACAAGTACAAAACTCTGATCTCCTCCTGTATCCTGATAAGGATTAAACCGCATTAACTCAACCTTCTGAAAATGCGACAATCCTTTTCTCTCTAACTCCAGTACCTTTTTCTCCATTCCCCCAAGGTCCAACTTAAATTTATTAATCTCGCTTAAAACCTCAATAAACTTCTTCCTGATATCCCTTTCTCCGCTTTTTGGAAAAAGAGATTTGATAAAATTATTCTGCTTCCAAATCAAAAAACTTAAAACAGCAGCCCAAACAAAAAAAATCCCTGCCACCAAAATCCAAACCGAATACATAAGTTACTCTTTAACTATAAAGTATTGTCCTCTTCTTTGTCAACAGAATTATTTGTGCTACCATAGCCTTATGAAAATCAAGTTTAATTATTCAGAAAAAATTGGCAGATTCAGACAAACAATAACCACATCCTGGAGGCTCTTGGGGCTTTTATGGTCTATTGATAAATGGCTTTTAATATCCAATGCCGTAGCTGTCAGTATACCGGCTTTAATTCCATTTGCTTTTGCTTATATTTTCAAACTGGTAATTGATCAGGTAGTTTTATCTATTTCTCAAGGCAGTATAGATTTTAATAAATTTATTCTGCTTTTTGCAGCCGGTTTTGCTGTTTACACTATTCAATCACTGGCTTTTTCAGCGCAAGACTATCTTCATAGGCTGTTATATACCAAAATTCCTATCTCTTTATACCAAATAGTTTTATCCAAAATATCCAGTTTGGATGTGGCTTATTTTGAAGATAGCGAGTTTAAAAATACTTTGGAAAAGGTACGGGATGCATATTCCTGGCGGCCATTAAATTTGATGGATTATTTGCTTTTTTCTTTTCAGGGTTTAATACAAGTTATAGCTGCCATAATAGTATTGGCCACTCTAGCTCCTATTATGATAGTTATTATTTTAATCGTGGCCATACCGGAACTTATCAGTAGGATTAAAGAATCAGAGTTATCTTGGGGTATTTGGGATGCTCAAAGTCCGCATAGAAAGAAGTTTTGGTATGTATCTTCACTCCTTCAGGAAAGAGACTCTGTTAAGGAAATGCGGTTATTCCAGCTTCCAAAAAAGTTTTTATCTGATATAAAAAATATTCAAGAGGATACCTACAATGAGAACAAAAATTTGGCAACTAAATATTTAGGAATCAACTCATTATTCAATATCTTAAGCGGTATTACTTTTATCGGTATTTTGCTATTTATAGTTTTGGAGGCCGTTGCCAAAAGAATCAGTGTGGGAGATATCAGCTACTACACAACAGTCATAACTAATTTGCAAAATGGCATAGGGGGACTGTTTAGAAACTTAGTCAGGATTTTTAGTGAAAGTTTATACACTACCTCCATCTTTGAAGTTTTAGATGCCCCTCCTAAAATTCATCAAGTTAATAGACCAATTAAGATTAATCTTAATGAGCCTCCTTTAATTGAATTTAAAAATGTTTCCTTTACTTATCCTGGAAGCAAAAAAGTTGTATTTAAAAAATTCAATTTGGTTATTAACCCCAAAGAAAAGATTGCATTAGTGGGAGAAAATGGCTCTGGAAAAACTACACTTATAAAACTGCTGTGCCGTTTTTATGATGTTGATCAGGGGGAAATATTAATAAATGGTGTCAATCTTAAAAGATTGGATTTAAACAATTGGTATAAAACATTAGGTGTACTATTCCAGGATTTTGTCAAATATGAATATAAAGCCTGGGAAAATATTCACTTTGGAAACGTAAGCAAGAAAGAAAATATTAAGCAGGTAATTGATGCTGCAATATCATCAGGGGCAGATCCTATGATCAGAAGATTAGAGCAAGGCTATGAACAAATGCTGGGAAGGACTTTTGAAGGAGGTGTGGAATTATCAATTGGTCAATGGCAAAAAATGGCTCTGGCCAGAGGTTTTTTTAGAAATGCTCCGATTTTAATTTTAGATGAACCAACTGCAACCATAGATGCCAAAGCAGAGGCGGAAATTTTCAACAGAGTGGAAAAATTATCAAAAAATAAAACAGTCATTATTATTTCTCATAGGTTTTCTACAGTCAGAAATGCAGATAAAATTTATGTGATAGATAATGGGCAAATTGTAGAATCAGGCAGCCACATTGAGTTAATGAAACAAAATAGTCAATATGCCACCCTTTTTAACCTTCAAGCAAAAGGCTATCAATAAATAAACCCCATAGTTTTAGGTTCAGTTGATGCTTGACAGGCATATATACCTATGTTAGGCTCATCTGAGCGTAAGTTTTTGCGTATGAGTATCCAGCAAACCAAAATTCAATCAGATCTGGAAAAAAGATTAAAGCTTCTCCACAGGCAAGTCTATGGCAAATCAGAAAATAAATTGACTTATTCTGATAATATAACTACATCAGATATTTCTTATTTATACCAGGATTTATCAAAGATTGCTTTTTTATCATCAGTAGCAATAGGTACCCAAATTATTTTATATTTCCTTTTGCAAAATCATATTTTGAAATTTAATCTTTTTTGAAAGGAGGTGAAAAATAATATGCAAATGTATTGTGTCAAATGTAGACAAAAAAGAGATGCTGAAAATGTACAAGCAGTTACCATGAAAAATGGTAAAAAAGCATCCAGAGGAACTTGCCCGGTTTGTAGCACCTCTATGTTCAAAATTGGTGGTTAATTAATAATGGTGATCACCATTTCGAAAAACCCTGCATAACTGCGGGGTTTTTCGTGTTGTCGTAAAGTAGTAGTATCTTTAAGTATGGGTGAAGACATTTCTCCTGTTAGTCCAGCTAATATAGATCTACCAACAGTTAAACCTATTAGGTTGGGTGAATATGGCAAGGCTTTAGATCAAGTATGGGAAATATTCGCCCAAGCCCGTAAAGACGGATTTTATGCGGCAGATGAAAATCAAACAACTCCTCGTTTTAATGAAGCTTTTGCATTACACGGGGTAAAAGGGAAAGATTGGCACAAACGAAATCAAACTTCTTTTACACCACCTAATGTCCCTTTAATTAAAGACATTTCCAGCATTGGAGTTGTTTCCTCAAATGTAGAATTCGAGGATAAAGACAGAGGACCAATTCTTGAGGAGGAAACATTTGGAACAGCTGATTTTTGGATTCCTAACAAACCATTTGCTACAATGCAAGATTTTATAAAAGATTTAAGAGAAAGATTGAACTTAAGAATTGGAAGTGAATACGTAACTTCTCCCGATGCAAAGAATCATAAGTCAGCAACAATAATGTTTGCCTTTGATACTTCCAGAGAAGGTTTAAAGTCGCTTATGCAATACTCTATGCGAGACACCCAACCAAAAGAAGAGTTATGGGCATATCAATTTGGTGATTATTATGTCAATTTTCCCTTAAATGGATCCGGCATGCATCTTGCTGTACCCATAGGCTTACCTGCTAATTATATTGAATATGTAGTAGTAAATGAGCAAAGTCTTTATTGGCAGGGCAGACTTAATGAGTTACAACAGGCTTGTGTTTGTGATGGTCATAAAATTCTCTTAGTTAGTGTGAATACAGGTGAGGTTATTAAATAATCAGGACTCTTCCCGAGCCCTATATTGCAAAGCCTCAGCAATATGCTCTGATAAAATATTTTCCGACTCTGCCAAATCAGCAATAGTTCTGGACAGCTTGAGTACCCTGTGATAACCTCTGGCAGATAAATTAAGAGATGAAATAGCCATTTTTAAAAGATCCATCCCATCTTGAGTTATTGAACAAAACTGTTTTATATCAGAATTACTCATTTCAGAATTAGTTAAAATTTTACCTTTGAAACGCTCCTGCTGAATTTTTCTTGCCTTCTTTACCCTTTCCCTGATAATTTTAGAATCCTCGACTTTTAAATCATCTGATAATTTATCTACTTCCACAGCAGGCACTTCCAAGTAAATATCTATCCTGTCCAGAAGCGGCCCTGAAATCTTTCTTTTATATTTGGAAATTTGCCCAGGCATACAGCTACAACTTTTTATTTTGCTGCCTAAAAAGCCACAAGGGCAGGGATTTTGTGCAGCAAGAAGGATAAATTTAGCAGGAAAAGTTAAGGAACCTGAAGCCCTGGATATAGTAATTTTATGATCTTCCAAAGGTTGTCTTAGGGATTCTAAAACATACCTTGGGAATTCTGCCACCTCGTCTAAAAATAACACTCCTCTGTGAGCAAGTGAGATATCCCCAGGCCTGATATTATTGCCTCCTCCCAGAAGCCCTACATGAGATGCACTGTGGTGTGGAGACCGAAAAGGTGGATTTGTAATTAAAGAATTACTGGCAGAAAGCAAACCTGAAATTGAGTATATTTTTGTTACTTCAACTGCCTCCTCAAACAATAAAGCAGGGAGTATTGAAGGAAAAGCCCTGGCCAGCATAGTTTTCCCTGCCCCTGGAGGGCCTTTAAGCAAAATATTGTGTCCTCCACAGGCTGCAATCTCCAAAGCTCTTTTGGCGTTTTCTTGTCCTTTAATTTGAGAAAAATCATATTCAAAATCCAAATTACTCTCAAAATCAATTGCCTCTCTTTTGACCTCTGGCAAATCTTTTTGCCCCAAAATGATCTCAATTATTTGCTTTAAAGACTCCGCCCCGAAAACTTTAATCCCTTCAACTATGGCTGCCTCAGCCCCGTTTTCTTTGGGAACAATAATATTTTCCAGACCCATTTGTTTGCCTAAAAGTGATAGCGGTAAAACCCCAGAAGATTTTCTTAGGGTCCCATCTAAAGAAAGCTCCCCTAAAAATAATGTTTTATCTATGTTTATTTTTGAAGAGTTAGTAATCTGACTTGATGCTAAAAGTAAACCTATTGCTACAGGCAAATCAAAAATTGGTCCTTCTTTGGGTAAATCAGCCGGTGCTAAATTAACTGTAATTTTATGCTGGGGAAAATCTGCGCCTGAGTTTCTTATGGCAGATCTTACTCTTTCCTTACTTTCCTCAACTGCCCGGTCTGCAAGTCCCACAATTGTAAATGATGGTAAACCCTGTTTTGTAATATCCACTTCACAAGTTATGGAAATTGCATCAAGCCCAATATTAGCTCCAGTCAAAATTTTTGAGAGCATTAAGTATTTTTGTGCCTAGGAAGCTAGTAAGCCAGATTCTGTTTCTCGATGATAATTTATCTATGCTCCTGATTTCGATTAAAGGGCGAGTAGCCTAATCGGTTCTAGGATTGCAGCAGGGAGGATTGCCACGTTTCACCCGAGCTTAACCCCGGTTCGTCACTGTTGCTCTAACTGGATCTTACGACCTCCGGCTTGCGCCGGACACCCTACTCTATGCTGTCTGGACTTTCCTGACTTCGATTTCTCTCAGCCTAATCATCCTTCTTCCTAAGCCTATATATTATACAATTATCTCTTTTTTACTTCAATTATTTCTGTCACCAAAATCTGTATAACAACTGCAATCGGCACTGAGAGTAAAGTTCCTGCAAATCCTAAAAGTCTTGCTCCTACAGCAATTGTTAAAATCACAACCAGCGGATTTAATCCAACTGCTTTTTTCATAATCTGAGGGACAATTAAATGACTCTCCATCTGTTGAATTACAAAATACATGACAGCCACTCCCATTGCTAAAACCGGAGAGGAAGTTGCCGCAACCAAAATTGCCGGCAATGATGAAATTATTGGTCCAATAACTGGTATAACCTCCATTATTCCTGCCATTAAGGATAAAGGCAATGCATAGGGAATGTTTAAAAGAGTAAGCCCAATATAAGATAAAACCCCAATTATCACGGAAAGAAGCATTTGCCCTCTAAGCCAAGATCCTAATTTTTCCTGTATATGATTTAATAATTTTCTTGTTCTCTCTTCATTACCTACAAAAAGAGTTGCAATTCTATCTTCTAGGTTATTTCTCTCCAAAAGCAGATAAAAAGTAATTACCAGAAGAAATATGATAGTTAAAAAATTATCAAAAATTGAAAGGGTTATTGAAAAAACATTTGCAGAAAGTGAGGTAAGCTGAGATTGGAATACACCTTTATCAATATGGGCAATATTAAATATCTGACTTAGTAGGGGTGGTAAAGTTACCACCAATTTAGAACTTTGCTCAATCAAGGCAGGTAAAATTGTGGCAAATATCCCGGCAATTACTGATATTATAATAATGTAGGTTAATGCAATTCCCAAAGCCCTGGGTATTTTAAGTTTGGTAAAAAGATTAACTAAAGGATCTAGCGCAGACATTAAAATAATAGCAATAAAAAGAATAATCAAAAGATCTCTGATTAAAAAAATCACCCATAAACTTAAAATAAAAACAGTTATAAAAATAATAGTTTTGTGAGAAATATCAATCTTGCGAGGCATTTGCCTGATAATACCATTTAGAAATTAAATTTTCCACTTCACTCAAATAATTTTTTTCTGTTATATCAAACCAGTTTATATCTTTTTCTTTTTTAAACCAGGTTATTTGACGTTTGGCATATGAACGAATTTTTCCTTGTAAAATTTTAACTAATTCTTCCTTTGTAATCTTTTTTTGTATTAAATCTGCTAATACTCCATACTCTAACCCCAATTGTTTCATCCTTTTTATGGATAACCCATTTTCATGCAAACTTTCTGCCTCTTCAATCATTCCCTGATTTATTCTGCTAATCACTCTCTCATCTATTCTTTGATTGAGAATTTCTCTAGATGCAGTTAACCCAATTTTCAATATGTTACTGCGAGCGATTAGCGAAGTAGTCTTACTAATCCGTAGAAGATTGCCACGTCGCTTCGCTCCTCGCAATGACGAAACAGAAATCTCTATTGCCCTGATTAGCCTTCTTGGATTCTGCCTATCCGAGGAATTCATTTTCTCCCATTTATCCAAAGACAATTGTTGTAGTTTATTTTGCAGTTGCCCCACTGATAATTTTTCCAAACTCTTTCTTAATTTATTATCTACCGGAATTCCCAAATTAGAAAACCCATATAATAGCCTTTTTAAATAAAGCCCTGTACCGCCAACAATAATTGGTAATTTATTTTCAGACTGAATCTTATTAATTGCCTTCTTTGCATCTTTTACGAAATCAAAAACTGTATATTGCCTTTTTGGATTTACAACATCATAAAGATATATTGGTATGTTATCTACTATCCATCTCCCATTTTCCATCTTCAAACTTCTAAACTTTCCCGGCATTTTCCCTGTTCCAATATCTAACCCTATATATACCTGTCTTGAATCACAACTAACTAACTCCCCATTAAATTTTTTAGCCAAACCTAACGCTAAATCAGTTTTCCCTGTTGATGTAGAACCCAAAATAACTAATAATTTATTCATTTATGTTTAAAATACCGGTCCATATTGTAGAAAAATTAATGATAATATCAAGAGTAAAATAGTTGATAATAAAATCCAAACATATTTAAATACTGTATTTTTGGAAAGCAAAGCTATCCCAATAAACATAGGGAAGATGCTGAGTATATAACGGGGCATACAGACCCAAAAGCTCATTGAGTATGATATCCATAAAACAATAATTGAAAAAATTCCATAACTAATTCTAACTTTAATTAGTACATATAACGACAATATTAAAGCTATGAAAAATGCAGCAATTTGCCCGTATCCCAACATAATCTTCTCAAGTCCAGTTTTCCATGATAAACTCTCAAAAACTTTGATCATTCCTTGCCCAAGAGGAGCAAAGGTTTCAAACCAATGTTGTTTCTGAATAATTGTAAAATAGAAAAAGTCTCCCCACAAAAAATAATTCAAAAATAAATAAAATATAAATCCACTCAGCGAGATTAATAATCCAAGAATAAAATTCTTCTTATTAAAATTTTGTCGATCTGAAACGAAAATTTCTACAAAAATGGCTGGAATTAAAGCTAGTCCTGCAATTTTTGTCGAGGCTGCTAGGGAAACAAGGATAAAGCTTAAAAAGTAATGCTTTCTCCTTGCAAAATAAAATGCAGTAACCGATACCAATATAAACACAGCTTCTGTATAGGGAATGTGCAGAAAAAAAGAAGTAGGAAAAAGAAATAGCACTAGAATTGTCAACATGGCAGTTTTTTTGGAATAATCAAGTAAAACCAGTTTATAAAGCATTATTGCCAAAAGCACAGATGAGAAGAAAGAAACTAAGTAACCTGAAATCAAAAAACTTGTTTGGAATATAAACTTGAATATATGAATTAATAAAGGAAAAAATGGCAGATAAATGATGAAGTTGGCTTCGTCTCCAAATTTTTGATAACCTGATGATGCTATTGATATATAATGAGGAGCATCCCAAACATTCCATAATTCCCATATATTTAAATTTATTGCTCTGGAATTCTGAATTATAGAGGCGGATAATTTAGTAATAAAAAAAAGAATTAATATTTTGCAAATTAAGACAATAAGAATAAGTATGTGATATTGTTTTATTGTCTGCTTTAAAATTTTCATATTTATGAAACAGAACCGCAATAAACTATTATATCCTCTGGTTATTTTTTTCTCTACTTTATTCATTTATATTTTCTTTGCCGGAAGATTTAGGTTTTTATTTCCAACAACTATCTATAATTATTTTAGTTTTTTAGCAGAAGCTTTTTTGCATGGAAGTTTAGCATTTATCTCTACTCCTCCCTATTTACACGATTTAACTAGTTTTGGAGGAAAAATTTATATATATTGGGGACCTGCACCGGTTTTTCTGATTTTACCTTTTGTTTTGCTATATGGTAAGGAGATCAGTGATGCCTTTTACACATCCATTATTGCTTCTTTTAATCCTTTAATTCTATATTTAATACTTAGTCAAATACAAAAACTAAAATTAATTAGAGCTTCAAGCTATCAGAAAATTATTCTGTGTGTTTTTTTTGCTTTTGGTACAGTTCATTTTTATCTATCAATCTTTGGAACAGTTTGGTTTACATCTCAAGTAATCTCTACTTTTTATTTACTTATTGGTTTATTTTGCATTACAAGATTTTCTGAATCCAGAAGTTTAAAAACACTAATACTTTCTGCATTATTTTTTGGTTTGGCAGTTAACAGCCGTTCAACACTAATTTTTTATTTGCCTCTATTTTTATTTTTTTATATAACTTCCTATATAAATAGCAATAATAGTCTCAAAAAAAAATTATACCTTCTAATCTTTTTTATCATTGGAGCTATTATCTTTTCACTTAACACGTATTATAATTATCTTAGGTTCGGTTCTTTTTTTGAAAATGGCTATAAATTTCAAAACTACGCCGCTCACTTTGCTGAAGATAAAGAAAAATATGGATTTTTTAATATCGCTTATATACCTAGAAACTTTTATTATATGTTTATTCATTTACCAACTTTCATCAATAAACCACCTTTTTTCTCGTTTGACACAGAAGGCAATGGTGTATTATTTACTTCACCGCTATTTTTGATACTCATTCTATTGATTAAAAGAAAATATTGGCAAAATACAAAATTAAAATTATTTAATTTATCTATTCTTGTTGGGATTTTTTTGATTATGTTATTTTTGCTTAATTTTTGGGGTACAGGCTGGGTACAATTCGGCTATAGATATCTCTTAGATTCTATTCCTCTTTTAATAGTGCTTTTGGCTGAAGTGATAAATGAAGCGCCTACTATACTATCAATAGCTTTATTAATTTTCTCTATTTTAGTCAATATACTAGGAACTTTGTGGTTTTTAAATCTTTAAGTTAGATATATGTCATCTAAACAACAAACTTTGATCTTAGTCTTAATTGTTATCCTCAGATTATGTTTAGTCATGTTACCAAGTTTTAAAATTGATATGAATGATTGGCAAGCTTGGAGCGCAAGACTTATAGAAACTACACCAATTAATTTTTACTCACCAAACTATTTTTCAGATTATTTCCCGGGTTACTTATACTTACTTTGGTTTTTAGGTGCATCATTTAATTTTTTATTCCCACATTTATCTATTTTTAGTAGCGGGTTTGAGATTTACCTGAAACTTTTTACAAATATTTTTGATTTTGCAACTGCTTATTATATATACAAAATTGTTTCTAAATATCAAAAAAGATTAGGTTTATCTGCCTCAATTTTTTATCTTGCAAATCCAGCTTTAGCTTTTAACTCCTCTATTTGGGGTCAAGTTGATGGCATATTAACATTTTTTCTAATTTATTTTACATACTGCTTATTAGAACTTAAAAATATTTACCTATTTAGTATCTTTTCAGCTTTATCAGTATTGATAAAGCCACAAGGATTGGCTATCTTTCCAGTAATAATAGTTCACTTAATCCGTAATTTTAAAATATCAAAATATATAAATCTATTATTAATTCCTACTATACTAATTTTATTATCACTACCTTTTTTTACCAAAGACCCTATCTTAGGACTTTTTCATTTATTCCAAAAAAGCGCCAATACTTATCCTTATACTTCAATGTTTTCTTATAATTTCTGGTCTATTACCGGTTGGTGGGTTTCCGACTCGACTAAATTTTTAGGGATTTCATACCAATATTGGGGAATTTTTATGTTTTTATTTATATTAACCTTAATAATAATTCCGCTTTTTATTCTCAAAGGATACAAAAAAAACATATTAATTTATTTTGCTATGTCTTTAGCTTCATTTGCTTTTTTCTTATTTTTAACAAGGATTCATCAACGTTATTTATTTCCTTTTTTCTCCTTTTTACTTATAACAGTATTTGTTATAAGTTCATTGAAATTAAAGATCATTTATCTTGTTCTTTCTTCTGTACACTTAATTAATCTTTGGTATGTATATTACTATTATAATTATGTTTATTCCAATTCCAATGCAGCTAAATTTATTATTTATAATTTTTTTAACATGTCATATAATTGGCTTACTCTTATAAATTTAGTAAGCTTTGGTGTGTTAATGCTAATTTTTTATAGATTAAGCTTTTCTCTTAAAAATGTTAAACAAACTCTATAAGCCAAAAAATATATTACTTGTCATTTTACTTTTATCTGCTTTTTTGCGTTTACATAGATTAGATTATCCTAAAAATTACGTATTTGATGAAGTATACCATGCCTATACGGCAAAAGAATATTTAAAAGGAAATAAAGATGCCTGGAGCCCTTGGGGAAAAGCAACAGAAGTTGGTACTGCTTTTGAATGGCTACACCCCCCGGTTGCTAAGGAGATTATGACTTTTTCTATGCTTATCCTACATACTAACGATGCCTGGAGTTGGAGATTACCTGGAGTGATATTCGGTGTACTATCAATTTATTTAGTATATATCTTGGCCCTTCTTCTTTTTAAAAATCAAATAACTGCCCTACTTTCTGCTTTTATTTTTTCTTTAGATGGATTAGTTTTTGTTCAATCCAGAACAGGGATGAATGATGTATACCTGGTAGCTTTTATCCTTTTTAGTATTATTTCTTTTGTCAGAAAAAAGTATTTATTTTCAGCGCTTTTATTGGGAATATCAACTGCCACTAAATGGCCTGGGGTATTTTTGTATTTTATGTTCATCCCAATACTTTTTGCAAACAGGCAGTTTAAAGAAATTATTTATTTTTTGCTTCTTCCTCCAATTATCTATCTATTAAGCTATACTCATTATTTTTTAATAGGATATCGGTTGGATGATTTTATAGAACTCCATAGACAAATCTGGTGGTATCAAACAAATCTTAAAGCAACTCACACATATTCATCTCCCTGGTGGTCATGGCCGCTAAATTTTTACCCAATTTGGTATTTTGTAGATTATCAAAAAAATATGGTTGCCAATATTTTTGCATCAGGCAATCCAGCAGTTTTCTGGATAGGTACTGCAAGTATAATTTTAACTGTATGGGAATTTGTTAAAAAAAGATCAAAGAATTTACTTATTATAGTCTTAGGTTTTTTGGTTTTTTGGCTGCCCTGGGCTATCTCACCAAGAATTATGTTCTTGTATCATTTTTCTCCTTCAGTCCCTTTTCTTTGTTTATCTTTAGGGTATCAATTAAATGTTTTAATAAACGAGGGAAAAAGGAAAACTGTACTCGTAATCATTGGACTGATAATTTTAACTTTTATATTAATTTTTCCGTTTCTGACAGGTATCCCTCTTCCCAAAAATTTAGTGAATTTATTTTTCCTGACTAATTTATCCAAAAATCCTTTCTAAACCTTACTCAATCGCTTTTACCAAATATCCATGGGGTAGAAGATTTAATTTCTCTTGTTTTAGTTTTCCTTAAAACATTTTTTTTCTCAACTAACTTCATTGTCCTAACAACTGTATCTGTCCCTACCTTAACCTGAGTAGCAATTTTCCTAATTGATAATCCATTTTTTAACAAATTAATAATTTGCCACCTGTTTTTTAACATCCGCCATTCAGAAGAGGTTAACAAATTCTTTAAAACATCAGTCGGGATTTGAATATTTGTATCCCTTTTCGGCTTACTCATGTATCCATACAAGCATATATCAAATCCAATGATATAATCAATCAAATGCAAAAATTCCTCAAAGCCTTCCAAATTAGAGTAAATGGTAAAGTATTTGATTATCGCCTGGGAGACGAATTAAATTTAGACCAGGTCAGGACTTTTTTTGAAAAGAAATATATAGTCAGAAAACTTTACTCGGGCGGAAGACACATTCTTGGCGTGCTGGAAAAAAATAACAAAGTGTTATTTCTTAAGTTGGCAACTACTGAGGGCATATCTGCTGTCACTGAAAATGAATATCGATGGAATAAAGAATTTAATAAGTTAGTTGATAGACGTATATCAAGCTTTTGGGTACCTCAAAATAAAGATTACGGTATATATGAAGATAGACTTTTCTATTTAATTACTGATAAGTTAAACGGAGAATTACTTGTACAGAAACCGGAAAAAGCAGAGATTTCAACAGTTTTTCTTAACAATATTCCATCTATTATTAGGTTTTCAGAATTAATCCAGCAAATAAATATTGTGAATTTATCTACTCAAGAAGATCCGGATTATAGAAATTGGTTCTTTAAAAAAACTAAATCTTGGTACAATGATATTCCGGAAGATATCAGAAAAAAATATCAGATTAATAATTTATTAAAAATAGTTGAAAATGGTTTCTCAAAACTTCAGATGAAACCACGTCATGGAGATTTTACCCCTTGGCATCTAATTAAATTAAAAAGTGGTCAACTTGGACTGATTGATGGCGAACATACCATGGCAAATGGAGTTGAATATTATGACATTGGATATTTTATCCAGAGAATATTTAGTGTATTACAAAATCCAAACTTGGCTGAAAAGATATTTTCCATGTTAGCAAAAAATAAATATGACATAGAAAAATTAGCAGTTATCTTGGCTACAAGAGCAATAGGTGGATTCCTTGATGAATCGTTAAAATTATCCCCAAATTACAAGTTTAGTAATCAGTTTAAAAATTGGGTAATCTCACTTAATTAATCTTTTGAGGGTTTTTCCCGCTGCAAAGCCGGGAGTTTTTTTGTTTGGTATTTGGATAGTTTCACCGGTTTGAGGATTTCTTCCTCTTCTTGCAGCCCTGGATCTAATTAAAAAAGTGCCAAAACCAGTTATGACAACTTTTTCTCCCCTTACTAGACCATCCCTTATCAAATTAAAAGTGCTATTAACGCTATCTACCGCAGCTCTTTTTGTTAAATTAGATTTTTTGGCAACTTTTTCTATTAATTCATTTTTAGTCATGGCCTTAAACTACCAAATGTTTTTCCTTTTGTAAAGCCCCAAATTATTTATGTATAATCTATTGATGTCCTTTAAAAAAAATTTCCCTGGTCTTTTCATCATTATTTTCTTCTTTCTAGTATTTACCTATCATACCCTCTATAGACATTGGACTTATAATTCCAACGCTTTTGATTTAGGAATTTATACTCAAGTTGCTTATCTTTATAGTCAAGGACTTTCTCCTTTGAGTACCTTAAAACACATGAATATTTTAGGAGATCATTTTGGTATTATTTTGTTTTTAATATCTCCTGTTTACAAACTATTACCATATCCTGAAACTTTACTGACCATTCAAGCTTTATTTGTATCAATCAGTGGAATATTTATCTATTTAATTGCATTAGATAGGACTAAAGATATACTACAAAGCTCTATTTTAACTTTTGCCTATCTTAGCGCACCAGGAATTCTCTCCGCAGTTAATTTCGATTTTCATTTGGCAACTATTTCTGTTCTTCCTTTATCATTAATACTTTTTTGTTGGTATTTTAAAAAATGGAAATTATATTGGTTTTTTTTGCTATTTAGCATTCTTTTTAAGGAGGATATTCCTATTTTTATAGTTGGTCTTGGATTGTTTTCTCTAACAAAAAAACAAATTAAGTTAGGTATTTCAACATTAATTTTTGGTTTATTAAGTTTTTATTTTATTAAGTTTCAAATTATGGCCCACATTTCTCAAGGAGCAGAGGCAGGATATATCAATAGTTCTATTCTACCCTTAACTAATTTAGTAAAACTCTCATATTTATTATTTACCCAACCTGGCAGCTTTATAAATATCTTTTTTGATTCCCCCACAAAAATTCGAACTTTAATTATCCTATACGGGCAACTTCTCTTTTTACCATTTTTATCTGCCTTAAGTTGGTTTAGTATCATGCCTTATCTTTTTATCAGGTTCTCATCCAATCTAACTCATTACTGGGGGACTAATTTTCATTATAATGCCAATCTCGCTCCATTTTTAATAGTGAGTACAATATTTGTATTGAAAAAAATTCAACTCCCAAAATACTTATTTAATACCTTGTTAATTTTAACTGTGATAATAAGCAATTTTTATTTAAATGGTGTTGTATTAGATACTTTTCATCTAAATCCAAAAAATATTGAAAAATATAATTATCTAAATATAACTCTAAAAGATATCCCTGCTAATAAAACTATTTCCGCTCAGTCTCCTATAGTTCCTCATCTATCCAATAGAAATAAAATATATCTTTATCCAGAAGTACTGGATGCAGATTACATAGTTTTAGATGAGTCACTTATTTATTATCCTATGCAAAATATAGAATTTAGAGATAAAATATCTGCTTTAAAATCTTCTCCAGATTGGAAATTAGATCAACAAATTAATAGCTTACTTATTTTTTCAAAAAATAATTCTTATTGAGGAGTTGTGGTAGTTGTTTCTGTTACTCTAGTTTCCCTAATTGCTGTGATCCTAACAGCCCCAGGCACCATCACTTCTTTAGAAATCCGCTCGGCAATATCATGAGTTAATTTTGGAAGTTCGTTATCAGAAATTTTTTCAGGAATAACTATTACCCTTACTTCTCTTCCTGCCTGCACTGCAAAACATTTCTCCACACCCTCAAAAGACATTCCAATTTTTTCAATATCTGATAAACGTTTGATATAGTCCTGAACATTTTCATGTCTGGCTCCAGGTCTTCCACCGGATATTGCATCTGCCACAGACACAATAATTGATTCAACTGAGGAAAAAGGCTTATCTTCATGATGTTCTGCAATACAATTTATAACTTCTTCAGGTAAATTGAATTTTTTTGCTAAGGTCACACCTTTATCAACATGTGATCCTTCCTCATCAGTTACAATTTTTCCAATATCATGGAATAAACATCCAAGCCTGACAGTGTTTACATTTGCACCAATCATATGTGCCAACGCTACCCCAATCTGTGTTTCTTCTTGGGTATGTAAAATTAAATTTTGTCCATAAGAATATCTATATTTAAATCTTCCCAGCTGGTCAATTAGTTCAACCGGCAAATTATATACTCCTACATCTGAAGCCAGTTTTTCACCAGCTTGCCTCATCAATTTATTAATGTCTTGCTCTGTTTTATCAACAATCTCCTCGATTTTTTGGGGCTGAATTCTACCATCTTCAATAAGCCGCTCAAGAGCTACCTTAGCGATTTCTCGTCTTACAGAATCAAATGAAGATAAAATTAAAGTATCTGGTATTTCATCATCCATCACTACATCAACTCCTGTTACCTGCTCAAAAGTCCTTACGTTTCTTCCTTCTTTTCCAATAATTTTTCCCTTCATATCTTCATCTGGCAACTTTACTTTAGAAGTTGTGAACTCTGAAATATAATCTGTAACCCCGTGCAATATTGCATCTGCCAAAATTTCCTTGGCTTTTTCATCAGTTTGTAGCTTTATTTCATTTTCTGCTTCTTTAATTTTTTTGGAAATTTCTACTGCCAAATCTTTCTCTATATTCTCAAGTAAAATTTTCTTGGCATCCTCAGCTGAGAATTTAGATACTTTTTCCAACTTTTCCACTAAATCAATTCTTATCTTTTCTAAATTATTTAATTTTTCATCAACTAATTTTTGTTTCTCGCTAATTTGCCTCTCCCTCTCTTCCAAAATTCCCTCTCTCTTAGCTAAATCTGCTTCACGGGAAGAAAAATCTTCACCTGAAAAAGAAGTTTGTTGAGTGCCAAAATTTTTAGGACCAAATGCATGTGCCATATTCTTATGGAATCAGAAAAATTCCCTCTCTACAGGGAAACTCGGGGAGTTAAATTTTGAAAGAGTACTCTCTTCATATTTTTGCTCACTCTAATTCTGATTCTCCATGGTTATTGTACTCTTTCTTAAGAAATTTTTCAACGATGCTTTTAACTGTTTGATAATCAAAACCACGTCTGAGTAAAAAATCATACGCTTTTTTCTTAAATTCTAAAAAGAGTAAATTTTCCCATCTTTCCGATTTTTTCTCCAAAAGTTTTTGGGCTACTTGCTCACTGTTTCCCATTCTCTCCCCATCAATTACCTCTTCTATAGTATCTTTATCAATTCCCTTTTTATAAAGCTCCTGTTTTATTCTATTTACACCATACTTTTTACCTCTTGATTCTACCCAAACCTTAGCGAATTCTTCATCATTAAGTAAACCTTTTTGTTTAAGTTTTTTAATCACCAGTTCAATGGCTAAGTCACCAGTTTCTTCTTTAGCCTTAATTCGTGATTCAAAATTCTTGATTCTAAAATAATCCCTAACTTCTCTCTCTGATCTTTGCCTTATATTAAAAAGCCGATACATCCTCTCCATTAATTTTCCAACTTCTGCTTCAAACAAAAGCTTTTCCACATCTAATGTGTCAAGTAATTTTCCCACCACCAAACGATAATCTACCACTAAATCCTCATCTGCACCAAAAGCAAACACTCCATCTATAAAAATATTAAATCTTTTAGGATTTTTTATTTGTGGCTCAACCGAGGTAATTTTGGACATTAATCAGATTCTACAACACTTCCGGAATCCTGTTCTTCTTGTCCAACAACTATTTTTTCTTTACCATCTTTTTGTTTCCCCCAAGCCTCTCTGATTTCTTTTTCCAAAGCTTGTGCTTCTTTTTTGTTTTCCTTTAAATATGCACTTGATGCAGGCCTGCCTTGACCCAACATTTTCTCGCCCCATTTTATAAATGCTCCGGACTTGGTTAAAATCCCAAGCTCTATTCCCACATCTAAAAGCTCACCCTCATGAGAAATCCCATTATCATCCATATCAAACTCTGCAATCCGAAATGGGGGAGCCACTTTATTTTTAACCACCTTAACCCTATGTCTTGAGCCAATTACCATATCCCCTTGTTTTATATTTTCTATTTTCCGAACATCTAATCTGATGGATGAATAAAACTTTAGAGCCAATCCTCCGGTGGTTGTCTCGGGATTTCCAAACATGACCCCAATTTTTTGTCTTAGCTGATTTGTAAAAATAATTATTGTATTTGTATTGGAAACAGCCCCTGTTAGTTTTCTTAAAGCCTGAGACATTAACCTTGCCTGCATTCCCATGACTGCATCTCCCATCTCACCTTCCAACTCCGCTCTGGGAACAAGTGCTGCAACAGAGTCTATTACTAAAACATCTATCCCTCCGGATCTAATTAAACTCTCGGCAATTTCCAAAGCCTGCTCGCCGGTATCTGGTTGAGAAATTAACAGATCATCCAAATTCACACCAATTTTTTGCGCCCTTTGCGGATCCAGAGCATGTTCTGCATCAATAAATGCAGCCACCCCACCTTTTTTTTGAGCCTCAGCAATTACATGTAGACAAACTGTAGTTTTACCACCTGCTTCAGGGCCATAAATTTCTATAATCCTTCCTTTAGGGAGTCCTCCTACGCCAAGTGCCAGATCCAAAGCAATAGACCCTGTGGGGATAACCTCTGTTGCAAACTTCTCAACTCTCTCACCAAGTCTCATGATAGAACCAGTACCATATGCTTTTTGAATTTGGGCCATAGCAGCTAAGACTGCAGCGTTTCTAGCATCGTTATTTTGTGCCATAATATTAACTTACCCAAATAATCCCCAAAGGTCAATACCCCAAATATTCTTATGTTTGGGTGTATGGATACATAGTCGGGGATGAGAGAATTGAACTCTCTACTTCTCGGACCCCATCCGAGCGGTCTACCGATGACCTAATCCCCGTTTGATCTATAATTTTACCATCTACTCCTATATAATTCTATGTAATGAAACTTATCTCTCTTAATACCTGGGGTGGGAAAGTATATGAACCGCTTATCGAATTTATTAAAAAAAATTCCAAAGATTCTGATATTTTTTGTTTCCAGGAAATTTATGATACTTCATCTAATGTAAAACAATTTAAACAAATAAGAGCTAGCCTGCTTCATGCATTATCTGAAATTTTATCTGACTATAAAATCTATTTCTTTCCTATCTTATTTAATACAGAAATAGACATTATACCAATAAATATAGATTTTGATTTGAAGCATGGCTCTGCCATATTTATTAAAAAAAATATTCAAGTAACAAATCAAAAAAATTATTTTATTTATAGAGATACTTCTTTAACTCATCTTAATTCTGATTTTTCTAACTTAGCTACTCCTCTGCAATCCATAAGTTTTAAGCATAATCAGAGCCAAATGAATATATTTAATTACCACGGTACTGCAATGCCAGGAGATAAATTGGATACCACTAAACGCCTTACTGAAACAAAAAAAGTACTGAAAATAATAAATACTGTCCCTGGAATGAAGATTCTTACCGGAGATTTTAATTTGTTGCCTGAAACTAAATCTGTCAAAGAATTTGAAGAAAATTTAATAAATTTAATCAAAGAATATAAAATTCTAAGAACCAGAAGCAAAATAAGTCCTTTTTGGGGTAAGAATGATTTTCAAAGATTTGCAGATTATACATTTGTGTCTAAAGATGTAAAGGTAAAAAGTTTTAAAGTTCCTAATGTGGAAATATCTGATCACCTGCCGATGATTTTAGAATTTGATTAAACTATTCTTTCCCAGGGAAATTCTTCGCGGCCAAAATGACCATAAGAGGCAGTAGGTAAATATATTGGTCTTTGTAAATCCAATCCTTCTAAGATACCTGACACGGATGTATCCAGGATTTTACTCATAAAAGAAGTTATAATTTTATGAGACTTTTTAGCAGTACCAAAAGTTTCTACATCCTGCATGGTTGGTTTTTTGGCTCCAATAAAATAGGCAAGCCTTACCTCGGCCTTTTCTGCTAATTTATTTGCCACAATATTTTTGGCTAAAAACCTGGCTGCATATGCTCCACCTCTATCCACTTTTGATGGCTCTTTACCGGAAAAACAACCACCTCCAACTCTGGCATATCCGCCATAAGTATCCACCACAATTTTTCTGCCGGTTAATCCGCAATCTGATGCCGGACCGCCGTTGTGCCAAATTCCGGTACCATTAACAACTAAATCATCCTTTTTAATTTTGTAACCAAACATTTCTAAAACCGGTATAACTATAAAATTATATACATCATCTTTTACCTGATCTAAATTAACAGATTCTTTGTGTGGAACAGCTATAACAACTTGGGTAACTTTACTGGGTTTTCCGTCTTTGTATTCTATAGTTACCTGCGACTTACCATCCGGCCTTAAATACGCGATAATATTTTCCTGCCTGACAGTATCCATTCTTTTAGTTAAGGCATGAGCAACCATAATCGGCAGAGGCATAAAAACAGTTGTTTCCCGACAGGCAAATCCAAACATCATTCCTTGATCCCCTGCCCCCTTTTTCTTAACCCCTACTGCAATCTCCGGAGATTGTTCATGGACAAATACACTAATTGGAGATTTGTCTGAAAAATTAAATTTAGGGTCAGTATATCCAAGTCTTTTTATTTGATCCCTGGCAATTTTCTTATAATCTATCTTAGCTTTTGCTCCTACTTCCCCTGCAATAATTAACTGATTATTTCCAGCCAGACATTCAATTGCTGTTCTTCCTTGTGGATCCTGAGCTAACACCGCATCTAAAATTGCATCCGAAATCTGATCACAGATTTTATCCGGATGACCGCTACATACTGATTCTGATGTAAATGTTGTTATTCCGTTTTTCATTAAAAAACCTCTCAAATGAGAGGCTTAAGTTTTCCGGCATAGCCGGACACATCTTCCTCTCAAAGGATTTGGCACCGTTTCTTTTCGGTTGCCGCCCGGCAGATTGCCGGAACTCTTGATGCAAATACTATTTAAACATAAAACAATTATTTTGGCAAGTCTTCAAAAACTGCATGCTTTTTGATAAGTCCTATCATTTTATTTTTAGTACCTTCAATATCTCCACCTAACTTAACTTCCACATTAAGCCTTAACAGCGGTTCAGTATTAGAAGATCTTAAAGATAATCTCCAGTCTGCAAAAGATATAGATACACCATCCAACTCTGAAACTTCTCCCTCTGGGAATTCTTTTTTAAAAGCTTCCATTATTTCTTTGGCATTTTTTACTTCAAAATTATATTCTCCTGACTCATGAGATCTTCTTAAACCTTCAACAATTTCTGAAAGTTTTTTGCCTTCCTCTGTCATCACCTTTAAAATTATTAAAATCATTGGAATTTGAGATTCTGCATTACCAGTTTCTTTGAAAAAATAGTGAGAAGATGATTCCCCTGCAAAAACTCCCCCTGTTTCATGAAGTTTTTCTGTAATAAATGAATGGCCTACTTTTGTAACAACAAAAGTTCCACCTAATTCTTCAACAATCTTTTTAGGAGTCATTATATATCTAATATCTCCCAAAATCGTTGCTCCTTTGTGTTTTTTCAAAAGCTCTCTGGCAACTATTGCTGTAATAATAGAGGGTGGTATAATCCCTCCTTTTTCATCAATAAAAAATAACCTGTCACCATCTCCATCAGGAGCTAATCCTACGTCAGCCCCTTCCTCAACTACTTTTTTTTGTAAATCAACCAAAGTTTCCTTTTGCAAAGGGTCTGCCTGATGAGCAGGAAAAGTCCCATCCAGCTCAAAGTTCATTTTTATTAACTCCCCAGGGATATGTTTAAAAAGCTCTTCTATATATAGCGCCCCTAGTGCATTAGCCGCATCTGCAACAACTTTATATGCATTTAATTTTGGGTTTCCTGCAATTCTTAAGGCATTCTGCACTTCCTCTACAACCATTCCCTCTTTTTTGGCGATAGATCCACCATCTACTTTGGGTAAATCTACTCCTTCAATTGCCATTTTTTTTATATCATCTATCCCTGTACTTTTTCCTATTTTTACTAAACCTGTTGGGGAAATTCTGACAATTTTTATGCCGTTATATTCTTTGGGGTTATGGGATGCCGTAATTTGTACACCTCCATCATACTTATTCTTAAAAACTGCATAGTAGAAAGTTGGGGTGGAAACAATTCCTAAATCAATCACCTGTGCACCCAGTTCCACTAAAGTTTTAGAAACTGCTTCAAAAATTGCAGGAGATGAAAGTCTCATATCACGTCCAACAGCAAATGTCAGAGGTTGATCAGTTTCTAGTTGATCTTGCAATAATTTATAAATTGCCCGGGTAATTGGTACTGCAAACTTTTCATTTATTTCTTCCGGGTAAACACCCCTAATATCATAGCTTTTAAATATTTTCTCTGGGGGTAAACTTTTATCCATTTAATCTAAATATTCTACCAGACCCTTGCAACAATTACATTAAACTATATTTTACCAATGTAGCACCGTTTTCTTGATCTATTGAAGTAATAGTTATCTTTCCAACTTCTTCTGTATGCTTAACTTGAGTTCCCCCATCTGCCACAGCCCCAATCCCTTCTAATTTTAGAGTCTTAATGGTTTATTTGTTGGAAGATTTGGTTGAAGATAAATTGCTTCTTTCTGTAAATCTTCTAAAGGTTGAAAATACCAACTAATTTCTAAGTTTTTATCAATTAACTCATTAGCTTTATCTTCTAATTTTTGTTTAATATCTTCATCTAAAATACCCTCATAAACAATATGCGGATTTTTATCATGATCTGCTTTGATTGGTATTAAATTCTTAGGTGAATATCCCAATACATACATCGCAAAATCCACAATATGACCTGCTGAATGAAGTTTCATATTTTTATATCTTCTATCCCAATTAATTACCCCATGAACTTTCATTCCAACAGAAGGAGTTGTACTTGATTTTACAAAGTGCCAAATCTCCCCATCTTTATTTAAAACCTGATAAACTTCAGCTGAGTACTCTCCTTCTAATTTTCCTTGATCAGTTGCTTGACCTCCTCCCATTGGATAAAAAACTGTCTTATCTAAAATCACTCTGTACCTACCTTCACCTTCTGATTGGACATCCAGTATTTCTGCATCCATTTCCTTCAAATATGAATCTTCTAAATATAATTGCTGTGTTTTCATAATAAAATTATACTAGCACATTCTTACAATTAATACTGCGGCTGGGCAAGCACTAGTAACTTAACCCAACCGCTTCCTAAAGTTATCCTCGTCCATTACCTTCTAATCCACCTCGGATTATGGTAAGTTCTTCTATCCTCATAGTAAGAACATCTACCTGGGTCAGCTAAATTACTACCAGCTCGCACCCAACGACTGTAGGTTACCCTAATCGGACGTTCGTGTAGAGTAACTTCCAAAGTTGGAGACTTTCCATCCCCACCCTTCTTGGAATTATTGGAATTTCCCTTACCTTCTTGAGTAAGACCAACTATTCTCATTCCTCCCACAGTGAGACCATCTAGTACGATAGTCTGCCTTCTATTACTAGCTTCAATTCCATTTACATCTATCCATAATGGACTTCCATCTAATGCATAATGTAATCCGGTTTCATCTGGAATATTAGCAACTAGTGTGCCATCTTTTCTAATTTCTGGTGACATATTTTATCACCCCCTTTCATTTTGGGCATTAAAAAAACGCCCATATCTGCCTTTAAATTAATTAAAGACAAATACGGGCGCTCTTGCGCGGTACCACCGTACACTAATATCTTACCCAACTAAAAACACACCCATTAAGGTGTGTCGTTAAAGAAGGGATAAAATATCCTTATCCTTGCTCCGTTTCCGACACAAGTTTGTTCTATTACGGGAACCTCCCGGGCAAGACTACTTTTGGTTCACCTTGCCAGCTCGTAGGGGAATCTTTCCTACTCAATGCTTTTAAAAATATTCAGTTGTAAAGTACAGTATACCACAAAAATCTCTTTTGTCAACTATAGGACTTAACGCTTTGGGGATTGTTTCATTGCCCTAGCTTTTTGGGCATGACCGTATTTTCTTCTCTCTTTTACCCTGGCATCACGGGTAAGTAAGCCTTCTTTTTTCAAAATTGTTCTTAAACTTGGCTCTGTCTTTGCTATGGCTCTTGAGATCCCATGAACAACGGCATCCACTTGAGACACTCTTCCTCCTCCAATAACTTTTGCAGAAATTGTATATTTCCCTTCAGTTTTTGTTATCTGAAGTGGTCTTTGATATTTCTTTTGGAATAATATACCTGAAAAATATTCAGCAATTGGTTTTCCATTAACTATAATCTGTCCTTGCCCTGGTAAAATTCTAACTCTGGCAACAGCTTCTTTTCTTCTCCCAACAGTATTTACCCCAACTCCTTTAGCTGTTTTTTTAACAGGTTCCATTATTTACCTCCTGCATGTACTGTTAATTTTTTAATCATAGCCTTGCCTAATTTACTACCTGGCAACATACCCTTAACTGCATTTTCTATCACAAACTCCGGCTTTCTTACAATCATTTTATCAAAAGTTTCAACTCTTAAACCTCCTGGGTATCCTGAATGTCTGGTATATTTTTTCTCCTGCATTTTTTTACCGGTTAATTTAATTTTAGAAGCGTTTGTTACCACAACAAAATCACCTGTATCCAGATATGGCACAAAGCTTGGTTTATTTTTCCCCATAAGTAGAGTTGCTACCTCTGTCGCCAATCTTCCCAGGATTCTACCAGATGCATCAATAGTATGTGTTTCTCTTTTTATGTCCTTCATTGAAACAACATTTGTACTCATTTAGATATTTTCCTTTTGGTAGTTTTTGGGGCTGCTTTTTTTACTGCAGTAGTTTTCTTAATGACTACTTTCTCCACTTTCTTTTCCATCTTAATTGCTTCCTTTTTCTCTAATGGTTTTAACCTCTCATTACCAATGATACTCATTTTAACAACTGTCGTTCTATCTCCTTCTCTTACTCCCATTCTCATTGTACTGGTATAACCGGAAACCCTATTTTCTAAACTTGGAGCAATTTCTTTTATCAGTCTTTCCTGTAAGGCTTTATTTGAAAAATATACCTGTAGTAGTCTTTGGGTATTTTTGTTTTTGGCTAAATTAATGATTTTATCAACTAATCCTTTAATTGCTTTTACCTTAGATTCTGTAGTAGTAATTGTTCCATGCAATACTAACTCCTGCACTAAACTTTTAAAAAGTGCAGTTCGTTCATTTTTATCCATCCCAAGTTTTTTACCATAAACCCTATGCCTCACTTAAAGACAACCCCCTCTCAGAAAGCTTTTCTGAAATCAAGCTTAATGATTTTGTTCCTAAGTTTTTAGCTTTAAGAAGTTGACTCTTTGGAATACTTATCAAATCCTCAATAGTGTTTAACTCAATGGCTTTTAGCGCATTAGTTATCCTGATAGGTAAATCCAACTCCTCTATGGTAAGTTTTAATGTTTCCTCAGAGATAGAAGGTGTGGTTTCTTTAATCTCTTCTTCTAAATCCGGTTCATATATTTTATGAAAAGCTTCAGATAATATCCTTGCAGCTTCATTAACAGCTTCCAATGGACTAATTATTCCGGTTGTTTCTACATCCATGGTTAATTTATCAAAATCAGTTGATCTGCCTACCCTGGTTGGATCAACAGTATAGTTTACAGCAATCACAGGAGAAAAAAGTGCATCTACTGCCATCAACCCAATCTCATCCATTTTTCTATCCTCAGCCATAGAATAACCTTTCCCTTTTTCTGCTGTCATTTCCATACTCAATTTGGATTTTGCGTCTGTCAAAGTTGCAATATGAGCATCTTTATTAACAATCTCTCCATCTCCCTCTATCTCAAAATCTCCTGCCTTAACTTCTTTTTTACCGGATACTTTTAGAGAAAGTTTTATTTCTTTATCTGAATTAACTTTAATATGAATTTTTTTAATATTTAGGATTATTTCAATTACATCCTCAATTATTCCATCCAAGGTTGAAAACTGATGAGAAACTCCATCAATTTTTACACTTGTCACAGCAGACCCGGGAAGGGAAGTTAAAAGTATTCTTCTTAAGGAATTTCCCAAAGTATGACCAAAGCCTGCCTCTAGCGGCTCTATGACTATTTTAGCAAAATTTTCTGACTCTGATTCTGTTTTAACTTTAAATTTGTGCATTTTAACGGCTATGAACAAGTTCCAGTCTAACGACTGTAATACTCAACAATCATTTGCTCATCAATTGATTGTTCCATTTCTTCTCTTTCCGGAATTCTTAAAACCTTGCCTATCGTAGCCTTTCGCATCAGCCACGCCGGCAAGGTCTGAGAGTCTTCCAAACTCTTTTTAACCTGTGTATTATCTCGCATTTGAGGCGATAATGCAATAGTTTGATCTATACGTACTCTTGCTGAGGGAATATTAACTTTTTTATCATTAACTCTAATATGACCATGTGATACAAATTGCCTTGCTTCAGAGCGGCTTTTCGTAAAACCTAATCTGTAAACTACATTATCAAGCCTTGTTTCAAGTAGGGTAAGTAAGGTAAGCCCGGTTGAACCCTTAATTTTTGAGGCAGATTCAAAATAACCTTTAAATTGTTTTTCCAAAATTCCATAAAACCTTTTAGCTTTCTGCTTTTCTCTAAGTTGTATTCCATATTCAGAAACTCTTCTTCTATTTCTTACTCCGTGTTGACCTGGAGGTATAGCTCCTTTTTTCTCCAAAGCTTTTACGTCTTTTGCGCTTAAAGGCAGACCTTCTCTTCTACTTAATCTTCTTTTTGGACCAGTATATCTTGCCATTAAACTCTTCTCCTTTTTTTTGGTCTTGGGCCATTATGAGGAATAGGTGTTACATCTGCAATCATAGTAATATTTATTCCAGCTCCCCTTAAAGCTTTAATCGTGGCATCTCTTCCTGATCCAGGACCTTTTATAAAAAGTTCAACTGAGTTCATGCCCATTTCCTTGGCTTTACTCGCCACAGTTTCCATAGCAGAAATAGCTGCAAAAGGTGTGGCTCTTCTTGCTCCTTTAAACCCTGATGATCCAGATGTTCCCCAAGCCAAAGTATTACCAGAAATATCTGTTAAAGTAACTAGAGTATTATTAAAAGTAGCTGTCACATAAACTCTTCCTGAGCTTACCTTTTTTTCAGTATTTGCTTTTTTTGATTTTATTATTCTTTTAGGCACTTGTCTTAACTTCTCCTCCTGTTTGGGCAACAACTTCTTTTCTAACTGTTCCTACTGTCTTTCTTTTACCTCTTTTGGTTCTGGCATTACTTCTTGTTCTTTGACCTCTGACAGGCAAGTTCTTTCTATGTCTTAAACCTCTAAAACTTCCAATTTCCTCTAACCTTTTTATATTTTGTTCAATTTCCTGCCTCAAATCTCCTTCAACTTTAAATTTCTCCATAGCTTTTTGTATCTTATTTACCTCATCCTCAGTTAAATCTTTTATTCTCTTTGATGCTTCCACTCCAGATTGTTTTATAACTGTTTGCACATTAGATCTACCTATACCAAATATATAGGTCAGACCAACATCTACTCTTTTATTTTCATTTAAATCAACTCCAGCAATTCTAGCCATAATTTTTTATTTTATCCCTGACGCTGTTTATGTCTTGGGTCACGAGGACAAATGACATACAATATGCCCTCACGCTTAACCACTTTACAAAACTTGCATCTTGTCTTAATACTTGCTGCTACTTTCATATCATTTCAACCTAAAAGTTATCCTCCCTTTGTCTAAGTCATATCTTGGGCTCATCTCAATTCTAACCCTGTCCCCTCCCAAAAGCCTGATATAGTGCATTCTCATTTTACCCGATATATGACACAAAATTATTCTACCTAAAAGCTCAGGCAGTTTTTCGCTTTTATCAATCTCAACTCTAAATAAGGTATTTGGCAAAACTGCAACAATCTTACCCTCTACCTCTACTACATCATCCATATATAAAATCTCTCCAAGTATTCTAGCAAAACCAGCCTCAGATTACAACCCATAGCTTTAATTACTTTTTTTCCAATTTGTTAGCACTTCAGGCTCATTTTTGCCAATTATTACACTCATCTCAAATAAACCTGCCCAGGATTTATCTAAAGAGGAGTAAGTCCACCCATCATCACTCAAGACAACCTCAGATGACCCTTTAGTATAAATCACTTCTATTGCCAAAGTCATCCCCCTTTTCAAAATTACTCCTGTACCTTTTTTCCCAACCCCTGGTACTTCAGGATCCTCATGTAAACTTTTACCCACTCCATGTCCTACCAAACTTCTAACCACGCTGTATCCTCCGCCTTCAACTCTTTCTTGAATAGCAGATGATATATCTCCCATTCTGTTTCCATCCACAGCCTGAGATACCCCATCCCACAAAGCCATCTGTCCAGCTTGTAGAAATTTCTCTTTTTCTTCCCCATCTCCTACCAAAACCGACCATGCACAATCTGTATGCCAACCTTTATACACAACAGCTAAATCAACAGAAACTAAATCCCCTTCCATAAACCTCCTACTGGTTGGTATCCCGTGCACTACCTGTTCGTTTACTGTGATACAAGTTGCATATTTGTATCCAGGCACTGATTTATAAGATAAATCCCCACCTAATTTATAAATTTCCTCCTCAACTATTTTATCCACCTCAAGCTCTGAAACTCCTATCTTGATTGCCTCAATTGCAGCTTGCAAAGCTGAAGCTGCAATCCTACCACTCTTTCTCATTAGATTTAACTCATATGTATTTCTTGATTTCATCTTGAATTTGATTGATACCCCCTATTCCATTAACTTCAATTAATATTCCCTGACTTTTATAAAAATCTAGTAGCGGTTGGGTTTGTATAAAATACAAATCCAATCTTGTGTTGATAGCTTCAGGCGTATCATCAGTCCGTCCTCTGGACATGAGCCTTTTCAATAACTCCTCTTTTGGGGTTTTCAGATAAATTACTTTATCAAACTGTGGATCAAATATTTCCACTTGATGAATATTTCTTGGATACCCATCCAAAATAAATCCATTTTGGATATCTTGTAATCTAGCTTTGACAATCTCTGTTGTGGTTTCATCATCTACTAGCTTTCCCTGACTCAAAATATCTTTTACTCTTTTGGCTTCCTGACTATCTTCTTCGGATAATTTTCTAAAAATGTCACCTGTGGAAATTTTAGGAACTCCCAAATAATTTGCCAGAAGCTCTGCTTGAGTAGATTTACCTGATCCTTGTGGACCAATCATTAAAATCTTCATCTTCTTGTAAATACCTCATAACTTTTTTCAATTAATTTGCTCTCAAATTGCTTTGCAGTATCCAGAATAACTGATACCACAATAAGCAAACCTGTCCCTCCTAATACTAAAGTTGAAACTCCTGTAACTTGTGAGGCAATTGAGGGTAAGATTGCAATCGCGCCTAAAAACAGAGCTCCGGCTAAAGTAATCCTAACCATAATATAATTTAAAAAGCTAGCTGTTTGGGTACCTGGCCTAATTCCTGGCAGAAATCCTCCATATTTTTTAATCTCATCAGCAACTTTGCCAGGGTTAAAAATAACTGCTGTATAAAAGTAAGTAAACCCCACAACCAACAAAAAATACACTAAATTATACGCAATACCAGAAGGGGTAAAGTTACTTGCTAAAAATCTTCCTATGCTCGCAAGTACAGGTTGATTTAGTTGTGCAAGAAAACTCGCTGCAAAAGATGGCACCAAAACCAAAGATACAGCAAAAATAATTGGGATTACTCCTGCCTGGTTAACTCTAAGCGGCAGATATGTTTGAGTGCCTGCCTTAACTTCTCTTCCGCCAATAAACCTCCTGGCATATTGCACTGTTATTTGTCTTCTACCTTCATTCACAAAAACTACACTTGCTATAACTATTATTGATAAAACTGCAAACAATAAAATATTAAACACTTGTGTTTGGTCAACTAAAGAAGCTGTTTGGGTAAATACTACAGGAACCCTGGCAACAATCCCTGCAAAAATTAAAAGTGAAATTCCATTGCCAATTCCATATTCTGTAATTAATTCCCCCAGCCACATTAAAAATACTGTTCCTGTACTCATTCCAACCACAATTGCTGCAATTTGAATGGTTGTTGTTTGAGTAAGTACCCCCTGATTTTTTAAAAGAACAAACATACCAATTGATTGAAGCAACGCCAGAGGAATACTTAAGTATCTGGTGTACTGATTGATCATTTCCCTGCCCATCTCACCTTCTTTTGACAAAGCCTCAAGTGATGGGATAATCATAGTTAAAAGCTGCATAATAATTGAGGCATTAATGTAAGGATTAAGCCCCAAAGAAATTATTGAAAAATTTGCCAGAGTTCCACCAGAGAAAATATCCAATAGTCCTAAAAACTGATTAGAGGCAAAAAGAGACTGCAAGGCTGCCAAATCTACTCCAGATACCGGAATATGAGATGCTATTCTAAAAATTACTACTATTAAAACCGTAATGAGAATTTTAGTTCTTAAAGTTTTGATCTTAAAGGCCTGAATAATTGGGGCAAGTATACTAGCCATTTAACACCTTTCCGCCAATTTTGACTATTTTTTCTCTTGCAGCTTTTGAAACCGGCAAGTTGATAGTAAAAGCGGAAAGTACTTCTCCACTACCTAATATCTTAATTCCTGATTTAGCATCTTTTTTTGTGATTAATTTTACCTCTAGTAATTTTTCTATATCTATCACTTCTTTATCTTTAAAGACAGATAAATCAGATAAATTCAAAACAGTTACTTTTTTCCTAAGGACTGTATTTCCCAATCCTCTTCTTAAAGGCAATTTCTTATATAAAGGCAGACCGGATCCTGAAAAACCAATAGGCAGTTTCCCTCTGGCTTTTTGACCTTTAGTACCACGACCCGCAGTTTTACCTTTACCAGATCCTACTCCACGTCCTAAACGTTTATCAGTTCTATTTTTTAGTTTTGGTAGGTTTAACATCTACTATAACCTCCTTTTTCTTCAGTGGCTTAAGTTTTGATAGCGCCTCAAGTGTAGCATATACATTAGAAGCCTTGTTTTCTGTCCCCAGGGATTTTGAAACAATATCATGTATCCCTGCTGCCTCAACTACAACTCTCACTGCTCCACCAGCAATAACTCCAGTTCCAACCGGAGCAGGTTTCAAAAGTACTTTAGCTGCCCCTTTTTTAACCAAAATTGTATGTGGGATTGTCCTGCCCTTTAGCGGAACGTCTATCATATGTTTTTTGGCATAAGTAGTAGCCTTTCTAACAGCAGACTGTACTTCTGCAGCTTTTCCTAAACCTACCCCAACCCTACCTTTTTTATCCCCAACAACCACTAGGACTGAAAGAGATCTTTTATCTCCTCCTTTTGTCTTTTTAGAAACCCTGTTAACCTGAACTACTCTTTCAAAAAACTCATCTAAGAGTGGGTTATGTTCTTCTGGTTTTCTTCTTTGTGGCTGATACATTCTAAAACTTTAACCCTCCTTCTCTTGCTCCACGAGCAAGCTCTTCTACTCTTCCTTGATACAAAAATCCTCCTCTGTCAAAAACAACTTCTTTTATTTTAAGCTTAATTGCTTTTTGTGCCAAGTTTTTACCTGTCTCATAAGCTTTTTCTTTTTTTGCTCCTGTCTCTTTTGCATCAGAAGCTGAAACCAAAGTTTTACTTTGACTATCATCAATAATCTGAGCATAGATATGCTGGGAAGACCTAAATACACAGAGTCTTGGCCGCATAGTTGTTCCTAATAAATGCTTTCTAACCCTTAAATGTTTTTGTATTCTATTAACTTTTTTCATAATTTTACTTTGCTCCTACAGCTCCAGCTGCCCCAACTTTAGCACTCTTTCCCACCTTTTTCCTAATATATTCACCCTGATATCTAATCCCTTTACCTTTATAAACATCAGGAATTCTGACCTTCTTAATATTAGCAGCCACTTGACCAACCAATTGCTTATCAAAACCAATAACTTTAATTTTAGTGCCGGAGGCACCCCCTGTGCCGGAGGCGCCCTTTGTATTATCAGAGACTTCAAATACAATTCCTTCAGGGGAAACTATCTCAACAGGATGAGAATAACCAACATTTAATATAAGTTTATTACCATTCACCTGTGCCCTAAAACCAACTCCAACAAGTTCCAAAAATTTAGTCCAACCATCTGTTACACCCAAAACCATATTGTTGATTAAATTCCTGGTTAATCCATGTAAGGCTTTGACTTTTTTCAAATCATTTTTTCTCTTAACTATAATTTTGCCTTCTACTACTTCAGCTTTTATTTCCGGATTAACTTCCAGACTCAAACTCCCTTTTGGTCCTGTAACCAATATATTCTGACCATTCTGTTCAATGGTAACTCCTGAAGGTATATTAATTGGTGAATTTCCTATTCTACTCATAATAATTTTATTCACTGGTTTACCAAACCAGTGCCAGTACCTCCCCTCCCAGATTTTGTTTTCTGGCATCACGATCACTCATAAGCCCTTTAGGTGTTGAGACAATTGCTATACCTAGACCATTCAAAACTCTTGGTAATTCTTTGGCTCCTTTGTAAACCCTCAATGATGGTTTGGAAATTCTTTTAACATCAGTCAGTACACCTTTTCTCGCCTCATACTTTAACTCCACAATAAGATTTCTATCTTTTTTAGATACTTTCCCCACATAGCCTTCTTTTTCCAGAAGCTCCATTAATTTCAAAACAAGTTTAGAGAAACGTATGTCAACAGACACCCGTCCCACAGAGTAACCATTTTTTATTCTAATTAATGCATCAGCAATAGGATCCATACTACCAACTCGCTTTCTTCACTCCGGGCAATAACCCCTCGTGAGCAAACTGCCTAAAACATAATCTGCATAATCCAAATTTTCTAAGATATGCACGTGCTCTTCCACATCTTGAGCATCTATTTTTCTTTTGAACATCATATTTAATTTTTTTCTTTACTATATTTGACAACTTAGCCATTTTAGCTTGCTCCCTTCACAAAAGGCATTCCCAAACCTTCTAATAATTTTTTACCTTGTTCTTTGTTTTTAGCTGAGGTAGTAATAGTTATTGCCATGCCTCTTGTTTTATCAATTGTTTTGTAATCCACTTCAGGAAATATTGTCTGCTCTTTTATTCCAATATTTAAATTTCCAAAATTATCAAATGATCTAGGAGATACTCCTCTGAAGTCTCTTACTTTTGGTAAAACTATATTGATAAATTTATCTAAGAAAACATACATTTTTGTGCCTCTTAAGGTTACCATCATCCCAATCGGCTGACCCTCGGAAACTTTAAAAGAAGCAATAGATTTTTTTGCCTTTGTCACAACAGGTTTTTGACCTGATAGTGCTGTTAAGTATACTTTTGCTTTATCTATTACTCCGCCATTTTCCTTAGCTTCACCAAGCCCAATACTTATAACTACTTTTTTAATCATAGGAATAGCCAGTTTATTTTTTATACCTAATTCTTCCTGCATCTTTTTAACAACTTCATTTTGATATTTTTCTTTTAATCTATTCATCATTTGATCTCCTTTTTGCATTTTCTACATACTCTAACTTTTCCATTTTTTGTAATTTCATATCCTACCCTTGTCGCCTTTTTGCAATTCGGACAAATTAAGGCTACATTTGATACATTCATTGGCTTTGGCAGGTCAATAATTCCTCCCTCTATCCCTTCCATTTTCCTCACATGTCTTTTGTATAAATTCACTCCTTCCACAAATACTTTCTTATCAGAGGTTCTGACAAACAAAACAACCCCTTCTTTTCCAGCATCTTTTCCTATTAATACTTTTACTTTATCTCCTTTTTTTATCTTTGAAGAAGATCGTTTTATTTTCATTTACCATACCTCCTGTGCAAGTGAAACTATCTTAGTATAACCTGCATCTCTTACTTCGCGGGCAATTGGCCCAAAAATCCTGGTTGAGCGTAAATTTCCATCATCATCAATTACTACTCCTGCATTATCATCAAATTTGATATATGATCCGTCATCACGCCTTAGCTCTTTTTTGCACCTAACTATAACCACCTTTACAACTTCATGATCTTTCACCGTACCATTTGGATCAGCACCTTTGACAACAGCTACCACTTTTTGACCCATAGTAGCTTTTCTTTTACCAGATCCACCCAAAGGCTGAATTACCATTAATATCTTGGCTCCGCAGTTATCTGCAACTGTTAACATAGTTCTATGCTGTACCATTATTTAGTCTCCTTTTTAGATCTAGTTTTCTTTTTACCAGATGAAATCGGAGTTTTGGTTTTTCTGTTTTTCGGTGTATCAGATTCTTCTGACCCGCTGATTTTCTGATCTTCTGATTTAATCTGACTCTCTGGTTCTGGCATTACTTCAGCAATTACTTCTTCAGCAGCTTTCTTTTGTTCTGCCTCAACAATTTCTGCCAAATTCTTACCAACAACCTTAACAATTTTCCAGTGTTTATTTTTGGAAACTGGTTTACACTTTACAATCTCCACAATATCTCCCTCGCTAACACCTATAACATCATCAACTAAGTATTTTTTAGACCTTAAATAAGTTTTTTTGTACAAAGGATGAGTGGCTACTCTTTCCACTAAAACTGTCGCAGTCTGTTTTAATTTTGTTGATACTACTCTTCCAGTCATATCTATTTTTTCCTTTCAGTGCTCACTACAACGGGATCTAGCTTTGCTAAAAGTTTTTTCTGGTTTAGTACAGTTAAAACTTGTGCTAAATCCTTGCGCTTTTTAGAAATAGATTTTAAATCTTTTAATTTTTTCATATTTTTATCCAAATGTAAGTCTGCAATTTCCTTTTTTAAAGCTTTTAGTTTTTCTTTAAGTTCTTTTAAATCTATCCCTTTTATAGCCACAAATTCATTTTTTTTCATATTTTTGATCCTTTCAAAAATTCAAGGTTCTTCATAAGGTTCTTATATTTTCTCCACAAATCTGGTATCTACAGGTAATTTATGTGCAGCCAATCTTAAAGCCTCTTCTGCAATATCTTTACTGATTGCTCCCATTTCAAAAATTAACTGCCCTCTTTTTACAACTGCAACATAACCTTCCACATCACCTTTTCCAGAACCCATTCTTGATTCAGCAGGATGTTTGGTAATAGGTTTATCTGGAAAAATCCTGATCCAAATTCTTCCACCTCTTTGGGTAAAATGAGCCATAGCACGTCTGGCTGACTCAATTTGTCTTGCACTAATAAACCCGGCTTCCATAGCTTTTATACCAAATATCCCAAAGGATAAAGTATTACCGCGGGTAGCCACACCTGTTCTTTTTCCTTTAAACATCTTTCTATATTTGCTTCTTTTTGGTTGTAGCAGTGCCATTAGATATTAACCTCCCCTTTGTTAATCCATACCTTTACTCCAACATAACCTGATTTTGTTAAAGCAGGATATATTGCAAAATCAATGTCAGCACGTAAGGTATGCAGCGGCATAGTTCCAGATGCTTTCCATTCCCGTCTGGCTATTTCTGCTCCACCAATTCTTCCGGAAATAACAACTCTAACTCCTTTTGCTCCAGCTCTTAAGCTTCTATCAATTGCCTGATTCATAACTCTTGCTGCCGGCATTCTTCTGATTAACTGTTCTGCTACATTTTGTGCAACTAGATATGCTGATAAGTCAGCAGACTTAATCTCCATAGGTACAATCTCCAAACTATTTTCCTTAACTTGTAACTGCTTCATCAAAAATTTCTTAAGTTCTGTTAAACCACTTCCACCTCTACCAATTAATACTCCAGGGCGGGATACGAAAATTATCACTTTCAATTTACTAACTGCTCTTTCTATCTCTACTGTCTGAATTCCGGCAGGTCTTAACTTTTTCATTAAAATCTCCCGTATTTTTATATCTTCCAAAACATTTAATTTATATTTATTCCCAACTGCAAACCATCTTGATCTCCAAGAAGTAGAAATTCCCATTCTAAATCCAACCGGATGTATCTTTTGTCCCATTACTTAGTTTCCTTTCCATCGCTTAATACTATTTTTATATGCGCCATTCTTCTTTTAAACGGCTTAACTCTACCTCTTGTACCTGCATGAAATCTTCTCATCTTTGTACTTTCATTGACTTCTAAAACCTTAAAGGTAACCCCTTCTTTTAAACCAGCGTTTTTCCCATTTGCCAAAACTGTTTCAATTGCCTTACTTAGATCTTTTGCCGCATATTTTGGTGTAACTTTAAGTACAGCTAAAGCCTGAGTGGGACTCATTTTTCGAACCATGTCAGCAACTAACCTCAACTTACGAGGAGAAGCATGCATATATTTTTGTATTGTTTGTATTTCCATATTAAGTTTTTGCTGTACTCTTTTCTGTCACCTTTCCATGACCGTGGAATTTTCTGGTTGGAGCAAACTCACCTAATCTGTGTCCTACCATAGACTCTGAGACAAAAACTGTGACAAAGTTCTTTCCCTGATGAACCAAAAATGTATGAGAAACAAACTCAGGTGGAATTTGTGACCTTCTGGCCCAAGTCTTTATAGGGTCTTTTTTACCTGCAGCTCCCTTTTGCTTCATTACTTTCTCAAGTAATTTCTTATCTACAAATGGTCCTTTTTTAACTGATCTACTCATAAAGTTCCTCCTTTATGAACAAGCTTTGCTTACTCATTTTGATTTTCTCCTGCTTAAAATATATTTAGTAGTCCATTTCTTTTTATTTCTGGTATTTCCAACCGCTGGCCTGCCATATTTAGTCATAGGTGTTTTTCTCCCAATACCAGATCTTCCTTCTCCTCCTCCATGAGGATGTGAATCAGGATCCTGAGCTACTCCCCTCACATTTGGTTTTATACCCATGTGCCTACTTCTTCCAGCTTTACCTATTACCCTTTGCTTCATATCTTCATTACCTAAAACCCCAATTGTAGCCAAAGATTCCAAGGGTACCATTCTAACCTCAGTTGATGGCAATTTCAAATGAGCAAATCCACCCTCCTTTGCCAAAATCTGTAGAGAAGTACCTGCACCCCGACCAATTTGTCCGCCTTTTCCAGGAGTAAGCTCAACATTATGAACTAAAGTTCCAATAGTTATATTTTTAAGCTTTAAAGCATTGCCCAGCTTTGCTTCAACTTTTTCCCCAGATACAACTTTGTCTCCTATATTCAAACCCTTAGGAGCAAGGATATATCTAAAATCCCCATCTGAATATTTAATTAAGGCAACTACTACATTCCTATTTGGATCATATTCCAGTGCGACAACTTCTCCTTCAACACCATAATTTTCTCTTTTGAAATCTATCTCTCTGTATTGTCTTTTATGTCTGCCGCCCTGAGAGCGGACTGTCACACGGCCTGTATTACCTCTACCTGAATTTTTCTTAAGTAAATGTTTTAATTTTTTTGGTGCAATACTTTTCATATCATTTTCCTGTTATTACCTTTCTTTGAGTTGTAGGAGCAGCTCCTACAGAACTCCTTTCCACTTTAACTTTTATTCTACCTAATATATCTTTTTTCTCCCTTAGCATAATCGGTTCACCCTCAGTTGTTGTCACAACTGCTTCTTCTTTTGGAGTTTCAAAGATGGCGATTTTTTGCCCTTTTCCGATTTGTACCATAGCTTTTTTAATTCCTGCTGTTTTATATAGTTTTCTCACCGCTTTTTGAGATTTTACTCTTCCTTTAACATTTACAGTTTTTACACTTAATACTTTAACGCTAAATTTTTCTGCTACCATTTTCCCTATTTGTTTTTTGGTTGCATTTTTATCCACCTCAAAAGTATAAAGATTATCTCCGGCAAGTTTCATTGATTTTTCAGTAACAATTGGTCTTTTAAGTATTATCATTTTTTACCTCCTAATTTTTCCACAGCTTCTTTTGTTAAAAACAACATGTCATGCTTCAAAATATCATAGGTATTAATTAAATTTGCACTTAATACATCAACCCCTGGAATATTCCCAACAGCCCTTACTACTGTTTCTATTTTCTCTCCAGTCACTATTAGTGCACCTTTTTCAGAACTTAATTTTTTTAAAAGCTGTGTAATTTCTTTTGTTTTTCCAGAGGCTTTTTTAACTCCAATCAAACCTAAAACTTTTTTTTCAGATACTTTAGCAGAAAGTGCAGATAATAAAGCAACTTTTTTCATCTTTTTTGGTAAATCTAAAATAACTTTTCTAGGAGTTGGGCCAAAAACTATACCTCCACCAACAAAAATGGGCGCTCTAATTTGCCCATGTCTTGCGCGTCCTGTTCCTTTTTGTCTGTATATTTTGACAGTTGATCCTTCAACCTGCCCCCTGGTTTTAGTATTACCAGGCAGAGTTTTTTGGTTAGTCGTATAAACCCTTATAGCTTGAGCCAAAAGTTTCTCATTTACCTTAACCCCAAAAACTTCTTTTGGTAAAGATAAAGTTCCACTTGCTCTTCCTGCTAAGGAATAAACAGGCACTGACAAACTACTCGTTCTTACTGTAGCTTTTTTTACTACTGGTTTTGTGACTTCCTTTGCTGACGACTTCTTAATTGGCATTTGCTTCTCCTTCTTTTTGTTCTACTGCGTTAGCAGGAGCTTCGCTTACTGGTGCTTCACTTTTTGGAGCTTCTGTATTATCTGATGACTGATCACTGATAGCTGATGACTCTTCTGTTTCTTCCTCTATCTTTTCCTCAGGTGGAGGGGTATAACCTTTAATTCTTCCTAATTTTGTAACAGATACTAATCCTCCGGTTGCTCCGGGAATTGCTCCTTTGATAAAAATCAAATTATTTATCTTATCCATACCTACAACTTCTAAATTTCTGGTAGTTACACTGTCTGATCCCATATGTCCTGCCATTCTCTTACCTTTATAAACTCTGCCTGGTGTTGTTCCTGAACCGATGGAACCAGGTGCTCTTTCTCTATCTGATTGTCCGTGAGTTCTTGGACCACCATGAAAACCATGTCTTTTCATCCCACCTTGAAACCCTTTTCCCTTGGATACTCCTGTAACTTTAACAGCATCTCCTATTGAAAAAACCTGGTCCAGTTTCAATTCTGTTCCAGGTTGTAAGTCAGATGCTTCTTCTTTAATTTCTTTAAACCATCTAATTGGTATCTCAATTCCTATTTTTTTCCCAAGTCCAAGTTGTGGTTTTTTGACACTCTTTTTTGTTCCAAAGCCAAGCTGCACAGCATTATATCCATCTTTTCCTTCGGTTGTTTTAACTTGGGTAACAAAGTTTGAAGAGATTGCAACCACAGTTGCCCCAACTCTTCTACCACGAGAGTCATAAGTACTAGTCATATTTTTCTTAATTCCTAATAAACTGTTAATCATAAATTTTCCCCAACAAAAAGAGTGAGTTCGGCTTAGCCGAAGCTCACTCAGTATCTCGCTCTAAATCGTCGTATCGTTACCCGACGCACGATCTACTGAAATTTTAGGTTAATTTATTAACCTGATCTTATCATGTAAGGGAATTGTAACAAGTCTCAAGCTCAAATGCAAGAGTAACACGCGGACACACCAAAGGGTTACATCTTCACTTCAATATCCACCCCGGCTGGAATTTCAAGATGCATTAGTGAATCTATAGTTTTTTGGGTAGGTTCTACAATATCAATCATTCTTTTATGGGTTCTTATCTCAAAAGCCTCTCTTGAATTTTTATCCGTATGAGGAGAAGTTAAAACAGTAATTCGCTCAGTTTTAGTAGGTAAGGGAATTGGTCCAATAATTTTGGCTCCGGTTCGAAGGGCTGTATCCAATAGGGATTCACAGGTATTATCTAATACCCTGTGATCAAAACTTTTCAGTTTTACTCTGATTCTTCCTCTTGGCATATAGTCCTTTAAATGTGCAAACCCAAAATTTAGGCAATTATTTTGGTAATAACTCCGGCTCCAACAGTTTTACCACCCTCTCGGATAGCAAACCTGAGCCCATCTTCCATAGCAACCGGTGTAATTAATTTTCCTTTAATATTAACTGTATCTCCTGGCATAGCCATTTCTGTTCCTTCTGGCAAAGTCACCTCACCTGTAACATCAGTAGTTCTAATGTAAAACTGTGGTCTATAGCCTTTGAAAAATGGGGTGTGTCTTCCACCTTCTTCTTTGCTCAAAATATAAACCTCTGCTTCAAACTCGCTATGAGGAGTAATTGAGCCTGGTTTTGCTAAAACTTGTCCTCTTTCTACATCATCTTTTTCAACTCCTCGCAGGAGAATTCCGGCATTATCTCCAGCCTCTCCTTGATCAAGCATTTTATGGAACATCTCAATCCCGGTGACTACTGATTTTTTAGTAGGCCTAATTCCTACAATTTCAACTTCCTCATTAACTTTTACAACTCCTCTTTCAATTCTTCCAGTAACAACAGTTCCTCTTCCTTTGATTGAGAAAACATCTTCAACAGCCATCAAAAATGGCTTATCTTTATCTCTGACTGGAGTTGGAATCCACTCATCAACTTTATTCATAAGCTCTTCAATTGCTTTAACAGCCTCTGGATCACCATCAAGTGCTTTTTTAGCAGAGCCTCTAATGATTGGGGAATTTGGATCATATTCATATTTTTTCAAAAGGTCACGAACTTCCTCTTCCACCAAATCCAAGAGTTCTGCATCGTCAACCATGTCACATTTATTTAAAAATACTACAATTGCAGGCACTCCCACCTGTCTTGCAAGTAAAAGATGTTCTCTGGTTTGTGGCATAGGACCATCTGGAGCAGAAACCACTAAAATGGCGCCATCTGTTTGTGCGGCGCCTGTAATCATATTTTTAATATAGTCTGCGTGACCTGGCATGTCTATGTGAGCATAGTGCCTTTTTTCTGTTTCATATTCCTGATGGGAAATATTAATGGTAATACCGCGGGCTTTTTCCTCTGGGGCATTGTCGATTTGATCAACTGACCTTTTCTCTGCCAAGCCTTTAGCAGCGAGTACTGAAGTAATAGCTGCAGTTAAGGTGGTCTTACCATGGTCAACATGACCCATAGTTCCAACATTAACGTGTGGTTTTGATCTATCAAATTTCTTAACGTCTGCCATAATAAACCCAGCCCTTTCCTGAAGCTGGTAAATATAAATATACAATAATTCTTATGATTATGCAAGAGGTGAGTTAAGTTAAATTATCTTTTAGAAAAGAGGCTCTGAGCCTATGCCAAGCTCTCATTCCTAAACGTCCAATTAAAAGTCTTGGATCAAACCTTAAGTGTTCTCTGGTTAATTTTCTACCCATCAGCTGTTGTATTCCGTCCTGAATACTCAATCCTTCATAAAGCACTCTATATAATCCTGTGGTAATAGGTGCATCAATACCTCTTTCCAAAGCAAAAGCATATGCTCTTGGTATGGTATCCAAGCTTTCTGTTAACTCTCCGGAGGCTCGAATTTGCTCAACACTTTTACCTCTGGCAAAAACCTCTCCTGCTCTTGTGTTTCTGGTTCCTTCCCCAATGCAGGAAAGGTATAAATCTCCTAATCCGGAAAGTCCGTCAAATGTAGTTTCACTTCCTGCCCCTAAAACCATGCCTAATCTTTTCATCTCAGTCAAGGCTCTGGTAAAGTATAAAGCTTCAGTATCTCCAGCTGCACCCAATACTCTAGCAATACCAATACCAAATGCAAATATATTTTTTAAAGCCCCTCCTGCCTCCACTCCAATTACATCTTCTGCAGTATAAATCCTAAAGTAAGGGGTACTAAATAATTCTTGGAAACGAGTTGCAAGATCATGATTATACGAGGCAACCACTGTACCTGTATCCTTTCTATTTGCCAACTCTAAAGCTTTATTTGGTCCAGACATAACAGCCAATCTGTCAACTAAATCAGGCTGTTTACCTAAAATAAAAGATGACATCGTAGAATTTGTTCCTTCCGCTAACCCTTTTGTCCCTATAATCAGCATAGTTCTATCTCCGATGAAAGGATTTATTCTGTCAAATACAACTTCAAAAGCAGCAGATGGTACAGCCAGAAAAACTATATCTTTATCCTCTACTGCTTTAATCATATCTCCAGTAGCTTCAACTTTATTTGGTAATTCAATACCTGGCAACTTACTACTCACTCTTGTTTTTCTGAAATCGAGTAATGCAGCAGGATCATGAAAATATAAAGTGGTAGCATATCCTTGCTCTGCTGAAATTTTGGCAAATACACTACCTAAAGCTCCTGCAGGGATAACTCCAACTTTCATTTCTGCTGATATAAGGAGTAATTATACCTGATCTAAGAACCTATAGTCAAAGTTGTTCAAGGAGCAAGGCGATTTAGGATTTTACCCAAAAGCGATTCCTGAGTTTCAACCACCTGACCATTTTCAGCAGAAACAAAACCTTCTGCCTCTGTCTTAATAGGGATAAAACCTAACAGTTTGTGCAGTTTAGTACCCTTAACTTTATAACCTAAAACCCCATTTTCAACTTCCAGCTTTACCAGATTTGGAATACTAGCCAGGTTACTCTCTGCTTTTTCACCTACTACATCATCTATCACCTTTGATGTCAGCATATTATCAATTGCTTTTTGGGGCAAAACAGCCACCACTTTAATACCAGCTGGAGTAGTCACGGTTAATTGCCTGGTTGTTGGATCAACAGATATTGGTAAATTTGACAAAGCTCCTACTCTTTTGTTTACCAAAGCAACTTGACCTGGAGCTGTTGCTATCTTCACATCTTCTTTTTCTAATTCTTTCTCTACCTCTTTAACTGCTTCACTTTCTGCCTCTTGCTCTAACTCTACTTCATTTTCAGCCTCTTTAACTTTAGTCTCTATTTTAACTTTGCCGTTTTCTATTTCAAATTTAATCCTTAAATTCCCCTGCCTGATCTCCTGTTTGATTTTTTCAGGAGTAGTTTTGGTTTCCACTCTTGAAGTTTTTTCTACTTCTTTAATCTCAATTTCTTTATTCGCAGAAGAACGTAGTTCATTCTTAACCTCATTTTTGACTTCTTTAGTCTCAATTTTCACTGGTTGAGGAGTTGATTGAGAAGTAGAACCAGATGATCCTCCTGAGCTGCCGGAGCCGGAACTACCTGATGAAGAACTTCCACTGGATGATCCACCTGAATCATGAGAACCTGAATCACTTCCACCGAATGAACCACTATCATCGCCACCTTTGGCTAAATACACTCCAGCCACATTAGATTTCCCATCATTATAATGTCTGCTTATAGGTAATATTGAGGAAATAACTAAAAGGCCTGATAAACCTAACATCAGAGCCAAAAGATGAGCAAAACCTTGCTCTTTTTTTAAGGACATAACTTTAGCTTAAAGGAAAATACTTTGCTTTGTCAAATTTAATGTTCAACCCTACCTGTAAAGCCTGAGGATTCCACTATTTTTGCAGTAATATTGGCTGGTACTGGCTCGTAGTGGTCTGCTTCCATATAATAAGTAGCTCTTCCCTGGGACATACTTCTTATGGCTGTGGCATAACCGTGCATTTCTGCAAGAGGAACATAAGCAAGCACAACTCTGGCATTACCACGGGTTTCAGATGAAACAATCTGGGCTCTTTTAGAAGATAAATCCCCAATAATTTCTCCTAAAAACTCCTCCGGGGTGGTGACTTCCACCTTCATTATTGGCTCAAGAAGAATCATACCAGCTCCTTTGGCAGCCTCAGATAAACCTAAAGATGCTGCAATCTTAAAAGCCATTTCAGATGAGTCAACATCATGAAAAGATCCATCATATACAGTAACTTTAATATCTGTGACTGGATATCCTGCCAAAATTCCTGTATCTTCTTTTTCTAAACAGCCTTTTTCAATTGGGGAAATAAACTCCCTGGGGATTGCCCCTCCCACAATTGCTGACTCAAATTCTCTACCAGTTCCCCTGGGCAGCGGTTCAATCCTAAGTAAACAGTGTCCGTATTGCCCATGACCACCTGTTTGTCTGATATATTTACCTTCACCAGCTGAAGGCTTAGTGATAGTTTCTTTATATGCTACCTGTGGCTGACCCACATTTGCCTCCACTTTGAACTCTCTTTTCATTCGATCAACTAAAATCTCCAGCTGCAACTCACCCATTCCGGCAATGATTGTTTGTTGAGTCTCAGGATCAGACTTAACCCTAAAGGTCGGATCTTCCTCAGCTAATCTTTGCAGCGCAAAACCTAACTTCTCTTGATCTGATTTTGTTTTAGGCTCAATAGCAAGCGAGATAACCGGCTCAGGAAAAGAGATAGATTCTAAGATTATTGGGGAAGTTTCATCACACAAAGTATCTCCGGTGATCGTATCCTTAAGCCCAACCGCTGCAACTATTTCTCCTGGATATGCCTCATCAATCTCCTCACGATCATTAGCATGCATGAGTAAGAGCCTACCAACTCTTTCTTTAATCTGTTTTGTGGCGTTATATATGTAACTACCACTCTTTAACGTTCCTGAATAAACTCTTATAAAGGTAAGCTTTCCAACATGAGGATCAACCTGAATCTTAAAAGCTAAAGCTGCAAGTGGTTCAGTTGCAGCTGCTTTTCTGATCTCTTCTGCCTGTGTTTGAGGATTTATTCCTTTGAATTCATTAATATCCTGGGGAGAAGGCAGATATTCAACCACTGAGTCAAGCATTAGCTGAACTCCTTTATTCCGCAAAGATGATCCAGCCAAAACAGGCACAATTTTATTATTAATAATTGCTTTTCTTAAAGCTTTTTTTAATTCTTCAATAGGAATTTCTTCACCACCCAGATATTTTTCCATCAAAGCATCATCTGATCCGGCAATTTCTTCTACTAACTTTTCTCTATATTTATCTACGTCTGCAATCATGTCAGATGGGATTTCAATGTCATGAAATTTAGCTCCAGTTTCATCACCCTCCCAGATATAGGCTTTTCTGGTTAATAAGTCCACCACCCCCTTAAAATCATTCTCGCGTCCAATAGGCAAATTATAAGCTAAGGCATTTGCACCCAATCTATCTCTTGCACTCTGAATTGTTCCATGAAAATCTGCACCCACTACATCCATTTTGTTAGAAAATGCAATTAATGGAACATTATATTTATTAGCCTGCCTCCAGACTGTCTCTGTTTGGGATTGAACTCCAGAGGACGAATCCAAAACAATTACTCCGCCATCCAAAACTCTAAGTGAACGCTCTACTTCAGCTGTAAAATCAACATGACCCGGAGTATCAATTAAGTTAATCCTGGTTTCCAAATCTTTAAATAAACCATGATCTTTCTTGACTATCCAAAAAGTAGTGATGGCTGCAGAAACAATAGTAATACCACGTTCTCTTTCCTGCTCCATCCAGTCAGTAGTAGTTGTGCCTTCATCAATATCTCCAATTTTGTAGGTTCTGCCAGTATAAAAAAGGATTCGCTCGGTAGTAGTGGTTTTCCCAGCATCAATATGGGCAATAATTCCAATATTTCTAATCCTATCTAAAGGGAAATCCCTTTTTGTTTTGATAACAGCCATGTTATCTGCCTGCTTCCAGATCAGCTATGATCTTTTTTACCTCATTAATCCTGACTCTTGTGGTTTCTGCATCCTCAATTGCCATAGTATAGGCTGCATTTTCTGATAAATCACCTTCTTGAGCAGCAACCCCTTTTTTCTGACTTATCAGCGCCAAGTCTTCCTCAAGTTTTTTGAGGTTATCTTTCCACATTTTGATTTTTTCTTCACGCATCTTTTTATCCATACTATTAATAGAGCGGTCTACCAGCGGAAATGACTAAATGCCCTATTGGCAGCAGCCGCTTTTTGCATGTCATCACGTTTTTTGATAGCTGCACCAGTTCCATTGGCTGTATCCAAGAGTTCTGCTGCCAGTTTTTCAGCAAAGGAATGAAACTCTTTACTTGATCTGGCTCTTGCCCCAGCAATAATCCATCTTATTGATAAAGCCTCTTTTCTCTCTCCCCGAACCTCAACCGGCACTTGATATGATGCTCCACCAACTCTTCTTGGCCTGACTTCCATTTTCGGAGAAACACTTTGCAAAGCTTTATCAAAAACAGAGAGAGGATCCTCTTTTGTCTTTTCTTTTATTATCTCCATTGCTTTATAAACTTGGGCTTGAGAGGTGGATTTTTTACCATCCATCATCACTTTATTTATAAAACGGGACAAGAGTCTTGACCCATAAATTGGATCAGGAGCGAGTAATCTTTTTGGAGCCTTTTTGCTACGCATAAATTATGCTGCTCCTCCTGCAGGTACTGGAGTAGCAACAGGTGCAGCTACCCTAGGAGCTGCAGGTCCCCCACCTGCTTTTGTCCCATAAATTGACCTGGCCTGTTTTCTACCCTGGACTCCGCTCAAATCAAATTTACCTCTTACTAAATGATATTTAACTCCTGGTAAATCTTTTACCCTTCCGCCTCTAACCAGCACTATTCCATGCTCAGCAAGCGAGTGACCTTCGCCTTGTATATAGGCTGTAACTTCAGTCCTGTTAGAAAGTCTTACCCTTGCTACTTTTCTCAAAGCTGAATTTGGTTTTTTAGGAGTCATTGTTTTAACCAAAATAACCACACCTCTTTTTTGAGGATTAAAATTTTGCTTGTATGCTCTATCCTTGGTATTAAAGGATCTCCTTAAAGCTGTGGCTTTAATTTTCTTGGCAATTTTTTTTCTGCCATGTCTAACAAGTTGGTTGATTGTAGGCATAATTAATTTTCTATCTTTGCTCTCTCCTCAGAAGTTGGGATTAGCCGTCCAATTATAACATTTTCCTTAAGCCCTATCAGGTGATCCACTTTACCGGAAATTGCCGCATCAGAAAGGATTGATGTTGTTTCCTGGAAAGAAGCTGCAGAAAGGAAGCTTTCTGTTTGCAAGCTTGCTCTAGTTATACCCAATATCACTACTTCTGCTGTGGATGGCTCTCCGCCACCTGCCAAAACTCTTTTATTCTCATTCTCAAATCTTATTTGATCAATGATTTCCCCAGGAAGTAGATTGGTATCACCTTGAGTTTCAATTCTAACTTTATCAGACATTTTTCTGACAATCACCTCAAAATGCTTCTCATTAATAGGCACACCTTGTGATTCATAAACAGACCTAACTTGATCCACAATATATCTTTGCGCAGCTCTTAAACCCTGTATTCTTAAAATTTCCTTAACATCCATATGACCTGAGGCCAAAATTACTCCTGCATCAATCAATTGTCCTTCCTCAACCATTAGTGTTGAAGTAGCTGGAATAATATATTCTCTTTCCTCATGTGGTTTAGAAGTTGTCCTGACTCTAACCCTTACCCCAAGTTCTGTTTCCAAAACAGATACTTTTCCGGCAATCTCAGATATTGGGGAAACAATTTTTGGTGTTCTGGCCTCATATAATTCTTCCACCCTTGGCAAACCCTGGGTAATATCAAGTCCCACAATACCTCCGGTATGGAAAGTTCTCATCGTCAACTGGGTTCCAGGCTCACCAATAGCCTGAGCAGCAACTACCCCAACAGGGGTACCAATTTTCACAAGTTCTCTGGTAGTTAAATCATAGCCATAGCAGGTTTGACAAATCCCGTATTTTGCCTCACAGGAAAGAGGTGACCTGGCCCAAACTGTTTGTACTCCTACTTTCAGAATCTCCTGAATAATTTCTTCTGCTAAAATAGTGCCTGATTTAACCAGAACTTTCCTTCCCTTAGGTTCTTTAATTTCCTCCAGGGTAACCCTTCCCAAAAGCTTTTCCCTGGCACTGTTAAAGCTTGACTTGGAAATATCATAATCCAATCCTTGAGTAGTTTTACAATCAATCATTCTGACAATCACATCATGGGCCACATCAACCAGTCTTCTGGTTAAATACCCTGCATCAGCTGTTTTTAAGGCTTTATCAGCTACACCTTTTCTGGCACCCCTGGCTGAGGTAAAATACTCAAACACTGATAAACCTTGCCTGTAGTTTGATTTAGTTGGCAGCTCCACAATCTTACCTGTTGGATCAGTTGATAATCCTCTCATGGCTGAAAGTTGTTTTGCCTGGTCTCTTGAACCTCTCGCACCTGCCTCAACCATCATTCTAATTGGGTTATCAGTACCCAGATAATCCCAGGTTGCTACTGCCAAATCTTCAGTTGTTTTAATCCAAACCATCTGGGACAGTTGAGATTTTTCCCCTGGTGTGATTAAACCCTTGGCCACATTGCCTTCAATTTTTTCAATTTCTTTCTCTGCCTCATCTAAGTATTTTTGTTTATCAGGCACAACTTTAGCATCAAAAATAGAGATAGAAATACCGGCAATGGTTGCACCCCAGAATCCTACTGATTTAATACTGTCTATAACATCAGAAACTACATCCCGGTCCAAAGTTTCCATAGCTTTTAAGATTATATCCCTGATAGTAAATCCTTTAATTACAGTATTTAAAAATCTCATGTGCTCTGGTAAAACATCGTTAAAGATTATTCTTCCCACAGTTGTCTCCAAGACCTCTTTGCCAATCCTGACTTTAATTTTCTCCTGGACTTTAACTTTGCCTAATGCATATGCCCTTTTTGCATCTTCTTTGGATGAGAAAAACCTCATTTCACCTTCAGGATCTTTCATTAAAGTAATGTAGTAGCAACCAAGCGCCATTTCCCTGTTTGGAACAGTAATAGGTTGAGCATTTGCAGGCCCAAAGATGTTTTCTTTTGCCATCATTAAACTTTTTGCCTCTTCTTGAGCACGCGTAGAAAGCGGTACATGGACTGCCATCTGGTCTCCATCAAAATCAGCATTAAATCCTGCACAAACACAAGGGTGAACCTGAATAGCATTTCCATCAACCAAAATCGGGAAAAATGCCTGAATACCTAACCTGTGCAAAGTAGGAGCCCTGTTTATTAAAATTGGGTGCCCTTCTATAATCTCCTCCAAAATATCCCAAACCTCAGATGATCTTTCTTCCAAAACATTTTTTGCACCTTTAACATTTGATGCCAAACCTCTCCCGATCATCTCTCTTAAAACAAAAGGTTTAAACATCTCCAAAGCCATTTCTTTAGGCAAACCAACCTGGTTAAGTCTTAGCTTAGGACCTACTACAATAACTGACCGTCCTGAATAATCAACTCTTTTACCCAGTAAATTTTGTCTGAATCTTCCTTGTTTTCCTCTTAACATATCAGATAAGGATCTCAAAATATGAGTAGTAACCGGACCGCCTCGTCTGGATGAGCGGGAAGTTGCATCAATTAAGGAATCTACAGCTTCCTGCAGCATTCTTTTTTCATTCCTTAAAATAATCTCAGGAGCACCCAAATTTATCAACCTGTTAAGGCGATTATTTCTATTTATTACCCTTCTGTATAAATCATTTAAATCAGAAGTGGCAAATCTGCCTCCTGGAAGCTGAACCATAGGTCGCAAATCAGGAGGAAGAACCGGCAAAACCCGCAAAATAAGCCACTCTGGTAAAATCCCTGCAATTCTCATTCCTTCTACAATCCTAAGTCTTTTTGTAGCTTTAATATGTTTTTGTCCTGTGGATTTTCTAACTTCTTCTCTCAAGTTGGCAGCCAGCTTATCCAAATCCAGCCCTTGTAAGATTTCCAGCAATGCTTCTGCACCCATTCCCAAAGATGCAAAATCTGATACTCCATATTCTGATAATTTGTAATACTCTTCCTCAGATAAAAGCTTTAACGGTACAACAGACTTTACCAAGTCAGAAACAGCCTTAAATATACCCTCAATTTGCCCAAGCTCAACAACATGATTGTCCCTTAATTTTTGTATTTCGTGCCTATTTTTAAGTTCCATCTCCTGGGATTCAAGCTCAAATTTTTCTTTTTCTTGACTTTTCTTAAGCCCTGAAGTCTCTTTTTTCAAAAGATCTTCCAGTCCTTCAATATTTTTCTCTAAGGCTTGCTTAGACTGCTCAATTTTTGATCCTAAGTCTTTCTCTAATTTTTCTAAAGCTTTTGTTTTCGCTTCAGAATCAATGCTTGTTATTAAATATGAAGCAAAATAAACAACAGCCTCCAAATTTTTAGGAGATATATCCAAAATTAAAGACAGCTTGGAAGGCGCACCTTTAACAAACCATGAATGGGCAACAGGTGAAGCTAAATTAATATGACCCATTCTTTCGCGTCTAACTTTTGATTGGGTAACTTCCACTCCACATTTATCACAAATTACACCGCGGTAACGGATTCTTTTGTATTTTCCGCAGTAACATTCATAATCTTTAGTTGGGCCAAAAATATTTTCAGAAAAAAGCCCGTCTTTTTCAGCTTTCAGCGTCCTGTAATTAATAGTTTCAGGTTTGGTAACTTCCCCAAAAGACCACCCTCTTACTGCATCAGGGGAGGCAACTGTTAATCTCAAAGACTCAAAATCTAGCAGATCATTCATTCTTGAATCTCCTTTTCTTTTTCCATCTCTGATGATGCATCAACTACTTCAAATGGACTGTTTTCTGCTTCAAGTTCACTCTCTTGTGCGGCAGGCTTCATTTCCAGAACTTCTTCAAGCTGGGCAACTTCTTGAATTACTTCTTTACTTTCCTCAATTTCCGGGGCAGCCACAATTTTAGCTCCTAGAGTATCAACCTGCAAACCTAGCGCCTGCAGTTCTTTGACCAAAACCTTAAATGACTCAGGAATTAAAGCCTGTGGAATTTCAATTCCTTTAACAATTGCCTCAAATGCTTTGGCCCTGCCTACTACATCATCTGATTTTATAGTCAGCATTTCCTGCAAAATATGTGCTGCTCCGTATGCTTCCAGTGCCCAAACTTCCATCTCTCCTAATCTTTGTCCACCCATCTGAGCTTTTCCACCAAGCGGTTGTTGGGTGACAAGCGAGTATGGACCGGTTGAACGGGCATGAATTTTTTCCTCAACCATGTGGATTAACTTCAAAATATAATTTCTTCCAACTACAATAGTATTTTCAAAAGGCAAACCTGTCTTGCCGTCAATAAGCTTCATCTTGCCATCAACCGGTAATCCTGCTTTTTTAAATTCAGCAATAAGCAGATCTTCAGGTATTTTTTCAAAAACAGGTACTGCTATTTTGTAGCCTAATTTTTTAGCAACAAAACCCCAGTGAGTTTCTAAAAGCTGACCCAAATTCATACGGGATAACACAGAAAGAGGGGAGATGATAATATCAATCGGCCTGCCATCTTCCATATGAGGCATATCAGCCTCAGGTACAATTCTGGAAATAACTCCTTTGTTTCCGTGTCTTCCTGCCAACTTATCACCCTCAGTCACCTTTCTCATCTGGGCTACTTTAACCTTAATCCTCATCAAAGTGCCTGTATCCAGCTCATCTCCGGCGTCTCTTGATAAAATTTGTATGCCTATTACTGTTCCACGCTCACCATGTGGAATCCTAAGGGATGTATCACGAACTTCTTTGGCTTTTTCTCCGAAAATGGCCCGCAGCAATCTTTCTTCAGCAGTCAGTTCTGTTTCACCTTTAGGCTGCACCTTTCCAACTAGGATATCATTTGGCCCAACTTCAGCTCCAATCCTAATAATACCTCTTTCATCCAGATTAGCCAGGGCATCTTCTGCCACATTTGGAATATCTCTTGTCAGCTCTTCAGGCCCCAGCTTAGTCTCCACCACATCTACCTCATACTCTTCAATATGAATTGAGGTAAGCAAATCTTCTCTGACTAATTTATCTGAAATAACAATAGCATCCTCATAACCTAAACCCTCAAAGCTCATATAAGCAATTAAAAGATTTTGCCCCAAGGCCAATTCACCATTTTCGCATGCTGCCCCATCTATTAACAAATCACCTTTTTTAACTTTATCTCCTACCATGACTACTGGTTTTTGAGAATAACAAGTACCCTGGGGTGAGTGAACAAATTTCCTGATCTCATATTTCACTTCAGCCTTTTTAGCTTTAAAAGTTAATTTTTTACCATCAACCTGGGTAATTACCCCATCCTCAGGTGCCCTAACTACCCTTCCCATATTATCTGCAACTACTCTTTCCATTCCTGTTCCAACAATAGGAGCATGAGGGATCAAAAGAGGGACTGCCTGACACTGCATTTGGGTACCCATCAAAGCCCTATTAGCATCATCATTTGCCAAAAATGGGATCAAAGAGGCAGAGGTTCCAAAAATTTGCTGGGGTGAGATATCAATTAAGGCTACTTCTTTAGCTTCACCTTCATAGAAATTACCTTTATACCTTAAGGGGATTCTTTCATCTTCAATAAACCCTTTATCATTTATTTTAACTGTAGCCTCAGTAATATGAAAATCTTCCTCATCATCTGCAGATAAATAAACTACTGTCTCGCTTACCTTTGGTTTTCCCCGTTCTAAGCTTACTTTCCTGTATGGAGTTTCTAAAAATCCATATTCATTAATCCTGGCATATAAAGCAAGATAGGTCACCAATCCAATATTTTGTCCTTCAGGACTTCTAATCGGATCAATCCTGCCGTATTGGGAATGATTAATATCACGGACGGAAAAGCTGGCACGGTCACGGGTGATACCACCTGCTCCCATAACTGATAATCTTCTTAAATGATCCAGCTCAGATAACGGGTTAACCTGATCTAAAATGGAAGAAAGCTGGGATGAGCGGAAAAATTCATTAATAGCTGCAATAACCGGTTTGGCATTAATTAACCCTCCCGGAGTTGGTTCCTGATCAGCAGTTGTTAAACTCATTCTTTCTTTAATAATCCTCTCCAGCCTTAAAACCCCAATCCTGAAAGCATTTTGTTGAACTAGCTCCCCTGCACACCTGACACGTCTGTTTGCCAAATGATCAATATCATCAACTTTACCTTCTCCTTGAGTAAGTTTGATCAGATATTTTAAAGTGGCAATAATATCTGTATTTGTAAGCACCCAGTTCTCTTGAGTTAACGGAAGATCCACCCTTAATTTTTTATTTATCTTAAATCTACCAACCTTAGTCAGGTTATATCTTCTGGAATTAAAAAACATTCCGTCTAAAAGTTGTTTTGCATTATCTAAAACCACAGGATCACCTGGTCTCATTTTTCTAAATATCTCAAGTAAGGCTTCATCTGTATTTGTAGTTGGGTCTTTTGCAAGTGTTGCATCAATTAATTTATCATCTGCAGTATCTGCATCTTTAAATAATTCCTTAATCTGATCTGTCTCAGAAAAACCAATAGCCCGGAGTAATGTTGAAACTGCAAATTTTCTTCTTCTGTCAATTTTGGCAGTTAAAACCCTGGTTCGGGACACTGAAAACTCCAACCAGGAACCTCTATATGGCCTAATCTCAGCAGAATATAATCTTTTTCCGGTTATTGGATCATCAGCTGCAGAGAAAAAAACCCCTGGGGATCTTACTAGTTGGTTAATAATTACTCTTTCAACCCCGTTAATAATGAATGTTCCTTTATCTGTCATCTGAGGAATATCACCCAAAAATACTTCCTGTTTACTTCTGTTGCCTGTTTGTTTATTAGTTAAAATTGCTTCTATTTTTAAAGGGGCATCAAAAGTTACACCTTTTTCTCTAGCTTGCTCTGAGGTATATTTTGGTTTGCCAAAATAAAACTGGCCCAATTCTAGGAGCCAGTTCTTTTGAGTAAAGTCCTCAACAGGGGTAATCTCAGAGAGGACCTCTCTAATCCCTTCAGTTAAAAACCATTTATAGGAATCGAGTTGTATTTGTATTAAGTTTAACTCTGGAACTATAGAGGGAGTTTTACTCCAGAATTTTCTATTAGATTGTAGGTTTAATTCGTCTGACATTAGTAGATGGCCTCAGTCAACAAAAGGAAGCATACGTACCCGTACGCCTCCACTTTATTTATTCAACTGACCTTAATTTACCACAATATAAGGATAAGTGTCAAGACCTTATTTCTCTGGCCGTCTTTTCATCCTTTTTCATCTGCTCCACTAATTCCTCAGTAGAATCAAATTTTTTGTTTTCCCTGATTTTTTTTATTAGCTCTACAGTTATCCATTTACCATAAATATTTTCATTAAAATCCAAAATATAGGTTTCTGATTTGTAAGATTTTTCATTAAAAGTCTTAGCAGCCCCTATGAATGTTAGTGATTTGTACTCCACTTTATCTATCTTGGTTTTGGAAACATAAATTCCTTCTGGAATTTTTCTGGATAAATTGACATTAGCTGTAGGAAAACCTAAACTTTGTCCTCTTTTGTTGTGAGTTTGTACTTTTCCCCAGAATTTCATTTATGGATGATTTGCAACATTTTGATTATGTTCTTCCAAAGTTTTTGCGTAGTAGGAATTTCCTTTTGAATCATGATAATAATACAAATATGGAGTTGAAGGATCTGCGTCTGCAACAGCTTTTAGAGACGCCAAACCTGGATTGCAAATTGGAGCCGGAGGCAGACCTGAGTGAATATAAGTATTAAAAGGGGAATCTATTTTTAGATCATCTAATGACAAGTGTCTTTTCCACCAACTCTTTTCTTCAGGTTGATATCCAAGAGCATATTGAACAGTTGCATCTACATTTAAGCCCATACCAATTTTTAATCTTTTTAAAAGAATAGATGCGACCATTCTTCTCACTTCATCAGAGCGGGCTTCCCGCTCCACAATTGATGCCAAAATTACTCCCTGGCTATCTGTTAATCCCAAGGCCCTAATCTTGGATTTTAGATCATCAGAGTATTTTTGCTCAAAAGTACTCTTAAGTCTTTGAATTATTTGCTCAGTTGTATAATCTTTTGGGAAAAGATATGTATCTGGGAAAAGATAGCCTTCATAAATTTTGGCCTGTTTTATAAATTGTCCCTTGTCAATTGTCCATTGTCCATTAAGCCTATCTGCCATCTCTTCAACTCTCCATCCCTCAAGGAGTGTCACCCAATTATCTAGCGGTTTCTCAGTTAAAGTTTTTAAAATCTCTCTACTGATTTGAGAAGGAGAAAGCCTGAAAGTACCTGGTTGGATTTTATTTGAGAGAGCTGATTGTTTAGCAACAATATTAAATACAAATGTGTTTTTAATGAGTTTTGCTTTTTTCAAATTATCTGAAACCTGGGAAAAAGCCTCTCCTTTATCAACTACAAATATTATTGTTTTTGTATCAGACGAGAAAGCTTTAAGCTGTGAGTTCCACCACAGCTTAAAGCCAAAAAATAAAAATACAATTAAAGCAAAAAACCAGATAACTCTTTTAAACTTTTTCATCTAAATAATTTTGTAAAATCCCTGCAGCAGCATATGCATCATTTACTTTCCTTTTCCTTTTTGGAATGTTTAATTCTATCATCTCCCTGGTAGCATTCTGCGTGGATAATGTTTCATCTGCTTCCGCAACTTCTATACCAGATTCTTTTAGTTTCTTAATCGCTTTTTTAACTAATTTACCTATCCTACCTTCTGGTAAACCAATCACCACTTTATCAAACCCTATTGCTTCTTTTTTAATCTTTTCCAGCAAATCAGAAAAACTTGTACCCTCAATAACTTTATATGCAGAAGCTAGCTCACCCTCAGATATTGCCAGTCCCACTCTTTTTAATCCAAAATCTACTCCTAAATATTTCACTACAACAGAATACCTTATATCATTCTACTCTGTCTATTAACAGCTCTGGTTGATTATTGTTGGAATTTTTTTCTACCCATGTTGCTGTATAATCCTCGCATGAAGGAGTTTGAGGTATTGTTAACAGATATAGATGGAACTATTATAAATACTCGAGATTACATCTTCTTTGCTTTCCAATATGCAATAGAAAGATATTCTGGAGCAAAAATTGACTGGGAACAATTTATTCCTTTCTTTGGTAAACCAGCCAGAGATATATTAAGACAGTTTACAGGATTATCAGATGTTGAATCTGTCTATGGATATGTTAATGAATTTCAGGCAGAGAACACCCACTTGATTTCACCTTTTCCTGGTTCAGCTGAAACATTAGAGCAGTTAAGAGCGAAGGGAGTTAAAATAGCAGGTATCACTAGTAGAACATTTAATACAAGATTAGTTCTGGATTCAGCTGGAATATATCACCTTTTTGATGTTGTTATTACAGGTGATGATGTTAAAAACTACAAACCGCATCCAGAAGGCCTTTATAAAGCACTTAACCATTTATCTATCACTTCAGCAAGGGCAATTATGATGGGAGATGCTATGGATGATATTCTAGCAGGAAAAAACGCAGGTATTAAGACCATTGGTGTTACTTATGGGGCGTTAGGAGAAAAAATCCGTGAACATAACCCAGATTTTGTGATAAATGATATAACTGAAGCCCTAGCTATTGTTGCTGGCTAAAGATGTTTTTCTTGATTTATAGCATTTTAGCTAAAACTACTAATCTTTTAAAGTTTAGCCCTGGGGGGACACAGGTCATCAAAGATATATACCTACCCTGCTCCTCTGGAGCATTTATAACTGATACATCTGTTGAGTTTACCACCTTTAATTCTTCTACCTCATAAACAAATTTAGACCCAGGTGTTTCAATAATAATCTGATCTCCTTTTTTTAAATCAGACAGGCGGGAAAAAACAGCATTTTTTAAAGAAAATAGCTGAGACAAAGCTGAGTGTCCGGAGATAAACACATTTCCTTTTTCCCCTGGCAAAGCAGACCCAGGCAGATGAGCCAAATTTTTTGACAAATCATTGCTGTCCACCAACACTTCCTCTTTTTTAATATTAAGATAGGGGACTGTTAAATAAAATTTAGTGTAGTTAGGGTTAGTTTCCCTGACTTTTGAAGAAACAAAGGCTGGGAAATTGTCTTTGTTTTCAATAGATATTCCTAAAACTTTACTTATGTTAGAGTTTTGAGGGGAAATTAAGCTTGTTTGTAATTTTTGACTCAAATTCCATGTCTCAAAGGTGAGTATTGGCATAATAGCCTGAACAATTAAAAACATCCCTAAAGATAAAAAAGTTAAGGAAACAAGCTTCATTTTAGTCCTACTTCAACAAATATATGATTTTTAAGAAATGGTATTCTTTGCAAAAATGTAGGCAAATTTGGACTAATTTTAATTTCAGATCCTAATACATTCTCCATTCCTTTAATTTGAGCTTCTACTTCTTTAACAGATTTTCCTAAAATTTCATCCTTAACTTTTTCTGTATCTATTTTAGGTAAAAGCTTTGCTTTAAATTTGGCCAGGAAAATTACTTTGCCGCTTTTTTCTACACTTGAAACATCTGCCTGGGTTTCTGTGGCAGATATATCAAGCATAAATCCATCTGGTACTTGAGTTGTCACTAGCTTGGAAACGATTAGCCTTAAGTCAGCATCATTATAAGCAGTCCCTTTATAACTTGCTGATAAATTAAGAGAGAATTCGCCTGCTTGATCACCTACATCCTTACTGTAGCTTTTTTTGATAATTGTCTCTGCTAAAGCCTCCTGTAGAATCTTTTGATCTTTTAGCCTATCCTGCAATTTTTGTTGGGCTTGTGACCTTAAATCAGAAGAAAGTTTAGCCAGTAGTCTTTTTTGATCATCAGATGAAACAACAGTTACTGTTTTGCTTGTTCCTCCTGAGAAATTACCTTCAGCTTTTGCAACAAATTGTGAAGAAGAAAAGTTAGCAAGACTTAAATTTGTGCCAGATGGTAAATTACTCTCTGGACCAATATCAACTGCTGTAGCTGATACAGTAACTGTACTTTTAGAATCTGCATCTGCAGGAGTTGCTGATACAGACGCTGTCTTATCCAGTTTAAATTTCAATCCTCCGGACGATGTTAAAACTGTTCCTGCAGAGAAATTTTGACCTTTATCTGTATTATTAATAATTTTTACTGTTCCTTTAGCACTGTCTCCCACTTCTTTTTTACCGGTTGCGCTGTCTTTGGCGCTACCGTTAACTTGCGTTTCTACGATTTGCCCGGGGATAATTTTTGCATTTTCATCTACTTCTTTCCTAGTTGGATCAGCAATAACCTGGGCATCTTTTTCCAGAATTTTAGGTTCTGCAAAAATCTTCACATTAGCCTTTGGTATAAAAATATAAAGTCCCAGAAGAACCAATATAATAACTACAACACCCAATAACAAAGGAGATTTAAATATTTTTTTGGGAATGAATTTTTTGAAGTTAAATTTCTTAGTAAACGAAGTTTGCGAGCTTTGCTCAGTAATTTTTTCTTTTTCAAAATCATCAGTTTCCAACAGATCAGTATCTTCATCTGCAGCAGGCAACATTTCTTCTTCGCTTTTTTCTATCATTTCTTTTGAAACATCCCCTACCACAAATCCAAAATTATCACCCTCTTCTGGTATATCAGCAGATTCGGTGATCGGAGTATCAGCATTTCCAGCTATCTCTGGTGACTCTTGCTGACTCTCTGACTCAGAGATATACTGATCCACTGCTCCACCAGTCTCTTCCTCTGGTATTATTCCTACTGGCTTTTCTTCACTTATTTTTATACTTTGGTCAGTATATGAAACATCTGCCTTTATCTCAGTTGCCCCTGCCAAACAAACACTTTTAATTTCTAAATGCTCACTTAAAATATCTATTTTTGGAAAATGCAAAAAAGAAAGTTTACTCATCCAGGAAAAAGATAAAAGTTGGGTTTTCAATTTTTCTAAATTAGTTTCAGAATCATAAATTAATATCTTGGAAGGCAGTGTCTCAACCCCTGTGAAAGTAAGTAAGGCTTTTTCCAAATCTACGCCTGAGACTTCCCCTCTTTTTACAACCCTTACCCCATCCAACTTCCCAGCTCTCACCACGGTTACACTTAGATGATTTTTCTCAAATCCTGCCAAAATTGCTGTGGGGGGAATCCCTTCTATCTTTTCTAAAAAATTAATCAAAGCATTAGCTTCTGAAACATATGCCATCGGAGTAAGATCAAGCTCTTTAACCAACTTTCTTAAAACCTTTAAATATTCATCTTTTAAATTATCGTCCAAAAGCCATGAATTAGGTACGCCAAAAAGGATTTTTGTAACATCTATCTCCCTGATACCTAAAACGCCGTCCAAGAGTTTATCTGCAACAGCAGTTATATCATCCAAAAAAGAGTACTCAGAAGATGCAGTTTCTAAAATTTTTAAATGCTTGCCTTCAATAGTCCAAAGGGCAACAGAAATTACCTCCTCACCAATATTTAAAGCAAAATAATACTCTAACTCCACTTCCTTTTTAGAAAAAGGGTTAAGGGCAGAGAGTTTGTTAATTAAACTCATAGAGAGATGAATTTATCTTAACACAAAGCTTGGTTGTGGGGAAATAGGCTCTGGTAAGCTAGCTTTATTCTGAAGGTCTGAATCAGTGTTTAATAGATATAAATTAGCCAGTCTACCATTTCGACGCCATACATAATAAAGTCCACCACCACGATTTCTCTCAATCCATTCTTGTAAAGGGTAAACTGAACTTTTATCACAAACTAATAGTTTTTCCACTAGACTATCTTCTACCTTATCCAGAATATCCAGCATGTTGTTATCATCATTTATTACATAAGGCACTGATTGAGACCTTAGCCTAACCTCACCATTTTGCGATTTCATCCTACTATAACAATCTGCAAATCTTCTACCAGTTACTTCATCCCGAAGCACAATATAGAAAGCCTTTGGCATTTCATCCCAAGAGAAACTTTTTTGAAGATCGCAAACAGCCTGGGCAAATCTTGCACCCATTCTTTCTTGCTCAATAGTTAAATATCTTGCTTCAGCTTCGAAACTTGGCATAGAACAGGGAATTTTAGCAGAAATTGAAGCTGAATGCAAGCTTAAGCAAGCTGGGCGCGGATTCTACGCATGCCAGAAGAGATAGCCTCTTCTTTGGTAATTTTAATTTTGCCAATAACTGCTGTGTGTTCAACATGTGGCCCACCACAAAATTCTAATGAATAACACCCACCCCTATCTCTTTGATCTTTCGCAGAAGGATCCAGGGAAAATCTAGGTCCCACACCATAAATACTCACCTTATCAGCATATTTTTCATTAAATAAACCAATAGCATTCATGCTTTTTGCTTTTTTCAAGTCCACAATCATATGGTCTACTTTTAAATCCTGCGCTATTATTTTATTTATAATTTCCTCAACTTTTTTAATTTCCTCATCAGTCATTTTTTTATCATAAGAAAAATCAAATCTTAATCTTTCAGAAGTTATATTAGAACCCTTTTGAAACACCTCTGGCCCCAGGACATCACGAAGCGCTTGGTGTAATAAATGTGTTGCTGTGTGATACTTAGTAACTATTTCAGAATGATCAGCCAACCCCCCTTTAAACATCCCTGCAGATGCAGTTCTGGAAAGTTCCCGGTGTTTTTCAAATTCTGCTCTATATTGTTCCCTGTCAATCTCCTGCCCTTTTTGTCTAAATAATTCCTCAGTCACTTCATAAGGAAATCCAAAAGTCTGGTATAAATCAAAAGCGATCTTCCCATCAATTTTTTTAATTTTTTCTATTTCTTTCAGCCCATGATCTAAAGTTTTAGCAAATCGAGTCATCTCTTCATCTATGACATCTCCAACTGTATCTTTTTGAGAATGTCTATCAATTCCAAAATTTCCATCATAAATCTGTAAAATTGCATCACCAATTCCTCGAAAGGCTGGCATAGGAGTTAATCCTCCTTTTAACTCATGCATCTTAACAGCTGATCGTCTTAATAATCTTCTCAATATATAACCTTGAAGTTTATTCGATGGTCTTATTCCTTCCACAATCAAAAAAGTTGCAGCTTTCATATGGTCAGCAATAACTCTCATGGGCGATTGATTCTCTGTACTGGAATACTTCTTATCACAATTAGCTTCTATTTCAGCTATTATTTCTTCATTTAAATCAATCTTAAATACATCTAGATCATTGTTTGATGCAGCAGCAATTCTTTCTAGTCCCCCTCCAAAGTCTACATTCTTATTAGGTAATTCTTCAAAAGTTCGATCATCAATTTTTTTATACTGAATGAAAACTGAATTACATATTTCCATGAATCTTCCACAATTACAATTCAAATGACAAATCTCTTTTCTATAAGGAGAATTTTCGTGAAGTTTTAATTCTTTCCCAAAATCATAGAAGACCTCTGAGTCTGGTCCTCCAATTTCTCCTACAGGCATTTGTTCGGGAGTACCCGATCTACTCCACCAATTTTTCTTTGCTCCATATCTATAAATCTTAATCTTCGGATTAAAACCTTTAACTCCTTCTTCGTTTTCACCAGTTCCTAAAATTTTTGTCCAAATATCAATCGCCTGCACATCAGGAGTCATTAAGTTCATTTTTTCTTTTATATAAATTTTAAATTTTTCATCCCCATCGAATACAGTTATATATAGTTTCTCTTTATCCAAACCTATCTCTTTAGTTAAGAACTCCCAGCACCACTTTAATTGATCCTCCTTAAAGTAATCTCCTAACGACCAGTTGCCTAACATTTCAAAAAAAGTGGTGTGTCTGTTATCCCCGACTTCATCAATATCTTCTGCCCTAAAGCTTGGTTGAGAATTAACTAATCTTTTTCCTTCCGGATGTTCTTGTCCCAAAAGATAGGGAACAAGTGGTTGCATGCCAGAGGAGGTAAAAAGAGTAGAAGGATCATTTTCCGGAACTAACTTTGCCGGAGCAATTTCCTTATGTCCTTTGTCCACAAAAAACTTTATAAATTTATTTCTAATTGTTTTCGAATCCATGAAGCTAGTATAACGTACTAGAGGATTTTTTTATAGAATCTTTTGGGTTTTGGTTTGGACTGTTTTTTAACAAGATTACTGAGCGCCAAAACACCACTGTTGATTGATGATGTCAGCGCATTTGACACAACTCCCACAGGTTTTTCTATATCTTCTGCCAAATCTTCACCTGTTTTTAAAACTCCATTTAGTTTATCTAGAGCTTTTTTTAGATCCTTTAAAATAAAGAATACCTGGATGCCGGTAATTGTTAAAAATACAGACAATAAAAGAATTAAAAATATTAAAGCTATTTGTAAAAAATCCATGTGCTTCAGTTTACCATTTAATGTTTTAGAAAAATAGTTCTTTGAATACTTGTTTCTTTACCTGATTTTGAAACTGCTTTAACAGAAATGTTATTTACACTTTCAGATAATTTTATTTCCTGGGAAAATTTGCCATTTGAGTCAACCTGGATTTCCTGATTATTAATCATAACTTTATCCTCTAGATCAGTTCTACCTGAAACTATAATTGCTTCAAAGCTTACAGTTTGTTGATCTAGAGGATTAGTTACCTCCAAAAATGGTGCTCCCACTAAAAAGCGGTATTCAAACCAGAGGTAAACAAAAAAAATTATAATTAACGTTAGTACTACTCCTCCTAAAGCCTTTGTTGGAGTAATCTTAAACCTTCTTTTGTCCAAAGGATTGGAAAAAGATTCTAAAATTCTGGGTGGGTTTTTACCCTCAGAAAATTCCCTTCTGTAAATTGCCAGTAGTTTATCTGTGTTTAATCCTAAAAATTTTCCATAATTTTTAATAAATCCCTGGACAAAAGTAGATGGGGGAAGTTTATTATATTGTCCCTGCTCCAGAGCCTCCAGCAACTCTTTTCTTATTTTGGTTGTCTTTTCTATCTCATCCAGGGTATAAAATTTTCTTTCTCTTTCTTCTTTTAAAACTTGTCCAACTGTACGCATATTTCACTGCATATTATATAGATTATTGATTAAAGTTACCAACCCATCATGTTTAACGTCAGGTACAACTAAATTTGCAATTTCTTTAAGTTCTTTTGGGGCATTTTCCATAGCAACTTTGTATCCACAAGCAGAAAGGAGGGGATAATCATTGTAACCATCACCGACTCCTATCATTAAGCTTGTATTAATATTTAATATTTTAGAAAGTTCCAAAACAGCCAAGTGCTTGGTGGCTTTTTGAGAAGTTATGTCCAATACCAAAAGCGATCCTTGTTTCCCGCTTCTGATAAAATGTAAATCTTTATAAAGATAATTCAATTGCTCTTCAACTATTCCTGAATCATCTATTGACGCCACATCAAATAACACCATTTTCAAAACTTTGCTGTAATCTATTTTTTTAATATCAACAAAATCAATATTCAATCCATAAGCAGTTATTTTCTTTTTGGTCCTAAATATAAAATCTTTACCTTCAACTCCAAAATCATAACCTTTATCGAAAAAATATTTTATTAATTTAGAAGCAGAATCTTTTGGAAAAAATTCTGACCAGATAGGTTTATTTGTTTTTGGATCTATTATTTGAGCCCCACCATTTACTATTTGAGGAGATGAAAAATCCATGCTTTCACAAATTTCTTTTACAATCCCTTGATAAGGCCTGCCTGTTGCAATAGAAAAAATGATCCCCTTTTTTTCTAAATTAATTACTGTATTTTTTACCTTTGGAGAAAGGTAAAAATTTTCATCAACTAGTGTTCCATCAAAATCAACAATTAAAGCTTTGTATTTATTCAATTTTAAAAGTTCCTTTTCTTAATATTTTCTTTGATCCGTCAACATTAAGTTGAAGCAGGGTGGATGGTTGCGACTTAATTATTCCACCATCCACATAAAAATCTATCCTATCCCCGAAGTATTTTTTTGCCTCTTCAATTGTTTCTGAGGGTTTTTGCCCTTCCCAATTTGCGCTTGGTGCAACTAAGGGGCCTGTTTGTTTTAACAAATCTAATAATTTTTTCTTCTTTGGCATCCTAAATGCCAGAGAATTTGTAGCTCTATGAAGATATTTAAATTTCTCACTTTGTATGGGCAAAACTACAGATACAGGGTTAGGCCAATTTTTTTCTAAAAATTCTTTCTGTTTTTGAGTTAATTCAATATCAAATTTTTCTAAATCATCCAATGAAGAAATTAAAATAATAAAAGGTTTATTGGGCATTCTTTTCCTTAAAGAATAAATTTTTTCAACAACCTGAGGGTTTAGAGCAGATCCCACAATTCCATAAATAGTATCTGTTGGAATAATAGCCACTCCGTCTTTCTTTAAGATATTTATTAACTTAGTATCCATGAGGGAAATTCTAACTCTTTGATTGTTTTCTTGCCAGAGGAAAGTGAATTGAGAACAATACTAGCCCAACTAAACTAAAAGTTATGGCATTTTTTAAGTCTTCAATTTTATGCTGTTTTCTATCTTCTTCCTGTTGTTTAATACAGATATTTTTTTGCTTCTCCAAATCTTTGGCAGATGCGGTGGAAATTTTATCTATCTCCATTGGGATTGATTTTGGACCATATGGATAAACCATGTTCTCGCAATCTGCCTGTGGATATCTCAGCGGATATTTATCATAAAGGGTTATATTTATCCCAAAATTCACAGCATTAAAAATCCCGATTACAATTAAGGCTAAAGAGGCTGCGGAGATTAGATAAAAATAAATTGTGGCAATAGTTTTCCCTGACATTAACTTTCTCCTTTAGTATTTTGGGCAAAATAATCATCTGGATTTTTAACCAAAACATCCCTGGGTTTTGAACCTTCACCTATCCCAATAACCCCTGCTGTTTCTAGCTCATCTATAATCCTGGCAGCTCTGGCATAGCCAACTTTCAGTCTTCGCTGGAGAAGTGAGGCAGAAGCCCTATCGTATTGGCAAACAGTCCTGACAGCTTCTTCGAAAAGCTCATCTTGCTCATCAGATGATCCACCACCTCTTCCTCCAACTCTGCCAAGCGGCATCTCTGTTACCTCAGCTGAGTATTGTGGAGCAATACCTGTGGATTTTAGGTATTTTATTAAATTATTAATCTCGCTGTCTTGTAAAAATACTCCCTGGATACGCATAGGCTTGCTTGCATCCGGTGGTAAAAACAGCATATCTCCCCTGCCTAATAATTTTTCAGCCCCTGGCCCATCCAAAATAACCCTGGAATCAATCATGGAAGAAACATTAAAAGCAATTCTGCATGGAATATTTGCCTTAATAAGCCCTGTAATTACATCGACAGAAGGCCTCTGGGTTGCAACAATCAAATGTATTCCTGTTGCCCTGGCAAGCTGGGCAATACGGGTGATGGCATCCTCAATCTCAACCGGAGCAAACATCATTAGATCTGCCAATTCATCAATCACTATTACAATATAAGGCAGAGCCTGAAAACCAGACATTTCATTATAGCCGGTGATATTTCTTACTCCCACAGATTGGAACAATTTATACCTTCTATCCATCTCAGCCATTGCCCACTTTAGCGAAGATAAAATCTTTTCAGGCTCAGTAATAACTGGTGTTAGAAGATGAGGCACTCCGTTAAAGTTTGTCAGCTCCACTCTTTTTGGATCAATCATAATAAGCTTTAACTCATCAGGTGAGTTTCTAAATAAAAGTGAGGCAATAAAAGAGTTCAGTAAGACTGATTTTCCAGATCCTGTTGTACCGGCAATTAAACAGTGCGGCATCCGGTCCAAATCCACAATCATTGGCTTAGATGAGGTATCACGACCGAGTGCAACAGCCAGTTTTGATTTGTGCTTACCTATCTCATCAGATGCCAAAACCCCTTTAAGCCCTACCACTTCCAAAGATCTGTTTGGCACCTCAATCCCTACCAAAGATTTACCTGGAATTGGAGCCTCAATTCTGACAGTACCAGTAGGGGTGGCCAAAGCCAAAGCAATATCATGTTGAAGATTGGCAATTTTGGATATTTTAGTACCGGCAGTAATCCTTAAGGCATATTGAGTTACAGCCGGACCTCCATTAATTTCTGCCACTTCTGCCTGCACTCCAAAAGAATCTAAGGTTTTTTCTATAATTGAGGCATTTTTCTTTACATCCCCCCGATCTGCACTGGAGCCTACTTTATCTGATAAAAGGTTCACTGGTGGATATTTCCAGACAACTCCTTTTCCAGCCACATTTTGTACCAGGGTATCTGCTAAAATAACTTCTTTTTGAATAGGTCTCTTTTGTGAAATTTGAGGCCTCTCATCTACTCCTGAAACTCTTATGGGTATATTTTTTGCCTCAAAAGTTCTTTGTCTGTTAAATAAATTTTTCCAAATTTTGCTAAAAGCTTTAAATATAAAACCAAATATTCCTAAAATCTGGCTTAAGGAGGTATTAAACAACACCACCAAGCCTATTAGAAACACTAAAATAAGCAATGCTCCGCTCCCAAGAGGTGTAACAAAAGAAGCAAGCTGAGTCCAGACAGTTAAACCTAAACTTCCTGCTCTTTCCGGTTTTACTGCCCCAGTTAACCCAAGTAGGGAAATTAAAACTAAAATAAAACCTAACAATACATTAAGCTGGGCAAACTTCCATCTTATCCTACTTAAAGTAAGTCCTATCAAAACAAACAAAATTGGGGATAAAATTTTAGCCCAGCCTAAATTTTCCCCTAAAAAATCCCTCCAAAAAGACAAGACTTGCGAATGTGTACCCAAAGACACAGCTGATAAAACAGCTAAACCAAAAGCAATTAATGTCCCAACAGCAATAATTGTTTTTTGTTTTAATCTTAATTTGGGGAGTTTATAAATTGATCTTCGCCGGGACATAATTTATATTATACCACATAATACTATGGGGTTTTCTTACACTTCCACTACCACAGGCAGTATAAGTGGTCTCCTTTCTGTCTCATCATATAAAAATTTCCCCAAGGATTCCTCAATCATTTTTCTCAAAAAATGCCAGTCAACTGTTTTATGAGCGTGTTGCTCCAATGTTGTTCTAACTAAAATTTTTGCCTCATCCAATAATCCTCCAGCCTGTTCTTCAAAAACAAAACCCCTTGATAAAATATCCGGGTCAGCATTTAGTTTACCTGTATGTTGATCAACCGATACCACCACTACTACTATTCCTTCTTCACTCATTTTTTGCCTGTCTCTAAGTATCACATGTCCTACATCACCAATCCCCAATCCGTCCACATAGACATTTTGCACATCCAAATCTCCTGTAATTTTTATTCCATCACTTCTTACTTCTAAAATATGCCCGTCTTCTGCATCAATTATTTGCTTTTTATCATAGCCCATCTCTTGTACCATTTTGGAAAAAATACTCATGTGCCTGAAAGTACCTCCAATAGGTAATAAATTCTTAGGCTTTATTAAATTAATCATCAGCTTTAACTCATCCTGGGCAGCATGACCTGATACATGTAAGTCTGAGGTTGCAGATGAGGCAATCACATTTGCTCCTTGTCTTGATAGATTATCTATCAGGGCATTTTGGGCAGATTCTGTAGAAGGGATAGGGTCTGCAGAAAATACTACAGAGTCACCTTTACTCAGTTTAACCTGTTTATGCTCCTCATTTGCAACCCGGGCCAGTGAGGATTCAGGTTGACCCTGAGAGCCGGCAATTAAAACAAGTAATTTATTTCCGGCATATGAGTTGATAGCATCTGAGGCAATGATAATACCTGGCGGGACTTGTAAATACCCCAAGTCTCTGGCTACCTGGAAATTTTTCTCGAAAGAGCGGCCTACAATCGCCACTTTTCTGCCTTGTTTTTGAGCCACATTGATGGCCTGCTGCATCCGGGACACGTTTGATGAAGTCATGGTGATTAAAAGTTTACCAGGAGTATCAAGGCTTGCTTTTTCAAAAGTGGACTCTATGGATTTTTCTGATTTATTAAAACCCGGTTTATCAGATCTTAAGCAGTCTATCAGCAGTAAGTTTACCCCTTCTTTTCCTATTCTTGCTGCCTCTGCCACATCTGTAACCTGACCTGAAACAGGAGTCCAGTCAATCTTAAAATCAGCCTGATGCACAACTACCCCAACAGGAGTTTTGATAACAATCCCTGTTGAATCCGGGACTGAATGAGAAACTTGGTAAAAAGAAATCTTAAATGGCCCAAACTCTAATCTTTGATCAATTTTAACCTCAATAATCTTCTCTTTAGGCAAATTTGCTTCTGCAAATTTGTTTCTAATAAAACCGGCAGTTAAACGTTGAGTATAGATAGGAGCTTGCAGCTCCGGCCAAATATAGGGCAAACCGCCTATATGATCCTCGTGTCCATGAGTGATTAAAATTGCCCTAATATTGTTTACTTTACCCCGAAGATAAGAAATATCAGGAATTACCAGATCAACCCCAGGCATTCCCTCATCCGGAAAACCCACACCGCAATCCACAATAATAATGTCTGAGCCATACTCATACACATACATATTTTTGGTCACATCCCCAACTCCGCCTAACGGGATAAGCTTTAAGGCTTGATTTTTATTTTGCATATTTAAAAAATTTGGCTTAAATGTCTTCATGATAAATACTCTCCTAGATTTTCCTGAGAAATCTTAAATGGGCCTTTTTCTCCTTCCACAATTTTTCTGGCCACCTTTCTACAAATTCCCTGGATTGTTCTTTGCAAAGATCTGATTCCAGCGTCAAATCCTAATGGTCTGATGATTTGCGGCCAGGTTAAATCATCTATAATCAATACTCCTCTGTCCAAACCTGCCCCATCCATAGCTTTAGGTAAAAGATATGCCCTGCCAATTGTCAGCTTTTCCTCATCTGTATATGAAGGCATCGCAATTGGCTCAAGCCGATCCATCACTGCTGTTGCAATATTAGTTGTATTATTGGCCGTTGCTATAAATAAAACCTGTGATAAATCATAAGGGAAATCTAAGAAATGATCAACAAAAGCCTGATTTTGAGCAGGATCTAAAAGTTCAACCAAAACCCCCATTAAATCTGTCCTGTACTCAACTGCCACTCTATCTATTTCATCAAGTAAAATCACCGGGTTTGAAACTTTAGATAATTTTATGGCTTTCATAATTTGTCCACTCTCCCCGTCTTTTTGCCTGCTTTGTCCACGGAGTGTTGCCGGATCACCCAATCCCCCAAAAGGGATCCTGACTATTGGTCTTCCCAAACTCTCGGCAATTGAGGAAGTTAAAGATGTTTTACCTGTTCCAACCAAACCAATAAAAGCTAAAATTGGAGCATGGAAAGAATTTGTTTGCCCTTTTTGTTTATGCAAAATTAAAACTGATAAATATTCCAAAATCCTGTCTTTAACAGATTGTAAACCAAAATGGTTTTTATCCAAAATTTGTTTGGCCCGGTTGATATCCAAAATATCCTCTGCATATTTATCAAAAGGCAAGGAGAGCACAAAATTTATATAAGCAATTGTTTTCTCAAGTTCTACACCACTCCCTGGAAACTTTAAAAGATTAAGTAGTTTATCAGAAATTTCCTGAGGCAACTTAGCTTGTGTGATCTTGAGCTTTAGCTCTTCAATTGTTCCTTGGGCAGAATTATCCATGTACCTATATTTTACATCTATTTGACTATCTATCAAATCCGCCGCGGCCGCCTCGACTCCCACCACGATCTCTGCCAAATCCACCAGAAGACCTTCCACCTGATCCACTTCTCCCACCAAATCCACCAGATCTATATCCTCCGCTACTGGATGTTCTGGGTCTACTCGAAGAGAAGCTTGGCTTATCTGAAAATGAAGGTCGAGGTCTAAATTCCCCTCCACCTGATGGTCTGAAACCTCCACTAGAACGAGGCCTGCTTTCAGATTCTGGTTTTATATCTGCTCCAAAAAGCATGGAAAGACCAACCTTTCCATCAGGTGAAACATCAGTTACCCTTACCTTTACCTCTTGTCCTTCAGAAACAATATCTTCTGGTTTCTCCACATGGCCCGGGGCCATTTGGGAAATATGCACCAAACCATCTTTTCCCGGAGTAATTTCTACAAAAGCTCCAAATGCAGCAAGACGGACAACTTTACCAACAAATTCATCTCCAACATTCACTTTTTTAAACATTCCTTCAATCTCTGCCATAGCTGCTTTAACACTATCCTGGCCTACTGCAGAAATTGTTACAGTTCCATCGTCTTCAATATCAACTTGAGCTCCTGTTTTGGCAATAATCCCGTTAATTGTTTTACCGCCTGTTCCAATAAGTAATCCAATTTCTGATGGTTCAATATGCATGGTTTCAATTCTAGGTGCATACTCTGACATTGGTCCTACAGTTGGGATAACTTTGTTCATTTGCTCTAAAATATTTATTCTTGCGCTCTTGCCTTGCTTTAGCGCCTCTTCAATTATCTCAAAACTTAATCCTTCCAATTTTGTATCCATTTGGATTGCGGTAATGCCATTTTTGGTTCCGGCAATTTTAAAATCCATCTCTCCGTAAAAATCTTCCACTGCTCTCATATCGGTGATAACCTGGAATTTTTTTTCATTTGAGAAAAGTCCCATGGCAATTCCAGCCACAGGTTCCAGCAAAGGTACACCTGCATTAAGTAAAGCCAAAGACATAGCACAAACAGCAGCCTGTGAAGTAGAAGCATTAGCAGCTAAAACTTCAGACACAACTCTAATTGCATAAGGAAAAACCTCAGTTGCAGGTAATACCGGGAAAATTGCTTTTTCAGCCAAAGCTCCATGTCCAATATCTCTCCTGTTTGGAGAACCAATCCTTTTTACCTCACCAACTGAGAAAGGATTAATTCCCATATTGTAATAATGCATAAATCTCTTTTTTCTCTCACCTTCCATACCATCCAAGGTTTGCTCAAGCGATGGTGCACCAAGTGTTGCAACAGACATAACCTGAGTATCGCCTCTTTGAAATACTGCGCTACCATGAGTTCTTGGCAAAAGCCCAACTTCCATATTAAGATCCCTTACTTGATCCATGGCTCGAGAATCTACTCTTTTACCTTTTTCCAAAACTGTTTCATGAACTATTTCTTTGGCAACTTTATCAAAAATTCCGGAAATTACTTCAGGAGTTAGTTTTTCTGCATACTGAACAGCCAGTTCTTTCTTTATCAAATCTCCAGTTGCCTCATGCCATGGATGTTCATTATCAAATAAAGCTGCTTCAATCCGCTCATGGGTAATCTTTTTAACCTCAGCCATCAAAGCTTCCTCTATTACCTCTTCTAAAGAAGAGATTTCCATTTTTTTCTTACCAGCTTCTTTGGTAAACTCTTCAATTAATTTAATTATCTCCTGGGACTGTTTATGTGCTTCTTTAATGCCTGTAAAAACAACTGCATCATCAATTTGCTTGGCTCCTGTTTCTATCATGACAACTTTTTCGCTACCTGAGGCAACCAAAAGTTCCATATTTAGATCCGCATATTGATCCATTGTCGGATTCACAACCAACTCACCAGTCTTTTCCCCAACCCTAACCATAGCAATTGGTCCTTTCCAAGGCACAGAGGAAATAGACAGCGCAGCTGAGGCAGCTATCAATCCTAATACATCCGGATCATTCAAACCATCATATGATAAAACAGATACAATCACCTGAACTTCATTCATCTTAAACTCTTTAGGAAATAGGGGTCTAATAGAACGATCAATAAGTCTGCCTGTTAAAACAGCTTCATCTGTAGGCCTTGCTTCTCTTTTGATAAATTTAGATGAAGAAATTTTTCCACCTGCATAGTGTTTTTCAACATATTCAACAGATAAAGGAAAATAACCTATGTCTTCTTTTAAACTCTGTGTTGCCACAGTTGCTAAAACAACAGTTTCACCCCATGAAGCTAAAACAGATGCGTCTGACTGTTGAGCCAGTTTGCCTGTTTCTAATTTAAGTTTGCGACCATTAAGGTCCATTTCTTTATGTATTATTTTTTGCATTAAAATCTAATATAAATAAATTGAGGATTTGGAAACTGTGGAAGAAATAATTTCCGCCAAAGGCGGATTGTTATCTCTTTGCAATCCCCAAATCTCTCTTACCTAATCATTATAGCATAACTACTTTGATAATCCAAGTTTCTCTATCACTACTTTGTATCTATCTGGATCTTTTTTAAATAAATATTGCAAGAGTCTTCTTCTTTTATTAACCATAGATAAAAGGCCTCTTCTTGAATGAATATCATGAGTGTGTTCTTTTAAATGCGAGGTTAAATTTTTAATCTGTTCAGTTAAGAGTGCAACTTGCACTTCAGGAGAACCTGTATCACCACTCTTGGTTGCAAACTCTTTAATTATTTTCTGCTTTATTTTTGCATCTAATGGCATCTAAACCTTTCTGGGAAAACATTGGTGCCATAAAAGTAATCCCAAAATTAATTTGGGGAAATTCTAACAGAAATTATAAGAATATGCAACTATCCTAATGAAGATCCTTTGAAGATTTTAGGGGTGAGCCATTCTGGCTCTACTGTTTCAGAAGTAACTGTCTCACCAACTGGTAACTCTTCAGGTGAAGGCTGCTCTGACTGGGTAGTTCCTTTTTGATCCGATACAGTAGTATTGTTGACAACAGGAGGCACTGCAAAATCAGGAATAGATTGATCCTGAGGTTTTGGCATTAAAGCAGACCAATCATATGCTGCTTGTGGCTGAGAAACAGGCTGTTGCTGCTGAGGGCTCACTACTACTCCAGGTTTTTTCCCACCTGCTCTTAAACAGTTTGCCACAGCCAGGTAAACATCTGCTGATGCCTGATTTGTTAAATTATTTGTTGCCTCAAATATTCCTGAAAGTAAATTACTGGCTGTATCTGCATCTAAATTAAACCCTAAATCAGAAATCAAATTAACCATAATCTCGGATAAAGAAGAAGCCTGAGTGTCAACTATATTGGTTTGACCAAAACTGGTATTTGAAACCTGGTTATCTATATTTACTAAATGTGTGCCTGAAAAAGCTTGGGGATTTTGATTGTAAACATTCCCTAAATTATTTAAATTAACTGCCCCCACCACAAAAATCAGGCTAAAACCAGACCCCTGGTATTTTGGGACAATTCTGGCAGGCTGGAATGTTTGTCCGGGTAGAACATGAAATACTAAATTCAAATTATTATTCTCTGCAGACCAATCCAGCTTTTCCAAAGCAGGAATTGTATTATCTGAGGCAGCCACCCCTTCTAAAGTTAGGGTTAAATTTCCTCCTTCAGTTGAGGAAACATTTTTTTGGACATGATCTATTCCAAAAAGATGAGACTGACCAACTATAATATTATCATCGCAAACAATACTAACCTGTTTGCCTGAGGATTCCAAAGTTAAAAAAAGAGCCAACCCTGCTGCCAGTTTATCTATACTGGAACCAGTTGGTAGAGCAATAAAAATAGATTTGGCAGTAGGAAGTAAATTTTTAAGCTCTACAATTTGAGAATCATATTTCATTGGCCAAATTCTACACCATATATCCCATAATAGTCAAGTGAGACGCAAACTATTACAGCTTGCTGATAATAGTCAAGTCAGATCACTCTAAATGATTCAACTACATCCCCAACTGTGAAATCTACCTTAGGATCAAAGATCATTCCACAATCATTACCCTTTTCCACTTTATTAACCTCATCCTTAACCTTTTTCAAAGATTTAAGTTTAGTTTCACCAATAACTTGACTTTCTCTGACCACCCTGATTTTTTGCCCTTTGGCAATTACCCCCTCTAAAATTCTGCACCCTGCAATCCTTTCATCTTTTCCATAAGGAAACTCGGCAATAATATTAGCTTTACCAAAAACTTCCTCCAGCTGTCCAACTTCCAGTAAAATTTTAACCACATCCTCAACCTCATCTAAAAGCTCATAAATAATATTGTAGGTTCTGATTAGAACATGTTCTGTCTCAGCCAACTGCTTAGCCCGGGGAGCAACTTTAACATTAAACCCAATTATAATTGCCCCTACTGAACTTGCCATCTTTACATTATCCTCAGTAATATCACCTGTGCCAGTGGCTATAAAATCCACCACCTCTGCTTCTGTATTAAATTTTTCCAAAGAAGTTTGGACTGCCTCCATTGATCCTTGTTTATCAGCCTTAATAATAACTTTTAAAGTTTTGTTATCTTTTTGTTTTAGTTTATCCACCAAAGACTTAACCTCCTCAGCCTGCTTTATCTCTGCCAATTCCCCTAAAACAGCTCCAACTTGAGGCACAGCTTCTAACCCCAATATCTCAGCAGGAGTTGAAGGTCTTGCCTGATCTAAAACTTTACCTTCAAAATCAAACATCCCCCTGATTTTTCCCTTGACCCCGCCAACTAAAATTTGCATACCTTTTCTCAAAGTACCTTGTTTTATTAAAAGTGTGGCTACAGGACCTTTAAATTTATCCAAAGTTGCCTCAATCACAACCCCGCCGGGATCTAAATCAGGATCAGCTTTTAACTCATGCATCTCAGAAACAAGCAAAATCATCTCCAAAAGCTTATCAACTCCTTCACCTGTTTTTGCAGATAAAGAAACTACTGGCACATCTCCCCCATATTCTTCCACCAAAATTTCTCTGTCAGATAATTGTTTTTTAATCTTCTCCAGTTGAACTTTTAAATTTATTCCAGGTAAATCTATTTTGTTCACAGCCACAATCAAAGGCACTTTTACTCCTTTAATATGTTTTATTGCCTCATCTGTTTGAGGCATAATCCCATCATCTACAGCCACAACAAGCACTGCAATATCTGCCACCTTAGCTCCTCTGGATCTCATTTTTTCAAAAGCAGCATGCCCTGGGGTATCTATAAAAGTGATTAACTTACTGTCATGAGTGACCTGATAAGCCCCAATATGTTGGGTAATGCCACCATGTTCTTTTGAGGCAACTGAAGATTTCCTGATAAAATCAAGTAGGGTAGTCTTACCATGATCAACATGGCCAAGTATGGTCACTATTGGTGCTCGTGCTTCTTCTGCCATAATTTTTTCCCTGAAGAGTTTTCATATTACTTTAACTCTTCATCAAGTTTCTTCTCTTTAGTTTCTTCTCTTACCTCATCGTGAGGAGCTGCAGGCGACGTGGCACTCTCTTTTTCTCCAATTGCTTCTTCTAATTTCTGCTCTTCTTCCTCAGGCTTTTCTTCCTTAACCGCCTCTTCAATAATTTCCTCAGCTTTCTTTTCTTCAGCTAATTCTGGTTCAGAAGCTCCTTCTATATCAATCTTCCAACCTGTTAGCTTTGCAGCTAATCTGACATTTTGACCTTTTTTACCAATTGCCAAAGATAATTGTGATTCCGGAACAGTAACTGTTGCTATTTTGTTCTCCTCATCTAATCTAACTTGGATATCTTTGGCAGGGGAAAGTGAGGCTGCAATAAAACGGGCCGGATCATCTGAATAAGAAATAATGTCTATCTTTTCTTCACCTAACTCACCCATTACAGCCTGCACTCTTACCCCTTTTTGTCCAACCAGAGATCCTACAGGATCAACCCCTTCTTGAGTTGAAATAGCAGCAATCTTTGTTCTGGATCCAGCTTCCCGGGCAATTACTTTAACTTCCACTGCTCCAGATTGAATTTCCGGAACTTCCAAAGCAAATAAAGCTTTAACTAAGTTTGGATCAGACCTTGAGACAACTACCTCAGAACCTCTGCCGCCTTCTCTTATTTCCTTAACCAAAAACTTAAGGCGCAAATTTACATGATACATCTCTGTATGAATCTGCTCTTGAGGAGGCAAAACCCCTTCAGCCCTACCCAAATCAATAAAATAAGTATTGCCTTCCTGTCTTTGAATTGCTCCGGATATAACAGCTCCAATTTTACCCTCATACTCAGATAAAATTGCTCCACGCTCAGCCTCATTTAGCTTTTGCATAATAACCTGTTTGGCAATGGAAGCTGCAATCCTGGCAAATCCCGGAGGAGTGACATTTTTAGTACCATCTAAAATTTTGATTTCACCGGTTATAGGGTCAACTTCAGAAGTAAATTCTTCAAAATCCTCAGGCACAGGTTCATTTCTAAGTGTTAAATCTTTTTTATAAGCAGCTAAGGCAGCTTGGCGGATAGCATCTAACACCACACCAACATCAACCCCTTTTTCAGAGGCTATTTGATTCAAAGCTGCTGCAAATTCTGTTCTAGCTTGTGCCATTTTTTGTATATCCTTAAAAAAAGGTGGGACTAGCCCACCTTCCAGTAGTTAATGGATTATAGTCGCTTGCGCTTCCTGTAATCCTTCGGATTATTAACCACGCTTATTTTAATTCTTTATCAAATTGAAGTCAACCCCCTCTGGGAAGTATCTAAAACCAGCCTTTTTTCTTGCTGCTTAAATTATATAACTCCTCATAAAGCTGTTTTTCCTGTTTGGAGGGGTTTTTAGGCACATTTAGGTTTACCCTGACATAGTGATCCCCGTAGCCATCATTTAACCTGGGGGAACCTTTACCTTTTAGTTTAACCAAGGAACCAGGTTGAGTGCCTGGGGGAACCTTTACCTTAACTTTTCCCTGAATTGTTGCAACCTCAAATATATCTCCTAAAACCAGCTGAGGAATATTAACAGTAATTTCAGAAAATATATCTGATCCTTCTCTTAAAAACTCAGGACTCCTTCCTACATTAAACACAATATCCATTTCCCCAAACCTCATTTTTGTTCCGTTATCCACACCTGCTGGAACTTTAATCTTCATTCTTTGTCTTACTAATCTGCCCTGAGAATTCCTTGATTCTATTTCCACTTCTTTGGTCACACCTTTCATAGCTTCATCAAAGGAAATATTTAGCTGATAAGTAGGCTTTCTTCTCATTTGGGAACCAAACCCGCCACCAAAAATCTGCTCAAATAACTCAAACGGGTCTTCAAATCCGCCAAAATCAAACTGGACATTTGGGTTACCACCACCAAATGGATTACCGCTCGAAGACCATGAATACTGTCCTCCTCCAAAAGGATTACCACCCCCAGCTCCTCTATCAAAAGCAGCGTGACCAAACTGATCGTAGCTTTGCTTTTTTTGCGGATCAGAGAGAACTTGATAAGCCTCACCTATTTCTTTAAATCTAACATCTGCCCCAGCAGTTTTATCTATATCAGGATGATGTTTCCTGGCCAGCTTTCGATAGGCAGACTTAATCTCATCAGAAGCAGCTGATTTAGATACTCCTAAAATTTCATAATAATCTCTCTTTGTTGCCATAACTTCTAGCTATTATAGCAGTCTGTGCCCAAAAGTGCTAGGTTTATCTCAAAGCTTGAATATAATCCTCTACTTTAATATTTGCTTTCTTTATTTGTGCTTTTAAAAGAAACTGCGCTACTTCTTTATGAAGTGGAATAGATAAACTTGGTGCGTTGGTTTTTTGTAAGATAGCATGATCACCTGAGGTATGAACATGTATATAGCCAAATTTTAAGAATGCTTTAACTGCTTCCTTACCTGAAATATTGGTTAACTTAGGCATTTACAAAGGGCATTGAAATTTCAACTGATCTTTTGGCATATTCTCCACTCCTATTACCTTTATTAATTACCTCCATATAAGCCTTAATGGCTTTTTCTGCATTTTCCAAAGCTTCTTTCTTAGTTTTTCCCTGAGACATGCAGCCATATAAATTAACCACATCAGCCACATATCCTTTATAGGATTTATCATAGGTTAATTTGATTATGTAGTCTAATTTCTTAGTCATATAAGTATTATACCATCTTAATAAATACAATTTCTGCTTCCACCATTAAAAATGCTTGACGAATATTATCTAGGCCACGATACATCCAGTACGGTTTACTTAATATTAAAGGTTCATATAATGGCTCATATATGAGAGCCTACAAGATACTTCCTATTGAGATGAAGGTTAAGGATTTTAACCTATCAAAAGA
>Ga0209515_10000379_pt1 | contig 83238 bp, 74 predicted proteins | sample Subgroupgradi54m_FD_187454 | JGI IMG/M metagenome (GOLD analysis project Ga0209515, IMG submission 187454) | Subsurface groundwater microbial communities from S. Glens Falls, New York, USA - GMW60B uncontaminated upgradient, 5.4 m (SPAdes)... ...
TTCCGCTATTCCAGCGACCTCAACACCGAGTGGCTGGACGAGGCGCAACTGAAGGCGATGATGGCCGGGCCGGTATGATATATAATATTACCAACGCCCTCGCCGGGCGCGCTCCGCGCTTGGCCGCTGGTCCCGACGCCACGGTTTGATGATGTATCGAACATTCCGCTCGCCGATATGATCCGCCCGGTCGTTATTGGCGAACCCGGCTTAACCAATCTTCAATCGCATCGCATCAGGATAGCCTGATGGGAATAGGCCCGTCGACGATTGGGGCATGATGCGATGACCAGCACGGAAACCATGGAATTGTCGATCTGGGAACAGGACGCCCTGGCCTTGTCGCAGGCGGCGCTCCAGCTCGACCAGGCCAGAGCCGATCCCATCGAGATGGCCGCTGCTCTGAATCACAATCTGGAACTGTGGATTGGTATCAAGTCGCTGGCTGCCGCCGATGGGGCATGCCTGCCGCAGGGTATCAAGGACAATCTGGGCCAGTTGTTCCACTACGTGGCGGAAACCACCTTGCGCAACGGCACCGCCATCCGTAGCGATATTCTCGACGGCCTGATCAACATCAATCTTCAGTTGTCCGAGGGTCTGCTGGAAGGCCGTTCCCACGCAACCTGACGCGCGCCCGTGCGGCGCTTGAGCGGCCAAGCATAAAGACTCTATCCTTTCCGCCGCTCCAGCAGCTTGCGGCCGTCCTCGCGCAGTGTCCCATCGGGAGCGAGGTGGCGATAAAGCGTCTGCCGGGTGATGCCCAATTCGCGGCACAACTCGCCCACCTTGGTTTCCGGCTGACCCATGGCCGCCTGGGCCAGCCGGAGTTTGGCTGTGGTCATTTTGAAGGGGCGGCCGCCGGATCGTCCACGGGCGCGGGCGGCGGCAAGCCCGGCTCTGGTCCGTTCGCCGATCAACTCGCGCTCGAACTCCGCCAAGGCGGCGAAGATCCCGAACACCATCTTGCCGGCTGCGGTTGTCGTGTCGATGGCGGCACCATGGCCGGTCAGCACCTTCAAGCCGATGCTGCGCATGGTAAGGTCGTGGACGGTGTTGACCAGATGGCGGAGGTCGCGGCCCAGGCGGTCGAGTTTCCAGACCACCAGTGTATCGCCATCGCGCAGGGCTTTGAGGCAGGCGGTCAGCCCCGGTCGATCATCCCGCCGCCCCGACGCCAAGTCTTCGTAGATCCGTTGGTAATCCACGCCGGCTTCGACCAATGCATCGCGCTGGAGGTCGAAGACCTGCGAGCCATCCGCCTTCGACACCCGCATGTAGCCCAGGAGCACGATCCCTCCGTCACGCATTCGATCGGATAGGTGACAACCGGAAACGGCACCCTGCACCTTGATGAAGGTGTCACGAATCCCGTGTTTCAAACTATGGCATGTAAAAGGGTCGAACGCCAGTTAAGTGATAGCCGCGTCAGAATGTCGAGTGCCTTCTGCCGGTCAGCGCTGGATCTGTCCAGCACAGTTCGCCACCACGTCCATTCCTGATATTGTGGGTGACAGTTCGATCAGGTGATGGTCGCCCTCCAGGTAACGCCGCAAGACCTGATGTGATGCCCCGCCATGCGTCACATTTGACGCGCGGCGCTCTATCCACCGCGACCGGATCAATAACGGCCTTGGTGCTCTGCCCGCTATGAAATCGGCGTCTCTTCGGCCAGCAGGGTCTCATATAACGCCGCAGTCTGCTCCAGCATGTCGATGACCGGCTCCTGCAGTTCGTCCAGGGCGTGGCAGACGTATTGACGGCGGCGTGTGGGATCCATGATGCGCACCCCATAGAACGCTGCCCCCCGGAGGGCATTGAGCAGGGACGCGCCGGCGACCGCTATGACACCCAGGCAGTCCGTCTGGTGGGCGCTGTAAATGGCCCCAAGCTCCTGGCGGAACTCCCAGAAGCCTTCCCTCTTGCGCCGGGCTGTGGCGATAGCCTTGATGATGGCGTCGGAAAATACCCGGCAACTGGCCACCAACTGCTCGCGATCGAGCTTTCGCAGCAATTCACCGGGCTGATAATGGGCCATCTGGCGCTCGATCTGCTCCAGCACCCGTTCATGCCGATCGGGAAGATGCGACAGGTCGATGGCCTCGGCGGCCTTGGGCTTGGCGCCTTCGATGCGGGCGCCATCCGAACAGTTGTACAGGGCCATGGACCGTTGGCGCCGCTTCACCTCGGAAATCATGCGATTGGTCATGTCAAGGATCCACTCGGTGTGGATGGTGCCGCCGAAATTGCCGGGCAGGATGCGATCGTAACGCTGGATGAGACGCTGTGTTTCGATGGGTGTGTTTTCGGTGAAATAAATGCTGTGCTTGGAATGGTGCTGCTCGCCGGTACCTTCGCGATAGCCGCAGTCGACGCCGAACAGATAGACCTCGACAAAGCCGGTGATCGCGGTGATCGAGAACGAGGCATTGGCCACCGTCGGGTCGGCGTCGAGCAGGGCCTTGTGAACGGTCGCCAGTAGCCGGCTGGGACTGAGCGCCGGCCGCAGGAAGAACCAGCGGGTTTCAAACAAGTCGCTGATCGCCGGATCGATGGTCAGCGAGGCCCCCAGGCGAATGCCCTCGAACCCATACTTTTCCCGCAACGGTGCCAGGATCGGATAGATCTGGGGACCGTTCTCCATTTCCGTATGAATATCCGGGCGCAGGCCGTGCTTGAGCAGAACACCCAGCGCCGTGCCGCTGGAAATCAGAATGACCTTGTCGCGCCACTGGCGGATATAGTCGATGTCATTGTCCAGCGACGGCCCCGAGCCGACAATGAATACCGGCGTCGACTGGCGGACGAACGGCTTGTCTTCGCAGATGAAGAAATCGTTCCGACGCATGTTCGCACATGCATTGGTCATCATTTTCTTCTCGTCCTCGAAGAAGCCGGTAGAATAATAACGCCAGCGGATTTTCAGGATGAATTCAGAATAGGCTTCCTTGAGTGCCCATGAATAATAGTGAAAAAAGAAATAGGATCCATCCAGAAAATCAGTCCCTTCCAGGATCAGGCGCTGCTCTATGCGACGTGTAATGGTGGCGGGATTGTCAGCAGTGATAATATGCAGTTTTTTGCCGTGCTTCTTGGCTAGGCGATACAGTTCCGCCCAGTCGATCGTCGACAGCGAGTGCTGCAGGAATTCCTGGATCGGTTCGATCAGAACCAGATTCCGCGCTGGAGTATTCAGAAGCAGGTCTTCGATGTGATAGCCCAGGCCGATACCGAATACAAAAATATAGCCGACATCGACGACTGGCGCACCCGACAATGGTCCACCAAGCTGTTTCATGCAATATTCTGTCATCTTGGCATGAAACGGCGCAAAATGTTTGGAAATATTGCAGTGCTGAGTGTTCGTGAAAATGATACGCTGGCTGTTGTTGAGGAATTCCGTGACTTGGCCGGCGGCCCAGTCCTTCGCCGCCGTGGCATAAAGTCGCTCGGAGCCAATGCAGATGTTGCAAGGCGCGCCGTCGGCATCCCGCTCCAGCACCGACTCCGACTGCTTGATGGCCGTAAGAGCAGCGGCCACATCCGGCTGATACTTGGCCAGGGCGTCCAGATTGCGCCGTAGGAGGATGTCAGTCATCGCGGGGAGTCACCTCATGGTGCCAGGCTTATGCGGATTGGTGCGACCCGGTGATCGGCACCCCGAGTCCCACCCGCTATGAAACCGGCGTTTCTTCGGCCAATAGGGTTTCCAGGAATTCGGCGGTCTGGTCGAACATGGTCGTGGCGAAGACGTGCAATTCGTCCAGGGCGTGATGAAAGTATTTGCGGCGGAATCGCGGATCTTCGATTCGTATGCCACAGAACGCGGCCGCTCGCATCGTGTTGAGCACGGTCGCCCCAGCGATGGCTATGACTGCCAGACAGTCTTCCTGATGGGCCTTGTTGATGGCTTTAAGCTCCTGGTGGAATTCCCAGAAGCCGCCCTTCTTGCGCCGGGCGGCGGCGATGGCCGTGACGATGGCGGCGGAATACACCCGGCAACCGGCCACCAACTGCTCGCGATCAAGCTTTCGCAGCAATTCACCGGGTTGATAACAGGCCATCTGCTGCTCGACCTGGCGGAGCACGCGCTCGTGCCGGTCGGGCAGGTGCGACAGATTGATGGCCTCGGCGGCCTTGGGCTTGGCCCCCTCAATGCGGGCGCCATCCGAGCAGTTATACAGGGCCATGGACCGCCGCCACCGCTTCACCTCGGAAATGCCCCGCGCCGTCAGGTCAAAAGTCCATTGGGTGCGGAAGGTGCCGCCGAAATTGCCGGGCAGCGTACGATCGTGACGCTGAACAATGTCCTCGGTGCTTTCGGGATTGTCTTCGGTGAAATAGATGCTGTGCTTGGAATGGTGCTGCTCGCTGGTACCTTCGCGATAGCCGCAGTCGACACCGAACAGATAGACCTCGGCAAAGCCGGTGATCGCAGTGATCGCGAACGAGGCATTGGACACGGTCGGGTCGGAAGCAGGCAGGCTCGCATGAACGGACGCCAGCAACCGGGTGGGACTGAGCGCTGAGCGTAGGAAGAACCAGCGGGTTTCGAACAGGTCGCTGATCGCCGGATCGACGGTCAGCGATGCCCCCAGGCGAATGCCCTCGAACCCATATTTTTCCCGCAAGGGTGCCAGGATCGGATAGATCTGGGGACCGTTCTCCATTTCCGTATGAATATCCGGGCGCAGGCCGTGCTTGAGCAGAATGCCCAGCGACGTGCCGCTGGAGATCAGAATGACCTTGTTGCGCCACTGGCGGATATAGTCGATGTCATTGTCCAGCGACGGCCCCGAGCCGACAATGAATACCGGCGTCGACTGGCTCACAAATTTCTTGTCTTCACAAATATAGAAGTCGTTTCTACGCATGTTTGCGCATGCGTTTGTCATCATTTTCTTCTCGTCTTCAAAGAAACCGGTCGAAAGATAATGCTGACGGATTTTCAGAATAAAATCTGAATAGGCTTCCTTGAGCGCCCATGAGTAATAGTGAAAAAAGAAATAGGAACCGTCGATGAAATCGGCCCCTTCCTTGATTAGATAGTCTTCGACGCGCCGCACAATGCCGGTGGGATTTTCAGCGGCAATGATATGCAATTTCTTGTTATGCTTCTTAGCCAAGCGGTATAACTGCGACCAGTCGATTGACGACAGCGAATGCAGCAGAAATTCCTGAATTGGTTCGATCAGAACCAGATTCCGCGCTGGAGTATTCAGAAGCAGGTCTTCAATGTGATAGCCCAGTCCGACACCGAATACAAAAATATAACCAACATCGACGACCGGTGTGTTCGATAGAGATCCTTGGCCGTGCTTCTCCCAATAACTGGCCATGCTGCGATAAAACGGCATGCTATAATCAGTAACATTACAGTGAAGCACGTCTTTAAAAAGAATTCGCTGGCTATCTGCCTGGAATCCCTTGACCTGACCGGCGGCCCAGTCCTGCGCCGCCGTGGCATACAGCCGCTCGGAGCCGATGCAGATATTGCATGCGGCTCCGTTGGCGTCCCGTTCCAGCAGCGACTCCGACAGCTTGATCGCTTTCAGAGCTGCCGCGACATCAGGCTGGTGTTTGGCGACGGCCTTCAGGCTGCGCCGAAAAAGGGGGGTTGCCGGTATAGTCATGACGATTGCGTCATTTCGATCACACCTGCTCCGCCGGCTGCTGCTCAAGCGCCCGTGCCCAGCACAGATCAAGCGCCTCGTCGAGATCCTGAGTTCGCCGAGCCACATCAAACGGCGCCGACTGCTTCAGCCTGTCGCGAATGCCGTCGCGGAAGGCTTCGCGTCGAGGCGCATCCGTCGCCCAGGCGATGGCCTGAGCCACATAGGCATCCAGATCGCCGGCAATGCACTCGGCCAGTCCGACATGGCGCAAAAACGCTGCGGTGGTTGCTTTGTAGGCGAAGGTGCCGGCCGGGACAACGACCGGCACGCCCGCCCACAGAGCGCTCAGGGTGGTGTCCAGCGCCGCTGGCGGCAGCGGCTGCAACAGGATGTCGATCTGCGACATAAAGGATGGATGATTTACCTCCGACACGATCTCGATCTGCCCCACCAACCCATGGTCGCCGAATAGTTCGATCAGCCGCGCGGCGTTGGTCGGAATGGAAATACCGCGGTCGAACACCAGCAATGTACTGTCCGGTACGCCCCGCAGCACCGCGGCCCAACGCTCGATGATCAGCGGGTGCAAATCAGAGATCTCGGCATCAATGCCGAACCGGATATGTTCACTGCTGCCCGATGTCAAAGGGGCGTCGTCGCTCGGCAGGGTCGCGTATCCCGTGCCACTGGACAGCACGATGCGTGGCAAGGAGTCCGGCGCGTTATCCTCGACGGGCAAATCGGCATCGACCACGCGGCCGGTATAGCCGCGCCCGATATCGAAGGGTTGGGTGGGAAAAGCCAGTTGCACAGGAGCCAAGGGCTGGCTGAGGGCGAGTGTCGTCTCGATGCAGCCGAATCCGGCGAAATCCAGAATGATGTCGGCCCGCTGGCCGAGCATGGACCGCCGCAGAGTGATGGGGTCCATGCCGGTCATGTCAATCCAGGCGTCGAGTGGCGTCTGGAACGGCGCATTCGCCTGGTCCGACAAGGGACCATGGCCGACGCCGATCAATTTGTAGCGCCGCGGGTCAAACTTGGCGAGCATATCGGCCACTGGCGCGGCCTGGCCGGTGCCGGTCAGGCCGCTGAGGACGCAGAGCAGCACGCGCCGCGGCCGATCCTCGGCAAGGGGACGCGACCGCTGCCCGGTGCCGCCGAACCGACCGACCCAGGCGGCGAAGGCGGACGCCAGACTGTCGGCACGGCTGTGCGGGTCGGCCAGTTTGTGCATCAACGCCAAGGCGGCAATGGAAGCATCCTGCGGGGCCAGGGCGATGGCCGCGGCGTGACAGGCCTCACCTTCGACAAACCGGCCATAGCGGAACAGCATCATGGCCAGGACGCTGGCAATGTGGGGATCGTGAGGTAGAATCTGGCGGCCGGACCGCAACGCATCAATCGCCGGCAGCCATTCGCCTTGCAGCCCCAGGCTTGTGGCCATCGCCAGCCAACTGTCGCGGTGAGTCGGTTCAAAGGCCAGATGCTGGCGGAACAGGCGCTCGGCCTCGTTCCATTGACCCCCGAGGAAATGGCTGCAACCGCGCTGGTATAGCGGCCGTTCCCCGATATTCAGGAAGGCTTGGGAAAAACTGGGCAGGTCCGCAGGCAACACGGCTGCGAGCGCCTGGTTGACAGGCAGGACATTGGCGAGTTTGGCCATATAGCTCGCCGCGGCCATGTCACCTCCCAGCGAGTCGATGACCGCAAGGAATTCGGCGATCTCCCGCGCATCCGGGGCTTCCTTGAAGGCCGCATCGGCCAAGGTCCGGGCGGCACCCAGGTCGCCACGTCCATAGGCTGCATTCGCTTTCAGGAACAGGGCTTCCGCGTCTTGCGACTCGACGGCAAGGCGCTCGTCACAGGCTGCATCCACCTCATCCCACGCCTTTTGAGTGACGAGGCTGGCGAGACGGGAGCATAGGGTGCCAAAGGCGGATACTGGCGTCTGAGAAGGCATGAGATGCAGTCTTTCGGCAGGAACGTTCAGACGCTGAGCTTGAGCGACATCGGTTGAGCCGGAGTAGCCGGGGGGGGCGCCTCACTCGGCGGCGCTGCGGCAAGCCCGGTATCACCGTGCAGTCCCATCGCCAATTGACGATTGATGTTGATCAGCACATCAAGCTCGTTGACCACCAACTCGGAAAACAGTTCAAGGCTTTTCTTGTCGACGAACGCCGCCAACGCCACGACATTGCCGCGAACCGGTTCGGGGAGTGGGCATTGGGGGTCGAGCAATTCGGCCTGAAACAGGGTCCACAACCGCCAGTTCAGCCGAACCGCCGCCAGGATGGCTTCCTTGTCGCCGCTGGATCTGGCGGACTGCAAGCGGAGCGCCGTTTCCGTGAGGGCCCAAGCCTCGACTTGGCGTGGGTTGCCGGGTGCCGGTGGGGCACGATAGGAGTTGGTTTGCGGATAGGCCATGGGTGATCTCCACGGGCGACGGGCTCAGCCAGATTGGGTAAGCCTGTCAGAAGAAGTTTAACCAGACGTAAAGCAGGCCGCCGAAATGGCTTGGCCACAGCGGGATGTCAGATGGTGAAACAGTCTAAATCCATGACGGAATGGCGTTGTTCGAGCGGGTCGCGCATCGAGCCCAAGCGACGCCTGAGCCTTGGGTTTGCCCCAGGCCGTCAATAAAACGGGCCTGGCGGAGAACCGCCAGGCCCCGAAATCAAACTCTGGAAGCGGCGGCTTAGCCCAGCAGCTTCAGAACCGACTGCTCCATCTGGCCCGCGAAGGACAGCGACTGGACACCCATCTGCTGACGAGTTTGCAGCGCGACCAGGTTGGCACCTTCATTGTTCAGATCGGCAACGGTCAGCTTGTCCGCGCCGCCCTGCAGGGTATTGATGTAGGTCTTGGTGAAGTCGAGGCGGACATTGAGGATGGAGATGTTCGCACCCATCGTCGCCGCTTTCGCCTGAACGTTGGAGATGGTCTTCTCCAGGTCGGCAATGGCTCTGTCGGCATGCGAGTTGAACAGCGCCAGCGCCGAGGCATTCGACAGCTTGTAGGTGGACAGGCCGGCCGCGCTGAAGCTCATCTTGCTGAGGACGGTCGAGCCGCTGGCGCCGGCCTTGAAGGCGCTGCCGGAGCTGGCTTTCAGGAACAGATGGCTGGCGACGGTGAAGTTGACGCCGTTGACCTGCAACTTGCTGTCGGACTTCTCCGAGAAGGTGACCGTCAGGGTCGAGCTGGTGGCATTCAGCAGGTTGAGACCTTTGTAGGTCGAGTCGTTCACCAGCTTGCCGATCTGCTTCACCAGAGTCTTGATCTGGGTGCCGTATTCCTTGCGCTGATCCTGCGAGGCCGAACGGGCGGCGTCGATGGTGCCCTTCATGTTGTTGAGCAGGCTCTCAATCGACTTCATCGCGTCGGCAGCGGTGGTCAGGGTGCTGACGCCCTGCTCGATACCACTCTTGCGCACGCTCAGATCGGAGGCGCGATCACTCAGCGACTTGGCCTGAAAGTACTTCACGGCGTCGTCGATCGGGCTGGACACCGACAGACCAGTGGCCAGACGTCCCTGGGTCCGACCGATCAAATCCTTGGTATTGTTGAGAGCCAGCAGGTTGTTGCGGATGCCTGTGGAGAGGGTGATGTCAGCCATCTGAGGTGCTCCCATTCTAGGTGCGGCGGCGCATAGATGTCTCGCCGCGTCAAGATCGCTTTCTAGCGGATATGTTTACTATATACCTCCTTTGAGGACGAGGGCAATGGACTTTGCCAGGCGGGGCGCGAAATCCGGGCTGATCCTTAGGGGGGGCTCCAGGCCACCGGGATTTTCGCATATGGGCCAGCAGAACAAGTCCGTGAGAATATGTAAATTCCTTAGAGGCTATCTTGAAATAAAATTAAGTAATTCAAGCGCATTGTTCGTCATCCCCGCGAAACAGGCTGTGTGAAAACTCTCGGGATAGCCGGGAGGCAAGAAGGCAAGCCCTCATGCTGGAGCTGCCTTCAGCGCCGCGAGGAGCGCAAGCACACCCAGAATGTTGATTGCCCGCTTCAAATTGTAGCCCATTACACCCAATGCCATCTCCGCTTTGGCTTTTTTGATGCCGCGGAGCAGGAATCTGGGCACGCCCATCATCCATTTTATGGTTCCGAAGGGGTGCTCGACGGTTTCGCGGCGTAATTTCATCCAGCGTGGGTCGTTTCGTGCCCGCTGGTGCATCGCTTCCCGGTCATCCTCGAAGAAGCTGCGGCTGATGACCCGCTTGCCGGCGGGAATGACCACTTCTCAGGATGATGCAAAATCCAACATATGTGCATCCTATCGCCCGCTGGCGGGAGAGGGGGTGCCGCTATGCTACAGCAGATCGACAGCGGTCGTCGCCATCCGCCCTTCCGCCTGACCATAGAGCAGGAAGTGGTGCAGCGGGTTGGTCGACAGCGCGGCGACATCGGTATAGTCGGCCAGATAGGCGGTGACGTCGAAATAGCGGCTGGGGTCACGGTTTTCCTGCCAGCCGTAATCCTCGTAATGGTCCCAGGCGGTGATCAGCCCGGCCTCGACCACGGCGGCAACATCGGGGTTCTGTGTCAGATACCAGTCGCTGTCGAACAGGGCGTTGGGATCGCGGCCTTCCGCCGCGCCATAGCTCAGGAAATGAGCCAGACCGCTGGTGAAACTGCCCGCCGCCACCGCCGCCGCGATATCCGGGTTCTGCGCCAGATAGAACGCCTCGTCGAAGGCGGCGGAGGTTCCGTTCAGAATCACGCCGTCGTCAAACACCAGGATCTCGACCCCGCTCAGACTGTCCGCGCCTTCGCCACTGATGGCGTCCGTGCCGATCGTAAAGCTGGTATGCGCACCGGAGAACACCGCAGCATCGACACCGCCGCCACCGTCCAGGCTGTCATTGCCGGAGCCGCCCGACAGGGTGTCAGCGTAGCCACCGCCCGACAGAGTGTCGTTGCCGGTACCGCCGGTCACCACATCGTCGCCGTCCTGCCCATTGATGACGTCATCGCCGGCTTGACCGTCGATCGTATCGGCGCCGGCGCCGGCCTGGACGGTGTCGTTGCCGTCGCCGCCTGAAATCGAGTCCCGGCCGCTGTCGGCCGAGATGGTATCGTTGCCGCCAGCCCCGTCGATCACGTCATTACCGGTCATGCCGGACAGGGAGTCGGAACTGGTGCCGCCCGTCACCGTGGTGTCGTCGTCGACCTGACGGGCGATCAATGCATAGTTGTCGATCGTCAGCAGATCGCCCTGTGGCCCGAAATACTCTGGATAGCTGCCGTCGTCATATTTGGGATCGCTGCGCTGTGCGCCGGCGCCGTGTACGTCGGTCCAGGCATTGTTCCAGTACCCCCAGGCGGTGCCAAGGGAGAGATAGGCGGCATAATCTCCCGTACCGCCCTCCACATGAGTGGTGCCGGTCCAATAGAAACCGTAATCGGGGTTCGCGGCGGTGCCGATATTGGTCAGGGTAAAATAGTCGTCGTCGATCGCCGGACCGACATCGGCAAGGCTGAGGGCGTTCGGCGACTGGGTGTAGTCGACGATGCTTTGCAGTTCCTTGGCATTGGGCAGATACCAGTCGGCATAGCCGGCCAGGGTGGCGTTTTCGGCGTAGCTCAGGGCGCTCTGCCAGTTCAGGCCGGTGCCGCTGTCGGCGGCGCTCCACATCAGGCCGGTGGCTTCATCGGTGATGGTGCCGTCACCATTGTCGTAGAACTGGTTGACGCCGTAGCTGGTATTGCCGCGCACCAGGATGACGGTGGCGCCCATGGGCACCGCCGGGTCCGCACTGTAGCCCTTGATGCGGCCGTCGGCGAAATTGACGCCGAACGCCGTGGTGTTGCCGTTCATGGTCTCGCCGGTATAAAGCGTCGAGGACCAGTATTGCGCGTCGATGAAGCGCTCGGTGCTGGTGTCGCCGTAGGAGAAATTGAAGGTGCTGCTGTCGATATAGGGCGACGAGGTGCTCTCGGAGGTGCCGGTATAGCCGCTGAAATCCATCAGCGAATAGAGTTCCTTGATGGTCGGCAGGCGCCAGTCGCTGTAGCCGCCATAAGTCGCCGACTCGGCATAGGTGACCGCCGCCGACCATGTCATGTCGCCATCAATGGGCTGCGACCATATCAGCCCCGTATTCAGGTCGCTCACCGTGCCATCGGCGTTGCTCACATAGTCCGCCTGAAGGCCGGCATAGGTGGCGTCCTGGCCGTAGAACAGCGCCCCGGTGCCGGGCGCGCTGATGGTCGAGCTGTTGCCGTAGAAGCTCGTCTGTCCGGTGTCGACAATCGTGTAGCTGCGTGCCTGTGCCATCCGCTCCCCCCGCTTGTCCCGCTATCGTCCGGCCTTCCTGATGAACGGTCAATACGCCGGGCGCAAATGCCCGCGATTTTCACGCCGGCCGCTGGTAAAGTGCGGTGGTCCTCACCAGACAGAGATCGCCCCCTGACCGGCTGGACCGCTGGCGTATCATCGTTCTGCTGTGGGAAAAGGGACGCATCCACTGTGGGGAACGACATGGCCACGCCGTACCGGAATTCGACTGCCACCGCCAGTTACACCGTCCCCACCAGCACGACGCTGGGCTCCCTGCTTGATGGCATGAAATGGGGAACGAGCAGTGTCGGCAACGGCATCACGCTGACCTACAGCTTCCCCACCACCTCCAGCACCTATTCCTACAAAAGCGAATGGGCGTCCGGCACCGTCCTGACCGCGACGGAGCAGCAGGCGGTGCGGGACGCGCTGGCGGAATGGTCGAAGGTCGCCGACATCACCTTTACCGAAGTCGCCGATACCAGCAGCGTGGTGGGTGAACTGCGCTTTGCCGAGAGCGGGGATGTCGACGACGAACGATCGTCGGCCTGGAGCTATCTGCCGGACAGCGGCACCTGGGCGGGCGATGTCTGGCTGAGCCCGACCGACTTCTCCTCGACCAAGTCAGTGGATCCCGGGAGCTGGAATTTCCTGACGCTGACCCATGAAATCGGTCACGCCCTGGGCTTCAAGCATCCCTTCGAGACCAGCGAAGGCTCCTCGGTGGTGCTGCCGACGGCCGTGGACACCCAGAACTACACGGTGATGTCCTATTCCGTCTATCCCGGGAGCGAGAGCGTTTCCGCCAATATCTACGCGACCACCGTGATGCTCTACGACATCGCCGCCATCCAGTATCTTTATGGCGCGAACGAGAGCTACAACGCCGGTGACACCACTTACAGCTATGACGGCACCGGCTCCTATCTGGAAACCATCTGGGACGGCGGCGGCACCGACACGATCGTCTATTCCAGCACCAGCGGCGGCACCATCGACCTGCGCGACGGCGAATGGTCCGCCCTCGGTCAGGTCATCCGCTACAGCAACAACAAGACCCTTGCCGACACGGTGGCCATCGCCTACGGCGCCGACATCGAGAACGCCACCGGGGGCTCGGGCGGCGACACCCTGACCGGCAACGATCTGGCCAATGTGCTGAACGGCAATGCCGGCAATGACACGCTGAGCGGCGACACCGGCAACGACACCCTGATCGGCGGCACCGGCAACGACACGCTGAGCGGCGGCACCGGCAACGATACGCTGAGCGGCAGCGCCGGCAACGACAGTCTGGACGGTGGCACCGGCATCGACACGGCGACCTTTGCCGGCGTGCGCGACAGCTATACCAGCAGCGGCGGAACGGTGGTGGGCGAGGGGCAGGATCGCATCACCGGAATCGAGATCCTGGCCTTCGACAACGGCCTGATTCTGAGCAACGGCACCGAGAGTGCGTTTTTCAACGAAAACCTCTATGACGCGATCTATTCCGACGTGGCCGCCGCCGTCTCGACCGGTTCGCTGACCAGCGGCCTGGAGCACTATCTGTCCTATGGCGCCACCGAGGGACGGGAGGCGGGGGGCTTCGACGAGACATACTATCTGACGCAGAATCCCGACGTCGCCGCCGCGGTGTCGGCCGGAGCCTTTGCCAGTGGCTACCAGCACTTTCAGGCGTATGGCGCGGCGGAAGAGCGCGACCCCAGCGCCGTGTTCGACAGCGACTGGTACCTTGCTCATAATCCCGACGTCGCCGCCGTGGTCACGGCCGGCGTGATGACGGCATGGGGGCATTTCGAAGCCTATGGCTGGCAGGAAGGCCGCGATCCCAGCGCGGCCTTCAGCATCGCGTAATCCTGCCGTTCTCGCTATCGCACGATGCGGCATATTTCCCCTCTCCCGCTGGCGGGAGAGGGAGGGGCCCAGCCATAGGCTGGGAGGGTGAGGGTGGTCCAACGTCGCAATTATCTCCGGCCTTCGGCCGTAAGCGACACCCCCGACCCTCTCCCGCAGGCGGGAGAGGGGGGAAACACTTGAACGGCAGAATGAGAACTGCCGAATATCCGCGAAAAGGGAACATCCCATGACGTTTGCGCCGTTGCTTCGAATTGCCGTGACCGTTGCGGCCGTGGTGCTGGCCGGTACGGGGGCCGTCTCACCGGCGCGGGCCGACGCGTTGCAGGACGTGCTGGACGGCTATGTCGAAGAAGAGGAGCTGCCCGGCGGCCTGCTGCTGTTTTCCGATCCGCGGCATCGTCAGCTCGTGGTCGCCGGGGTTGCCAACCGCCGCAACTCGGCGCCGGTCACTCCCGACAGCCGTTTCTACGTCGCTTCGGTGGGCAAGATGACGGTGGCGGCGGCAACGCTGCAACTGGTCGAGGAAGGACGGCTGTCGCTGGATGCCCCGGTGGCGCCGCTGGTCGCGCATCTTCCGGGCCTCGCCAAGCTCGCCAATCTCCGCTCGGCTCGGCTGGGGCAGTTGCTCGACCATAGCTCGGGCATTCCCGACTACCTGACCGATGCCTTTGAATCGGACAGCCGGGCCGATGCCAAGCGCCGTTGGACGGCGGCGGAAGTCCTGTCCTATGCGGTGGGGGAACGGGCCACCAACCGGCCCGGCCAGAGCCATGAATACAGCAACAGCAATTTCGTGCTGCTCGGTGAGATCATCGCCACGGCCGACGGCACCACGCTGGCCGAGGTTCTGCAACGGCGCATCTTCGACCGCGCCGGCATGACCCGCACCACCGTCGGCGTTACCAATCCGAACGATCCCGCGCTGGTTCGCGGCTATGCCGACATCGCCGAGAATGGCCGGTTGCAGGATGTCAGCCTGCTGTCGTGGAATTTCCCCTTCGGCGACGGGCCGCTGGTCACCACCGCCGGCGACATGGAACGCTTTCTGTTCGCCCTGTTCCGCGACGGCAAGCTGCTTCAGCCGGCGACGCTGGCCCAGATGGTGGCGCCGTCGGGCCAGGAGGCGGAGTACGGCCTGGGCACCGAACGCGGCAAGGACAAATGGGGCCGCTGGTTCGGCCATACCGGCACCTTCGACGGCTTCGACGCCGAGGTGCGCTATTACCCCGAGCACAAGGCGGCGCTGGTCTTCATGGCCAACGGCAACACCTCCTCGGATACGTCGGTCATCAAGCAGGCGGCCGGCGCCGTCTTCCGCGGCCGCAAGCCCGGCAACTGAGCCCGGCGCCGGTGAGAGCGGCGGGCCGGAGCCCTCAATATCAGGGCGAGAACCGGGCTCCCGGGAAGATGTTCGCTATCCAGTCCCGATGCGGTGAGACACGGGCGAACCACGAGGATTCCCCGTAGCGGGCGCTCCCGTCGCCATTGGAGTTGACGGCAACGATGACCCAGTTGCCATCGGTTTTCATCCAGGCGGAGCCGCCGCTGTCTCCTTCTCCCAGCAGTCCGACCAGCCGGGATGCCGGCTTGGTCTCGCCATCGTAGGGGTTGGGAACGCTGCCGTCTTCCTTGGGCAGGTAAATGCCCAGGTAATTGCCGCTGTCCTTGCCCTTCTTCACGTTTTTGGCCAGCGGTATCCATTGGTCCACGACGCCTTGGGCCGCGGCCTTGTCGGAGCCGCTGTAATAGCGCTCCTTCTCGCCGACCGAGCCCCGGCCCCGGTTGCCGAAGCCGACGAAGGTAATCAGCGCTCCGGCTTCGTCGTCGCCGGAATACAGGGTCGGCGGGGCTCCGGCGTCGGTGATGGGCTTGGGCAGGCGCAGAATGGCCAGGTCAAAGCCGGTGCGGGTGTCGACGTCGCCATTCCATTTGGGATGCGTCCAGACGCGATCCACCCGACGGACCTCGCCGCCCGGTGTTCGCACCACATAATCATCGGGCTCGGCCGGCAGGTCATAGATATGCGCGGCGGTCAGGAGATAGGCATACCGGCCATCGTTGCCGATCCACGTCGCCGAGGCCTCGCCCCAGGACTCGCCGTCGCTGGCCAGGGCGAGAACGCCCTGAAACTGCGGCTCGGCGGCCAGACGCAGATGGGCGCCGAACCCGGCCGCCGGGTTGTTCCGCGTGCCGCCCTCGCTTCGCCAGGTGCTGTCGAGGATTACGACCGCCTGAACCGGGCGATCGAAAGCGAACAGGCTGGCGGCAAGGCATCCTCCCAGGAGGATGCGCTTGAAACAGGAACGATTGACGAACATGCGGCTCCAGTGTGGTCAGGCGTGAGGAATTTCGTCGAACGGGGCGGTGCTGCCCTTATCCCCCCAGCCGCTCGGGCGGAATGGCGTAATAGACCGTCTCCCAGCATTCTTCGGCGTACCGGCGCAGGAACAGCCGGTGGTCCGGGGCGAGGCGCCGCAGCAACTGGGGCAATTGCCACAGATGTTCGCTGTGATGATAGGCGGTGACGGCGACAATCGGCCGGTGGCGGATCAGCAGCGTTGCCGCTCCCGCCAAGGCCGATAGCTCGGCGCCCTCGACATCCATCTTGATGAAGCTGACGGGGCCGTCGATCACCCCGTCCAGGCGTCGGCAACTGACGGCGAAGTCGGTCTCGACGCCCAATCGCGAGGCCGGCCCGCAACCGCTGCTGAAACGAACGGTCCCGTCGTGATCTCCCACGGCATGGGGCAGCACCGTGATGCGGGCCGGCATGTCGGCGGGCAGGGCCGACAGATAGCCATTCAAGGCGGCACGGTTGTCGGGGTCCGGTTCCAACGCGTAGAAACGGCGGAAACGGCCGTCGCAGCGGGCCAGAAAGATGCGCAGGGTGTCGCCGTCGAAGGCGCCGCAGTCGATCACGCTCTCGTCCTCGCCGAGACGGATCAACTCAGGATCGAAATAGGTATCGCAGGCCGCGCGATGTTGCGGCAGAGCGGCATCGTCCAGGGTGCAGCGCCAAGCGATCTGGCCGGCGAATTCACGGCGCGACGTCTCGTCGGCCAGCAGCGCAAAGCCGCGGCGGATGTCGTCGACCTGATCGAGAAGGGTGTCCGGTCGGGTCATGCCGGTCATGGCCGGCAGATGCTCGGCAAAATTCCAGAAGAATTCCGCATAGCGCACGATCCGTCGGCAGCCGAGGTCGGCCAGTTGCCGGCGGAGGGCCTGGCTGTGGAACGCCCCGACCACGACCGCCGCCTCGGCATCGAACCGCGCCACCGCCTCGGCCGGCGACAGGACCGGAGCGCCGAGGAGTTCACTTCCCTGAACACCCGGGTCGTTGTCGGCCCAGGCCACCAGCTCCAGGCCAGCCTTGAGCGCGGCCTCGGCGATCAGCCGACCGAGAAAACGGGTACCGAAGATCACGATTTTTCGGCTGCCGCCACGCGCGGGATCAAAGGCGGCGGCGGACTGCTCGACCTGCGTGGCGATCGCCGCGCGGTCAAGACTTGCCAGAACCTGTTCCAGCAGATCACTTGAATGGTCGCCGCTCATGATGCCCTTCCGGGTCTGGGTCTTCGTGCCGTCGTCAGCCATTGCTCGTCCGCTCCGCCAGAATGGCATCGACCAGTTCGCGCACCGCTCCGTGTCCGCCCGGTGCCCGCGTCACCAGGGAGGCGGCGGCCAAGGCTTGCGCGTGGGCGCTGGCCGGAGCGGCGGCCAGGCCGGCCAACCGCATCGCCGCGATATCGTTGATGTCATCGCCCATGAAGCACATCTCCGACAGGGCCACGCCATGGCGCTCGGCCACACCGCGCAGGGCGGCGGCCTTGTCCTTGCAGCCCTTGATGACGTCGGTCAGCGCGAACTTGGCCGCGAAACGGTCGACCAGCGGACTGTCCTCGCCGGAGATCAAGGCGACGGTCAAGCCGGCCTTGACCGCCATCGACACCCCCATGATATCGAGGAAACTGAAGCGCTTCCACTCGCCGCCGTCGGCTCCCCACCACACGCCGCCATCGGTCAGCACGCCATCGACGTCCAGGGCGATCACCCGCAGGTCACGCATTCAGGCATCTCCGCCGACGCGGCGCAGCTTCCTGATGATGGGCCATTCGCGTTCGTAGACGCGCTTGACACCATCGCCCATGGACTTCTCTACCAGACGGATGTCGCGCACCAGCCGGGTGATGCCGTTCGGCTCCAGGGAGGCGGCCTGGTCGGAGCCCCACATGGAGCGGTCGATGGTGATGTGGCGCTCGACGCAGCAGGCGCCCAGAACCACCGCCGCGACGCTGGAGGGAATGCCGGTCTCATGGCCGGAATAGCCCACCGGCACGCCGTAGCGTTCCTTCATCAGCGGAATGACCTTAAGGTTGAGTTCCTCGTAATAGGCGGGATAGGTGCTGCACGCGTGCAGCAGCACCAGCTTGTCCTTGCCGAGAACCTCGACCGCATGGTCGATCTGTTCCAGCGTGCTCATGCCGGTCGACAGGATGATCGGCTTGCCGGTCGCCCGGGTGTGGCGCAGCAGATTGTCGTCGGTCAGCGAGGCCGAGGCGATCTTGTAGCAGGGCGTGTCGAACTGCTCGATGAAGTCGACCGAGGCCTCATCCCAGCACGAGGCAAACCAGGCGATCTTGGCCGAGCGGCAATAGGCATCAATCTCGCGGAATTCTTCGAGACCGAATTCCAGGGCGTGCTTCAGCTCGCCATTGGTCGTGCCGAACGGGCTCTCGCGCGGCTTGTCCAGCTCTTCCTGAGAATAGACCACATCAATGGTCCGCTTCTGAAACTTGACGGCATCGCAGCCAGCGGCGACGGCAACACTGATCAGCCGCTTGGCCAGATCCATGTCGCCGTTATGGTTGATGCCGATTTCGGCGATCACGTAGCAGGGCTGACCGTCTCCCACCAGCTTGGTACCAATCATCGCCGTTCCGACTTCAACCATGTGATGAGGATCCTTTCAGCGTTCTAATAAGAAACTGCCCTCGCCGGGCGCGCTGAGGGCGATGCCCGCCGTCGGCCGGATCATCGCATTCTAGCGTGTCCCAGTTTAACTGAATCCTAACCCACCGCGCCGCGTCGGATCGTCAGAATTCGTGCGATGTGCCAGGCGAAAACGGGAAGCACGACGGCCAGCGTGGCCAAGGTGGTTCCCCAGAGGAGGGCCGCGGCGCCCAAGGTCGGGGCGAGCGCCAGCTTGAGGGCGAAACCGGCCAGCGTCGCCAGAGCCAGCACGACGACCTGAAAGCCGAGGACGGACAAGGCGTTGAGGAACAGACTGGGAACTCTGATCACCCCCAGCGCCACCACCCAGGCGGCCAAGGCTCCCAGCAGGTCCGGTCCGATGCCGACATCGCGACCCAGCCAAAGCTGCAAAACCGGCTGGCCCAGCCCGATCAGCAGGACGGCGCCGGTAATCGCCACGCCGGTGACCAGGGCCGTGCCGCGCAGCAGGCCGAGGACGAGCCAGCGCTCGTCGCCACGGGCGGCGGCCTCGGTGAAGGCCGGCCATAAGGGTTGTGAGATCACCTGTAGCAGGCCAAGGGCGGTGAGGGACAGGCGCATGACCACGGTAAGGCTGGCCGCGGCGACCGGTCCGAGCAGCGCCAGGGCGATCAGATTATCGAACAGAAAGGCCGCGGCGCCGGCAAAGCCCAGGGCGAAGAAGCGCAGGCCGCGTTCAAGGATCATGGAGGTCGCCGCCACGGGCGCCAACCGGTGGGGACGCAGCGCGGGATGAGCCAGAAGGAAATGCACCAGACTGCCAAGATTGGCCAGCACCAGGCCGGCATAGACCGCAGCCACGTAAGGCAGGACGCTGGCGGTGCTCCGGCTCGCGGCGAACAGCATACCCACGGTGAGCACCGTCTGCGCCAGCTCCCACCACGCGGCCACCCAGCCGCGTTGCACGCCCATCCACAGTTGGTTGCCCAGACTGAGCGGAACATTGATGGCAAGGCCGACAACGGCGATCAGCCAGGGACGGGGCGCGGGCACCGCCAGGACGACGGCCGCCACGCCGACCGCTCCCAGGACAATGGCCAGGCCGCAAGCAAGGGTCAGCGCAGAGCCCACGGCGCGACGGGCGTCGTCCTGGTCATCCGCTCCGACGGCGTGGGCAATCAGGCCGAGCACGGCGGAACCGATGCCGAAATCAGCCAGTCCGGCCAGCCAGGCAATGGAGGCGGCGGCCCCCCAGAGACCGAACCCGGCTTCGCCCAAGGCCCCCAGAACCAGAGGCATGGTCACCAGGGTACCGGCCATCTGCGCCAGGCGTTGCGTGACCCCGGCGATGGCAGCCCAGGCCAGGCGCTGATTGCGTGAGTCGACGGCGGCCGTCACGGTACCGCGTAGAACACGGTGTCGAAGCCGTTCCGGGCATGCTGGCGCAGGTGGAAGCGGGCGGAAGGACACATGCCGATCATCTGTTCGGGAATGGTCCACAAATCTTCGGGCCGATGGTAGACGCTGATGGCCAGGCGCGGGCGCCAGCGGTCGATGGTCTGGCGCATGCCGCGCAGGGCGGCGGCTTCGGCTCCTTCGATGTCGAGCTTGATGAAATCCACCGGACAGCCATGCAGGACGTCATCCAGCGCCACCGCCGGCACCGTGACCGTGTGCATGGCCCCTGTCTCGGCGATGCGCGAGCCGGTGCCCAGCTCGGCTTCGAACGACACCGGATGGCTGTGATCGGACAGGCAGCAGGGAAACAGGGCGGCGCGGACACCGGCTTGGCCGGCCATTTGCGCCAGCGGCCGGAAGTTGGCGGTGTCGGGCTCGAAAGCCAGCCAGTCGCGGATTTCGACCCCGGCCCGGCGCAACGCCTGCAAGGTGTCTCCCACATAGGCGCCGCCGTCGACGAAACCGATTGGCCCGATGAAGCCGGGCAGGTCAGGCGGCAAATACTGGTTGGCGGCGTCGTAGGCCGGCATCGTGTCGAAGCCGGCGGCACAGCGGAAACGCAGCACGGTGGCCAGAATCTCCCGGCTGACGGGATCGGCCAGCCGCTCGGCCAGGGCACAAAGCCGCTCCCGTTCGGCCAGGATCGACGAACGCGACGACAGCCACACCGTGTTGGCAGCCGGTCCCAGCACTTCGGGCAGATCGCCATTCCACAGGATGGCGCGGAAGGGCAGGGTGCGGGCCAAGGCGAGGATCTCGCCCGGCTCCACCGCCGGATTGAGGGCGCCCAGCACGAAGCAGCGCCCCGCCGCCAGGCTCGACGGAAAGTCCGAGGGCGCGTACACCGGCAGGCCGTTCACCATCGGCAAGGCCTCGCCGCCGCGCCGGTCGATGAAGCCCAGACACTCCAGCCCGGCGGCAGCTATCAGGGCGGCCAGCCGCTGGCCGTAGTGGCCGGCACCGTAGATCCAGGCGCCATGGCGCAGCTCTCCGAACAGCCATTCGGCACTGCGCCGCTCGGCCAGCGCCGTCAGATCGTCGAACAGGTCATCGACGCTGCTGCCCATGGTCAAACCTCTTCGAGGGGCGGGACGATCATGTTGGAGCGGAACTCGTCGCGCTCCAGGAATGGCCACAGATCTTCCAGCGGTCGCGACACAAAGGAGCCGTCCGGCCGCTGCACCGACGACAGGCGCGGCGCCCGGCTTTCATCGGGCAGCACCCGCACGTCGCACAACACCGGCCCGGGCAGGTCGAGGATGCGGCGCAACTGCCCGGCCAGATCACTCTGGTCGCTGATCACCGCACTGGTCAGGCCATAGGCCGCCGCCAGCCGGCTCAGTTCGGGCACGGTGACGCCGGTGGCGCCATCGCAGCCGATATTGGCCTTGCCGAAGAAATTGGTCTGCGAGGCGCGGATCGAGGCATAGCCGTCATTGTTGAAGACGAAGAACTTGATGGGCAGACGGTGATGCGCCACCGTCGCCAGTTCCTGAATATTGAACTGGAAACCGCCATCGCCGTCGACACAGATGGTACGCCGGCCGCCGCCGGCCAGACACACGCCGATGCTCGTCGGCAGGCCATAGCCCATGGCGCCCAGTCCGGCGGTGTGAACCACCCGCTGGCCGGTGCGGGTGGGATGGGCGAACAGGAACATCTCGATGGCGGCCCCGGAACTGCCTGATACCATCAGGTCGTCGGGCGCGGCGACCGCCGCCATGGTTTCGGCGAAATGGAACAGGCTGACCGGCCCGGCGGCTCGGTGGGCATCAGTGATCAGAGGATAGCGGGCATGCCACTCGGCCCCATGCCGGCGCCAGGCGCCGCGGTCGATGGCGGCGATGGCGTCGCCTTGTGCCAGCAGTTCGGTCAGAAAGGCCTTGGCATCGGCGGCGATGGGCTGGTGGATATGGGGATGCAGCTTGGCCAGCTCGGCCGGATCGACGTCCACTGCCACCTTGTGGGCGGCGCGGGCCAGCCGTTCGGGGGCATAGCCGGTGATCGAGAAATCCAGCCGGGCGCCGATGGCCAGCAGGAAATCGCAGTTCTGCAAGGCGAAATTGGCGCCGCGCGCCGCCAGTGTGCCGGGGCGGCCGATGAACAGGGGATGGTCGGCGCCCACCAGATCGGCGGCGCACCAGGTGGTCGCCACCGGCACCCCGGTCCGCTCGGCCACCGCACGCAGCAGATCGGCGGCTCCGGCCAGCCGTACCCCGTTGCCGACCAGCAGCAACGGCCGCTCGGCCCGATTGAGCGCCTCGATTACCGCCCGGACCGGCTCGGCCAGGGATGCCTGTGCAGGCTCGGGCTCGGGCTCGGGCGTGAAGCCGGGCAGGGCTGTCTCGTCGATCTGGGCGCCCTGCACGTCGATAGGAATGTCGATCCACACCGGCCCGGGCCGGCCGCTGCGGGCGATGTGTACCGCCCGCTCCAGGTGGTAGCGGATCTCCTGCGGCTCCGTCACGGTCACCGCGTATTTGGTGACCGGGCGAACGATGGAGGTGATATCGACCTCCTGCAAGCCCATCTGGCGCACTCCCCGCGGGGTGCCGTCGCTGTCGACCATGCGGTCGGGCCGCTTGACCTGGCCGGACAGGATCAGGCAGGGAGTGGAATCCAGCCAGGCCCCCACCACGCCGGTCACCGCATTGGTTCCGCCGGGTCCGGTCGTCACCAGAGCGACGCCGAAGCTGTCGCTGGCTTTGGCATAGGCTTCGGCGCAGATGGCGCTGGCCTGCTCATGGGAATTGCAGATCGGCTGCAACGCGCCGCACCGGGCCAGAGAGTCGTTGAGATGCATGGCGCCGCCGCCGGTCACCAGGAAGACATGACGCACTCCCAGACCGACGACGAAACGCATCACATAATCGGACAGCTTGATCACTGGGTATCACTCCCCGAGGTTACGGTGCGATCTTGATGACCACCGCATGCCCATTGAGATTGTGAAGGGTCAGCGCACCCTCCGTCGCCATGCGTTCGTTCACAAGCTTGGTGACCCCGTCGCATGTCGGAAATCCATAATCATCATAAATGACGACGCCGCCAACCAGTAGACGAGGCCACACCCAATCCAGGACATCCTGCGCCGACTTGTAAACATCAACATCTATGTGACACAAAGAAAACTTGCGATCTGCAATCTTATCGCCTGTTTCTTCCGGGAAAATTCCTTGTAATATCTCATGATTATGAATATCCATACGGCTGGCCAAGTCATCAACGATGGACATGCTGGTGTCGGCATGCTCTCCGCCCCGGTATGTGCTATCCATGGTACCGGCCTTCACCACACCGGAGAAGGTATCGCACAAATAGACTCGTTGGCGGGAGTTCAAATGAGCCAAGCGGTGCGCCAGCAGACAGCCTGTGCCTCCCCGCCAGACGCCGACTTCCAGAAAATCACCGGGCAGCCGAGCTGCTTGACCCGACAGGCTCCACAACTCGAAACATCTATAGATATCGACCAGAGTATGATCTTTAATACTCTCAAAGACAGACAAAAATTCGTTGTCTTCCTTCCATGGCGAATATGTCGCAATTGGAATGACCACGCTGTGCCGGCTGGTTGACGCTGAATTAATATCGACATCTCGGACAACCGCAAGCATCTGATAAAGGTGTCTGGTGGTGATCGGCATGGCGCCTGTTCCTGAGGTTGTCTCCGTTGCTCGGCAAACATGTTGTGGATAGCCCCGCTATGGCGCAAGGAGAAAAGGGGCGCGGCGTAAATCCGGGAGCCCCTGGGGTGGTCAGCCGGAACGGCCGGTGAGCCCACGCAGATAGGCCGCCGTGTCGGCAATCTGCTCCTCGATGGGCCGGAAGCGGACTCCGCTGGCCGCTGCGAGCCGGTGCATCAGCGCTCCGTCGCCGAGATAGCGATCGGCCGGTGCGGCGGGGTTCCAGCTCCGTTCGATCGGCAGAGCGTCCCGCCCCAGTACCGCGCGGACCCGTTCGGCCAGGGCACCGACCTCGAGCGCCACGTCACCGGCGGTGTCGAAGCATACGGACGGCCCCGGGGCCGTCGCCAGCCCCAGCGTCAGCCGCACCACATCGGACACATGGACATAGGAACGCCAGACCGGCCGCACCGCCCGCAGCCGCAGCGGCCGGCCGGCCAGGGCGTCACCGATCAGACAGGCCAGAACATAATGGTCGAGGTTGTTGATATAGGGGCCGGACAGGTTGAACAGCCGGCAGGTCACCAGCCGGCCGCAGTCCTGGGCCGCAAAGCGACTCTCATCCTGCCGCTTGCGGGCGCCATACGGCTCGCGTGCCGGATCATCGCCCCGATAGGTGGCGCCCGATGACATCAGGACCATGCCCGACGGCCGCAGCCGCCGGATGGCCCGCTCCACCGTGGCGGCGATGGTGTCGTTGGCGGCGATGAACGCCGGGGTTCCGGCCACCATGTCGGGCGTCACGAAGGCGTAGTGGAGCAGCAGGGTCGGCGGACCGGCCGGAAGCGCATCGAGCCGCGCCAGGGCCTGCGCCGCCACGCTCCCGCCGCCGCGCAGCAACACCTGACGATCGGCGCCGGCATAGGCATGGACCCGTGCGGCAAAGGCCTGCGGCCCGAGGATCCGGTGCAGTTCGTCCAGCGTCGCCCGGCCCAGCCAGCCGCTGGCGCCGGTGACGACATAGCGCAACCGGCTCATGCGATGACCCCGCCACCGCGCATGAAACAGCCGCCATTGAGGCGGCACCTGAGCGCGGAGCGCGCCCGGCGAGGGCGCTTTTTTATTAAGAGGAAGCTGTTGTGAAGTCGCATGGCGGTATCGTACAACGAATTCATGGTGACGTGGAGATCCCCCGATGCGCCGACAGCCGTTCTCAATTCTGGCGCTGAGCATTTTTCCCCCTCTCCCGCTTGCGGGAGAGGGTCGGGGTGAGGGTTGACCACGGAACCGCCCGTGCGGGCCTGCGGACGTCAGCCCTCACCCTCCCAGCCTGCGGCTGGGCCCCTCCCTCTCCCGCAAGCGGGAGAGGGGATTCCTGTGCCGCCCATGAAGGTGGTCATCCTGGCGGGCGGGCTGGGCTCGCGGCTCAGCGAGGAAACCGACAGCCGGCCCAAGCCGATGGTGCTGATCGGCGGCAAGCCCATTCTCTGGCATATCATGAAGATCTATTCGGCCCATGGCCTGAACGACTTCATCATCTGCCTGGGCTACAAGGGCTATGTGATCAAAGAGTATTTTTCGAATTATTATCTCCACATGTCGGATGTCACCTTCGACATGGCCAGCAATTCCATGACCGTGCATCAGCAGCATGTCGAACCGTGGCGGGTGACGCTGGTCGATACCGGCGACGCCTCCATGACCGGCGGCCGGCTGCGCCGCGTGCGTCATCATCTCGGCGACGAGGATTTCTGCCTGACCTATGGCGACGGCGTCGCCGACATGAATATCGCCAAGCTGCTGGCCTTTCACCGCGCCAACGGCCGTCTGGCGACAGTTACCGCGGTAACGCCGCCGGGCCGGTTCGGCGCCCTGGAGATTGATGCCGGGGACCGCGTCACTCAGTTCGCCGAGAAGCCCAAGGGCGACGGCGGGCTGATCAATGGCGGCTTCTTCGTGATGTCGCCGCGGGTGATCGACTACATCACCGACGACGCCACCCTGCTGGAGCGCGAACCGATGGAGTGCCTTGCCGCCGAAGGGCAGTTGGCCGCCTATCGCCATGACGGCTTCTGGCAGGCCATGGACACCCTGCGCGACAAGAACCAGCTCGAAGCATTGTGGGCGGACGGTCAGGCGCCGTGGAAGATCTGGTGACGCGGTGGTGACTCCCTCGTTCTGGCGCGGCGCCCGCGTCTTCCTCACCGGCCATACCGGCTTCAAGGGCGCCTGGCTGTCACTGGTGCTGCGGCGGCTGGGGGCCGAGGTCACCGGCTATGCCCTGCCGCCGGACGAGGCTTCGCTGTACACCGCGGCCGGGGTCGACGACGGGCTGACCAGCACCTTGGCCGATATCCGCGACCTGGAGCGGCTGACCGCGGCGCTGCACGCGGCGCGGCCCACGGTGGTGTTTCATCTGGCCGCTCAGGCGCTGGTGCGGGCCGGCTATCATGACCCGGTCGGCACCTATGCCACCAATGTAATGGGCACGGTGCATCTGCTCGAAGCGGTGCGCCAGGTGCCCGGGGTGCGGGCGGTGGTGGTGGTCACTTCGGACAAGTGTTACGACAACCGCGAAGGCCCCTGGGGCTATCGCGAGATCGACCCGATGGGCGGGCACGATCCCTACAGCAGTTCCAAGGGCTGCGCCGAACTGGTGACGGCCGCCTATGCGCGATCCTTCTTCGCGCCCGAGCGCCATGGCGAGCACGGGGTCGGCATCGCCTCGGCCCGCGCCGGCAATGTCATCGGCGGCGGTGACTGGGCGGCTGACCGGCTGGTGCCCGACCTGATCCGCGGCCTCGAGTCCGGCACGCCGGTGGCCATCCGCAACCCCGAGGCCTGTCGTCCCTGGCAACATGTGCTGGAGCCGCTGGCCGGCTATCTGATGCTGGCCGAACGCCTGAGCGCATCTCGCGCCGAAGACTTCAGCGGCTGGAATTTCGGCCCCGGCCCGGATGCTGAACAGCCGGTGCGCCGGGTCGCCGAACGCATCTGCGCCCTGTGGGGCAATCCGGCAGGATGGCGGGCGACGCCCGAGCCGGACGCCCCGAAAGAGGCCACCCTGCTGCGGCTCGACATCGGCAAGGCCCGCAGCCGCCTCGGCTGGTCGCCGCGCTGGTCGTTGGATCAGGCGTTGACGGCAACCGTGAACTGGTATCGTGAGCGCCACGGCGGCGATGTGCGGGGTCTGACGGAACGGCAGATCGACGCCTATTTCGGCGCTGCCCGCTGATCACGGCCGCGCCCACATCCATGCCGCCGGCATATGGAGCCACGGCTTGGCACGGTCTGGGCCACCTGATATAAGTGGTTCTTATGACCCCGCTCAGCCATGTCTTTTATCGCGATCTCGCGGCGGCACTCGGCCGCAACGACGACGCAACCGCCTGGATCGCCGGTAATGAGCGGTGCACCTACCGGGAACTGCAAGCCGCCGTCACCGCCATAGCCGCCGTCTTGGCCGATCGGCGACGGGAAGCCATCGTGGTGCTGTCCGACAAGTCCTTTAGCGCCTACGCTGCCGTCTTCGGCGTGCTCCTGTCGGGCAATGTCTGGGTTCCGCTGAGTCCAGCACAGCCGGCGGCGCGGGCCATCGACATCCTGCGCATGACGGGAACCCGGCTGGTGCTGGCCGACGAGCCTCCCGCACCAGATCTGGCCGAATATTGCCGTGCCGCCGGAGTGACCGTCGTCGATCTGCAAATGGCGGCTGTGTCTCATTCTGACGAGGCTCTGGCAGTCGCTTCGATCAATAACGACGACGTCGCCTACATCATGTTCACCTCGGGATCGACCGGCGTGCCTAAAGGCGTGCCGATGACTCACGCCAATTACATTAATTTCGTTCACAACGCCCTGGAACTCCTGCCCCTTCGCCATGGCGACGTATTTTCCGACTACCACGACTGGGGCTTTGACATCTCGATCTTCTACCTGTTCTGTGCGCCACTTGTCGGCGGGGCGCTGGCTCCCGCCATGCGTCCGGCCGACCGCATCATGCCGCTGCGATATATGCAGGAAGCGGGCATCACGGTGTGGTCGTCAGTCCCATCGTCGATCGCCCGCATTCGCCAGATGCTACCCGACGAGGCGCCGGATACTTTGGTCCGCGTGATGTTTCTGTGCGGCGAACCCTTCAGCCTGAAGGTGCTGGACTATTGCCTCAACCACATGACGATCCCACATGTCTACAATTTTTACGGATTAACTGAAACCGGCGTAGAAAACTTTTGGCATGAATGCCGCCCGAGTGATCTGGTCGACTACGAGCCCTTCGGCTTCGTTCCCATCGGACGGCCATTGCCGGGCAACGACATCGCCGTGACCGCCGACAAGGAACTGCTGCTGGCCGGCTGCCAGATCACCCCTGGCTATCTCGGCGGCATCGGCACAGACCGGTTCGAGGTTCGCGATGGACGAGAATGGTTCCATACTGGCGATGTGGTCGAGCAGCACGGCGACGTGTGGTTCTGCAAGGGGCGCATAGACCATCAGGTCAAGCTGTCGGGCTACCGTATCGAGTTGATGGACATTGAGGTGAACATCAAACGCCTGGAACCCTCCGTCGAGGAAGCAGTCTGTTTCACAGTGCCGCGCGGCGATCATCACCTGTTGATGGCGGCTCTGCTGCCGCGCCATGGGGTGATGGTAGACGCGGAAGACATCCGGCGCCGTCTGGCGCGGGTGCTACCCGGCTATATGATGCCGGCGCGCATCGTGGTGTGTCCGGATATGCCGGTCAACGCCAATGGAAAGATCGACCGTGGCCGCCTGCGGGAGAGGCATTCAGGTGGATCGTAACGGCATGGAAAGCACTCTGCTGCTGCCCGAACTGAAGGTACTCGTGGCGCAGGTGCTGGGCCTGGCCGATCCCGACCTTGTCGGCAACGATGCCGGGTTTGGAACGACACCCGGTTGGGACAGCTTCGCCCACCTTATGATGATCACTGCGGTCGAGGATGCTTATGGCCTGCGTACCGGTGTGAACGAGATCGACCGCACCCTTACGCTGATCGACCTTGCGTCCTTTCTGGCGGGCGAGGTGGCCGAGGTTGAGACGGTTCTCGACATGACCAAGGGTCCGCTGGCAGCCCTGTGGCGAGACGATCCCCTAAGAGATCGAGACGTCATCTATGTCCACGCCCGCTGGCATAGCCGCTGGCAAGCCGCGCGCGGCGAGGTGGGAAGTTTGGCGGGATTGCTCCATTGGCTCCGCGGACCCGATGGTGGGCGCACGGTGGTGGTACCCGCATTTCCCTTTACCGGACGCGATTATGCCAGCGTGCTGACCCAGCGCCGGCCGTTTTCGGTCATTGCGACGCCGGCCCGGACAGGGCTGTTCGCCGAAATGGTTCGAACGACGCCAGAAGCCGTCCGTTCCGCTCATCCCCTTTTGTCGGAATGTGCCCTGGGCCCACAAGCTGCATGGATCGTTGCCGATGCGCATCGCCATCCCCATCCTTTTCACGACGGATCAACCTATGCCCGCCTGCTGGCCGCCGACGCCGCAATGGTGGGGCTTGGTGTAGATATCGCCACCAATGCCCTGATCCATCTCGTCGATGATCGGCTGGGAGAGCACTATCCTTTCCCCCTGTACGATGCACCGGCGGCCTTCGACGTTACCTTTGCCGACGGCCAAACCCATCCGGTGACCGTGCTGCCCTATTCCCCGGGGATAACGCGGCGCATTCGCCCACGTGCCTTACGGCCGTTCCTGGCGGAGCGGCCCGAGATATTGACCGAACTGAGCGTTGCCGGCCTTCCCTTCTATCGGCTGCGCCTGCGGCCGTTCATCGACCTTTGTACCGATATCGGGAGCCGCGCTCTGGATGCGGGCCGCCTTCCCCCCTGGCATGAGGAAGAGTGACGGATGGATCCGCTGCTGACCGTTGCCCGCGCTGTCTGTCAGCGTGCCAAGACCTATGATGACTTACCGCCACTGAGGCCCGGCGATCAGTGGCTGCGCATCCTCGACCGTTTTCATCGTTGCGCCTTCGAATCCTGTAACACCGCTGCCGAGATCATCGCCTTCGCCACCGAAAATAACGGATTTGTCATCTACCGGCGCCTCGATAATCCGCTGACGCCGAGTATCATTGACAGCTACATGCGGTGGCTTGAGCATCAAGGAGCCCCGTTGCACTCCTTCGGCCCAACGATCCAGGAAAATTCCTTTGCAGGAAACGCGGTCGTTACTCTTCGTGAAGGCCGCAGAATTTCCACCAGCTTCCTCTGGCACCTCTGTGCGGCGACGCGGCTGATCCGGCATGTCGGCCGGGCAAGGAGGGTGCTTGAGATTGGTCCCGGGTTCGGCGGCCTCGCCCGGCTGTTGAAGCTGCTGTGGCCAGATGCCACGTTCTGTCTGGTTGACCTGCCGGAATCGTTGATCTTCGCCTATGTCTATCTGTCGCTGGCCTTTCCCACTGCTCGCATCGTGTTTGCCGACAGCCCGGACGCGGTCGCTGCCGCGGAGGAATATGATTTCCTGCTGGTTCCTACCGCTTTTCTTGAGTCTCTCGCCGGACGCCAGTTCGACCTGGCCATCAACATTGCCTCGTTGGGAGAAATGACACAGGCGGCGGTGGATCGATACATGCAGTTTTTGCAGTCCGATCTTACGGTCGATTTCCTTTACAGCATCAACCAGTTTGGCCACTTTTCTCCAGAGCGCACAGCGGGCACAGGTCGTCGCCTGGAGGGCAACGACCTGTGCCGCGAGGCATTGCGCCTCGATCGGCATTGGCAACTGAGGGAATGGGATCTGCATGGGGAGAACGGGTTCGTACAGATCGACCCGTTGATGGCGCCAATGCTTGAAGTCCTGCTGCGGCGCTGGCCGGCAGCGATGCAGGATAACGCCGATGACCGCATTGCCGGAGACCTGATGGCGGCGGCGGCCGGGCGAGTGGACCGCGACGGTTCATGGCACCGCATGATGTGGGAAGCGGCTCGACTTGATAGCAGCGGTGCCGCCGCTGCTGCCTATCGAGCGGCGGCGGCGGACCTTGGTTGGCCGGAGTTCCGCTGAGCAGCGGGGTTGCACCGCCTGCCCGAAGGTGCCATTGTGGACAGCTAGAAGGATCTAGCCAGAAGGCGGAGATGTCTTGATAGACTGTGTCCTGGTCAACACGGCGGTTTCCAGTCCGCTGCATCCGCAGCTCAATCTTCCTCTGCTGCGATCTCATCTTGTTGCCGAGGGTTTTTCCGCCAGGATCGTCGACGCGAACATCCGTTTCTTCCATGAGTTCTTGGGCTCGGAAATCTCCTACCTGACGATGGCGGAATGTGACGCCAATCCCATTACTTTGCTCGAATACTATAACGACGTAGAACAGAAATTGGCCGACTGTTCGCGGGCTTATCCGGGCTTGCATGTTGGGTTGCGGTCACTGGCGATGAAATACGATCGCCTCGACTTCGGGTCCGTGGTAGCGGCAGCGACGGATGCTGAGGCCAATCCGTTTGTGGCCCATAGCGAACGGCTGGTCGATGAAGAGATCGCCCCGAGTGGCGCCGCGGTGATTGGCATCGCCATCACCTTCCAGGATCAGATCATTCCCGCCTTTACCCTGGCGGCGGCGATCCGGCGGCGATTGCCGTCCGTCCGTATCGTGCTGGGCGGGCAGATCGTCACCCGGTGCTACGACACCATGGTCCGTCATGCCGAGCTGCGCGATTTTTGCGACTATCTGGTGCTGTGGGATGGCGAGGTGCCGCTGACGGCGATCCTGCGGCGGGAAATCCGTGGCGAGCAGACGGACATGACCAATGTCATTGATGTCGCCGCCGATCCAGCGACCGCGATCATCCGCCGCACACAGGCCGCGTTATCCTCGGCGACGGTGCCGAAGGCTGATTACTCGGACATCCCGTTCGACCAATATCTGTTTCCCGAAATGCTGGTGCCGCTCCAGACGACCCGCGGCTGCTATGCCCACTGCGCCTTTTGCGCCATCCCGTTCGGCTCGAACCGCTACCGGGTGCGCGGGGTCGAGGCGGTGATCGAGGAAATGCTGAACCTTCAGGATCTGACCGAACAGCGCTTTGGTCGCCGGGCCACCTATTTCAAGTTCATGGAGGATACCTCGGCACCGTCCATGCTTCGGGCATTGGCGCAGGAAATCGAGCGCCGTGAGATGACGGTCCGCTGGGAGACGTTTGCCCGCATGGAGGAGGCATTCACGGCCCCCGGCTTCCTGGATCAGCTCTACCGAGGCGGTTGCCGGAAGATCCATTGGGGACTGGAGACCAATGATCCGGCGATTCTCGCCGGCATGAACAAGAAGGTAAAGGGATCCTGCACCAACGACATCCTGCGGCTGGCGGCTGAAGCGGGAATCATGAATTTCTGCTTCATCCTGATCGGCTTCCCCGGTGAGTCCGACGAGCAGCGGCAGCGCCTGACCGAATATATTATCGCCAACCCGGCCATTCACACACTGACCATCTCCACCTTCGACCTGACACGCCGCAGCCCCATGGACGAGGATTGGAGCGAGGACAATCCCTATGGGCTGGATCGCGGCGATGCCGAAGATTTTCAGGTCAGGCTGCCCTACACCGTTCATGGCCAGGACTGGAAGAAAACCATCGTGCCAGCGGCTCACCGCATGATGCTGGACATCGTTCGCGAACGCCCCGACATTGGTTTCGTTACGCTATTTCCGGATCAGGTCCGGGCCATGTTCTGCGACAAGTACGGTGCCGATTGGGGCCGGCTGTTTGTAACCCGCTACGGCGAGGACAATATCCGCCAGATGCTGCTCAATACCGAAGACTACGTGAAGGCCTATGAGAGCAAGATGGAAATCGACGTCAGCACGCTCCCCGAGCCACTCAAGAGAGAGCATTTCCGGACCAAGGAAGACATGGCGCTTCTGGCCAGGGCCGTGCTGCGCCGGCGCGATTACGAGCGGCGCCGCATCGAGCAGGTCTGATGCCGATGATAGCGAAGGACTCCACTATGCCGCAGGACATTAACATGATGACATCGAACAGCCAGACTGGCGGCCGAAAGGAAATGTCCCGCTACATTGATCTCGATGTCTATCACGCCGTCGAACGGACCCATCCGTTCTACATGGAAATGATCGCCGAGATTCATCGCATTCTGCGAGATATGGGCTGCGGCAGCCGGCCCTTGACGGCGCTCGAATTCGGTGCCGGCACCGGGTTGGCCACCGAGGAACTGCTGGGCTATCGGGATCTCGAGATAACTGCTGTGGAACTGGATGAGCAGTGCGCCGATATCCTGCGCCACGTCACCGGGGATCGCGCCGAGATCGTCGTGGCCGATGCGGTAACCTTCTGCCGTGAAGCCTGTTTCGACGTGGCTCTGTCGGTGTTCGCCCATGACCACATTATCTTCGACAAGGGCCCTGAGCTTGCCGTTACCCTGCGTCGCAATCTGCGCCGTGGCGGCCGGTATGTAATGGGCGGAGAAATCCTTCCGCTTTTCGATACCGAGAGTGAACACCAGGAAAGCCTGTATCGCTATCACTGCTATATTGTCGAGAAGGCCCTGAGAGATGGACATTTCGAGGTCGCCCAGATCGAAATCAGCGCACTGAAGTCAGGGCTGCTGCGCATCGGCGACTTCAAGCGCCATGAAGACATGTTTGAGCGCGAGATGCTGTCGGCCGATTTCCGAATGATCGAGAAGATCAAGGTGGGACCATCGGATCGTCCCGATGTCGGCGGCGTGTTCGTCTATGTGTTCGAGGCGATGTAACGGTCATGCTGACCCTGGGTGATTACCTCCAGCATCTGGATACCGCCGAACCGCGCCAACAGGACTGGTTCGCCGAGCTGCATCGCCGTGTGGCCGAGGGCCGCGCGCTGTTCGCCCGTGTCGGCGAAGACCGTCGCCAACAATATCACGATGTCTTCCGCAACTGGTGCCGTACCGAAGAATTAAAGGCATGGTACGGCGCCCCCGAGGGCGCGTCGTTGTTTCAGGGAACCAGCATCTCGTCGCTGACCCTGCCAGGAGAATACTCTTCTCCACTGCTGCTTGAGAACGGCATTGAGGAACTCGAAGAGATCATTGCCGACCGCTATATCGAGCTGCATGATCGCCTGGAACCTGTCGTTCGCGCCACTATCCTGGAAAACACCGATCGCTGGATGCGCGAAGGGGTGTTTTTCGGTGTAGTTCTGGCCTCGAAAATTCTTTCCCAGGCTTTTGGCCTGACCTTGGACGCGGCGCAAGCGGTGTTTCCGGTGGACGGCGCGATGGTCGATCCCCACGAGATCACCACCTACCCGGACGCCATCCGCACCCGCTATTTCGAACTTTGCCGTGACCGGATCGACTGTTTCGCCGGCATCCCGGATCTGACCCGGCGTGAGATGGAAACCAGCCTGGTTCTGGCCGACATCTCCAAGCCACGCATCGCCCGGCACCGTAACCGCCTGATGCTGGCGCCGATCCGCTGCAACGAAATCGCCGCCCTGCTGTCGCGCCGGATCACCGCGCGCATCCGGCAGCGCAGCGATGGCCGTATCATGCCCCGCAGTCTGATGGTGACCATCTACGACACCGACACGCCGTACACCTATGAACAGATTACCGGCAGTTTCGGCAAGCCGATGGCGCCGTCACTGCCGGGGCTGACCGTGCTGGGCACCAGCGGCAGTGTCGACGCCTTCCGCTGGCTCTATGCCTACAGGTCCAGTCTGGTGGCCCAGAAAATGATGAAGGGCTCACTGTGTTCACAGGTCGAAGGACGCTTCATACCCTTTGTCTTTTTCGGCGTTCTGGTTGAACGCGATGCTGAAATCCTGCTCGATCTCGACCGTCTCGACCTGCTGCGCTACCGTGGCAATCTGTCGCCGGAATTGGAATTCGCCGCCTTGCTACCGAGGATCGAGGCCTTTCTGAACGCGGCGATGGCCGACCTCAACGACGACCTGGCTTGGCGCACACGATAGAGAGGCCCACACCTTGTGTACCGTTTTCCTGCATCGTCCTTTGAACCTGTTGTGCAAGAACCGCGATAAGGAAGAGGCGACCCGCGAAGAGATTATCGCCGAGCCCGACCTGCTGGGGATACGAACCGTTGGTTCTGACTATTTCAGTATCGCGGTCAATCATCTAGGCTGCGCCTTTGCCGGAACGGCCATCAATTCTCCGGAATGGACGAAACTGGTGATGACCGGACGCGGTGCCGAGGCCATCGCAGTTGCCGCCCAGGAAAGAGCTGGCCTGATCAGTCCGCCCCGTGTGCTGTCGCGTATGATCGCCTCTGTCGATGGCATCGAACCGCTGGTGGATCGACTGGTCAAAGGGCCGGAGGAGTGGCTGGGTTACAATATCGTCCTGTACGATCGGCATGAGGCTGTGGTGGTGGAACTTCACCGCCACAGCCGCCACGTTCGCAAGTTGGCTGAACGTGATGCCGTAACCAACCATTTCCTGGGCCTCGACAGCCATGGGCCGCGCCATCACGACGATTACCCAAGCAGCTATGACCGCCTTGAGCAGGCCCACCGCGGCTTGGCCGATGTCGAGTCCATCGCCGGCTTCCAAGCCCTGGTCTGTCCGGAAGACCCGACGCAAGCCCTGTTCCGCTGGCGGCACGATGTCTTTCGCACCGTTTCCAGCACCGTCCTGGATGTGACCGGTCCCACCCTGTTCTACACCGATGCCGAAGCCGGCCCGTGGCGCCGCGCCACGCTTCCATGAGGCCCTGGAACGGGCGTCATCAGCCGCTGCCTGACGCCCGTTCCAGACCGCACCATTCGACGGCGAGATCCAGGATATTGGCGGCGACGGTCACCATGTGGTCCAGGATGTAGCTCTCGTCGATCCCATGGGGATTATACCCGCCGCCCGGACCGTACAGACAGACATCCCCGACCGGAAAGTGCCGCATATCGGCATGACCGCTGACCGCCGTCAGCCGGACATCCCGGCCGCCGTTGCGCTCGATGATCCGCTTCAGGCCGGTAATCAGCGGACCATCCTTGTCCTTGCACACCGGGGCGCAGGCCAGTTGGCCGCGACTGATGGAAATGCGTTCGGAAAGTTCGGTCGCCAGGTCGCGGACGCGCCGTTCCATCGCGTCGGCACTGCCTTCAGGGAAGCCGATCTGCACCTGAAGACGCGCCTCCGCCGGTACCGAGCCAGGCCAGATGCCGGCATGGATGCTGCCGATATTGGCGAAATAGGGCCGCTCGAGGGTTTCGAAGGGAACGGCAGCGGCATTCCAGCAAGCCACCGCCTCGTCAAGCCGCTCGATGAACCGACCGGCCAGGCGGATGGGATTGACCCCGCGCGCCTCGTTGCAGGCGGCCACCGGCTCACCACGCACGACGACATCCAGCCAGACCTGTCCGAGATGGGCGTAGACGATGCGTTCCGGCCAGGTTCCATCGCAAATGACGGCACCATCACCGCCAAAGCCGGCTTGCACCAGAGCCAGCGTCCCATCGCTCGATGTCTCGTCCTCGACCACCACATGGAACAGCAGATGACCGCCAAGGGGAAGGCCCCGGCGCGCCAGTGCCTCGGCGACCATCAGAATGACCGCAATACCGGCCTTGTCGTCACAGGCACCGCGCCCATGAATCCGGCCATCATGAACCTCGCCTCCCCAGGGATCGCGGCTCCAGCGCTCAGGACAGTCCACCGGCGCCGTGTCCAGATGGGCGCTCAACACCAGCGAGCGATATCGCTCGGGATTATTTCCCGGCCGGCATCCGGCCAGACTGTAACCATCGGCGTCGGCGCGGCACCGCACCGCCTGCGGTGCCAGGCCCAGCCGCTCCATATGGCGCCGCACCCGGTCCAGCGCCGCACCCTCGTGGCCCTGGGACGTATCCTGGCGGATCAGATCCCCCAGCAGGGCCGTATAAGCCGGCATCAATTCCCGCAACAGCCCATGCCACCCCGTATCATGCCGGCTGACACAGGCAGGCGGCGGCCCGGCGCGGAGCGCGCCCGGGGGATCAGATGGCATGAATCGGAATCCGTCCCTGGGGTGGCTCCAGATCGACGCGGATGCGCTGTGCCAGGTCACGCCGGACGGTCTCGTTGAAACCATCCTGCGGCGCCGCATCAAACAGATAGACGCCCAGGCTGCCACCCCCGCAGGCGGCCTGCCAGGTGGCGCGGTCGGGATGGCTGGCGAACTGTATACCCTGGGCATCGCTGTAGCCGACATCAATGAGACGGAATATCGGATCCCAAGGCTCCCCGTCACGGCAGACGATGGCGAAGACGACCGGCGTGTGATTGGGCCTGACGACCGTCTGCGCCAGCTCGAACGGACCATAAAACAAATGGCCACAGATTTTCAGGCTCATGATGGCCCCTCCGTCGTCATTTCTCGACGATCGACTGGATGTCGTCGTGCTCGTCCAGGACCATCCTGCGCCGCCGGTTTTCTTCGGCGTGACGTGTCACCTTCCAGTAATTGTGGGTCCAGGACCGGTATTGCCAGTCCGGACAGCCGGCGCACAGGCCGATCTCCTTGCCGCGTCCGGCAAGATGGCGTTCGCGATAATAGCGGAAGCCGGAGCCGTGCCAGATGTCCCGGATGCTCTGGTGCAGGACATTGCCCATCTGGGTGTTCGCCGAGATGTCGTAGCCGCAGACCATGACATTGCCGCGGCTATCAATGTTGAGGCGCTCGAAAATGAACGGGCATGGAGTTTCGTCCACGTCGAGATACGGTGATGGGTCGGCGGATTGTTCGCCGGTCAGGGTCGTATTGATACCCCAGGTCAGGAATTTACGCTTGATGACGTAATCAAGACCGACCTCGTCCCGCCAGAACGCCTCGATCCGATCGACGTCAACGCCCTTCTGGTTGACGGTGGAGCAGACGATCCGGCTGGTGCTGCCCAACTCGATCCGCAACGCCAGCATCCGCCGGACATTGGTCAGAAGGGTCTCCCAGTCGAGACCCTTGCGCACCCGCGCATAGGTCTCGGGATCACAGGCGTCGACCGAAATTTCGATCATATCGATGCCGGCGGTGAGGAGGGCCCGCATATTGTCCTCGGTAAACCGCGAGCCGTTGCTGATCAGACCGATCTTGCAGCCCAGGGCTTTGGCCTGGACCAGGAGTTCGGTGGCCTGTGGATGCAGCATCGGCTCGCCACCGCCGGAGATGCGCAGATAGGCCCCATGGGGGCCGGTCTCCTCGGCGATCTTCCGGAACAGCTCCGCGCTCATATAGGGGGCGTCGCGGTATTCCTTGCGGATGTTGGAGTTGGTATAGGGGCAGTGTGGGCACTGCGCGTTGCATGGATACACGAATGACAGCACGAGCATCCTGGGATACTCGGGGACCTCACCGGCAGAGGGCTGGGGCAAGGGGGCTGGAGAATCGATCATGGTTTCCTCTTCAGCCCGTCTTGTCCGAGGTGTCATCGTAGAACCAGAATGGCCGGGTGCCGTCCACTGTTTCGTCCTCGTAGCGGGCGCCGGCGACCTGCCAGTCGCCGCAGCCTTTGCAGATCTCGGGAAGCTGGTCCCAGCGGTGTTCGCGATGCGGTCGCCGCAGCCGTTCGCCAAGACGCTGCCAGGCCTCCTTGAGGGAAATATCGCCAACATTGCCGACATCGAACCGGCCGGCATAGTCGACGGCGCATGTCACGACGCGGCCGTCCTGGTGGATGGCCATGGTGTTGTTGCCCCATGGGCAGGCGATCCGAAAATCATCGTTGTGCTGGATGGTGTCGCTGCGCACTGAGCCGCCGGCCGTCCATTCCAGCATCGGCCGGATTTTCACTTCCGCCCCGCGCTCATGCCAGTATGCGCGGAAAGCCTCCACCTCATGAGCATTCTCCGGCAGCACCGAAAACTGGGCGATGATCACCGGATATTTCTGGTTACGACGCAGCCGTTCGGCGCACAGCCGCTCGACCGCCGGATAAACCACATCCCACCTGGCCTTGGCCCGCACCGTCTCGAAAACCTCAGGAGACAGACCGTCCAGGCTGAGAATGAAGCGCTTGAGCGGTGAAGCCAGGATATGGTCGATGTTGTCCCACCGCTCCAGCAGCGTTCCATTGGAGTTGAGCACCAGATTGGTGCAGCCGGCCGCCGCCGCATAATCCAGGCGCTCCCACAGATCCTGACGATGGCCCATGATCAGCGCCTCGCCGTAGAAGGTCGGCCAGACTTCGCAGTCGGGTCGTTCGCGCCCCACCTCTTCGACGATCCGGTTCCACAGTGCCCGCTCCATCGGCCGCTTCGGCCGCTCAAGCTCCTTATGGTTGCAATGGATGCAGGTCAGATTGCAGACCGAGGTGGTCTCAATGACGAGCTGCGGCGGAAAGCTCGTTTCCACCAGATTGCGCTCGATCGCCAGCAATTCAGCGCGACGGGCTTCGATTTGCAGATGAGGCTGGCGAAGGGAGAAATCTGCCATGGGCGATGGACTATGCCTGTGATGTCAGCGTCAGGGATTGTGACTGCACCTCGTGCAGGGTCTCGGCCAACCGCTCGAGCACCATGTCGACATGCGCCAACGGCATGGCGGGATAGAACGGCAGCGACAGAACGGACTCGCCCAGCGCCTCGGCCACCGGGAAGTCACCCGGCTGGTGGCCCAGCAGGCCCTGGAAATAGGTCAGCAGATGGATGGGCCGATAATTGACCACCACCTCGACACCGCGTCGCTTCAGGCCATCCAGGACGGCGTCGCGGAGGCCACCGTCGATCCACACCGGAAACAGGTGATGGGCATGGATACCGGCGCCGCCGACAGCCAGCCGCGGCACCCGGACACCGGGCTGCCGGGCCAGCCCCTCGGCGTAGCGCTGCGCCAGCACGCGACGGGCCGCCAGGCTGCGCGGCAGACGCTCGAATTGAGGCAGCAACAGCGCCGCCTCGACATTGCTCATGTTGTACTTCCACCCCATGGCCGTCATGTCCCAGTGCGTATAGCCCTCGCGCGCCCGGTCACTGGCGGTCTTGGTCATGCCGTGGTGGCGCAGCAGGCGCAGCCGCTCGTACAGGGCGCCGTCATTGGTCACCAGCGCGCCGCCTTCGCCACAGGTCAGGTTCTTGGTCGCATAGAAGCTGAAACAGGCCGTGCTGCCAAGCGCGCCGGGACGCACCCCATCGCGCTCACCCTCGACGCAATGCGCCGCATCCTCGATGATCGCCAGGCCGTGGGCATCGGCGATCGCCCGCAGTCGCCGCATATCACACATCAGACCATACAGGTGGACTGGCAGGATTGCCTTGGTGCGCGGGGTGATCGCGGCCTCGACCAGCGCCATGTCGAGATTGCCGGTGTCGGGCTCGACATCGACCAGAACCGGACGCGCCCCCGCCTCGAGAATGGCGGTGGCGGTGGCGATAAAGGTCATCGGGGTGGTAATGACCTCGTCACCGGGGCCAATGTCGAGCGCCAGCAGCGACATATGCAGCGCTCCAGTACAACTGGTCACGCACAAGGCGTGTCGGGCGCCCAGGTAATCGGCAAGCAGCCGTTCAACCCGCTCCACGTAAATACCAGTCGTCAAAATAGGCTGCGACAAGACTTCTTTTACCATTTCGACTTCGGCCGCGCCAAGATCGTGCATATAAAAAGAAATTTTTGGCGGCGACGTCATCAAAGCAAGCCTTCTTCTTTATGAAGAGATAATCCAGCATACCCCAGGCGGCACGTCGCCAGCCATGTTTTTTTTGCCCGGATCAATCGACCGCACAGTGCAGCCGTGCCCATCCATCGCGGATCGCAATCGTGATCTCGTCGGCAGTGTCACGCAGAATCGTGCCGGGCGCACGACCCGAATCCATCTGGACGATGTCCAGCAGGGCGACGACCCGGCGACCGGCGACCGATGCCCCCGGATACGGGCAGAGCGCGCGGATCTGGCGGCCGAACTGGCAAGGATCAAGGGTCGTCGCCACCATCCGGTCGGCGTCCCCGGGTCTGGGCTGCCAGCTGGCGCGCAAGTGGTCCTGTTGCCGTCCGATCAGGCTCTCTTGCGCCGCTGCCTCGACCACGGCCAAAGCTCCCGAGGCGGCCAGCCTGCCAAGACGCCGTCGCAAGGAGCCCTGGGTTTCATCGGGCGCGATGGTCAAGGCCGCCGACCAGCAGACATCGCCTGCATCGACCTGATCCGTCAGCTCATGCGCCGTAACCCCCGTCTCCACCTCGCCATGGCGCAGAACCCAGTAGAAGGGATTGGGCCCCCGGTAGCGTGGTAACAAAGACGGGTGCAGGTTGATCGCCCGCCCGACCCGCGCCAGCAAGGCACCCGGCAAAAGCCGATGATAGGTGGCGCATAACAGCAGGTCGGGAGCCAGTCGCGCCGCCTCGGCTTCGCCCTCCGCCCCGTACAGCACCGGCACGCCCCACCGCGTCGCCTCGTCACCGGCTGAAGGCAGCTCATAATGGGGGAATGGCCCGGGCTCGGCCCGCGTGACCAGCAGGTGCGGAGCCTGTCCCGCCTGAACCAGAGCAGCCAGGATCGGGTTGGCAAAACCAGTCAGCGCCATCAGAACGATGGTCATGATACCGGCGCCGCTTCCATATAGCGGTCCCACCAGCGCTGAAAACTCACGAGATTCCAGATGCGGCTGGCCAGGGCTGTCTCGCCGGCCTGGTGACGCCGCATCAGGGCGTCGACCGCCGCCGCGTCGAGCAATCCGTGTCGGGCCAGACGGGCGGGTGACAGGGTTTCCCGCACATAATCACCGAGCTGCGCCGAGAGCCAGCCGTTGATCGGCATCACGAAGCCTTCCTTGGGCCGATCGACCAGGCCATCCGGCAGCAGATCGGCCACCGCTTCTTTCAGGATAGACTTCACTCGACCGCGGCGGATCTTCATGTGACCGGGCAGGGTGGCAACGTATTCGACCAGCCGGTGATCCAGGAAGGGCGGCCGCACCTCGACGGAATGGGCCATCGACAAGCGGTCGACAAAGGCCAGCACCTGATCGCTCAGAAGCGTTTCGAAATCAACGAACAGACAGCGATTCAGCGGGTCAAGGGTGCCGCTCTCAGCGTAGAGGCGGCGGATCAGCGCTTCACTGCCATAGGCCGCCGTGCGGTGGCGCATGTCCGGTGTATAGAGCGCCCGCTTGGCGGACTCATCGGCCAGATATTGCGCCATGCGGCGGGCCGCTTCGTCGCCACGCGCCAGGATCGCCCGCAAGATCTCGCGGTCGCCGCCGAACGGCGCCAGGTCGTCGTCGGCCATCATGGCCAGTGATCGCGGGTCGGCAGCGGCGTGGGCGAGCGGCTGGGCCAGCCGGTGCGGCAGGTAGGATCCGAATTCCTCGTCGGCGCCGTCTCCCGACAAGGCAACCTTCACATGGCGTGAAATTTCCTGAGTCAGGAAATAGGTGGAGATCACGCCGGAGAACGGCTCATCGAAAGCGACGAGAATATCCTCGAGCCGGTCGACCACATCCTCGGGCCGAACCACATGCTCATGGTGTTCGGTGCCGTACAGCGCTGCGACCTGACGGGCGTAGTGGCGGTCGGCATCCTTGTGCGGCAGGCGCTCGTCATACACCAGCGTAAAAGTCTTGAGGCGGCTTGCCCCCATCCGGCTCATCAGGGCCACGACGCTGGATGAGTCCACGCCGCCGGACAGATAGGCCCCCACCGGCACGTCCGAGCGCATCTGTAGCCTCACGCTGTCCTCGAGCAGCACCCGGATCTGTCTGGCGGCATCGGCCTCGGTGATTGTGGGATCTTCCCGAAAGCGAAGGCGCCACCAGCGTTCAAGGCTGATCGCGCCGTCCTCGAAGATCAGCACTTCGCCGGGCCGCAGTTGCGCGACGCCGTCGAACGCGCTGAGCGGTGCCGGAATGTTCTTGAACGTAAAATAATGATGCAGCGCCTCGTGGCACGGACGCCGGCCCACGGCGGGATGGGCGATCACCGCCTTGGGTTCGGAGCCGAACACCAGCCCGTCGGCGGTTCGGGAATAGTAGAGCGGCTTGATGCCGACGCGGTCGCGCGCCAGCAGGAGGCGACGGCGGCGGTTGTCCCACAGGGCGATGGCGAACATGCCGTTGAGCCGCTCGAGGAAGGCGTCGCCATGCTGTTCGTAAAGATGGGCGATGACTTCCGTATCGGAATGGTCCGTGCGGAAGCGGTGCCCCTGGCCCAGCAACTCCTGACGCAGTTCGACGAAGTTGTAGATTTCGCCGTTGAAGATCACGGCGACACTGCCATCTTCGTTGAACAGCGGCTGCTGACCGGTGGCGACGTCGATAATGGCCAACCGGCGCATCCCCAGGGCGATGCCATCACCCACCCAGCGCCCCGCCTCATCGGGCCCCCGATGAACCAGGGTCGCGATCATCGGATCCAGATGCTCGCGACCGCCTGGTCCCGCAAATCCGCAAATGCCGCACATGGACAGACACCTCGCCGGCTCGTGCTTCCGTCGAAGCACCAGATATTGCCCTCGCCGGGCGAGCGCTCGCGCGCTCCTGGCCGCCGCCTCAAAGGATCGCGGACGCCTCCGGCCCCATGTTGAGCAGGAGGTCAAGCCCGGAAAGATAGGGCATGAAAGGTCCGTGAAGCTGTGGATACTCAGGGTGCCGATAATCCTGCCACTCGACGCGGACACCATCTCCGGCGAAAGCCGCAACATCCAGATAGCTGCGTGCCGCGCTGCCCGACAGATAGGTATCGGCCTGGAAATGGCGGCACAGATCCAGCAGCCGCCCATTACGGTCGCCGCCGACCCCCAACTGCGAGGACCGCAGCATCGGTCGCTCCAGGCCGAGCCAGAGGCATAGCTGCTGCGACAGAGCGATATCAAGGTCGGCGAGACGATCCCACGGCCGGGTCAGCAGCTCCGTCAAGGCCGGCAGATAGCTGGCCAGATAAGGCGCACGCTGATAGGCCTGTTCGATGCTGCGCAGATGCTTGCGAGCCCAGGGCAGCGACGGCTGAATTTCCACCTCGTCAATCCGCTGCCCCATTCTGCCCTTATGACGCACCGGTACGGTCAGCCAGAGGGGGCCGGCCGCGGTCTTGATACGGTTGCGGTTGCGCCAGCCATGCTTGTCGAACGGGACATCGTCATAGAATACGAAAATGTCGCTTCGCCGTACCTGATCGAAAAATCCGACCCATGGCAGGTAACTCGGCTGCAACACCACCAGTGTCGTCATTGCTGGCCGCCGTTCAGTGGAACTCTTTTTCACCCGCGGCGGTGACAATGGGAATGTGGCGCATCCAAAGCTGCTTCTGCCACCAATCCTGATTGCCGCGATACCAGTCGATGGTTCGGCGCAGGCCATCTTCCCAACCGATTTGTGGCTGCCAGCCGAGGAGGCGCGTGATCTTGGCGTAATCACCGGTGTGACGGACGACCTGACCCGGCCGGTCGCCACGCAGGGTGATGCTGTCTCTGTTGCCCTCCATCAGACGCAAGATGTCTTCGGCGATGGAAATAATCGAATGATCGGTCGCTGTGGCCACGTTGAAAGCCTCGCCATCGACCAGTCGGCTATCGGCATGCATCACCAGATCAATGGCACGACAGGCATCTTCGACATGGACGAAATCGCGCGCCGCCTGGCCGTCACCATGAACTGTCAGCTTCTCATCCAGAAGAACGCTGGTGATGAATCGCGGGATCACTTTTTCCAGATGTTGCCGCGGCCCGAAATTATTGAAAGGCCTGACGATGGTGGCGGGAATGCGGTAGGTGGCCCAGTAGGAATAGATCAGTCGATCGGCACTGCATTTGGCGCTGGCGTACGGACTCATCGGCTTGAGAGAATGCTCTTCATCCATGAGCGGCGCCTCGGCGGTGCCATAGACTTCCGATGTCGAGATGTGAACCAGCCGCTTGACCCGCGTCCGATTTCTGAGAACGGCATTAGCGACCGTGTGAGTGCCCATGACGTCGGTTTCGAAAAACAGGCGATTGTCGAAAATCGACCGTGTGACATGGGTTTCCGCGGCGAAATGAACAACGTAATCCGCTTCCGCAACCAAGGATTCGACCAGCCCGGCATTGGTGACATTGCCGTACCAGAACCGATATCTCGGGTGATCGGCCTGGCGCATCTCCTGCGGAAGATTGTCGATCGACCCCGCATAGGTCAGGGCATCCAGCACGATGATCCGGTAATCGGGGTAGGTGTTGGTAATGTAATGGACAAAATTGGAGCCGATGAAGCCGGCGCCTCCGGTCACGAGCAGTGTCGGCATTCAAGCTCCCCCTGACCCCCCTGGGGTGGTTTGCGACGATTGTTTCAAGGATCGGTTAAGAATTCTCTTATAGCGATGAGCCTGAAGGCTCATCAAGGCCCTCGCCGGTATTATGGCGCGACCAGCAGCCGCTGCCATCGCTGAACCGTGGCAACTCGGCAAGCTGCGCCGCGATCGGCGGAATGGCCAGAGCCGCCAGCGCCTGGCCGTAGCATGTGGTCAGGCGCTGATCCCGTACCCGATGCGGGCCGGCTTCCAACTGCACCGGGTCACTGCGGCCAAACGCGGCAAGGACGCCACGGATCAGATCGGCCTTCGTGGTGTCATCCGCGTGAAGATGGCGCACGCCTCCCGGCAAGCCGTTCTCCATCATACGCACCAGGGCGCGCGCCAGGTGCGGGCTGGTCAGGCCATTCCACAGATGATGCTGGTAACCTATGCGCGGCCCCTGGTGTCGCAGAGTCCAAGCCATCAGTCCGGTAAAGCCGCGGCCTTCGGGACCGATCACCGACATCCGGACCACCGTGGCATCGTCAGGTTCACCCTGCGCCTTCTGCCGGCCATAGCCGTCGACCGCATCTGGCCGATGGGTTTCGTCGCAGGGGCCGGCTGTGGCGGCGAAGACGCCATCGCTGGACAGATGCAGCAAGGCCAGACCGTCGCGGCGACAGGCCTCCGCCAGGCGGTGGGGAAAATCGACATTGACCGCCAGCGCATCGGCGGCGGCGGGATCTTTGACCACCGCGGCATTGACTGCCGCCGTATGGCCGGCCAGAAGATCGGCCGTCAGCCGGTCCCGGGCGATATCGAACTGCCCACGCAGCGGCGCGGTGACCTCATGCCCAGCCAACCGCAATTCGGCGACGAGCGGCAATCCGACCAGCCCCGTCCCTCCGAACACCAGAACACGCACCGCAAATGATCCCGCTCAGTAGAATGTCAAGGTGGGCAACGGCGTGACCCATGTACCACGATACCATCCCTCCTTGGCGCGAATCTCGTCTGCATAGTTCCAGGCGGTGATGAGACAGTAATCCGGTGGGTCCTGAACCATTTCATCGGGGAAGACGATGGGGGTGTGCAGGCCAGGCATGAGTTTTCCCGCGCGCAGCGGACTGGCATCGACCACCTTTTCAATATAGCTCATATTGGCGGCGTTCATCCACATCGTCGCCCGGCCCGAGGCCCCATAGGCCCAGATCCGCCCAGATCCGGCGACCGACGACAGGACACGGCCGACCATCGCGATATGCTGCTCGACCCTGCGGCCGAAGGAAACCCACGTCGCCACCTGGCTAAGCCCCAGGGACGCCTCCGCCGCAAGCATGTCGCCAACCCGCGACGACGGGCGGGCATCAAGGCGCGGGCTGGCGACGACACGCAACGATCCGGCATGCATCGGCACATGGAACACATCGACCACCGTCCAGCCGTGACGCTCCAGCAGCCAGCTCAACGAGGTCAGCGAATAGACCGCCAGATGCTCATGGTACAGCGTGTCCCACTGCATCTTGTCCAGCAGGTCCGCCGCAGACATCACCTCGACGATGAACACCCCCCGCTCGGACAGCACGGTACGGGCGGCATCAAGGATGGCCGCAGGATTGGGATTGTGGGCAAAGCAGTTGGAGCCGGTAACGATATCGACCTTGCCGAAGCGCGACAGGATGTCGTCGACCAGCGGCGGCGAAAAATAGCCGGGCAGAACATCCAGCCCCTTGGCGCGAGCGACGTCGACAATGTTCAGTGCCGCATCGACACCGACGGCACGGACCCCAAGGTCACGCAGCGCGGTCAGCAGTGGCCCATCGTTGCAGCCGAACTCGAGTACCGCCCGTGGCTGAATCTCCTCGGCCAGCCAGCGCGCATAATTCTGAAAATGCGTCACCAGCGTACTCACCGTACTGGTGGAAAAGGCGTAATGACGGAACAGCACGTCTGGATCAACCGTCTCTTCGATCTGGAGCAGACCGCAGGTACCACAGGCGCACAAGGTGATGGCCAGGCGGCGCTCTTCGGCGAACTGCTGTGGCCCATCCAGAAACCCACCGGCCAGAGGCATATCGGGCAGATGCAGCACGGAAGAGGGGATGGTGCTATCGCAATTGCGGCAATTCATGTCGGGCCTTATACTTGATTTCCTGGCCGGTCGATAGTCCGGATATGAGACAAAGCCTCGCACCGCCGAGGCCGGCTCGCCCCAAGATGCTGGCTCGAGGTCAAGATTTCGGAAAAGCGGGAAGCCGTCAAGTTCAAGGCCTGATCACGGCTTCAAAGACTCACGAACCGCAGAAGTCGCTCCAGCAGCGGTTCGCGTTTCAGCCGGCCCGCTGCGGCACCGATTTTCTCGAAATTCTCATGGGCGATGACGGCGGTATTCGCGTTCCCACTGGCGATGGCCGCTGCCAATTCACCCATTTCCGTCAGCATTGCCGTCATCTGTGCCGTGTACGCGGCGCGGAAGACGGGAAGGAAGGCGGCCCTTTCGGTGGGATCGACGATGCGGGTGCCGAAATAGGCGGCAAAGCGCAGCAGGGACCACAAGGATGGCTCCAGCAACCGTCGCGCCGGCTTGCCCGGACCGCAGTGCCGCAAGGCCTGGGACAGGCGTCGCGCCAGAGAAACGAAACCGTCCCCAGCCGCATCGGCGTCGGCCAGCGTGGCCATGACGGTCCTGCTCAACGCCGCGACACTGTGCGGCGACAACGCCGGAGGATGGGCGCGCAGAAACTCGCCAGGCGCGAAAGCGCGCAAGCCTCGCCCCAGCGCCTCCATGGTTTCCACCGGCGTGTTCGGCGCCCTGGGCAGATCGAGAGCCGCCGCGGCAAGCGGTCGGGTGCCGTCGATCCGGGCGCCTCGGCTGCAATTGATCACCTCCAGGTCGCTCTGGCGCAGAAAATGACCCAGCGCCACCGCAGCCAGCTCGAAGACCCAGTTGGTCACCACCTCACCACCGAAGTTACCGGGGAGCCGCCGGTCGAAGTCCGGCAGTTTGCTGGCCCAATCCGTGAAATCCGTGAAATAGGGCGTGCCCTGGGCATGATGCGGCTGGCCCAGGCGGTAACCGAAATCAACGCCGAACAACACGAGACGCTTGAAGCCAAGAGCGGCGCAGGCGGCAACAGCGGCGTTGGCCACCGTGGGGTCGGCCCAGGACAGAGAATGCTTTTCCGGGATGAGCGCATCGGTCACTGCGGTACTGGTGCGGTTGAAAAACCATACTTTATCGAACAGACGGGCAACAGCGGGCAGAACGGTGGTCGCCGCCACCAGGGTTATGCCCGTAAAATCATGGCTTTCCGACAATTTGCTCAGATGGCGCACGACGTTGTGATTGTTTTCCACCTCGATGTGAATCTGCGGCCGGATGCCGTTGCGCAGCAGGGCGGCCAGGGCGGTGCCGCACGAGACCACCACCCCCCGCCCGCCTTGCGCCTGGATCAGCGGGATCGCCTCGTCCAGCGACGGACCGGCGCCAACCAGCAGCGCCGGTAGCTGCGCCGCGATCCGCTGCGGCCGATTTTCCACCAGGGCGAACGGTGTGCCGTCCATATTGGCGACGCCGTTGGCAAGCATGATCATTTCGTCTTCATAGAAGCCGTAGGAGACGGCCGAAGCGCGCAGCCGGCCGATGAAGGTCGGAAGGATCTGCTGATAAGCGAGATCCTCGAGATGAATGAAAAAGTGCGAACCGTCGAGAAACAGGTTGCCGATGTCCAGCGCCCGCCGTTCCAGCGTAATCAGCAGAGCGTCGGGATCATCCTCGAGGATGATCGAGACGGACATGCCGCGCTGTGCCGCCATATCCGCCAGCTCCGCCCAATCGAAACAACCGAGGGCGTGATAGAGCCGCTCCGCCGAGGTCTCGACCAGGACAAGGTCGCTGCACGGCACGGCATCAATCAGCGGCGGCAGATGCACCCCCAGCCCGATGCCGAACACGAACAGGAAGCCGGACTCGACCTGCGGCAAGGACGCCAGGCGGTCGGCCTGGGGGGCCAGGGCCGGGGCCAGACGGTCGAACAGGTCGAAGCTGACCGGCGACAGGTTGCAGAACGTGGGATGCCCCAGCGTCAAACGGACAGGATGGTCAAGATGCTGGACAATCTGCTCGGTGGCAACGGTTGGGGCCGGCGCGGGATAGAGGGTCGTTCCGTCGGGAAAGACCAGGTTGATCACCCCACCATCCGCCAACTGCGGCTGCGCGGTCGGGTGATGATGGCGCATCTGCCGCCACACCGCCGGATGCGCACGCCGCAGATAGGCAAGGCTGCGGCCACGCAGGATATCCTGCGTGGACTGGGGGGCGTGGAGCGAGCCGGCCATCGGATGATCCTTGAGATGAGGGCGACCGAACGGTCAATGGTCGGGCCGCAGACTGGGCCCATTGATTTGCGACAGTTCAGGATGAGCCGTTACCACATCCAGCGCCGCCAGCCATCGCCAACCTGCGGGGCCAGGCGGAAGCAGGGCCATCAGGGCGCGGACAAACGCCAGATCGGCATCGGTGTCCACGGTCCAGCGCAACGTCGATAAACCGGGCCGCGGACAGGGCAGGTTGCGCTTCACGACCTCGGGGTGGCGGCGGATATAGGGGCCGACATGCTCGCGGTCATACGTCTCGGTCGCCTCGGCGGCGGCCCGGGCGAGCCAGTCGAAGGTGAACAGCTCCGCGTCCAGCCCATGTGGCCAACTGGGCGGCAGGTTGTTGACGACCAGATCGGCACCGGACTCGGTCTGCAACCGCACCATGTCGCCCAACAGAAAGGGGTCGATGAGCGGGCAATCACTGGTGACCCTCAGCACCCGGCTGGCGCCGAAAGCCTGAGCCGCCTGGAAATGACGGTCGAGCACGTCGTGTTCGGAGCCCCGGAAAACCTGGGCACCGACCGCCAGCGCTTCCGCGGCGACGCGGTCGTTGGCGGCGTCCTGCGGCGTGGCGCAGACCACCATGTCGACTCCGGGCACAGCGGCACAGCGGCGCAGCACATGCGCCAGCATGCTCTGCCCTTCGATGGAATCGAGCACCTTGCCGGGTTTGCGCGCCGAGCCGATGCGTGCCTGGATGATGCAGACGGTTACCACGGGTTGGTTGCCCCCCTTCCGATGAAATCCGAACAAGAAACCGCCCTCGCCGGGCGGACAGTCCGAGCCCTCTCAATCGAGCGGTGCCTCAGCCTGTACCGTTTTCTCCCGCCACAGCCGCAGCAGTTCAGCGGATACGGGGATAAGACTGCTGCCCGGGCTTGCAATATAACCGGCCAGGTCGCTTTCGGCGACAACCGACAGGGCGGTATATTCGTCGCTGCCGCGTGTGCGGTGGCGCTCGCAGAGAATGGCCGCGGAACACGGACTGGCCAGGGCGATGCCCAGGTCGATCACATGGCTGGTCAGGTCTTCGATCAGACCGAACATCCCCAAGGCCGCCACCTCGTCCTCCGCCAGCCCGATCTCCTCCTTCGCCTCGCTCAGGATCTGCCGCAGCGGTTCCACCCGCCGGCCGCTCACGCAGCCCGGCTCGATGCCGCCGGACGGAACCAGCTCCCATTGCGCCGGATGGTCGGTGGTCAAACTGCCGCGCCGGCCGAAGACGATACCGTCGGCGCAGCACAGCAGGCCCGAGACCGCCAGCGGCCGCAGCCGCAGCGCCTCAAACAGGTCGGGCCGCCGTCGCTGCGCCAGCCAGACTCGATAGGGTACGAAATTACCGGTCAGCTCCGGTGGCGCCATCTCACGCACACTGAAAATCTGCCCATCGAACAGCCCACTGCCGCGCCGCGCCTGTTCCTGGCACCAGAGCGCGTCGATCTCTGCCCGCAGTCCGGCCGACAGCGGCGGCGGCGGTTCGCCGAGGCGCACCTTGATGGCGGTCAGCGGCTGGCTTCCGAACATGTTTGATTCCACATCTGGACGACACGACGGAGCATCGTTTAGCATTGACGCGACTTTACCGACTATAGCCGATGACCGAGCATATCTCCTTTGAAACCTGCCGACCGGTGGAAGACCACGCCCGCCAGGTGATGGCGTGGCGCAACGATCCCGCCACCCTGGCCATGTCCTACCACCATGCGCCGAAGCAGTGGGACAGCTTCGCGGCGGAATTCCGCGACGGCTATTTCGGTCAGGGCGACGATCCGCCGCCGGCCTTCGCCCTGGTGGACGGACAGCGGGCGGCTTTCCTGCGCTTTCAGCGCATCCCCCATCCCCACGGCCTTGCCGGCAACAGCATCGAGATTTCGATCAATGTCGCCCCCGAGCGGCGCGGCCGCGGCCTGGGGACGCGGATTCTGGCGGCCGCCCTGATCGACCTGAAGGCCCGCGGCATCGACAGCGTCTATGCCGAGGTCCGCCGGGAAAATGCCGCCTCCCGCAAGGCCTTCGCCACCGCCGGCTTCGCCGTCCTGGGCGAGGCCGGAAAGCACGTCGCCGATACCGGCGAGCATTGTCTCATCGACCGCTTCCTGGCCGAATTGACGCCCGCCCATTGGCGGCGCGGCGGGGTCTATGTGATCGCCGAGGCCGGCTCCAACTGGCGCATGGGCACGCCGAAGCGCGATCTGGCGATGGCCCGGGCGCTGATCGACGTGGCGGTGGAGGCCGGAGCCGACGCGGTCAAGTTCCAGACCTACCGGCCCGACACGGTCTATGTCGCCAACAGTGGCGAGAGCGACTACCTGGCCGAAGCGGGGATCAAGGAGGACATCCGCAGCATCTTCGCCGATCTCGCCATGCCTTACGACATGGTGCCGAAGCTGGCCGACCATTGCCGCGACCGGGGCATCCATTTCCTGTCGACACCGTTCTCGCCCGACGACTTTGCCGCCATCGACCCTTATGTCGCGGTCCACAAGATCGCCTCCTATGAAATCAGTCACGTCCATCTGCTGCGTCTGGCGGCGGCGAGCGGCAAGCCGCTGGTGCTGTCCTGCGGTGCCGCCGGCGAGGACGATATCGCCTGGGCGATCGACGCCTATCACCGCTCCGGTGGCCGCGATCTGTGCCTGTTGCAATGCACCGCCAAATATCCGGCACCGCCGTCCAGCCTGAATCTGAAAACCATCGCCACCCTGAAACGCCGCTTCGGCGTCGCCGTCGGCCTGTCGGACCACAGCCGTGATCCCAGCTTGGCGCCGGTGATGGCGGTGGCGCTGGGGGCGCGGGTCATCGAGAAGCATTTCACCCTCGATAACCGCTTGCCCGGCCCCGACCACAGCTTTGCCATCACCCCCGAGGAACTGACCGGAATGGTCCGCGCCATCCGCGCCGCCGAGCAGGCGGCCGGCGACGGTATCAAACGGGTGTTGCCGGAAGAGCGCGAACTGGCCGCCTTCGCCCGCCGCGGCCTCCAGGCGCTGCGCGACATCGCGCCCGGCAACGTTCTGCACGAGGGCCGCGACTTCGCCATCCTGCGGCCCGGCAAGCAAAGTCTCGGCCTGCATCCCCGCCATCTCACCGAGGTCGAGGGCTCGCGGGCTCGTCGACCGATCGCGGCCGGCAGCGGCCTGGCCTTGGACGACATTGAGGTATGACGCTGAAAGCGGTTCTGCTCGACCTTGATGGAACCCTGGCCGACAGCCTGCCGGTGATGCGCCTCGCCTATGCCCGTTTCCTTGAAAGCTGCGGCCGTCCGAATAGTGATGACGAGTTCCAGTCGCTCAATGGCCCCCCCTTGGCCGAGGTGGTGCGGCGACTCAAGGTCACCCACCGTCTGGAGGAGCCGCCGGAGCGGCTGCTGGTCCGTTACCATACCCTGATAGATGAACTGTATGCCGCCACGCCGCCACGCCCCGGCGCCCGGGAACTGCTGTCCTGGACGCGGCAACAGGGGATGATGACCGGCGTCGTGACCTCCAACGACAGCCGCCGCACCTGGGATTGGCTCCGTGGTGTCGATCTGGCCGAGCTGATCGGCGTGGTGGTCGGGGGCGAGATGGTGGCGCGCGGCAAGCCCGACCCAGAACCCTATCGCATGGCCCTGAAGTTGATGCAGCGCGATGCCGCAGACGCGGTGGCGGTTGAAGATTCACCCCAAGGTGCGGTCTCGGCGGTGACGGCGGGGCTGCGTTGCTTCGCTCTGCTCGATGTCGAGCGCCTGCCCGCCGCCTGGCCGACGGCGGTCATGCCGGTCCGTTGCCTTCACACCGTGCTGTGCAGACTGCGGGACGGCAGAACCTGATCTGTCACGGCACCGGCCGGTCCCAGGGTCTGGCGGCTCTTGGCGGAAAGGCGAGGCGGAAGTCGCCGCTGGAAAGATCGAGATTGGGATTGTAGCAGGGGTCCGCCGCGAGCGCCGGGCCCCACTCGGCCAGCATGTGGCGGCGGGCCGCCTCGCGCTCGATGCTCTCGACCGTCTCGTCCGGGCCATGATCGCCCAGTTCGGCATGCGGCGTCCACGTCACCAGAGAACCGCGCCGCCGCAGACGCAGACACAGATCGACATCGGCATAGCCGGCCGCCAGGGCCACCGCGTCGAACCCGCCAAGCTCGCGGAACAGCGCGCTTCGCAGGACCATGCCCACGGCGGAGACGGCGGAGACGTTGCGGGTCAGGCAAAGACGGCCGTTGCAGCCCACGGCGTCGCAGGGGGCGCCGTGGAAGGCAGGCGCGGCCACCGCGTCGCCGGCGCCGAGGATGAAGCCGGCATGGCGGACGTTGTCGTGACGATCGCACAGCCGGGGCCCGACGGCGCCGATCTCGGGCCGCAAGGCCTGTCCGACCAGCTCCGTCAGCCAGTCGGCATGCCGCACCGCGATCCGGTCGTGCAGAAAGCCGAGAACCTCGCCGCGGGCCGAGCGGGCGCCGGTGTTGTAAAGGTCCGGCAGCGAGGCCGCACCGGGGCAGGCGAGCACCGTGACCCGCGGATCACCCTGGGCCAGCTCCTCCGACGGAACGGACCGCCGATCGAGAATGATCACCTCGAGCGCCGGATAATCGGTGTGCCGCAACAGCCCGTCGAGGCAGCGCGGCAGAAGATCCGCCGCCCCATCCTGTACCGCCACCAGCAGGCTCACCAGCGGCGGCGGCTCGGGCAGATCATAGGCGATCCGGTAGAAGGCGCCGTTTCCCGCAGTGACGCGACCGGCGACACCACGGCGTTGCAGCGAGTCCGTCAGGGCGCGGCAGGCGGCGTCATGGGCCTTGTCGAACTGCCGGGTGGAAAAGGTCGCGGCCTGCGGAAACACCCGCCAATGGTAGAGCACATGGGGAATGTGGCGGATGCGCTCGGCGGAGGTACGGTCGACGGCGCGCAGCGCCAAGTCGTAATCCTGACTGCCCTCGTAGCCCAGCCGGAAACCACCGATCTCCTCGAGCAGGCTGCGGCGATAGACCCCGAGATGGCTGATGGCGTTGTGGCCGTACAGCATATCGGGGCTCCAGTCTCCTTTGAAATACGGCGAGGAGCGCCGGTTGACGGCGTCGATCTTGTCCTCGTCGCTGTAGAGGATGTCGGCCTCGGGATGACGGTCGAGTTCCTCGGCCACCAGATAGAGGGCGTGCGGCGGCAGAATATCGTCATGGTCGAGCAGCGCGACGAAGCGCCCCGCCGCCAGCTCGAGGGCCGTGTTGCTGGCCGCGGTGATATGGCCGTTGACCGGGCGGTATGCCACCTTGATGCGGGCATCCTGGGCCCGATAGCGTTCGAGGATATCGCGGACATGCGGCGACGGCGAGGCGTCGTCGGCAATGCACAGTTCCCAATGGGGATAGGCCTGCGCCAGGACCGACTCGATGGCCTGCACCAGATAAGCGGCGGGCGTGTCGTAGACCGGCATCACCACCGAGATCAGCGGCGGATCGGCGAGCCGGGCGACCGCCTGACGCAGCGCCGCCAGATCCGCGACGGTCAGGCTGTCATGGTGCTGAACCCAGGCCGGATAGCGCCTGGAATAGCCGAACCGGACCTCATGCAACTGGCTGAGCAGGCGGCGCCAGGCCGGGCCGAGGCCGTGACGCCGGGCATAGGCGGCCGTCTTGCGGATCACCCGCGCCAGTCGGCCGGAGACGGCGGACAAGGCCTGAACAGCCGTTTTCCACCCGGCACCGTTCGCCACTTTCGGACCTTTCGCCTGTTGCCCGCCAACGTTCGGACAGGCTATAGCATCGCCATCAGGCCGCAGCAACCGGGGCGCTATGGTCCACCATCATCGACAGGATGGATGATGCCGCTATGGCTGGCATTCAGCAGATGGCGGAAGGCCTCCTCGATGCGCGCTCCGAAATCCGCGGCGACGGCCGCCCGATCGGGGCTGAAATGAGCGAGCATCTCGAGTGTGACCGGATCGACACGCGGAAACAGTCGGAGCAGCGAAACCGTCGTATCGGTATCGTCGGGTGGGGTTTCCACCAGGGTAATCGTGAAGGTCTCGCCCCGCTCGGCCAGTTGCGCCAGCACGGCCAGCCAGTCCCGCGGCTCCTGGCAGAAGAAGGACGGCATGACCACGCGCGCCCCGGATTGAGTGCCGGCATAGCGCACGGCGTTGATGTCCAGGCCGATCCTTCGGCACGCCTCGATCAAGGGGGCTGCGGCGGCCTCGAGGCTCCAGCGCCTCACCAGCGGCATTCCATCGCCGTCATTGCTGTCAAGGCGGAACATGTTGAACCATCGGGGGCAGGAGGGGACGATCATCGGCTCGACGGGGATTACCGCCCTTTATGAGCGGCGAGAGTATGGACGTTCAGGCCGATGAAGAAAATCCTGACATCCTCTCCGACGACGACGGAGTGCTCTTCAGGGATAGCGGTTCCGGGGGGGGGGGGGGGGGGGGGGGGGGGGGGGGGGGCGCAGGACATGGATGAGCCTTCAGGCTCGTCGATGTTAGACGTCTAACATCGGTGTGCGGCGCGGAGCGCGCCCGGCGAGGGCAGTTTCTTATTCAGGACTTTGGACGAGCGAGGAATGACGGAAATGAAGGAGTTCACGGCGGCCGGGTCTGTTCCTGTCGATCGCCCCGTGCAGGAGATGGTATCGTCATGCCTGCGCAGCAACGTCTTCTGGCTCGCCATCCTGCTGATCACCGCCCTCTCGCTATGGCTCCGGCAGGCGCTCCCCATCGAGGCCCTGGGAGAGGCGGCGATCGACGACGCGCTGTTTGTGAAACTGGCGAGGAGCTTGGCGCGCGGCCAGTGGCTGGGCGAGTACGACCGCTACACCTTGTCCAAGGGACCGGGCTATCCGCTGTTCATCGCCCTCAATTTCTATCTCGGCCTGCCGCTCAAGCTGGCCGAGCAGCTCTTCTATCTTGCCGCCGCTGCCGCCTTGTCCGGCGTGATGGCGCGGTGGGTCGGCCGATGGGCGGCGCTGGTCACCTTTGTCCTGATCGCCTTCAATCCGGTCCAGTGGACCGGATTGGTCCGGGTGCTGCGCGAGGGCATCTATGGGGCGGAGGCCCTGTTGCTGTTCGCGCTCGCCGCGCGGCTCTTTCTGCTTGAGCGGGGGGCCCCGCTTGGGCAGCCGCTGGGGGGGCGCCGGGGTCTGCCGCTGGCCCTGGGCGCGACGTTTGCCGCCTACTGGCTGACCCGTGAGGAAGGGGTCTGGCTGCTGCCCAGCCTGGGACTGATGGTGCTGTTCTGGCTGATCGACCGCCATGCCGTCTGGCGCGCCGCCGCGCCGCGGCCGCGCCGCTGGCTGTTGGGCGAGGCCCGTTATCTGGGGCTGCCGCTGGCCGTCGTCCTGGCCGCTATCGGTCTGGTCAATACGCTCAACTGGACTCATTACGGCGTCTGGACCAGCAATGATTTCGCCCGCTCGCCCGGCTTCGTCGCCGCTTATGGCGCCATTGCCCGCATCGACACCGGCGAAGCCGATCCGCTGCTGCTGTTCACCAAGCAGGCCCGCGCACTGGCCTATCAGGTCAGCCCGGCCGCCCGCGAACTGGAAGAGCCCTTCGAAACCATGCGCGCCGCGGCCTGGGCCAAGCCGTCCTGCACCTTCGCGCCTCCCGGCAACCCGCGCTACTGCCAGGAAATCATCAGCGGCTTCCTGCCCTGGGCCCTGCGCGAGGTGGTCACGGATCTTGGCTATTACGACGACGCCCGCCGGGCCGAGGCGTATTACCAGCGTCTGGCCACGGAAGTGAACGCCGCATGCGATGCCGGTCAACTGCCCTGCCTGCCGCCGCGCGCGACCCTGCTGCCGCCGCTGCCTGCCGGATGGGAAGGCCGCATCGTCGACCGGCTGTGGCCGGCGCTCGACCTGCTGGCCCGCTTCGGCGGCGGCTGGTGGCCGCTGCATCCGAGCACGGGCACGCCGCCCAATCTCCGCCTGTTCCAGGACATGACCGGTGGCCCCCTGGCCCCCGTCACCGATTACAAAGACGGCTCCTATGTGCGGGGCTGGGTCGGCCTGGATGAGGGCCGCATTGATATCAGCCTTGAACGGCGTCCCGAAGTGGTGCTGCCGCGGCAGTTTCACAGCAGCCTCGAAATCGTCCCGCGCGATGACGGCTTCAGCCGCCTGTTCCAGATCACCAGCAGTTGCCCGCCGGCCGATTGCAATCTGGTGTTCCGCTGGCCCGACAAGCCGCCGATCGTCATGCCGCTGACGAGTCTGAAGCCCAGCGCGACCATGCTGCAAAACGAGGAAATCCTCGTTTATATAGAAGAGGTCGGCTCCTCGGGATGGGGCAGCGGGCTGTGGACCACCGGCAAGCTGAACGGCATCCGCATCGGGTATCTCAAGCGGCTTTCCACCCTCTACGCCTGGACCATGCCGGCCCTGGCCGTGGCGGCGCTGCTGGCGTTCGCCGTGATCCTGGGACGGGACATCCGGCACCGCCGGTTCTCCGCGGCGACCATCCTGGCGGCGGCCTTGCTGGGAGCGGCGGCCTTGCGGGTCGGTCTGATCGCCTGGATCGACGCCACCTCGTTTTCGGCGATGATCCTGTACTACATGTCACCGGCACATCCGCTGCTGCTCGCCTTTATCGGCCTGTCGCTGGGAGCCGCCGGTGGTCTGGTGATGCGGCGGCGCGGCGCCGTCTGAAATGCGGCCTTTCCTGGGAGCGCGGGCGCCTCGCCCGCGCTCCCAGGAAGAACTTTCACCTTATCGGCTTGACAGTCCGGGCACCGGACGCGAGTCTTCGCGCCGGCCCCGCCTTTTCAGCCCCGACTGTCCGATCATGACTCCGATCCTCTTCACCATCGCTGCTCGCAATTACACAGGATATGTGCGGACGCTGGCGGCGTCGGTGCGCAGCGCCTATCCGACCGCGCCCTTCGTGCTCTTCCTCGCCGATACCGAGGGAGCGCTCGAGCTGGGGATCGACGACGCGCAGGTGGTGCCCTGCTCTCAACTCGACCTGCCCGACCTGCGGCGCATGGCCTTCGCCTACTCGGTGACGGAATTCAGCACGGCCATCAAGCCGTCCTGCTTCCTGTGGCTGCTGGCCCGCTATCCCGGCCGCCCGGTGATCTACCTCGATCCCGATATCATGGTCTTCCGACCGCTCGAGCCGGTCGAGCAGGCGTTCCGCAACGGCGCCGAAATGGTTCTGACGCCCCATGCCATCCGGCCCGACGAACGGACCTTGCCGCCTGACGCGCTGACCATCCTGCGCGGCGGCACCTATAATCTGGGCTTCCTCGCCGTTCAGGATGCCCCCGAGGTCCACGCGCTGATGCGCTGGTGGGAACGGCGGTTGCACCGCGACTGCCGCGCCAGCCTCCATGAAGGGCTGTTCGTCGACCAGAAATGGATGGAGTTCGCCCCCTCCTTCGTGTCCCGCTGCCATGTCGCCCGCAACCCTGGCCTCAACGTCGCCTACTGGAATCTCGGCGAACGCCGCCTCGAGGGCGGCGACGGGAGCGGCGGCGGTGTCACGGTTGACGGTGAGCCGCTGTATTTCTTCCATTTCAGCGGCTTCCAGCCGGGCGACGGCGGCACCCGCTTCTGCAAATACCATGATGCCTTCGAACAGGATCAGCCGCCGGCCCTGCGGCAACTGGCGACGCTCTACGCCGCCCGTCTGGCCGCCACGGCCGACGACGACGCCCCACCCTACGGCTTCGGCCAGTTCGCCGACGGATCACCGATCTACGAAGGCGACCGTATCTATTTCCAGCACCGGGCATGGGACGAACACGGCGATCCCTTCGCCCTGGGCCGCGCCTTTTTCGATGCCGCCGCTCCGGAGGTGCCGGGAACGCCGGTCATTCCCCGGCTGCTCTACGGCATCCACCTGAAATGGCCGGAACTCCAGGCGAGGTTCAACCTCGCTTCCGAGGACGGCCGCCGCGGCCTCTGGCGCTGGTTCCTCGACTATGGCCAGCGGCAGGAGAAGGCCGGCGCCCTGGCGCAGGCCGCGCCGGATCTGTCGGAACCAGCCCCTGTCGTGGTCGATACCTCGGTCGCCGACGCGGTCCTTGCCGAGACCGCGCGGCGCCTGGCCGAATTGGCCGCCGCCGTAGACGAGCGCGATCAGCGCCTGGCCGCCATCACCGGATCATTGTCCTGGCGCGTCACGGTTCCCTTGCGTCTGCTGCGCCGCTGCGTGGCGCTCCTCCGCCGGAGATAAGGCATCTCACCGAATCATCGGCGAGATCTGATCACGTAAGGGTGATGTCAATCACAGAAGCTAATATCCTTGGGTGATAACCCTTGGTGATAATTCTCGTGGAGGACAAGACATGGCCAATTCCCTCGCTCCCAGCACCCAGCCCAGCGCCGATCGCGACCAGTATACCGGCGACAACAACGATGATTTCGAAGGGGACAGCGGGGCCGAGAATTGGCATCTCGGTGGCGGCAATGACAATCTCGATGGTCGTGGCGGCAATGACCAACTGTTCGGCGACACGGGCAATGACTCCCTGAACGGCGGCGAGAACGACGACTCGCTGAGCGGCGGCAGCGACAATGACTCGCTGAGCGGCGGTACCGGCAAAGACTCCCTGGACGGCGGTGCCGGCAGTGACACCCTGGATGGCGGCACCGGCGTCGACGTCGCGACCTACAGCGGCAAGCACGGGAATTACCACGTCCATGGCCACGCGATCGACGACGGGCAAAACTCGGATACGCTGACGGGCGTCGAGATCCTGAGCTTCGATGACGGCAATACCCTGGTCGATACGGAGGTCGATGGCCTGTTCGACGAGGATCTCTATCTGGCACTCAATCCCGATGTCGCCGCTGCGGTGGACGCCGGCCTGTTCGCCAGCGGTGCCGAGCACTACACCCAGTGCGGCAAGGACGAGGGCCGCATCGCCGGCGGCTTCGACGAAGATTTTTACCTGGAACAGAACACCGACGTTGCCGATGCGGTGGCGGCCGGCATCTACGCATCGGGCGCCGAGCATTTCGCACTGAGTGGCGCGGAAGAGGGCCGCGACGCCAACGCCCTGTTCGATACCGAATGGTACCTGTCGCAGAATACAGACGTGGCGGCCCTGGTCGAGTCCGGACAGACCACCGCCTGGCAGCACTTCGAGCAATACGGTTGGGAAGAAGGGCGCGATTGCAGCGTGTATTTCGACACCACCGCCTATCTCGAGGACAATCCTGACGTCGCCGCATCCGGGGTCAATCCGCTGGACCACTTCCTGACCTACGGCGCCGCCGAAGGCCGTCTGGCATCGGACGTGCTGCTGGCCTAGAGCGTTTTCCGATCAGGTTGGAAAATGCTCCAGCCGCCGTTGAGGCGGCACCTGAGCGCGGAGCGCGCCCGGCGAGGGCAGATAAAAAGCTGGAGCGGTATCCGACTTGGTCGGAAACCGCTCCAGTCATGGCCCCACGAGCGTTTTTTCCATCCACGCGTTCAGGGCGGCCAGCGCCCTGAACGCGGCGGAGAATTTTCTATCGTAAGAGTGATGTTCATCACAGGAGCCCGCATCTCAGGGTGATAACCCCGTGGTGACATTTCTTCTGGAGGACAAAGACATGGCCGTTTCCCTCGCTCTTGGCTCCCCGCCAGACTCGTTCGCTGGCACCGGCTATGACTCGATGGGCGGCGGCTCCGACTGGTCGGACGGAGGCTCTGATTCGCCGGGTGGTGGCTCCGACTGGTCGGACGGAGGTTCTGATTCGCCGGGCGGCGGCTCCGACTGGTCAGACGGAGGTTCTGATTCGCCGGGTGGTGGCTCCGACTGGTCGGACGGAGGCCCCGGCCGTGACAGCGTGGCCGGCGGCGGCAGGCACGGCCGCGGCGACCACTCGATCGTCGGCGGGCAGGACTCGGATACGCTGACGGACGACGTGCTCCTGGGCCTTGATGACGGCAACACCGTCGATAAGCAGGCCGATGGCATATTCAACGAGGATCTCTATCTGACACTCAATCCCGATGTCGCCGACGCGGTGGACGCCGGCTTGTTCGCCAGCGGTGCCGAGCACTACACCACCTGCGGCAAGGACGAGGGCCGCGTCGCCGGCGGTTTCGACGAAGATTTCTACCTGGAACAGAATTCCGACGTCGCCGAGGCGGTGGCGGCCGGCGTCTACGCATCGGGCGCCGAGCATTTCGCGCTGAGTGGCGCGGAAGAGGGCCGCGACGCCAACGCCCTGTTCGATACCGAATGGTACCTGTCGCAGAATACGGACGTAGCCGCCCTGGTCGAAGCCGGCCAGACCACCGCCTGGCAGCATTTCGAGCAATACGGCTGGAAAGAAGGGCGCGATTGCAGCGTGTATTTCGACACCACCGCCTATCTCGAGGACAATCCCGACGTCGCCGCATCCGGGGTCAACCCGCTGGACCACTACCTGACCTATGGCGCCACTGAGGGCCGTCTGGCATCGGACGTGCTGCTGGCCTAGAGCGCAGGGCAATCAGGTGAAAGAGAGCAGCGGAAGGCGTTGAGGTCATGCTGTGCCATCACCAGTGAAAAGCAACACGGATGAACGCGGATATCCACGGATGAACACGGATCATGGGCAATCCGTGTTCATCCCAAGTCCGGCGAAGCCGGAATCCGTGTTCATCCGTGTTACCCTGCGATCTCTCAGCCGGACGGGCCTCCGTCATGAGAATGTTCACCCGATTGCCCTCGCCGGGCGCGCTCCGCGCTTGGCCGTTGCCGCCACCCGATAAAAACGGTTGATCGCTGAAAAGCCCTTCCGATAGGTTCGCAGCCGTGAAATTGGAGCGTCGGAAAACTCTCCGGGCGCGAGCGAGGGGTGGGATTCATGGCCGAGCCATCGACGAGAACAATCGAAGATTTCGGCGAGCAGTGGCAGCACTACAGCGATACCTCGGGCTTCTGGGCCTCGAAGGAGCTGTTGCGCGATATTACCCTGCCGCTGCTGGACCCCGAGGAGATCGCCGGGACGAGCGTCGCCGAAATCGGCAGCGGCTCGGGCCGGATCGTCAACATGCTGATGGGGTTCAAGCCGCGCCGGGTATATGCCCTCGAGCCGTCCGATGCCGGCTTCCAGTCCCTGAAAATCAATACCGCCCAGCACGGCGACCAGATCGAATATCTTCACTGCCTGGGCGATCAGCTTCCGGCCGGCCTTGATCTGGATATGGTCTTTTCCATTGGCGTCATCCAGTTCATCCCCGAACCGGACAGCACCCTTCGGGCGATGTACAACGCCCTGAAGCCGGGCGGCCGGTGCCTGATCTGGATTTATTCCGTCGAAGGCAACGAGGCCTATCTGCGTTTCGCCCTGCCCCTGCGCCGCATCACCACCCGTCTGCCGCATCCGCTGCTCGCCGGCGTGTGCGGCGTGCTCAATGTCGCGCTCACCGGCTATATCGCCCTCTGCCGCGCCCTGCCGCTGCCGATGCGCGACTACATGGTCGGCCATCTCGGCAAGATGAGCAGCAGCAAGCGCTACCTGACCATCTACGACCAGCTCAACCCCACCTACGCCAAATACCACACCCGCCAGGAAGCCCGGGATCTGCTGGAAAAGGCCGGTTTCACCGATGTGCAGCTTCATCACCGGCATGGCTATAGCTGGACGGTCTGCGGAAAAAAGCCGGCCTGAGAGTTGGTCGGTAAGGCATCAAATTCACCACGAAGGCACGAAGGAAGGGGAAGGAAGTCGGCGATGGTGTCGACAATCTTTCCTTCGTGTCCTTCGTGCCTTCGTGGTGAACATCCTTTCTCAGTGCCGGCCGTCGCCACCGGCCGAGCGCAGGGTTTCGGCGAGGTGGTCGGCCTGGACCTGAAGACAGTAGCGCTGTTCGACCCGGTGGCGGCCGGCGGTGCCCATGGCGGTACGCAAGGCCGCATCGTCCCGCAGCCGTTGCAAGGCGGTCAGCCACTCCGCCGTCGTCGTCGCCAACAGGCCGGTCTCGCCGTCGAGCACCACCTCGGCATTGGCTCCCACCGGAGACGCCACCACCGGCCGGCCGGCGGCCATGTACTGGACCAGCTTGTAGGCGCATTTGCCGCGTTCCCAAGGCTGATCCGGCAACGGCATGATGCCGACGTCGATGCCGGCGAGCAGCTCGGCCTCGCGGTCCTCGCGCCACGGAATGAAATCGACCGGAACCCCGGGCAGGTCGATCGACTGGTTGGCGATCAGCCGCAGCCGGGCCGGACCGCTGGCGCACAACTGGGCCAGGGCCTCACCGACCGAGGCGAGATGCGGCAGGGTTGAGCGGGTGCCGATCCAGCCCACGGTAAAGACGTCGTTGTCGGGAGAGGGGCGCGGCGGATAGCGCTCGAGATCAATCACCGTGGGAATCTGAACGGTGCGCAGCGCTCCGTTGTCCTGCGCCCAGGTCGCCAGCCCGTCATTGCCGCACACCGTCGTGACGGCCTGCGGCAGCAGCCGGCGCCATTTGTCGCCCAGCAGGCGGCGGACCACAGCGGAACGGTGCATCCGATAGCGCAGCGACCACGCATCGTCGAAGTCGAGCACATAGGGCCGCGACCCCAGCAGCCAGCGCTCCCAGCCGCCGGGCAGCCAGGGCAGGGCCTCCTTTTCGATCCACAGCACGTCGTACCGGCCCGCCCGCAACAGGGTCCACAGCCGCCGGCCATAGGCGCGCAGCACCGCGGTCAGGTCACGGCCGCCGGCATAATAGGCCCGCAGATAGGCGTCGTCGAAAAAGGGCGACACCGTCGTCGTGATGCCGCGCTCGGCCAGGGCCGGCAGGTAGTCGAGGAACCGCAGCCGGCTGCTCGCGCCAAGCCGCGCATAGCGGCACAGCACCAGCACCGACAGCGGCGCAGCAGAGGTCGTCATGGGTTGCGGCTCATTGGTCCAACAGGCTGTCGATCTGGTCCCGCAACGCCCGCAGCGCCGCGCTCTGCACGTCGTTCAGAGGCAGGCCATGGCGCTGAAGGCGATCAAGGTGCCGGGCCAGCCGCTGCGAACTGTGCAGCAGCCGTTCCGCGTCGGGCAGGCGCGCCGCCTTGGAGGCGTCCGCTTCCGTCCCAGCGGCCGGACCAGACTGCTTGGCCTGACGCAGCGCCTTGACCGTCGTACCGGCCTTGGCCTGCGTCCACAGCATCAATTGCAGCTCCTCGCCGTCGGCCTCGGCGATCTCCATCAGGAGCGAAAGCGAGACCTGCGGATGGTCGGCGGCTTCCGCCAGAACTGCCGGCGGCAGGCGCAACAGGCCGAGCACCCGGGTCACATAGGGCCGCGACTTGCCGATCAGGGTCGCCAACTGATCATGGGTCGCGCTGTGCTCTTCAAGCAGCCGCTGCAAAAAATAGGCGAGGTCGAAGGGATCGAGGTCTTCCCGCTGGATGTTCTCGAGCAGTGCCAGAAGGCCGGGATCGTCGGTCGCCAGCACGATCGCCGGAATGGTCTGCTGTCCGGCCAGTTCCGAGGCGCGGAAGCGGCGTTCGCCGGCAACGATCTCGTAGACATCGGCGGCGGTCTCGCGCACCAGGATGGGCTGCAACACGCCGTGCTGCTCGATGGAGCGGGCGAGTTCCGCCAGGCTGTCGCCGTGGAAGCGGTTGCGCGGCTGCGCCGAACCGGTGCGGATCTGACCGAGCGTCAGCTCACGATAGCTCTTGGCCTCGTCGACACCGAACAGGCTGGTCGAGCGGGAGGCGGCCAAGCCGATCATGCCAAGATTGGCGGTATTGACCCTACGCGACATCGGCGGTCTCCTGGGTGGGCATGAGCAGAGCCTGAACGACCTCGCCATAGGACGCGCTGCCGCTGGCCGAGGGACTGAGCGCCAGGGCCGGCCGGCCGGCCATGACCCCCTTGGCATAATCGGCCACATCCTTGACCGGACTGAAAACGCGAAGCCGCGCGTTGCGCGCGATGGTTTCCAGTTCATTGATGATGGCCTGATCCTGCACCCGGCGCGGATTGAACAGGGTGGGGAGAATGCCCAGAACGGCGATCTTGGGATTGACCCGGCGGCGGACCTTGGACAGCGTTTCCATCAGCATGGGAATACCCATGATCGACAGCATCTCGGTCTGCGCCGGAATCAGTACCTGATCGGCCGCATTCAAGGCGCTGACCGTAAGCTGGCCGAGATTGGGCGGGCAGTCGATCAGGATGAAATCGAACTCGTTGCGGACTTCGTCGATCTTCTCGCGCAGCAGCAGGGTGCCGTTCGGCTCCTTGAGCAGTTCGGCATCGGCATTGGCCAAGGAAATGCTGCTGGGCAACAGCGTGAACAGATCTTCGCAGACCGGAAGCAGCACATCGCGGACCGGCACGTCGTTGAACAGCACCTGGCTGATAGTGCGCCGAGCCATCTCGCGGCTGTGCGGATCGACGCCCAGATGGATCGTGGCGTTAGCCTGCGGGTCGCAGTCGACCACCAGAGTGCGCCGGCCCGCCTTGGCCAGCAGATAGGCCAGATTGACGGTGGATGTGGTCTTGCCGACACCCCCCTTCTGATTGACCAGCACGACGACCGTCGCCGGCCCGCTCAGCGCCGCGGGAATGCCGCCGCGAAAGCTGCCAAAGGCCGATTGCAGGGTGGCGGCGACCAGTTGCGGGATATTCTCGGTCGCGTTTTCCCAGCGCGACACGCGATTACGGTCGTATTTCCGGCCCAAGGTGGCATTGAGCCAGGATGCCAGCTCACACTGCCCCATCTTGCGGCCTTCACGCAGGGCGCGCAGTTCTTCGCCGGTCATCCTTGTCTCCCCATTGCCGAGCGGCCACAGCTTGCGTCGACCGTGACGAATCAGTCAAGACTGAGGTGACAGATTGGTGGAAAATCCGACTTGCCGGAGCCGCAACGCACACCGCATGTTAGACGTCTAACAGCGACGAGCCTGAAGGCTCGTCGAACGCCCTCGCCGGGCGCGCTCCGCGCTTGGCCGCGGCCTCAATGGCCGCTGGAGAACCGGCGCACACCGCATGTTAGACGTCTAACATCGACGAGCCTGAAGGCTCGTCGACGCCCTCGCCGGGCGCTCAAGAGGGAGAGGGGAGTCAATGGCGGCGCACCGGGTCGAGCCTGTGTCAGACGTTTCGCACAGCCGGTATGAGATGCGGATAGGGGCCACCCCGGCGGAGCCCGAATGGTCCATCCTGGATGCCGCCATCCTGCTGTATCTGGCGCTGCCCACGCTGCTGTTCCTGCTCGGCTGGCTGCGGCTTGAGGCGGGGGTGCCGCTGGCGCTGCTGCTGCTGGCCGGCCTGCGCCGCTCTCTGACGACGCGCCGCGAACCGATTCCCCCTTTGGCCGCCGCTCTGGCGGTCATCACGGCGGTGGTGTGGGCGGCACTGGGCGGGGCCGGACATCTGGTCTTCGCCAATTTCGATTGGCAGATCCGTGACGCCGTCCTTTTCGATCTTACGGCGCTATCCTGGCCGGTGGTCTATGACGGCCCGCTGCTGCTGCGCTCGGCCATCGGCTATTTCCTGCCGGCCGCCGGCCTCGCCAAGCTGATCGGCCCCGGCTGGGCCGACCCGGTGCTGCTGCTGTGGACCATGCTGGGAACGGCATTGCTGCTGCTCGCCGTGGCAGCACGGACCCGGACGCCTGGGCCCACCGCCCTGGGGCTCGCCGCTTTCTGCCTGTTCAGCGGTGCCGACATCTTCGGCATGCTGATTGCCGACAAGCCCCTGTCGCTGACCAGCCATCTCGAATGGTGGGCCGGCGCGGTGCAATATTCCGCCCACACCACGCAACTGCTGTGGGTGCCCAACCACGCCCTGGGCGCCTGGCTGGCCACGGTGCTGATCTGGCGTCATGGCGGCCGTCCGACACTGCTGCCGGTGCTCGGGCTGCTGCTGGCGCTGCTGCCGCTGTGGTCGCCACTGTCGGCAGCCGGCGTGATCCCGCTGGCCGCCCTTGCGCTGCTGGCCGGCCTGCGCGCCGGCCATGGGCGGCACAGCCTGAGCCTGGCCAATCTGCTGGCGGCCCCGGCAGTGGGGGGCGTGGTGGCGGCGTATGCCACCATCGCCGCCGGCACGGTGCGCCATGTCCCGGTATGGGCAGACCTGACAGGCGCCGCCCTGGCCCTGGTCATCGGCACCTTCCTGCTGCTTGAAGCCGTGCCGGTGATCGGCGCCCTGTGGCTGGCCCAGGGGCGATTGCGGCTGGACCAGGGGGTAGCGGCGGCCCTGCTGCTGACCCTGCCGTTCTACAACGTCGGGCCGAGCAGCGACCTGAGCATGCGCGCCTCGATCCCGGCGCTGGCGCTGCTGGCTTTGAGTATCGTCGATATCACGGCGACGCAGCCACGGTCGCGGCTGGGACGGGCGCTGCCGCTGATCGCCGTGCTGCTGGTCGGCACCGCGACGCCCCTGACCGAAATCGCCCGCGCCCTGTCGGAACCGCGCTGGCCGCCGGCCGGAATGGGCTTGACGCGCGTCGCCGACCCCGCGGCGATCACCCACTACCTGGCCGATCCGACCGGCTCGCCGGTGGCGCCGCTGCTGGGGAAGCTGGGGAAAGCCGATCCTGGTGTCACCCGGTCGGCACCCTGATGGCCATTGGTTGCCATGCAACACGTTGCCGACTTGTTATTAAGGCTGAAAGTAGCCGTCAGCCACGGGCGCTACGGGATCACCGCTTCAAAAAGGCGGTTGCTCCATGGCCTCTTGACACTACAGCAACAGACCGGACGCAGGCGCGGCGGGAACGGCAACCTGCGTCTTGCGCGGCAGGGCGGGATCGGAATGGCGCAGCATCAGTCCCTCGTCGGTAATCTCGATGCGGGCCTCGGGATAGGCTGCCAGGGCGGCCGTCAGGCCGGGCATGAACGCCTTGCGGAACTGGGAGACATATTGGCCGCTCTGGCCGAACTGCTGCATCAGTGCCGCCCAGGGAACCAGCACCGTATCGCGCAGCAGAATTTTCGGCAGCCGATAGGCCATCCAGCAGAACAGGTCCATGGCCGAAGCATTGTCGCTGATTTTTCTGAGCCGTGCCGTCGACAGGGGAATGGCCTGCTTGAGCAGGCGATCATAGCTGTTCTGGGTCAGCAGCAGCGCCTTGGGCCAGCTCAGCTTGGAATATTCATGGCGGTTCCACACATCGAAATCCTGACCAGCGAAAATACCTCCCTGGAACAAGGGTTCACGGTCGAACCATAGCTGATCACCGGCGGCAAAGCTGGTCGCGCGCATGGTCATGGTAAATTGGGCGAACGACAGGCGAAACAGCTGTTCTTTGGTCGCGGTGATCGAACCGCGCGGGCCACCGGAACAGGACACCCCAACGGATCGCAGCCATTCGGTAATCCGGCCAAGCTCGATCCATCTGTTCTGGGACTCCCGCCGGGGATCCTGAACTTCGGATGATACGAACATGGTCAGCAATCGCGCTTTCGGACCATAGGGAACACCGACTTTCACGGTCTTCAGTCCGTCATAACCGATTTCGTCGCCGCGTACCGTCAAAGTAAACAGACCATCCGTTCTGATCCAGGGCGACGGGTTGTCGTCGACGCAGCGGAGTGGAAGGCCGGCATGACAGAAGCCGCGATGCAAAAAGCTGATCTCGCTGCCATCATCCAGCATGGCTGCCTGCGCGATGTCGACGAGATGCCGCTGGGTCTTTGGTAAGCGAGCCTTCAATTCATCCGCACCAAACAGAAGCAGCTGGGTGTGCAGATCGACCATCCGTTCCTTCAACCATCAAACCAAAAATCGTTCCTCAGGATCCTATAGGGTTATAGGAAGAGTCAATATAGGACTGCCCTCTATAAAGGGCTTGGAATTCTCAGCGTGGATAAGTGGCTAAAACTTGGAATTCTCAGCGTGAAACTTGGAATTCTCAGCGTGAAAGTTGGAATTCTCAGCGTGATCCCGGGGCAAGCCCGCCCGACTTGGAAAAATCATCGTGGATAACCTTGCTAGCGCATTGATTTTCCATACTTCTGTGGCGGCGGATCAGGGATCGCTTGGAAAAGTCATCGTGGATAAGTCTGTTTTTGGGGGGGTCAGGCTGTGGATAAGAGTCCCGACTTGGAAAAGTCATCGTGGATAACCTGGGTGGTCCATCGGTCGGAGGCTTGCGACTCGAGATCTCGAGTCGCAAGCCCTTGAAAAACCTGTGTCGTGATAAGTCGTTGTATCTGCTCCACAGGTTACGCTGACTTTTCCAAGTGACGGGGGGTGGTTCTGGCCGGCCCGTGCCCGGAATGTGAGGATTCCTGCCAGATTGCCGCCCTGTCCCGGGCACTGAGAAAAATCAGCGTAAAGCCCCCCGCCAGCCTCCGGGTGCTGCATCAAGCCATTGATTTTAAAAGAAATAGAGCGATAACTTTTCCTAGGCCGAGGGGGCGGCTGAGCGGTTACGCTGATTTTTCCAAGTCGCCGCCGCCGACCCCACCGTCGACCGGTCCATCGGCTCAATGGGCTTCGGTGGAACTGCCGCATGCCATATGTGCGTGATCTTGATTTCTGCGTGGTCGCCGTTAAGTGTCCCGCTGACCGGCGGCCGTGGGGTGCCCTGTCAGGCCTGGCGGTGAAAGAGGGACACATGCTGACCAACAAACGGGTGCTGGTGACCGGCGGAGCCGGTTTCCTTGGATCGCATCTTTGCCAGCGGCTGCTCGAGCGCGGCTATGACGTGCTCTGTGTCGACAATTTCTATACCGGCCGCCGCGGCAACATCGCCCACATGATGGGAGAACCCCGCTTCGAGCTGATGCGGCACGACGTGACCTTTCCGCTTTACGTTGAGGTCGATGAGATCTTCAATCTCGCCTGTCCGGCCTCGCCGATCCATTACCAGCACGATCCGGTGCAGACCACCAAGACGTCGATCCATGGCGCCATCAACATGCTGGGTCTGGCCAAGCGGCTGCGCGCCACCATCCTGCAAGCCTCGACGTCGGAGGTGTACGGCGATCCGGAGATTCATCCGCAGCCGGAAGGCTATTGGGGCCATGTCAATCCTACCGGCCCGCGCAGCTGCTACGACGAGGGCAAGCGGTGCGCCGAGACGCTGTTCTTCGACTATCTGCGCCAGCACAAGCTTCACATCAAGGTGGCGCGCATCTTCAACACCTATGGCCCGCGCATGCATCCGCAGGATGGCCGGGTGGTCTCGAATTTTATCGTCCAGGCCCTGAGGGGCGAGGATATCACCCTTTACGGCGATGGCGCGCAGACCCGGTCGTTCTGCTATGTCGACGATCTGGTGGACGGCCTGATGCGGCTGATGGACACCCCGTTCGAGGTCACCGGGCCGATCAACCTGGGCAATCCCGGCGAGTTCACCATCCGGGAACTGGCCGAGATGGTGATCAGGCTGGTGGGTTCCCGCTCCCGGCTGGTGTTTCTGCCGCTGCCGGCCGATGATCCCCGGCAGCGCCAGCCGGACATTACGCAGGCCCGCGCTACCCTTGGCTGGGAGCCCAAGGTCAGGCTGGAAGAGGGCCTGACCGCGACCATCGTCTATTTCGAGGCGCTGCTGGCCGATAAGCTGGACGCGTGGCAGGCGTGCCAATAGCGGTCGCACCTGAGCGCGGAGCGCGCCCGGCGAGGGCACATCCAGCGGCCATTGAGGCCGCACCTGAGCGCGGAGCGCGCCCGGCGAGGGCACATCCAGCGGCCATTGAGGCCGCGGCCAAGCGCGGAGCGCGCCCGGCGAGGGCGTTGATAAACGGGATGTCATGCCGTCCGGATGGCCATTCTCTTGAAGAGAACAGCCGTTTATGCGTATGGTCACATAACGAGCCGGATCGGGGCCGCCATATGGCTTGCCCCGATCTTTGAAGCGGCAATATCGGGATCACCGCTTCCCGCCGAGGCATCCAGGCCTCAGATTTTCGAGACTGTTATCGAGACGAGGAATACGTGGTGAAGGCCAACGTCAAGACACCGCTGAATGAAGCGATCGCCAACTGCCGTGGCAGTCTGGCCGCCACGGTCGTATTCAGCTTGTTCATCAACCTGCTGATGTTCACGTCGCCGATGTACATGATGCAGGTCTATGACCGCGTCCTGTCGAGCCGTAACGAGATGACGCTGCTGATGATCACGCTGCTGGTCGCTGGCCTGATGATGGTCTACGCCCTGCTGGAAAGCCTGCGCAGCCGCATCCTGGTGCGTATCGGCATCCGGCTCGACCAGCAGGTCAAGGAGCGGCTGTTCCAGGCGGTGTTCGATGGCGCCCTGCGCAATCCCAACGGCGGCCATTCCCAGGCGGTGCGCGATCTCGACAATGTGCGCGAATTTCTCACCGGCGCCGGCCTGCTGGCGCTGTGCGATGCGCCGTGGGCGCCGATCTTCATCGCCGTGTGCTTCTACATCCATCCCTATGTCGGGCTGCTGGCGACGTTCGGCGCCCTGATCATCTTTGCGCTGGCGCTGGGCAACGAGTTTGCTACCCGCAAGGTTCTGCGCGACGCGACCAGCAAGTCGATCAATGCCGCCAACTATGTTTCGGCCAGCCTGCGCAATACCGAGGTGCTGCATGCCATGGGCATGCTGCCGGCGATCCGCAGCCGTTGGCTGTCGTCGCACAACGAGGCGCTGGTCCTGCAATCCCAGGCCAGCGACCGCGCCGGTCTGCTGCTGGCCAGCTCGAAATTCTTCCGCATGTTCATCCAGTCGGCGGTTCTCGGCCTGGGCGCCTGGCTGGCGATCCGTCAGGAGGCCTCGCCGGGCGTCATCATCGCCGGCTCGATCCTGATGGGGCGGGCGTTGCAGCCGGTCGAGATGGCGGTCGGCAGCTGGAAGGGCTTCATTGCTTTCCGCGGCTCCTACGCCCGATTGCAGATGCTGTTCCAGATGATCCCGCCCGAGCCCCAGCGCATGCGGCTGCCGGCGCCCAAGGGCGGGGTGACCATGGAGGCGGTCGTCGCCGCCCCGCCCGGCCAGAAGACCACGGTGCTGCGCGGCATCAGCCTGGCCCTGCAACCCGGTGAGCTGCTGGGCGTCATCGGCCCCTCGGCGGCGGGCAAGTCGTCGCTGGCGCGCGTGCTGGTCGGCGTCTGGCCGGTGTTCAGCGGTGCGGTCCGCCTGGATGGCGCCAATCTGGATCATTGGGTGCCGGAGGAGCTTGGCCCGCATATCGGCTACCTGCCGCAGGATGTCGAGCTGTTTCAGGGCTCGGTGGCCGAGAACATCGCCCGCTTCGGCACGATCGACGCTGAGGCCGTGGTTGATGCGGCGCGCAAGGCTGGCGTGCACGAGATGATCCTCAACCTTGCCGAGGGCTACGACACCCAGATCGGCAGCGGTGGTGCCGTGCTGTCGGGCGGTCAGCGCCAGCGCGTCGGTCTGGCGCGGGCGATCTACGGCAAGCCGGCCCTGGTGGTGCTCGACGAGCCCAATGCCAGCCTTGATGCCGCCGGTGAGGAGGCGCTGATGCAGGCCTTGCATCGCATGCGCCAGGATGGGCAGACGGTGGTGGTGGTGACGCATCGCCCCAACCTGCTGGGCATCGTCGACAAGATCCTGGTGATGAACACCGGTGCGGCGCAGGCCCTGGGGCCGCGCGACCAGATCCTTACCCAGGTGCTGCGCCCGGTCATTGCCGCGCAGCAGGTACCTCAGCAGGTACCTCAGGCGGTGGCCTCCCAGGCATCGGCCCAGTTGGCGAGCGGTTCATAAGGAAATGACAGCGATGACAGCGTTGGTAAAAAGCCCGGGCGCCCTCCCCATGGCCCGTACCGTTCCCAGCTCCGAGACTCGCGGCCTGGTTCTTGCCGGCTTCCTGGTGATCGGCGCCACTTTCGGCGGCTTCGGCGGCTGGGCGGCCGTTGCCCCCATCGACAGTGCCGCCATCGCCCCCGGTTCGCTGGTGGTCGAGAGTCAGCGCAAGGTGGTGCAGCATCTGGAAGGCGGTATCGTCAGCGAGATCCTGGTTCAGGAAGGCGACCCGGTGACGGCCGGTCAGGTGCTGGTCCGCCTTGACAGCACCCAGTCGCGCGCCTCCACCGAGATGAGCCGCAAGCAGCGTGACTTCGCCATGGCCCGCCAGGCGCGGTTGACCGCCGAGAAGGACGGTCTCAAGACGATCACCTTCGCGCCGGAACTGCTCGCCCGCCGCAACGAGCCCGAGGTCGTCGATCTGCTGGCCAGCGAGGAGCGCCTGTTCCTCGAGCGCACCCGCTCGCTGACCGGCCAGATCGCCCTGTTGCAGGAGCGTATCGCCCAGTCCAACGACCAGATCCGCGGCATGCAGGCGCAACGCAAGGCGTGGACGACTCAGACCGAGATCATGGGCCACGAACTGGTCGGTCTCAAGGAGCTGCTGGAAAAAGGCTGGATGTCGCGCACCCGCGTGCTCGAGATGGAACGCAATCTCGCCGGGCTCAAGGGTCAGATCGGCTCGGCCGATGCGCAGATCGCCCAGGCGCGCAATCAGATCGGCGAAGCCGAAATGCAGATGCGGCAGCGCGAACAGGAATTCCGCGAAAAGTCGGTGGCCGAACTGGGGGAGGTCGAGAAGCTGCTATCCGACCTGACCGAGCGGCTGTCGGTGTCGCGCGACATGCTCAAGCGGACCGATGTGCTGGCGCCGCAGGACGGCCATGTGCAGCGCCTTGCGGTTCACACGGTGGGCGGCGTCGTCCGCCCCGGCGAGTCGCTGATGGAGATCGTGCCGCAGCACGATCGCCTGATCATCGAGGCGCAGATTTCACCGCTCGACATCTCGGGCATCGCCGTAGGCCAGGAGACCGAGGTTCGCTTCAGTGCCCTGAAGAGCCGCACCACTCCGGTGATCTTCGGCACGATCGACACCCTTTCGGCCGACCGCATCACCGACACGCAACGGAATCAGGTCTATTACCTGGCCCGTATCGTCATCAGCGACACGGAGCGCACCAAGCTGGGGGACCAGAAGCTCCAGGCCGGCATGCCGGCCGACGCGGTGATCAAGACCGGCGAACGCACCCTCCTGGAATACCTGATCAAGCCGATGCAGGACTCGATGGCCAAGGCGATCACCGAGCATTGAGGGGGGGGAAGGCAATTGTCCTGGGAGCGCGGGCACCTCGCCCGCCCAACCGTCGAGGCGGGCGAGGTGCCCGCGCTCCCAGGAAGAGCATGGATCTGGAACGGCCTCAGGCGCGCCGGTCGGCGTGCTTGAACAGGATGCCGTAGGTGATGGGGTCGTAATAGCTCATCAACGTCCGCACGAAGTCCTTGACGTCGACATCCAGCGCCCGCGCCCAGGCCTCGTAGCGCTCGGGCGGGATACGGCCGCGCCCGGACTCGATCTGCGAGATGAACGTATAATAATCGACCGGAATCAGACGAGCGAATTCGCGCTGCGACAGCCCGCGGGCTTCGCGCAATGCCTTGAGCCACTGGCCGGCTTCCTGGCGCAGCTTGTGCGCCTCGGCACCGGCACCTTGTTGGGGATGGGAATACATGATCTGACCGCCCGCCGCGTTTGCCGTATCCCCCAACACCACAAGGGGGTGATGATGTTACTGTACCGACCTGACCGCGATCTGTCGAGTCCGTGTTCAGCAGCCTGACATCCTCTCCGGCCTGAAGGCCGGAGGTTCCGAAAAAAAACAGCTTCAGGCTGCCTTCCGGCGGGTTCCTGCTTCACCGGGCCGCTTGACGCGATGCCCCTCCACAGGCTTCAACGCGCTGTCCGCGCGCCGTAGAATGTTGATAGCGGCGTTGGTGTCGGCGTTGGCGGCATGACTGCAAGCGACACATACGAAGTCCGCCTGGCTCTGCCGGTTGGCGGCACTGACATGGCCGCAGACCGGACAAGTCTGGCTGGTATAGGCGGCGGGCACCTCCACCAGCCTGCCGCCGCGATCCGCCAGCTTGTAGGCCAGCATGACGCGGAACGCACCCCATCCCTGGTCGAGGATGGCCCGGTTCAGCCCGGCCTTCTGCCGGACATTGCGGCCCGGCTCTTCGACGGTGCCCGCTGCCGAGGCAGACATGTGCCGCACCTGCAATGCCTCCACAACAACCGTACCGTGGTTCTTGGCAATGGTCGCACTGTGCTTGTGAAGGAAATCCTTGCGGGCGTTGGCCACCCGCTGCTGTATCCGCGCCACCCGGCGGGCGGCTTTGCGACGGTTGGCCGAACCGCGCTTCTTCCGCGCCAGGGCGCGTTGAGCTTTGCGCAGCGCCCGCAACGCCTTCTTGCCGTGGTTGGCCGGGGCGATGCTGGTGCCATCGCTCAGCGCGGCGAACACCGCCACGCCCAGGTCGATGCCGACCGCTGGCAAGGCGGAGGGGGCTGGTTCCGCAACCTCGCGTTCGCACTGGACGGCTGCGAACCACTGTCCGGCCCGGCGGGAGAGGGTGATGTTGCGGATATCGCCCGGCAGAGCACACCAGCCGCGCAGCCTGATCCAGCCGAACTTTGGCACCTTGATGCGGCCGGAGGATCGTCCGGTTCGTTCAACCCGCAGCGAGGTTGGGTCTGGAAAGCGGAAGCTGTCGTTGACACCCCGCTTGCGCGGCGTCGGGTAGGCGGCGCGACCTGCAAAGAAGTTCTGGTACGCCCGGTCCAGATCCTTGAGCGCCTGCTGCAAAGTGTGGACCGGGGCAGCCTTCAGCCAGTCCACTTCGGCCCGCAATGCCGTGAGTTCCCGGCATTGTCCGGCGTAGCTGATGGACTGGCCTGTGGTGGCCTTATACTGCCGCCACCAGTCGCGCCGCTGCTCCAGGGCGAGGTTGTAGACGAACCGACACGCACCGGCCGTCTGCGCCATCTGAGCTTCCTGCTCAGGCGTCGGGAAGAGGCGGAACAAAACGGCCTTGCGTGCGATCATGCCGCTATCATAGCATTGGCCTATGACGACTGAAAACGATTTTCGGCGTGGCCGACACTGTGTTTTTGCGCTCCACGTCCATTTGGTCTTCGTGACCAAATACCGCCGCCATGTGTTCACCAAGGCGATGCTGGACGACATGCGCGAGATATTCCTCTCGGTCTGTGCCGATTTCGAGGCTGATCTGATCGAGATGGACGGCGAGGATGATCATGTTCACCTGCTGGTGAACTATCCGCCGAAGGTCGCCGTGTCGGCCCTGGTGAACAGCCTCAAGGGCGTCTCCAGCCGACTCATGCGCCAGAGACATCCCGCCCTGGTGCGGCGCTATTGGAAGGGCGTCCTCTGGTCTCCCAGCTATTTCGCCGCTTCCTGTGGCGGAGCCCCGCTCGGCATCATCAAGCAATACATCGAACAGCAGCGCACCCCGGATTGAGAGTCATGTCGGCGCAGACGCGCCTCTGGGCCTATCTCCGGCCTGAACGCCGGAGCTTGCGGCCCTGGTTTCGAGGTCAGTCCACGGCCTTAGAAAAATAGAGCGCCGTGCGTCAAATGTGACGCATGGCGCGCCCAGCGGCCATTGCGGTCGCGGCGCGCCCGGTGTCGATCTGGTGCTGTTACGGCTGTCCTTTCTCGACAGCGTCGGGATGCGGGCGTCGCTGGTCAATCGCTGGCTGTTGCGCTGCCGAGGCACCGCCGATATCCGCCTGTGGGACGGTATCATGGAGCCTCTGTCGCGTGTATTCGGCTATCGGCTGGGCAGAAGGGTGAGACGTTCCGGTCTCATAAAACGTTGATCAACATCAGATCAGGCACAGCGTCTCGATGCGTTCGCACAGGAAATGGTACAGGCAGAGGTGAACCTGCTGGATATCGGGCGTGTGGGTTGAGGGCACGTCGATCAGCAGATCCGTCAGAGCCGCCAGCTTGCCGCCGCCCTGACCGGTCAGGGCGATGGTGGTCATGCTCAGGGAGCGGGCCTTCTCGAACGCCGCGACCACATTGGCCGAGTTGCCCGAGGTGCTGATCCCCAGCAGCACGCCGCCGGCCTCGCCATAGGCTTCGACCTGGCGGGCGAACACCGCGTCGTAACCGTAATCATTGGCCAGCGCGGTGATTACCGCCATGTCGGCGGCCAGGCAGATGCAGCGCAGCGCCTGGCGTTCCTTGAGAAAGCGGCCGACCAGCTCGCCGGCGATATGCTGAGCATCCGCCGCGGACCCCCCATTGCCGCAGACCAGCAAGGGCTTGCCGGCTTTCAGCGCCTGAGCGATCAGGCGTGCGGCCGGTTCTACCTGGGACGCGGCCGGCGCAGCCGCCATTGTCCGGATCATTTCGGCACTTCGTTCCAGGTATTCAGCGACACTCATCCATCCACTCCCTATCGGATCGGGTGGGGCAGTATAGCGGCTCGGAAGATTGGCACGGAAGGAAAGATGCCGCATTCGGCGAGCTTCCTTTCGCAGCCTTTTGACCGGCAGGCGCGCGACCTACGTCATAGCAGGCCTGATCTTCGCCAATAGACCAAACGCTCTGGTAAATAACACCTTCGCGTCATCTGGAATGGACAGATGTGATACCACAATAGTGGTAGGTTAACGTTTGGTTAGGAGGATCAGCGTTTAAGGTAAGTCCGTGTTTTTCCGCGAGGACCATTCGATGATCTCTGACGCTCGATCAGCAATGCATGCGAGTTTTCGCGTCCTTGCCGCGGTTGGACTGTTCAGCTTGTGCATCAATGTTTTGATGTTGGCTTTGCCGATTTATACCATGCAAAGCTTCGATCGCGTCTTGCCGTCCCGCAGCTACGATACCCTGGCGGCTCTGACCGTGCTGGTGGTGGCGCTGACGGTGGTGATGAGCGTTGTCGAGGTGGTGCGCTCGAAAGTGCTGGTGCGGCTGTCAAGCTGGTTCGATCATGCCCTGTCGACGCGCCTGCTGCGGGTCGGTGTCCAGGCGTCATCGGTCAATCATTCCGTCAATGGCGGCAGCCTGCTGCGGGATCTTGGCACGGTGCGCCAGTTCATGACCGGCGGGCCGATGCTGGCGCTGCTCGACGCACCGTGGATGCCGCTGTTCCTGGGGATCATCTTTGTCATTCATCCGATCCAAGGGATGGTGGCGACCGGCGGCGCGGTGCTGCTGTTCACCCTGGCCCTGCTGAACGAGCGCCTGACCCATCGGCCGCTCGAGACGGCGGGGATGATCGGCTCGGCGCAGATGGCCACCGCCTCGTCCTTTACCCAGAAGGCCGAAGTCATCCAGTCCATGGGCATGCTCGAGCCGATGCTGATGCGCTGGCAGGAGCGCAATTTCGATTACCTGTTCCTGCATGCCCAGGCCAGCGACCGGGCCGGCTGGGTTTCGGGCCTGACCAAGGCGGCGCGGCTGCTGGTTCAGGTGACGCTGATGGGGGTGGGCCTGTACCTCGCCCTGAATCAGGAGATCACCGGCGGGGCCATGATCGCCTCGTCGATCATCATGGGCCGGGCACTGGCGCCGGTCGAGCAACTGGTCGGGGCCTGGCGTCAGGTGGCCCAGGCACGCGACGCCTATCGGCGCATCAATCAGGTCTTGCGGGAACACCGCGACCATCGCACCTCGACCCAGTTCAAGGTCATCGAGGGTGGGCTGGCCGTCGAGGGCGTCAGCTATACCTATCCGGGCGCCGGCCGGCTGGTGCTGAACGGCATCGGCTTCAGTCTGGCGCGCGGCGACGGGTTGGGCATCGTCGGCCCGACGGCGGCCGGCAAATCGACTCTGGCCCGGCTGCTGATGGGCATCTGGCCGGCGACCATGGGCAAGGTGCGGCTGGGCGGGATCGACGTCTACGGCTGGGAGCGGGGCAATTTCGGCCGCTTCGCCGGTTACCTGCCGCAGGAGGTCGACCTGTTCGCCGGCACCGTCAAGGACAACATCGCTCGCATGGCCCTGGTCGAGGACGATCGGGTGATCGCCGCCGCCAAGGCCGCCAACGCCCATGAGATGATCCTGGGTCTGGCCCACGGCTACGACACGGTGATCGGTGACGGCGGCATCAATCTGTCGGGGGGGCAACGCCAGCGGATCGGCCTGGCCCGCGCCCTGTTCGGCGAGCCGACTTTCCTGGTGCTCGACGAGCCCAATGCCAATCTCGACAACGAGGGCGAGGCGGCGCTGGTCGAGGCGGTGGCGGCAGCCCGTCGGCGCGGGGCGATCGTCGTCGTCATCTCTCACCGCAGCGGCCTGCTGAGCGCCGTCAACAAGATGCTGGTGATGAATGACGGCCGGGTCCAGATGTTCGGCGAGCGCGACCACGTTCTGGAACAGCTCAATCAGCAGCAGCGCTTCGCCGCGGTTCAGCACAACAAGGCGCCGCGCCCCCGCCTCGGCAAAGTCGCGAACTGACCGGCCCGAAAAGGATCATCCATGTTGCAACAGAAGCTTCCCATCGTGCCGCGCCTGTCCGCCCGCTCGCTGCATGCCGCCTTGCAGGCTCCCACGCCGGTCGCCTATGCCCGCTGGCCCATGCTGCTCGGTCTGTTCGTCGTGCTCGGCATGGTGCTGGGGTCGATCCTGTGGGCGGCGGTGATGCCGCTGGCCAGCGCCGCTATTGCCTCCGGTCAGGTGGTGGTCGATTCCACCCGCAAGGTGGTGCAGCATCTGGAAGGCGGCATCGTCAAGACCATCGCCGTCGCCGACGGTGACCGTGTGGCCGCCGGCGAGCCGCTGATTCTGATCGACGACACCCAGGCCCGGGCGCAATACGACGTGGTGCGCAGCCAGTATCTGGCGCTCAAGGCCCGCGAGGCCCGGCTGGTCGCCGAGCGCGACGGTCTCGACGCCGTGGCCTTCGACCATCCGGTGTTCGCCGAAACCGACATCGCCGGCTATGCCCAGGCCATGGCCGGCCAGACGAAGGCCTTCGAGGCGCGGCGCAAGGCGATCGCCAGCCAGATCAGCATCAATGGCCAGCGCGTCGCCGAGTTGAACGAACAGATCATCGGCCTTCAGGCTCAGGTGACCTCGGCCGATCGCCAGTTGGCGCTGATCACCGAGGAGCACAAGGACGTCAAGGGCCTGTTCGATCGCGGCAACGAGCGTAAGCCGCGCCTGCTGGCGCTGGAACGGACCATGGCCGAAATCGGCGGCACCCGCGGCTCGTATCAGGCGCAGATCGCCCAGGCCCGCCAGACCATCACCGAGACCCAGCTCAAAAGCCTGGATATCGGGACTCAGTTCGCTTCCGAGGTGATCAAGGATCTGGGCGAGGTGCAGACCCAGATTGCCGACCTGGAAGAGCGCTTCCGCATGCTGAGCGACCGTGTCGAGCGCTCCATCGTGCGCTCGCCGACCGACGGCACCGTGGTCAATCTGCGCGTCCACACCGAGGGCGGCGTCATTCCGCCGGGCGGCGAACTGCTCGATCTGGTGCCGTCTCATGACCAGTTGGTGATCGAGGCCATGGTCAAGCCCGAGGATGTCGACGTGGTCCGCGTCGGCCAGCCCGCCGATGTCCGCATCATCGCCTTCGATCAGCGCACCGTGCCGGTCCTTGAAGGTACTCTGGCGCTGGTGTCGGCCGACCGCATCGAGGACAAGCGCACCGGCACGCCCTATTACCGCGCCCGCGTCCGGATTGATCCGGCATCGCTGGCCCGGCTCGACGGCCTGGAACTGCAACCCGGCATGCCGGTCGAGGTCATGATCAAGACCGGCGAGCGGCCGCTGCTGGAAATCCTGGTCAGTCCCATCCTGCACAGCGTCAACCGGTCCTTCCGGGAAAACTGAGGCACGGCCCATGAAAGCCCTCCCCCATCAAGGGGGAGGGCTGTGATAGAAAACGGGGACCACCCCGTTTTCCCGCGATGCTCAGGAACCGGATAACAGCATGTCCAGGGCGTTGGTGACGTCGTATTCCTGGCGTTTATCCATCGTTCCAACGGCCCCCCCGAGTTCTTTCCTGGCAACGGCCGACAGGGATTGCGTCACCATCACATATCGCTCGCCATTCACTTCGAAGATCGGGTTCAGGCGGGTTATCGGCTTCGGAGCGGCGGCCAGCGGCAACAGAGGCGCGACCACGGTGGTTGACAGGACCGACATCAGGTCAGCCTGAACCTCGAGGAGATACCCTTCCATCCCGGGCAGGCGGTAAAGATCGAGGCGGGCCATCAGAATTGCCGGTACTTTGCCAGTGGCAGGCCGTTGGTTTCGACATAGTCGTTCCACGAGGCAATGGCGTCACGGTTTTCTTCCAGCCACTGCCTGGCGTTCACCTCGGCAATTTCCTCGATAAGGCCACGTTCACAGGCTCTTGATACGCTGATCCCCAAGCGCTTGGCCTCATTCACCAGGGTGCGCGGAAGCGAAAGATTGGTTGGCTTTCTTCCGTCGGCGGCACCGACGGAAGGGGCAAACTGCGACACAGTTCCGCGCATGGGGCACCTCTCACACTATGCGCAAAAATATGCGCATGTCCGGCTTGGAACCTCAAGACCGTTTTCAGGATCAGGACAAACACGGATAGCGCCACGTCGGGAAAAAACGGGGTGGCCCCCGTTTTTCCCGACAGTCCCGTTTTTCCCGACAAGGAGGGAATGGCGTAGCCATGCCAGATCTGGCATGATCGCCAGATGAGCGATACGGAGCATCTCAAGCCGCTGGCATGGATCGGATCGTCCCGCGATGATTTGCGGGCGTTCCCGGAGGATGCGCGGCGCGATATCGGCGCCGCGCTTTATGAAGCCCAGAAAGGCCGGAAGCCCGATGCCGCCAAGCCGCTCAAGGGGTTTGGCGGGGCTGGTGTTCTGGAGGTTATCGAAGACCACGAGGGCGATACCTACCGTGCGGTTTATACGGTGCGCTATGCGACAGCGATCTATGTGCTCCACGCGTTCAAGAAGAAGTCGAAGCGTGGTATTTCTACACCACAAACAGACATAGATCTCATCAGGCGTCGGCTGAAGAGAGCAGAAGAGCAACACAGAGAGAATATGAAAGGGCTTTGACATGGCCGCTCACAATGAACCATGCCTTTCGAGCAGCGGCAATGTATTTGCCGATCTTGGTCTTCCTGAGCCGGAAGACGACAGGACAAAGGCTGATCTCATCCACAAGGTTGCGGATATCATCCGCCGCCGCGAGCTTAGCCAAAGCGAAGCTGCGGCCTTGCTCGGGATCGATCAGCCGAAGGTGTCCGCCATCATGCGCGGCAGGATCAGTGGGTTTTCGGCCGATCGGCTGTTGCGCTATCTCGCCTTGCTCGGTCATTCGGTTTGCATTTCGATCAGCCCGGACCCTGGAGAACGTGGCGAAATCCGGGTTCAAGGCCCGTAAGGAGATCGGAAAAACGGGGTCTGCCCCCGTTCTCAGGCGGCGACCGGTTTGTTGTACGCTGCCGCCACGGCCTCGGGGTCGTTGGCGATGGCGCGCAGATAGGCCGCTGCCGCCGCATCCGGCTCGAAGCGGCGTTGTTCCCAATCGCGCAGGGTTCCCAACGGAATGCCGTAGGTGTCGGCGAACTTCTGCTGGCTCAATCCGGCGCGCAATCGCGCCCGCTTGGCCAACGGCGGATGCCGCATGCCGGCGAGGGTGGACTCACTGAGGGGGGCGTCATCGAAAGGGGTTTCGTCGGCGGTCATGGCGGAGAGGAGACCTTTCATCATCCCTGAACCTGGAAATAGCGGTCGGTTTCCTTGCGATCGGCGCGGCGCACCGAGATGAAATGTGGGCCGGCATCACGGTCGGTGTAGGTCAAGACGTAGACAACCCCCTTGACCCTTCCCAGCACGTTCCAGCGGGTTTCGCCGTAGTTCATGCGGTCGTCGATTTCTTCGACGAAATTGGGGTCGATCAGAACATCCGCGCCAAAGGTCAGAGGCAAACCATGCTTGGTGATGTTCTTGACGTTCTTGCCGGGATCAAAGGTGAACATCACGGTGGATAATCCTGGCCCGGCGCTGATAGGGAATGATACGGGTAACCCGTATTTTTGTCAAGGGCTTCCCGCGCCCCCAGCGAACGGCTTCAGCTCCCTCGCCCGCTTGCGGGAGAGAGAAGGGGCTCGCCGCGAAGCGGTGGGAAGGGTGAGGGCTGACGCCGGCAGGCCCGCACGGGCGGTTCTTCTTGCGCCTGTGCAAACGGAACGTTGGTAACAGATCAGACCGGTTACATAGGTGACACTTCTGTGCCCTGAGCGGGGGCATGCCCCCGCTCAGGGCGGCGGATTTTCCGGCCCTTGGCGTCGATGTAGCCGAGCA
>Ga0209515_10000380_pt1 | contig 83059 bp, 101 predicted proteins | sample Subgroupgradi54m_FD_187454 | JGI IMG/M metagenome (GOLD analysis project Ga0209515, IMG submission 187454) | Subsurface groundwater microbial communities from S. Glens Falls, New York, USA - GMW60B uncontaminated upgradient, 5.4 m (SPAdes)... ...
TCCAATGCATCAGAATCGCTTGGGCCAGAACCGTGGCTGTGGTCGTGCCGTCCCCGGCCACGTCATTGGTTTTTTCCGCGACTTCTTTGATCAGCTGCGCGCCCACGTTTTGGAATTTGTCTTCCAGCTCGATTTTTTTGGCAATGGTCACCCCGTCATTGGTGATGGTGGGACTGCCGTAACCTTCGTCCAGAATCACATTTCTTCCTTTAGGCCCGAGTGTGACTTTCACAATATCGGCCAGCTTGTCCACGCCCTCCATAATTTTCTCACGAGCCGCGTTGGAACTTAATATCAATTTAGGCATTTGTTAATCCTTTCGGTTATACCATCTCGAACGAAGTGAGAGATCGCTCCTAAAAGCTTAAAGGAGGGACTTCTCGCTAATCGCTCGAAGTGGTTAATATTATTCTACTATCCCTAGCACATCCTCGTCTTTAAGGAATTTATATTCGACCTTAGCTGTTCCTTCACCCATCTCCACCTCGTCACCGGCGTATTTACCAAATAAAACTTTGTCGCCGACTTTCAGATTTAATTTCTTAATTTTTTCACCCTCGCCCACCGCCACGACTTCGCCTTGCTCTTTCTTTTCTTTCTCTGCTGTATCCGGCAACACAATGCCAGACTTGGTAACCTCTTCCGAACTCAGAGGCTTGACCAAAACTCTGTCGCCTAATGGTTTAATGTTCATATAGTTGTATTCTTTCCTCTACCCCTCCTAACCTCCCCTATTCTAGGGGAGGAATCGCTGCGAGGATTAGCTTGCAGTTTTACCCTCCTAGAATAGGAGGGTCGTCCAGCTCCAGTTTTAATAAACTGGAGCTGGACGGGGTGGTAGAACTATGGGTTAAAAAAATGCCCCTTGTCCGCCGAAGCTTCATGCGAAGGCTGGATGGCATTTTTGTTTTTGACTGCTATTTATTATATCAATTACTGGATACTTTGCAAGACCCGTTGGTAAGCCTGAGCGACTTCGGCTCGCACGTCAAAGCCATGTAATTTCAGCATTTTAGCATTGGCAATCGTGCTTGAGGAAGCCGTATTGTTTTCCGCCAACTTAAACGTATGAGTGACGTGAATACGGCGCAAAATTGGCTCAACTACAAGACTTGGCAACCACAGCAAAATTTCCAGTACGGCCTTCGTGCTACGAATCAAAAAACTGGCTTGCCTCACTGTCGTCAGCCGCTTCATAGGCTTAAAATTCGGGAAATGGTTATTGAGCCACGCATTGTCCTGCATCATTTGCCAGTATGCTTGGCCGCCCACAATTGGTCGCAAATTGGCCAGCCAAAACAGAAAATACGGATCATGGGGCCTGCCCGCCGAAGCCTCGGCGCAGGCGGGTTTAATCATGATTGATTCCAGATTCAAATTATCTCGACTGACAAAAAACCCGAAACAAAATCTATCTTTAATTTTTTGCCGCGTCTTGTATACTCCAAGCAAACGGAACAATACAATAATCACAGACCGCACAAAGTACAAACGATGCGGCTTGGTAACCACGAAAAAATCTATGTCCGAATCGCTGTCAGCTGTGCCCATGGCTAAACTATTGATCACGGAAATTTGCCGGACAAATGGTAATACTGCGAGAGTAGCAAAGTAGCGGTCAATCTTGGCCCATTTTTTGGTAATTTCAGCTTGCCGATCCCGGTATGCTTCTTGATTCCAATTTTTCAGCGCGTATAGATTCCCTCCTCGCACTATCTTGCCGTCTTGGTACAAAACTTCGAGTTCGGTTTCCAGCTCTTCCAAACTGGTTGATTGCCCCAGCAGTAATTCGTGCAACCGCTTAGCCGTGATCGGCAAATCATACAACGAAAAAAATGCCAAGGTCGAGACAATGGCCGAAACTTGCTTTGTCTTAACTTCCAAATTTTGTAGCATCGATTTCAAACCAATCATCCAGGTCATCGGACCAGGTATAAACTTTTAGCTTGTGAGATTTTTCTGTGGCGGAAAATTTGTACTCAGTCCGGCCGGATTTACCCTGCTGGTGGGAATAAAAAACTTTTTTATCCAGAACCACCGGACGGCTTTCGCGCACCATTCTAATTTTGCCCATGGGCGTGGTCATGATAATCACCTCTGCCTCGCCTTGCTTCACGGGTCCATCTTGCGTGTCCATAATCAAATCTTCAAAGTGTTCGTCTTCAACGACGAACTTTCTCTTTAACTCTTCTTTTAGTCCCTCCCATTTATCGTCTTGCATAGATTACTTCTGGCAAACTGGGCAGAAACTCCCAGTCCGCCCGTTAAACTTCAGGCTCTTTATTATAGTACCACAAGTTTTGCAATGCTGCCCACTGCGCCCGTAAACTTTGTGGATTAAGCCATAGGTTCCCCAATCCCCGCTGGGCCGCACAAAGTCCCCGACTGAGGAGCCGCAATGCTTCACCGCATCAGTCAAAATCTTTTTAATACCCAAAAATAACCGCTGGCGTTCATCCGGTTTCAAACTTTTAAGAATGCGTGTGGGCCGAACTTTGGCATAAAACAAAATTTCATCCGAGTAAATATTCCCGATACCTGCAATTATCGTCGGGTCCAACAGCCAAAGCTTGATTGGTCGCAATGGTCGCAATGGTGACCTTTGCAACCGAAGTTTTTCAAACAGTTTGAAAGTAAATTTTTTACCCAAAGGCTCGGGTCCAAAATTTTGCAATTCCCTGACCTGGGGCAATTCTTTATCTGTGACTAATTTCAAATAACCAAACTGCCGAAAGTCATTGTAAAAAAGTCTGGAGCCGTCTGTGAATTTAAAAATCACATGCGTAGATTTGCCTGGTAATCTGACCAATGGATAATTGGGGATGTTGAATAAACGGATCTGCTTATCTAATTCTTTTTTGCGCAAGTAAATCAGCTGCCCAGTCATTTTCAGATGGATTAAGATTGCATACTTGCCTGCCCGCCCGCCACGCAAGCCAGCTTGCTGGCGTTGCGGGCGGGCCAGATCAATAATAATCAATTTGGCTCGGCGAGAAACATTGGTTATCTTTTGACCTTTCAAAATTCTTGCAAATTCTTCGCTGACTTTTTCTCCAGGTTTTCGAAGGTTGGGCAAAGTCGCCGGACCCACAGCCACAATTTTGGGCATGAGCACCCGGACCTCTTTAATTTTTTTATTCTTCAGTCTCAGCCGCAGTTCTCTGACCACGGTTTCGACTTCAGGTAGTTCGGGCATGGTAATACGGTTCCACCCCAGCGAAAGCTGGGGTCCACTACAACTATTAATACCATTTGGTTTTAATTAGTGAAGTGGATCCCGGATCGCCGCACTATGGATTAAACAGTTGCGGCGTGCGGGATGGAGTCCATACTTATTATATCATTTTCTCCAATAAAAAAAGCCTGTCGCATGGCCGACAGGCAAAAAAATCACGAGAGGCTCATCTCTTGAGTCGCGACGTGTGCAAGCCATTGGGTTTGCACCTCGTACAAAAAATCGCTCAGATCACCAGGGAATGGCTCGATATTCAACCCACTCTCTATCGCATCCGGAGGAGTGGGCAGGAACTCAATCGTCACTTTCATGCCTCGCCTGGTTGCCAAACCCGCGAGGGTTTCGAGCGCGACTGACATTTCGCCCGTGCTGGCAAACTGAAAACAAAACGCGCCCCAACCCCGACACACATAAATCGGGCGCATCGGTGGTACTGACCCCATGACCTGCATCCAAAACGTCACGACTGCCCAAGACATGATGCTCCTCCTGTCGAATGTCAAAGCAGTATAGCAAATTGAGCGAAATTAAAAAACCCGCCCGAACATACCCGTTCGGTACGGGCGGGCAGCCATATCGGCTGTCTTTCAACTATATCATCAAATCTTCTTCCACCCGTTTGTAGCTATGCAATTTTTTCTTCATGCCCCAATGTTCAATCTCATGCGCGGCTTCTTCCGGCGTTTCTGATGCATGGATTAAATTATGAATTGCACGCTTGTCTTTGTTGGCAGAGGCGGCAGAGTCAACGGAATAATCGCCGCGCACTGTGCCCATCTCAGCCAAGGCTGGCTGAGTGTTGCCTGCCAGTTTACGCACCATGTCTACGGCATGCACGCCTTGGATAACCATTTTGACCACTGGCCCGGAAATCATATATTCAATCAGCCAGCGGCGCACATGCGGCCCAATCTCTTCGGCCTTGTCCGTACCCATTTCATCCATAGCAGAGTAGCCATATTTTTCATAAGTCGAAAGTGTTTTATTGCCCAAGCGCGTAATCCAAGCTTCTTCTTTGGGATAATGATTATCAATTTCTTCCCGAGTTGGCGTATACATTTCTAGAGCAATGACTTTCAAGCCAGCTTGCTCAATGCGACGCATAATTTCGCCGGTCAAACCACGTCTCACGCCATCCGGCTTGATCATGACAAACGTTATTTCTTCTTTCGGATGTCCTTTGGTCATTTATTTAATCGTAATCTTGTTAATGATAACATCTTTGATGGGCACGGACTGCTCGCCGGTTGCGGGATTGACATCTGTGGGCACCACGCCGATTTTGGCTACCACATCCATGCCAGAAGTGACGTACCCAAACACCGTGTACTGACCATCAAGACTTGGTTGTGGAGCGAGCGTGACATAAAATTGACTGCCAGATGAGGCTTTGGTTGGATTGACTTGATCACCAGTGCGCGCCATGGCAATCGCCCCTATCGTGTGCTTAAGTTTAATCTCTGCTGGGATAGTGTAGCCTGGCCCGCCCGTGCCATCGCCTTTGGGATCCCCGCCTTGAATCATAAAGCCTTGGACAACGCGGTGAAACTTGAGACCATTATAAAATCCTTGATTTGAGAGTTTAATAAAGTTAGCCACCGTCAGGGGCGCAGACTTGCCATCGAGTGTGACTTGAAACGAACCCATGCTCGTGTCTATGGTTGCCACAACTGTGTCTGGAACGGTGGTCGGACTTGGCGTCGGAATTGTGGGAGTCGGGGCTGGACTCGGCGCTGGCGTGGCAGTCGCGGAATTATCCGGTGACTGATTGGTCGGGGCCTGAGCCTTGTTGGACTTGAAATAAAAATACCCGCCAATTATGATCACGATGACAATTAACGTAGTTAAAATTTTGTGAAATGACATAAGACTTGGTTACTTGTTACCCTAAGTCTAGCTGAAAAATCAGTTTTTGTAAAGGCTGGTGCCGTTTGAAATAAACTCCACGTCATGGTCCTGGTCCGTGCGGTAAATTTGGGTATTAGTAGAATGCAGATTGGTTAAAATTTCACCCAACTGGTTGCCATAGGTATTTTTACCCACCTGAATTACCGCATACTTCGGAATATCTTTCTCAAATAACTTGCTCACTCCCCCGGTCGCAAACAAAATGTGAGTCTGGCCAAAAGTTAATCGCAAATCAAGCGTGCTTAAGATATCCAAGACGGTCGCGGAATCCAGCCAAATCCGCTGGCCCGTGCGAGCAAAAACTTTTGTCACGTGTTTTTCATCAACTGTATGAACAAAATCATGATACAGCCCAGTATCAGAATTCATTTCTGGCAAGACAACCATGTGGACTTGGTAACGTTTCAAAATATCCATTAGCCCTCCGATGTGATCAGTTTTCGTTGACGTCAAAACCAGCACGTCAATCTGACGCTTAAAAAGCGGCAAGTCATGGCCTAATTTTTGCAAAATCGCATCAGTCGGCCCACCGTCAATCACGATTTGGCGGCCCTGGTAAGTTTGAATCAAGACGCCATTGCCGCCTGTGTCATAAAAATGTACGCGCATTAAAAAATCTGGCTGGACCTGTCGGTTAGCTACGAAGACTGCAGTAGTCAAAAGTGCCAAAGGTAAAATTAAATACTTGAGAAGACTTTTGGTTTCAAGTTCCATAATTTAGACCTGAGTTCAGGATAATTATACAGTAATACCAGGGCAAAAAGAATAAAATAATAACCGACAAAAAATACAATGCCAAATTTTACCTGCACTGCGGCAAATGGCAGACCGGCAAATGATCCCACCACTCGAATTATATAAGTCAAAAGCAACCAGCTAATTGCCGCCACTGGAATCGCGAGTTTGAGCCAAATAAATCCGACTATGCCTGTCAAAAATCCAAAGAGCATAGTGATTGGAACCGCGATCATCACTAATACATTAACCGGGATGGCAATCAAACTTAAAATTCCAAAATTCAAAAGCAAAATCGGCATGGCAAAAATTTGCGCGGATAACGTGCCCAGTAAATATGGCCGGATAAATCGTGGCACCCAGAAAAAATATGGTTCAAACATCGGAGTCAGGTAAACTAAACCCAAAAGAGCGGCAAACGACAACTGGAAGCCTATATCAAAAGCCAAAATTTGTGGGCTAACCACCAGCATGCCAGCCGCAGTCACGCTTAAGGCATTGATCGCAACATTTAGTCGACCAATATTTAAAGCCACCAAGAGCATGGCGCTCATAATTCCGGCCCGCACCACGGAAGCCGTGGCCCCGGTCATAATGACAAAAATCACGATTAACAAAAGCGATAAACCAAACGAGGTGCGCTTGCGGAGCCCGAACCAAGCAAGCATAGCACTTACTGCATTCACAATAATCGTAATGTTGTACCCGGACACGGCAATAATGTGGCTGGTGCCCGTGGCATTGAATTGATCAATCAGAGTTTGGGGAATTGCATGCCGCGCACCGAGCAAGAGGCCACCCAAGAATGAAGCTTGTGGCTCGGACAAACTCTGATTAATGTTGCTGACAAATTTTTTCTTAATAAATAAAATGCCACGCTTGATTGGATTACCAAAGTTGCCTGGCTGTAAATCAATCTTGGGTAAATACGCCACTGCGTCAATGCCAAACCGCGACAAATAATTTTTATAGTTAAAATCCGGAAAAACTTTTGGCTCTTCAATCTTGGAAATAAAATTTAGCTTCTGGCCGTATTCATATTCGGGAAAGCGCGGGACTGTCAGGAGTATCTTTGAATGAACCAAGGTGTGATTGATAATCACATGGCCCAAAGTCAAATACGTTTTATCCGGCCGCAGATCCGGCTCTTCCACAATCACTCCAGAGACCTCGGCTTTTGCGCCGTAAAATTTATTGAGATCGTTTTGTTGATAGTCGAGTTTGAATCGAACAGCACCGACCAGCATGACTATGCCAGCCAAACCTAAAACCATAGCAATCTTATTTTGCCAACCAATCGTGAACACAATTATAAAAACCATGGCCAGTACAGCCATGGTTTCGTAATTGAGGTACCGCCCCAAAAATATGCCGAGAATAAAGCTTAAGCAAAAAAACAGAAAAATTTTAGATTTACTGAGGTTCATTACCAGAGCATTGATTTCACTTCACTCACCAAATCATCCAAATCCACAGTCACTTGCTGTTTTTCTTTCAAATTTTTCAGATTGACTTTTCGCTTTTTGATTTCATCTGGCCCGACAATTACCGCCACTTGCATATTTTTGACTTCCGCGTATTTAAACTGCTTATCGAGCTTGGCGCTCTCATAATAAAACTCCGTATCAATACCCGCGTTTCGCAAATTAGTCGTGAGGTTCAAATAATCCGGCACCAGAGTCTTGTCCAAATTAAACACAATAACCTCGGCCGCGGTTTGCGGGGAAATCTCTCCGGCATCGGAAAGGGCCGCAAACAATCGATCGAGCCCGATGGAGCAACCCACAGCAGGCATTTTTTTGCCCGAAATTTTGCCAATCAGATTATCATAACGTCCCCCGCCGGCAATGGAGCCAAACTCGGGCTTGGCTTTGAGCACAAATTCAAAGATCGTACCCGTGTAATAATCCAATCCCCGAGCCAAGGTCGGATCAAACACAAAATTTGGAACGCCAAAGTTCGCGAGCAAGCTTTGAAATTCGGCAATAAATTTCTGGCCTTGGCTCTTCATCTCACTGCGATATTCATCCAGCTTAAAGGTAAAACCCGCCTGCTTGATGCGCTCGGCCACTTCCCGTTCCCCGATTTTGTCCAGTTTATCAATCAAGCGCAAAAATTCCGCCACTTGAGATTGCGCAAATTTGCGCTCACCCAAAACTTCGTCAATCAACTGTCGGTTGTTAAACTTTACTACAACTTCGCCAACCTCGAGCGACCGGAGTGCTTCACTGATTGTCGCGACCACTTCGGCATCCGCGATCAGCGAATCTGAACCCACAATGTCCACGTCGCACTGCATGAGCTCACGGTACCGACCCTTCTGCGGATTTTCCGCGCGCCAAACATTGGCAATTTGGTAGCGCTTAAACGGTTTAGGTAAGTCGGCATAATTCGCCATCACGCGAGCCAAGGGCACGGTCAGGTCATAGCGCAAGGCTACTTCCCGCCCGCCCAAATCTTCAAACTTATAAATCAATTTTTCGTCCTCGCCAATCTTACCTTTCAAAAGTTGATACGGTTCCAGGGCTGGCGTGTCCATCGGGGCAAACCCAAAACGTTCAAAGACTTCGGAGATCTTTGAGATCATTTTCCTTCGCGCAATTTGCTCCTGGGGCAAATAATCACGAAAGCCTTTTAATACTTGGGGAATATCTTTAGACATGTAGTTATTTTAGCATAAGCAAAAGAAACAAAAAACCACTCAATTCGAGCAGTTTATTGCCGAGCGAGCGAACTGATCCAGACGATTAGTCGGGATCCAATGTGAGCGAGCGACGGCAATACAGGGTTTAATACCCTTTATTCAATCTCAATCAGTTTGTGTGAGCTTTTGTGGCCAGAACGGATGTGGACTTTGGATCGTGAAGTGTCAAAGTAGTCAGCCAAAATATCAACCACCGCGTCATTGGCCTGATTGTCAGTTGGCGGCGCAGTCACCCAAACTTTATATTCGTCAATGTCTTGCTCTTCGACCCGTTCAAACTTGGCGTGAGCTTGCACTTTCACTCGAATAATCATTGCGCATCAACAGCCGTATTATTGGTATTATTACTGGGCGCAGAAACTGCGTTTTGCCTAAAAGCGTAAATAATCCCAATAATTGCAATAATCACGACAATTACGAATATTTCAATTTTCCTACCTAAATTTTGCATAAAAAGTTAAATTAATTTATCCGCCGAAGCTTAAAGCGAAGGAGGATTGCTTATCAATAATAGCAAAAAAATTATTAGTAATCAATTCCTCGCTCTGCCAAAATACCTTTGTAGTACGGATGTTTGATCATTTTCATTTCTGTGACCAAATCAGCTAGGTCAATTAATTTTTTGTAATTTTTATGCCCAGTCAGGCACAAATGAATTTCTGGAGGCTTGGATTTAACAATCTTGACCACCTCATCCACAGTCAAAAGCCGGGACTCAATGGCGGAGATCGCTTCGTCCAAAATCACGAGGTTGTATTTCTTGCTTTTCAACGCCTTAATCGATTCCTTCATCGCGTTTTTCGCAGCCTTGATGTGAACTGCCAAGGGTTTGCGATCGCCTAAGATACCGACGAAGCCCCGACCCATCAATTTCACGTCCACATTTTTGAGCTTAGACAAAATTTCCCGCTCCCCGCTGGGCCAGTCACCCTTCACAAATTGCAAATACAAAACTTTAAATCCCGAGCCAGCCGCGCGAACAGCCAACCCCACTGCCGCGCTCGTCTTTCCCTTCCCATTGCCGATGTAAATTATGGTCAGGCCATTTTTAATCATGGGGCAATTTAGTCTAGTGGACAAATCTGTCCGTACGGTCATTTTTGTCCACTCAGTCAAATTTAATGTAATCGAATCTGCCGCTGACGACTTTAACGTAACGAGATAATTTTAGCTCCCGAATTATGTACTTGAGATGATCATCAAATTGATGCGGACTTACGAGTAGGCTTTTTTGGATAAGTGTAAATCCATTCTTAAGCAAATATCTTCTAAAAGTCGTACGTTCGCGCTGTTTTTCTTCGGGAATGTCATAAGTTATCAAGGTGGCCAAACCGTCTTTTCTACGATTCCGCCGCAGTGACTTTGCCAAAACCTGACGTCCAGCTGGTGTTATAATATAAACTGTTTGCTTACGCTTGTTTTCGGTTTTCTTAATGTAGTTTTTCTTTTTCAGCCTATCAAGTGATTTATAGTAAGTGGCGTGATCCATACCCCCTAATCTTTGCCGAATCGAACGATAATTGCCCTTATACTCAGGCAAAAGCTCGCCAACCTCGTCTATAAACCAAAGTAAGTCTTTTATAAAACTCATACTGGTATATTAGACATTTTTGTCCGTACGGTCAATTTTGTCTAATCCTCTCGATTACTCTAAACCTAAAATTCTATTATAAAATTCATATTTTCTTCTCATATATTCACGCAAGGGCAAACCGTTGGAATTTATTTTTAAGGTCTCGTACTCTTTTAGGAGTTCTGATTTTTCTTGGAGTAATCTAAAAACTTCTTTATGCTCCGCGATTGATTCAGTATTTGGATCAGAAAGATGCACATCTATTTTATAGCCATCTCTCATAAAGTCCCAGCGGATATTTTCTTTACTCTTCTTTTGCGGCTCGCCTAAAACTTGGGTCAATTTGGGTAAATGTTTTTCAAAATCTGGTACTGGACTTAAGATACTAAAATCAATATCATTTTGGCCAGCAATTTTAAGGGCTGAAGCACCGCTATAAAAAACTTCCAAACCAGGAACAGCTAGCTTTATCTGCGCAATCAATTTATCGGCCAGCGCGGTGCTGTTCGGATCCCATGGCAGAATATTCGCAATACTAGATTCTGGAATCGTTTCTAAATATCTTTTTTGATCGTCTTTAAGCATAAATTTTAAGGCGGTCCCGCCTGCGGCGGGGCCGCCTTTTCTTTAATCTTGTGCTTTTGGTTCGTTTTTCGCCGCCAATTTCTCTTTCAGCGTGATAATGGCTCTATCCAGAGCGGCAATGTCCGCTGGGGTCATATCGGGCTCGGCTTTGGCTTTTTCTAAGCCCGCGATCCGGTAAGGCAGATCATCCCCGATCCCATTTTTAAGAGTTGACTTCTGTTTATCTGAATCCATAATTTTCTTTTTACCTTTTTACTTTCAAAGAAATGCTGACAGCGAGGCGCAGCCGCAAAACTAGCCTGCGCAGCGCGACGGCGCGAGCACGCAGGCCGCAAATTCAGCAGAATTTGACGGCCGATAGTTTTGCGGCTGCGCCGAGCGTCGTTAGCATTTCGAATACCCACACATCTCACATTTCGAACAGCCCTCGGCAAAGAGCATCATGTTGCCGCACTCGGGGCAAGCAGGCGCGTGGCCATTGTCCGCAATCGAAATTTTTTGCGTGACAAAGGCACTCCCCGCTGTGTGAATTTCTTGCGTTACTGCCTGGAACACGGGCTGTCTCTCCACTACCGGCAATTCTTCGGTCTTAGCAAAACTCAAAGGCAACTGAGTTTGCCCGCGCTTCAAATGATTTTCCAAAACATTGGCAATGGCATCAGGCAAAGACAAAATCCGCTCGCCATTATGAAACATCGGATCCGGGCCGCGAATGCCTTTGAGTTGCTCGGTCACGTCCTGGAGACTAATGCCGGAACGCAGTGCCAAAGAAATCATGCGGCAAATCGCCTCGGTTTGCGCACCAAAAAATCCGCCGGCCTTGCCTAGCTGGGAAAAAACTTCAAACGGGCCATATTCATCTTCGTTGATTGTGACATACAAATTACCATAGGCGGTGGTAACTTTGTAAGTTGAACCCTGCATCACATCCGGCCGTTTGCGCGGCGAAATATTATTGACTGGTTGTGATTGCATAATTGTTTGAGGAACGATTACTGGTTGAGGCTGGACTAGAGGCTGCGCTGCTTTTTCTTCGGCTTGCTCAATTTTTTTCTCCATCTGTTCAATCACATCCTTACCTAATTTCATATGATCCGTGGCTAAAATCTGTTCGTCTCGACTGCCGTCGCGGTAAATCGTGCCACCCTTGCAACCCAAATCATACATCAACTCATACAGTTTTTTGGTTTGTTCCAGAGTGTAATCTTCCGGCGCGTTCACAGTTTTAGAAATCGCGCTGTCAGTCCAGCGCTGAACCGCGGCTTGCACTTGTACGTGCTCTTCGGGAGTTAATTCCATAGCCGTGGCAAAGTAATCCGGCAACTGTTCCCCCGGATGGGCATCCAACCAATCTTTGGCCAGTTTGATGTGTTCCTGGTGCACGCCGAGTCTGGATTTGCGGAAATAAATCCAAGAAAAAAATGGTTCAATACCCGTGGATGTACCAACCATAGTACCCACCGTGCCGGTTGGCGCTTGAGTTAAAATCGTGACATTGCGAATGCCGTACTGCCGCACAAGATGGCGAATGTATTCCGGCATTCTCTGCATAAATCCGGATTGTAAAAACTTGTCGGCTTCAAATTTACTAAACGCGCCTTTTTCCCGCGCCAAATCCACAGAGGTTTCATAGGCGGTGATGGAAATAAACTGGTAAAGCTTGTCAATAAACTCGACTCCTTGCGGTGAGCCATAGCGTAGTCCTAAATGGATTAGCATTTCGGCCAAACCAATGGTGCCCATACCCACGCGGCGCTCACTCATTTGTTGCTTATAGTTTTCATCAAAAAAATACGGGGTGGCGTCAATAACATTGTCCTGGAATCGGACTGCATCCTGCACGGTACGCTTTAATTTGTTCCAATCCACATCCTTCTGCGTCATGTCCACATGCTTGGCTAAATTAATGTGGCCCAAATTACATACGCCCCAAGCGGGCAAAGGTTGCTCACCGCACGGGTTGGTGCACGGCAAATCCGCAAAGTAGTGCGAGTTGGAATAATAATTCGCCCGATCGATAAAATACATACCTGGCTCAGCCGAGCCCCAGGCAGAAGAAATAATGTTGTCCCAAATATCACGCGCCCTGACTGTCTTGTGTTGAATCACTCGCCCGCCCAATTCGCGCCAGCGGTTGATATTGCCATCCCAACTCTCTTTATACAGTGGATCAGACGTGTCCGGAAAAACCAAATCCCAAGCCTGATCGTTTTTGACTGCCTGCATAAAGTCATCTGTGATCCCAACCGAAATATTGGCATTAGTAATTTTGCCCGCTTCTTTTTTGGAATTAATAAAATCCAAAACATCCGGATGCCAGACGTTGAGGATCAGCATCAACGCGCCACGGCGTGAACCACCTTGCTCAATCAATCCGGTGACAAAACTATACAGCGACGCCCAAGACACGGAGCCAGACGAGCGACCGTTGACGCCTTTGACATAAGCGTAGCGAGGGCGAAGTGTTGAGACATTAATGCCAACCCCGCCCCCGCGGGACATAATTTCGGCCATTTGGCCCAAAGTTTCAAAAATTCCACCGCGTGAATCCTTGGGCGAAGGAATCACATAGCAATTATAAAAAGTCAGATTCTGGCCCGTGCCCGCACCAGTAAAGATGCGCCCGGCTGGCACGTACTTCCAGTCATCCATAAGTTCGCGAAACCGCCCCTGCCACTCTTGTTGCAGCTCCGGTGTGGCTTCCACGCTCGCAATATGCTTGGCCATCCGCTCAAACATTTGCTCGGGTACGGTTTCCAGCGGCTTGTCCACGTGATCCAGGGCGCGCGTCTCAAAGGTTCCGTCACGAAGTTTAACCACGACTTCTTTGGTTTCTGAATTAAACTTTTCCACAATGCCAATTTCCCGCTGGCCGGTTTTAAGATTCACGCAGACCACCACGGTGTCCCCAACAGTCAGAGTTTCTTTCTTGGCATCCTTAATGGCATAACGATCCAAAAAAATCTTTTCGCCCAGTTCACCCAAAGCATTAATTTTTCTGGTTTGTAGATTTTCTTTCACCTGCATAATTTTGGTAGTCGTTAATTATAATTTCTTAGCTTCTTTGACAAACTCATCTACGTCCGCAAATTTGCGATAGACTGAGGCAAATCGGATATACGCCACCTGATCCTTAACTTTGATCCGCTTCATGACGATGTTGCCAATTTCTTTTGAAGTGATTTGCTCTTTGCCGCTCTTCTGAATATCCTGTTCAATGCCAGCAATCAGAGAATGAAAGTCATCGCGAGTCAAGGGGCGTTTTTCAAAGGCCTTGCGAATACCAGACTCAATTTTTTCCCGCATATAGGCTTCGGTCCGGCCGTCCCTTTTTACCACTGCCAGATCCAAGATTTCCATTTCCTCATGGGTGGAAAATCTAGTCTGGCACTTGACGCATTCCCGCCGGCGCCTAATTGCCATACCATCAGCAATCGGCCGGGAGTCCAAAACTTTAGTATCGTCATTTGAACAGTTAGGGCATCTCATTTGGTTTTCTTCAGATTAGAACTCCCCTCTCCCTCGGGGAGAGGGGCCGGGGGTGAGGGTCTTTTTTGCCGCAAAATAAATAAGAGGTTATCTGCCTGGATTGGCCTCTCAAAATAATATTTAATGAACCTTTTTGTGTAATTTTTGTCTCTGGTTAAGCCCAAAATGAGACCTAAACACAATATATAGTATTGACCATAGTTACTATAGCCCTATATATAGAAAGGTGTCAAAACTGATTTTTCCGTAATGAATTCCTTTATTTACTATATCTAGCAGGACTTATCAACATTAAACCGACTCAACCAAATCTTTTGTCAAATGCGCTATAATTAAATATATGACCAATTGTTTATACTGTGGTAACAACCGAATTCCCCACCTGACTCACAAATTCTATGAGTCATTTGATATTTTGGTCAGTCCTATCCGGCGCACGGTGGTGCAAAGTTGGTTGGGGCATGTCACTGACTCTCTGGCCTCGTGGGTGGGCTTGGGATTATTTCACCTGTTCTATGCTTTGGGTTTAATCCAGCTTAATCGCGACATCAACCTCGTCCCATACGACCGCGCCAAATTTTTGTGGCAGGACGCAATTAACCGCAATATTGAAATTGAAGAGATCAAACCCTTTAACCGGTCAATTGATCTGTACCGGGCCAAGGTTAAAGGCAAACGATTGTACTTTATGAATCTGCCACGGCGTGAAAAAGTCACGACCTCAAACTTGACCTGGGTGGATGATAAATATTTGCTCAAGAAAAAATTACTGGCCCATAATTTTCCCGTGGCCCCAGGCGGCTCATTTGTCACTCTTCATGGCGCGCTCAAACAGTTTGACGCCCTAAACAAGCCCGTGATTGTGAAGCCTCGCGCTGGCTCACGCGGTCGTCACACCACGACCATGGTGTATACGAGAGATGATCTAAAAAAAGCGTTCAAGATCGCTAAACAATTATGTCACTGGGTCATGGTGGAAGAACATTTATACGGCGATGTCCAGCGTGGCACCGTGATTGACGGCAAACTAATTGGCGTCTTAGGCGGCACTCCCCCGCGCGTCACTGGCGACGGCGTGCATACTATCGGCGAACTAATTAAGATCAAAGATGCGGCTCGTCCCGAAAAAGTCAAAGAGACTAAAGTCAATCCGTATTTTATGCAAAGAAATAATTTGGGCGTAGATTTAATTTTAGCCCAAGGACAAACTGTGGATTTGTCGGAAAAAATCGGGGTGAATTACGGCGGCACGTCTTATGATTGCACTGAGGTCACACACTCGGCAACCAAGCAAATGCTTGAAGACGCGGCAAAACTTTTGGAGATTTCGGTCCTCGGGTTTGATTTCATCGCGCCGGACATTACTAAATCGTATAAAGAACAAAAAACCGGCATCATCGAGTGCAATGGCGCGCCGTTTATCCAACTGCACCACGAGCCATTGTATGGCCAATCTATCAACGCGGCTAAATACGTCTGGGATTTAGTGGCTTGACAAATATATACATAATACATACAATAATTGTATATGAAAAGCCAAACTTTCAATATAGCCTTGCCGAGACAGTTAGTGACCGAAATAGACCGGGCTGCGGAAAAAGAATACCGCAATCGTAGCGAATTTATCCGCGAGGCGGTTTTGTTCCGCTTGGACGATTTAAAAAACTGGCAAAGAATTTTTCAGGCCGGGGCGGCAGCGGCAAAAAGATCAGGGATTAAAAACGAAGTGGACATAAACCGCATCGTTTACGAATACCGCCATGGACGAAAATCCAAAACTGGTCGTTCTTGATACCAATATTCTGATATCGGCGATCCTTTACGGCGGCAAGCCAAGAGATATTTTATCTCAAGTTTTAAGTAAGGAAATTTTAGCAATAACTTCTCCCATACTTTTGGCTGAGTTAGTGGACGTTTTAGCAAAAAAATTCACCCTCGCACCTGATGACATTCTACTAATAGAGGAGGAAGTCAAGAACCATTTCATTTTAGTTTATCCCAAAAAATCAATCGAGGTTTTGAAAAAAGATCCTCCGGACAATCGGGTACTGGAAGCAGCCGTGGAAGGACACTGCGGCTGGATTGTCACCGGAGACAAAGAATTGCTGAATTTGAAATCTTTTCGAAGTATCAAGATTGTGACTGCAAGTGAGTTTATACTTGGTGGCTTGAAATAAAAAAACCCTGCACCACTCCCATGAACCATTCCCCTGTACCGATTTCTGGTACAGGGTCAGGTTCACGGTCGGGTACAGGGCGCGGCGAACTACTTGTGTAGCTCGCTTGTCACAGAAATGTCGCGATGTACGTGGTCATGCCGTTGAATTCGACCGGATCCGAAAACTCCGCGCCAACCTCGCTGTGGTCGTCCTCCACCCGCATCCACCTCCGGAGCTTTTTGCGCTTGCGCATCACTCCTCCTGACGTGGCTGCCGAGGAATAGGCCGGCGCAGCATCTCGATCCGATCGCTCCTGGTCATGTGCGGCTCGGGAATACGGACTGGATTCTGTTGCAAACTCGCGGCCACTTGCTCGTTGATCGAGTCGTCGAGCAGCCGTAGCGTGTCGCGATTGAACGTCCCTTTTGTTGTCGGGGTATCGGTCATGGGGTCCTCCTGTAGTTACTCTGCTGTTCGAGTTAGCTCGACTGTTCGTTCTGAGAGCTCAGCAGCAAGCCCGCGCGCAATTTGCAACCAGTTAAGACTTTCGGGTCTACCGAATAGCGCGCAATCAAGCAATTCGCTAATCAGAACTGAACCTTGCAAGCCGTATTGTCTTTGGAAATAGCGCATGCACGCGATCTCAAAGCCACAATACTTATCCTTTCCCTCGACAGGATGGTTTGCTTCGTACATGGTCAAAACATCGTTGACTCGGACTTCACAGATGCTGCAGTCGCGGGTCTGAACTATCACGCGATCCAACTGCGGATCGTACAGTGCAAACGGCCGAAACGGCCCCATTCCTTGGCAAGCCGCTCTGACCAATTCGGTCAATCTCTGCGTGTCAGCGTCCATTGCGTTCCTCCATGCCAAATCAAAAAGTGCGTTTACATAGTATAGCAAAAACTGGAAAATAAATCCATGCACCACTTTTGACTAGTGAAATTCTAACGGAAGAGTTTGATTAGTTAATTTAATCGAATTAATCGCAAAAAATATGCCGGACAAAAGTGGTGCTGGATAAAAAAAGACCCGCCCGCTACGCCTGAGCGTAGCGATGGCGGGCAGGCGATCCGCGCGAGGCGCGAACCGTCGAGAATAAAACACGAGCGGCTTACGTCAGAACCCGGCGTGCTGTTGGCGCAAGCGCAGGTACTCTGGTCGAAGCCCCGGGTCCTGATCATCATCAATCCCTTGCTCGAGGATGACCATGTTGGCCGAATCAAGCCGCGGCATCCGGCACCCGGGACAAGGCTCCACTGACTTATCAGCCAGCGACTTGTTGCCGTACATGACGTGTTCGAAAACCTGCCTGGCGCTCGTGACTTGGACCGATTGTGTGACCGTGTCTGGATTCCAATAGCACCCGAGATGCCCGCCAGGATGAACCGGACCATCTGCCACACCTGCTTTGAGACTGCTGATGGGAATCACGGCATCAGGCGATCGACCAATCTGAACGTAAAACCCGGATCCAGTTCGCCGGTAGCATTTCCACGTCCCATGGCCGGCAATCGCGTCAGCCGTGGCTTGCCTATTGCCGCGGAGTCGATTGATCCGGGCTTTGTGCAGGAGATGATGCGACATCTTCTTGCTGATGCGCGCATTTGGATTCTTGCTCAATTCAATCATCCCATCTGTGTAGCCTTCGAACAAGCCCACTTCCCGCTCCCCGAACTTACCGGGTTGGTAGGCGAACGCCTTTTGATCAGCGTAAGGATTGAGCATAGTACCCGGAGCGACTTGCTCGACCACTTCGAACATCTCATCGACGTGATCGATATTGCCCGCATGCAAAACCATGTTCAGGAGGCTGACTCCAGGATAGCCGCCGCGCTCTTGGTACAGACGAAGAACGTACACTGCTTCGCGAGCCTTCTGGCTCTGACCGGCGAGTTTGTCGACCCCGTCCCAGTCTTCGCGGATCTGCTTCAGAGTCATGCGACCCAACCGGCGCAGATCCTGGATAGTCAGATCATCGAGACTCAAGGCTAGAACCGTGGGTTCAATGCCCTTGAGCTTTTCCGGAAAATCGGGATCAGTCAACCAGCGCCGTCCCGTGGTCGTGAGGTTATACCGATTACCCTGTGCTCGCAACTCCGCCAAAAGCGGCACTAGCTCCGGGAGCATTTCAGGATTGCCCCCGAACAGGTTGATCTCCACGACTGCGTGGAACAGCTCCAACCACAGCGCCTCTCGGACTGCCTCATCATCGATCCGCGAATGCAGACAAAAAGAAGCAAAGTGCAGTTCAAGAAAACGCTCCATGGCCTGGCGGACCCCTCGGGTCCCGAAATTGATCCATTCCAAGAGCTGTCGGGCAGGAGCCATTGTACTCTTCTTGAGCCCGTGGTTGTCAGGTAATGAGAAAGATGCCGGACAAGTGTAGCCGCCCCGCTCCTCGGTACAGTTGTGGTCGCAAATCGAGGCTTCGGTGTACGTTTGGGCGACTTGCCGCCGCGCCACGTTGACATCGATTTGAATTCCGCCGCAAACTCCCGTAGCAAACCCAAACGTTCTGAGCTTCTGCCGCATTGCAGTGACCGATTCTTTGCTTACCATTTCCCCCTACCTTCCATTGTAAAGGTGCCTTAAGCACCGAGTTGTCTCTCAGTATTAGTCCGTGCTTGAAATTACTATACTTAATCAAGCCGAAAAACACAAATAAAAAAGACGGTCGCGTGTAGTGCGTGCCGTCAGACTGGTGCTTAGGTCCCGAAGTACCGATCGCCGTAATCGCCCAGGCCCGGGACGATGTACTTTTGGGCGTTGAGCGTGGGATCCACGGCGAGTGTATAAATCGTCACGTCCGGGAACTTGGCAGCGATCAGGTCAATACCTTCCTGAGACGCGATCACATTGGCAAAGCTGATCCTGCTGGCCCCGGCTCGCTTGAGGGATTCGATGGCAAACGCCGCGCTCCCGCCCGTGGCCAGCATGGGGTCCAGGAGAATCGCCCACTCACCCGGTTTGATCCGCCGATCGCCTTTGCGCGGATAGTACGAATGCGGGGAAGCGTCTTGCTCATCGCGCTCGATGCCGATGTGGTGTACACGGGCGGCTGGCATGACTGTCCAAAACGCAGCCAGCAAAGCCTCTCCAGCTCGGATCACTGGAGCCAGGACCACTTTCTCATCACAGACCGTGTGACCCATCATCTCCGCCAGCGGAGTCACGACACTGCAAAATTCTTGCTCAATCTCTGAAGAAACGCGCTGAGCCAGAAACGATGCGGCGCAGTCAGACGCCCGCCGGAATTCGGCGCCGGATACCCGCTTGTCACGCAGTTCGGTCAGAGCCGCTTTCGCCACGGGATTTCCCACCATAATGACTTTGCTATTCGTGATGATCATGTATCTGTGTCCTCCATCAATGCCTTACGGCTTTGGGGCAATTATAGCATAAAAAAGACCCGCCAGGGTCAATATCTTGGGAACATAAAACTGAAACTTTTGGGATGCACAATCCCTATTCGCCGGAATGTTTTTAGTTTCAAAAGGTGCTTATCCATAGTCACGATCAAATCAGCTTCGGCCGCTACCGCGCATTCGAGAATTTTATTGTCATCTGGGTCAGCTTTGACTGCATTAATTTTTTCTAAAACTTCAACCATTGAAGCTTTATAAATGGCCTGTAAAATATCTTCGACATCTTCGTGGCTAAAAAATTTCTGTTTTTCGGCTAACCCGACTTTTTCCCGCAGCTCCTCTAAAATTTCTGATGAAATAAACAAAAAATAACCATTCTTTGGATTCAAAACGGTCTGGAGCAAATTAAAAGCAAACCCCTTCCTAGTTGCCGCAAAATAGATATTCGTATCAAAAACAATTCTCACAGACGTTTATCCGAAATACTTTTCTACGTCTTCGTCGGTTTTAATTCCAGCCTTTTTAAAAGCCGGAGCAAGTCTATCTTGCAGTTTGCCCCAGCGATTCATGAAAACATAATATTCAATAGCGTCTTTAGTTAGTTTACTGACGCTGATATCCTCTTCTTTAGCATATTGAACTACTGTCTTTTTGAAATCTTTGGGCAGGGAAACAGTTAAAAGCTCAGTTTTATTGCGATTGATGGGCATGATTTATAAGGTTAATACAGTGTATTAATTATATATCTGCGCTAAATTTTTGTCAAAAATAAAAAAGGGCGGGTAAGCGTGGTCTTAGACTGACTTATCTTGGTTTGGCTCTTTGGGTTTCTGATAAGCTTGCGCGACCGCGATCAGCAAGACGACAAAGCCCAAAAATATGGGCCAGTGCGCCGCGGCAAAAAATTCACCAATGCCGCCAGAATCGGTCAAGTGATGATACAAATCCCAGATCAGGCCAATGATTTGAAAAATTAAGGCGGCTGTAACTAAAGGCTTTGAGAGCATACTATTTGATCTTCTTTCGTATGAACGCTGGGATTTCGAGTTCGTCCTGATCCGAAGGCTCAACTTCTTCGGACTCTTCGTCCAAAACTTTGGGCGCAAAGATGGGTCGGCGTGGTTCAGTTCTGACCGGCTCTTCTTGGCGCTTGGGCGCTTCGGCTCGGCGCATAGTTTCGTCAAAACCCGTGGCCACCACGGTGATTTTAACTTCCTCATCCATTTCTTCGTCGATCACCGCGCCAAAAATAATTTTGGCCTGCGGATCCACGGCTTTGGTAATAAACTTTGCGGCCTCCTCCACCTCAAACATACCCAAATCCTTGCCACCGGTTATATTAAACAGCACGCCGAGGGCGCCATCAATTGATAGTTCGAGAAGTGGTGAATCAATCGCCGATCGCGCCGCATCCATGGCTCGATTTTCGCCCGTACCCCGGCCAATACCCATCAAGGCTGAACCCGCGTTTTGCATCACAGCTTTCACATCCGCAAAGTCCACGTTGATCATACCGGGAGTAGTGATCAGATCGGAAATCCCAGCCACGCCTTGGCGCAACACATCATCCACAGTCTTGAACGCATCGAGCAACGAGGTCTTTTTATCAATAATTTGTAAAATTCGGTCATTGGGAATGACAATGATCGTGTCCACGTGATGCTTGAGCATTTCCAAGCCTTTTTCCGAAATCTCTTTGCGCTTGGCCCCTTCAAATGCAAATGGTTTAGTCACCACGCCCACAGTCAGAATGCCGGTTTTTTTGGCCAGCTCCGCTACCACAGGCGCCGCGCCCGTACCCGTGCCCCCGCCCAAACCACAAGTGATAAAAATCATATCCGCATTGCGGATGACTTCCAAAATCTCATCCTTACTCTCTTCCGCCGCGGCCCGGCCAATGTCCGGGTTCATGCCCGCGCCCAAACCGCGAGTAATGGTTTTGCCAATGTGAATCTTGTGGTCCGCCTGGGAATTATGCAAAGCCTGGGCATCAGTGTTGATGGCCACAAACTCCACGCCGCGGATGCCTAATTCCATCATGCGGTGAATCGCGTTGTGGCCGGATCCGCCGACACCAATCACTTTGATACGGGCAAAAGTTTCAATTTTAGGATTCACTTGTTGAGATCTTAATTTCATAAATTAGGGCAAGAACGACTTAAACCATTTCCGCATTTTGTCTACGGTATCGTTTTCCAAAAATTTACGCGCGAATTTGTTGACTGTCCGGGATGACCCCAGCAAAAATTCATTGGCCCACATGACCAACCCCACGGCCGTGGCAAACCCCGGATCATCCACCCGGTCAATGACAGTGGTCACTGTTCCGGGCTGGCCCAGGCTCACCGGCAGGCGCAGCTGCTTTTTGGCTAATTCTACCACTCCCGGGAGTTTCGCGCCACCGCCTGTCAAGATCGCTCCAGCTGGCAGTTGCCCGTCGCAGTTGATCCGTTTCAGTTCCTTGTTGATTAAATCAAAAATTTCTTCTAATCTAGCCTCCACAATTTCGGCCACGTGTTTAGTCGTGACCTTGCCCTCTTCCTGGCGGTCAATTTTAGACAGATCAATATCCACGTCCTTTTTCACTTCCCGAACTTCGGCTTGAGCGTATTGTAATTTCACTTTTTCCGCGGTATCTACCGAAGTCCGCAGACCGATAGCTAAATCATTGGTGATGTGCATGGAGCCCACGGACAAAATCGTACTGGCCACCAAATCCCCTTCTTCAAATACCACCAGCCCGGTCGTGCCGCCGCCTAAATCAATCAAGGCCACGCCTAATTCTTTTTGCTTTTTGGTCAAGACGGCTTGAGCCGCGGCCAGCGGCGCCAAAACCAGATCGTCAATCTCCAGCCCGGCTTGCATGATACATTTAGTCAAATTTTTGATAAACGGGACCGAGGCTTGGATAATCTGACTGTCCACTTCCAGTCGAATCCCGGACATGCCCACTGGATCCTTAATTCCGGTTTGCCCATCCACAGTAAAATTTTTGGGAATGACATGCAAAATTTCCCGGTTCGCTGGAATCGAAATGGCCTGTGACGCATCCACTACGCGGACCACATCATTTTCCGTAATCTCACCATCAGCCCGGGCCACCGCCACCACCCCATGGCTTTCATGGGCTGTAATTTGAGCCCCACCAACTGAAACCACAGCATGATTGAGAGTTAAGCCAGTCATGCGTTCGGCTTTTTCTAAGGCTTGGGAAATAGATGAGACCGCCTCGTCAATATCCACAATCACGCCGCGACGAATGCCTTGAGATACAGCTTCACCCACGCCAATAATACTGGGGGTACCCAGTTCTGATTCCTGCTTGCCCACGACTACGCGGATCGTGGACGATCCAATGTCGAGGCCGATAAATATATGTTCTTTAGGCATAGGTTTTAAATTCTAAGCACGAAGCACTAAATTCGAAACAATATCAAAATTCAAAGGCTCAAATATTCTAAACTGGGGTTTTGAATTTAATATTTTGGTCATTGGGATTTGTTTAGGATTTCGATATTCGGATTTCGGATTTTATTGCGCTAATTCTTGCTTAACAATCTTAGATACTACGCTCCCATCGGCTTGGCCTTTCACGGCCGCGACCACTTCTTTCATAACTTTGCCAAAATCATTGGGGCCAGCGGATAATTTGGCAATCGCTTCTTTAACAATACTCTCAACCTCGGCCTCAGACATCTGTTGCGGCAAAAATTTGGCTAACACAGCCATCTGCTCCTCTTCGTGTTTGACCAAATCCTCTCGATTACCTTGCCGAAATCCGGCAATGGAATCTTTATGCTGTTTAACTTTTTTGCTAATAACACTGAGAAACTCATCGTCAGTCAAAGCGCTCTGCTTTTGTATCTGAGCATTTTGAATGGCGGCCTTAAGATTGCGCAGGCTAGACACTGTAACCGTGTCTTTATTTTTAACCGCCTGGTTGTACTCCTTGTCGATTTCAATCATGCCGAGCGCATTACCGTCGTCTAAATGTCGGACGGACCGGCAACTTTCCTAATTTTTTTAATTCTTCCCGTTTTTCACGATTCACTGCCCGTCTGGCCGCGTCTTCGCGCAACAGATTCCGGGATTTGCTCGGTGCAAAAAAACGAGTGCGGCGGGCACGGATCAAAACGCCGCTCTGCTGAATCTTGCGGTTGAATCGTCTGAGCAAACTTTCGAATGATTCGTTGTCTTTACGTTTAACTTCTACCAAAAGTATCACCTCACTTTACAAAATCTGACTAGAATATAACACAAAAATTGCCTTTAGGTCAAATTCAGCCCTAATTTGTGGGTATTACCATGCCTCAAAAGTCCTAAATATGACTGCAATGTTTCGTTATTATAATTTTGGCCGAGGCGTCTCATCATCCGGCGCTTAGTTGCTGTCCTTAAAACTCTATGATTAGCAAAATTCACCCAGCCTAAAAAATCCACGCCTGAGCCATAAGTTTTAAGAATAATTTTATTGGGATGCAAGTCTAACCTAAGTTTATCTTTAAGAAAACCTTGGATTGTAGCGCGGTGATTCACCTGCCCGCCATCGCTTCGCTCAGGCGAAAGCAGGCGGGTCAACTCGAGTCGACTTTGATCTAAGATCACAAAATCATCCGCATAGCGGATATAAAACTTGACCTTTCCGCCAAAGGCGGATCCGCCTCCGGCGGAGAGTTTATGCTTTATGTATTGGTCAAATTCATTCATGTAGTAGATGTTAACTAACAATTGCGAAGTTAAATTACCCAAAGGAAGTCCTTGGGTACAAAAAGCACGATCGTGCTTTTTGTACTCCTCGGTTGAAAAGCTGTTGATAATATTATCAAATTTATCTAAAGTTATTCTAACATTTTTTCACAAAAAGAATAGGCCCTTGCGCAATCACGAGATGTGATGCACAAGGGCCCAAGTGTCCCAGAGTTCCAGGGTCTGGAAGACCCAGAAACTAAACCGCCAAGGGCGGATACCTGCGGCGAGCAAACAGACAGTCCCGACCCCACTGGAGCCGCGGGCGGCAGTCGCCGAGGCCGACCCCGCGGCGGCCAACACTGCCCCACAGGCCCAGCGCATACGGGACGCCGCCCGCGCCGCACCACGGAGCCTCGGGGATGAAGATGTGCGAGTGTTCCCGCTGGACTTCGGGATCCGCTTCCCGATACCGCAACCCATCCTCGTAATCCGAATGACCGAAGCCCGGCTGGTTGATCCAGTCGCACACCTCGTCAGTGTACGGATCATGATCAAACTGCCGGAATTCGAGCGTCACAGAACGTAGCTTGCCATATCCGGACGGCATGTTCTTCTGCGTGATGTCGCCGCTCACGTTGCCGCGGCCGCAATCTTTCTTCGCGGTCTCGATCATCTGGTCAGTCGTCCGATCGCCACCGATCTGGATGGTGACGACTTTGACGATACCGGCGGCGGCTTGCGCGGACGACACCGCGATAGTGGTCATCCCGACCAACGCCTGGCGGAACAGCTGTTGCATCCCGGCACTATTGCCGGTCCAACGATCCCGCACTTGCGAATTGAGGTCTTCCGAGAGCAACAGCACGGCTCTCATCGCGTCTCCGACGAACGGAGCAACTTGCCCGAACGAGGGGGTTCCATGACTGGGCATGGTGGTTCCTCTTTCTTGTTGTGTGAACATCCGGAATGCCGCCGGACGCGGTTGGCCCACAGTTTCAGGCTACGATTCTGGCATTGTGGAGGGCCGTCCTCCACATCACCACAACCCTGACCGGAAACAATATATTCTATATCCTTTTGACGGATTTGTCAAGAGTGAGTATAATTTAAACATGATTACTGCAACCAAAACTAATTCATTGTTACTGCGTAATATTCTAGCAGAAGTACGTCTGCTCCGAAACGAGCTTAAGCTGGTCCTGCCCCAAGAAGAGCTTAAAGATTATGCTCACCCACAAAAGATTAAGCAGGCTTATCAAAAAGCTTTAAAATCATATCCTCCAGCCTAACTAATGGAAATAATCGAAACTTCTGATTTTAAAAAAGCGTTAAGCAAACTGCAGAACGATATCCAAAGACTTTATTCAATTCAGGCAAGACGTTTCGCAACAGACTGGAAGGATCCTCGCTTACATGTCAAAAAAATTAAGGACTTAGAAAAAGCTTTTTCTTTTCGGATAACTAGAAGGTATCGAGCTTTTTTTTATTTTCAGAATGCTGATACTGCAATTATTTTTACAATTGATCATCGGAAAGATGCCTATCGAAATATATGAATTTCAAAAGAAAAAGCTCCAGACGAAAAGTTCGATGCACACTCTGCACACCAAGGCGCTGGATGGGTAACAACAAAAATCGTCTTTCTTATCGAGATAAAAAATTATTGCAAGCTAAAATTTGAAAATAATTTTTCTAAAAACTCCAGGCTGTGATGATAGTAATTACTTTACTTCCCCAACCGTTTCTTCACCTCTTCAATAATCCTCTCAACTGTAAACAGTTCCTGCATGCCACTCCGAACATCGCGAAGTATTACCGTGCCGTCACGCGCTTCTTTTTGCCCAATAATCAAAGCAATCGCGACTTTATTGGACTCCGCCAATTTCAACTGGGTTTTGATCGAACCCGGGCCGGCAAATTCCGAGGCCATGATGTTATGATTCCACAAATCCGTAAACAATCGCAAAGTTTTTTTGGCCGCCAAATCACCGAGCGGCACCAAAAACACATCAACTTTGGTTTTACTGGCAAACTTGACATTGGCCAGTTCAAACGCGGCCAAAACCGATTCCAATTTCGCGGAAAATCCCAAACCGGGTGTCGGCAGTCCGCCCAGACTTTGGACTAAATCATCGGCGTGCCCGCCCAAACCTAAACTGACTTCACCCACTGGCCCATGGAACCGTATTTCAAACACAGTGCGCCGGCTCCAGGGCTGGCCAATAACTTTGGGGTTGAGATTGTAAGCAATCCCCAGTTCATCCAGTCCCTCTAAGACGCCAATAAAATGCCGGCGGCAATTTTCACACAAATAATCAATCAGCACTGGCGCGTCCGCGGCCGCGGCATTGCATGACAAATTCGGACAAGCCAAAATCGGCAGTGGTAAATTATTTTCCAAGTAGTCCAGGCAGTTCTCGCATAAATCGTATTTTTTATCCTTAAAATAATTACGCAGCTGCTCTTGGAAGATCGGCAGGCACTCAATGCACCCGATATTGTTAATCTCAAGCGATAAATTGGCTAAGCCGATTTCCGAAAATAGTTTAAGCAAAAGATTGATTAACTGCGCGTCGGCGATTGGCGCAATCTGGCCAAAAATTTGAAAACCATATTCATAGGATTGTTTAATTTGCTTGTCAGCGACCACTGTCACCGGCGAATAATAATACCATTTGCTGGCCTTCTCCCGTTCCGTAAAATTATATTCCAAGTAAGCCCGGATCAGACCAAAAATATTGGTGGGCTTAGCCGCCACCGGATTCCCTTCGGCGTCTTGCAAAGTCAAAAGCTGATCTTGGCCGTGGGACCAAAACCCAAACAACCGGACATCTTCAAACATGGGCGTGTCAATTCTGGAGTATCCAAAATTATGAGCCAGGGTCACCAATTTTTCCAAAAAGACATCCCAAGACAGATGCTGTTCAGGCAAGAGATCAGAGCTCCCTGCCAAACGGGGAGGGGCTTTTTCTACGACTGGAGTTAGTTTTCTTGGCCGACCCATAAAATCAAATTAAAAGCTATACGCGGGCAAATGATTTAATACACCAAACACATTCAGCGGAAAAACCCGAATCAAGACGCGCCCCACCATGTCGGCTCGGGGCAATGGTCCCCAATCGCGAGAGTCAGAAGATGCCAAACGATTATCCCCCATCATAAAGTATTGATCAGGCTCCAAAGTCAAAATATTTTTGGCCGCGATAATTGAACTGTCGTGCGGATAAGACAATTCCTGGTTAGACAGATAGGGCTCGGTCAAAGTAACGCCTTCCGGATGCGCCGCGTTATATATCACGACGCGGCCGTTGTCGAGTTGCACTTTTTCTCCGGGCAAACCCACAATGCGCTTAATGTAAAACTCTTTCGGATTCTTGGGGTAACGCATGACAACGACCTGCCCGCGCTCGGGGGAAGTAAAGTGGTAAGTCAACTCGTCGATAATCAGATACTGGCCATTTTGAAAATTCGGCACCATGGATGAACCGGAAACGATAAATGGCTGAAACACAAAATACCGAATCGGAACAATGATAATGAGAGCGACGACGACAATCTTAACAAAATCCCAAACGAAGAGCAGTCCGGACATGAGGCCTGAAAAAAAATTCTTCTCTGGCGTTTGATTTTCTGGTGTATCCATAGGATTATTGTCTTAGCCCTGTACTACTCACTGCGTTCGAGTACAGGGCATGTATCAGTCGCCTTATAAACTTATTCGGCGTGCCATGTACCGGAGCAAAGCGACTGGTACATGGTGGTCACTACTGGACTCGAACCAGTGACCTCGCCGATGTGAACCCGCCTTCACGAGAGTTACGGCGGGCAGGCGGCGCGCGCTCCCTGTCCGCCGAAGCTTAAAATATTTATCTTTGGTGGGCAATGGTGGATTCGAACCACCGACTTCTGCAATGTGAATGCAGCGCTCTAACCGCTGAGCTAATTGCCCAGGTCAGCGAAGGCGGGTAACCAGCTGAGCTAAGTGACCATGTCATCACGGATAGCTGCCTGCCCGCCGAAGCTTAAGCGTAGGCGGGAGCTAACCGCCCGTTAATTTTACGGGTCGCTTAGGTAGCTTAACAGAGATCGGGGTCTTAAATCAACCCCGTATATCAACTTCGATAAATGGTTTTTTTTGCTTTTGCGTATTATTAAAATTCGACTCTGCTGATTACGTTAATATGATAGATCAAACTAAAAAGAAAAAACCATTTTTGGCAAAAGCATCGAAGTTGTATTACGGGGTCAACCCGCCAGAATCGTGCTATAATTACTGAGCAAATTAGATAGTTATGCCAAATTTAGACGCCATCAGGCCCCAACCAAACTACAATCACAATTTCGTCCCACCGCCACGCAAACGAAACCGCAAATGGAAGTGGCTGTTGTTGGTTTTGATTGTGCTGATTGTGGCCGGCTGGAGTGGCACCAAACTTTTGTCACGCACGAATCAAATATTTACCAGCAAAGGAAATATTTTTACGCGCGTGGGCAATTTGATTATTAGCCCGGACAAACAGCTGACTGGTGAAGACAACGGCCAAATCAATGTTTTGTTGCTTGGTGCGGGGGGCCAGGGTCATGACGGGCCGCTTTTGACTGACACCATGATCGTGGCCAATATCAATGTCCAAACTCACGAGGTCGTGTTGATTTCCATTCCACGCGATTTTATTGTGCAACTCCCCCAGGCCGGTTTCAGAAAACTCAATGCCGCTTACGCTTTGGCCGAAGAAAAACAGAAAGGCTCTGGTGGCGAGGCTATTTTGGCGCAAGCGGAAAAAATCACGGGCTTTCGCATTCCCTACTACGGCTTTATTGATTTCCGCGGCTTTGTCAAAGCCGTGGATGACATCGGTGGTTTGGACATTACCATTGATCGGACCTTTACCGATGATTCCTTCCCCAATGATTACCCGTTTGATACCAAGGGTTTTCTCGCACCCGTGACTTTTAAAAAAGGCGGCGAGCATATGACTGGCCAGCGGGCGTTAATTTTTGCGCGCTCGCGGCATTCCGGTGATAACAACGAAGGATCCGACTTTGCTCGATCTGAACGGCAGAAAAAAATCCTGATTGCCATGAAAGACAAAGTCCTAAAATTAAATATTACGAATCTGGGCACAATCAATAATTTATTGTCTGACTTCACCCAAAACTTCCGGACCAATCTGGAGCCTTTCGAACTCAAACACTTAGCTGATCTCATGAAACAGGAGCCGTCTACTGATATCTACTCGCTCTCCCTTGAGCCGCAAGGCGATTTGATTTGCGCCGGCTTGATTGATGATTACACGGCGCGGGCTTATGTGGTCCAGCCGTGCGAAGGCCGGACCCTGACTGACATCCACGAATTTTTGATCAACACGCCGCTTCTGGCCAAATTAAAAAAAGAAGGCGCCGTAGTCGAAATCCAAAACTCCACGGGCAAACCCGCCGCGCTCCAGCCTTTCAAACAATTGGTCAATCTGGGAGTTGATGTGCGCTTTGTCCCCTTCCGGGGCAAGGTGCCGTACACGCAAACCATTTTTTATAACAATTCGCACGCGACTAAGCCACACACTTTGGACTATCTGAATAACAATTACACTTTTATCACTTCTGACATTAACTACCCCGGCTCGGCCGCTAATTTTGTGCTTATCCTCGGGAAGGACGCTCTATGAAAATTCCACTGGTAGCAATCATTGGTTTGCCTAACAGCGGCAAATCGACATTTTTTAATAAAGTCCTGGAGCGGCGGGCGGCTTTAACCTATCCGGAAGCCGGCACCACGAGGGACCGGGCATACGGGCTAACCAACTGGAACAATTTGGCATTTTATTTAATCGACACGGCCGGATTAAATAACCACCCGGATTCGGATTTAGAAAAAAATGTTCAGAAACAAACCGCGATCGCGCTCGCCGAAGCGGATTTAATCTTGCTCTTGGTGGATGGCAAAACTAATCCGTCCTCCGAAGACTTGCGCGTGGCGATGCAGCTCAATCAAAGCCACAAACCCGTAGTTTTGGGGGTGAATAAAATTGATGTGCGCAATGCCAAAACTGCCGGCTTGGGTGAAACTTACATGAAGCTGGGCTTGGGCCAGACGTTTTTGCTCTCCTCAGTCAACGGCTCCGGCATGGGTGATATTTTGGACGAAGTTGTTACGAAACTCAAGCCAAACTTTGAACAAATAAATGAAGCGGAATCTGATCGGCTCAAAATCGCGTTTGTGGGCAAGCCGAATGTCGGCAAATCATCACTGATCAATGCCCTAATCAAACAAGAACGGCTCTTGGTTCACCACAAGGCGGGCACGACCAGATCGACCGTAGAAATTCCGTTTGAGGCCGGAGGCCAAAAATTTACCCTGCTCGACACGGCTGGGATCAAACGAAAGTGGGACCAAGACTCAGACGTGGAAGCCGCAGCCGCGTTTCAATCCATCCGGACCATCAGTCAGACTGACGTCGCGTTGTTTGTTTTGGATGCCGCAAGCGAGATTACTGTGCAAGACCAAATCATTGCCAGCCAAATTTTGGATCAAGGCAAAGCCTGTGTGATTCTCTTAAATAAAATTGACCAAGTGGATAAGGCGGACCAAGACCGCTTGCTGGACCGATTGCCCGATTATCTGGCGCAAATGTGGTATATGCCCGTGCTATTTACGTCTGCGACAACTGGGCAGAATTTGGATCTAATGCTAAAATTGGCTCAAGAGGCTCACAGCTCGGGCATTCGTGAAATTCCGGAAACCGAACTGGATCCGTTCTTGCAAAAAATTATGGCAGAAAGTATGCCGGGCAAAATGGATGACCAACGCTCGCCCAAAATTTACAGCCTGAAGCAAATTAGCATTAACCCGCCAACATTTAAAATGACGGTTAACTTCCCGGCGGCCATTGCCACGGCCTGGAAACGATGGTTTGAAAAACAATTTCGACTCAGGTTTGGTTTCGAAGGCACACCAATTGAAATTAAATATCTTAAAAAGTCTTAACCCAAAGAAAGGCTTTGGGCAAAAAAAAGAAGGCTCAAATTCGCCATTAGACGAAAGTGAGCCAACGATAGTGGTCGCCGTACGAACCCATTTCCGGAAATAAACCCCTCCCCGACCCAACCATATAGTACGCGATCATAGGAAAGTAGACTCCGCTGTCTTTTGGATGCCTGGAGAGGTAGGACCACGACAGATCAGCGATCCCGATACACGGCTCACCCTTGAGATGCGGATAGGCTTGGAAGAAAGCCCAGAGCCACTGACCCTGAGGAATTTTGTTGAGACTTTGATGTTTAGCGCGAACTTCATCAAGATCGCGGCAAACGCCCAGCCTCTTAAGCATAAAGTAGCAAGTGAATGGGCCCGTCATCACCTCACCCTTGTAGACGCAACCGTCTGAAGTGCCGTGGAACAGACGCACGAACTCGAGTCCGTCGATCGGACGCTCAAGAGTGAGATAGAATGGCTCACCGTCTAATGGGTTTGCATGCGGGTTTATACCCATCGAGTATCCTCCATTTGTCTATAAAAATAACTAAACTTTAACTTGATTAACAATCATACTCCTTTTTGACGGATTGGGCAAGGGCGGGTATAATTTATACATGAACAATCAAGCAACTATTTTAACTGCCAAAGAAATACAAAAGCTGCAAAAACCTCTTCCCGAAAGCATGATTAAGGCAGCCGGTTTAATGCGGCACAAAAAACAGGCATTGGAACGTCATCTTAGACGAGTCCGTTTAGAATGGGACCGTAAAGCTTAAATGACAATAGATGCTAACATAGCAATTGCATATTTAAACGGCGATCCTGCGGCCATAACGTTTATCCAAACGCGACGAGCCCAAGGATTGCTTTTGTTATTGCCTACTGTCGCTGAAAGCGAAGTTCTATCTTTTCCCGATTGGACCTCGGAAGAATTACAATCAGCCGAACGATTTCTCGAAGAAAATTTTACCTCCATTGCCTTTGACCGGACGGTGGCAAAAATTGCGGCAGAAATCAGGCGGCAATCAAAAATTAAATTTCCTGATGCGGCGATCGCTGCCACGGCATTATTTACTCATACGCCTCTGGTAACCCGAAACCAACGCGACTTCAAAAAAATCGCTGGCTTGGATATCGTCATTATCTAAATATGCATCTCATCATCGGTCTCGGCAATCCAGGCAAACAATATGAACAGACCCGACACAATCTGGGCTTTCGAGTTTTAGATTTGCTCGGCAACGGAGAAAAACCTGCCCGCCATGCCTCGTCTAATGCCTCTGCACAAGGCGTGGCAGGCGGGTGGGAACAAAAATATGACAGTCAAATAATCAAACTCGACGATCTGATTTTAGCCAAACCACAAACTTTCATGAACAAAAGTGGCGAGGCAATCAAAGAAATTCTCAAATTTTACCCAGCTGCAGAACTGATAGTAATTCATGATGACTTAGATTTTCCTCTGGGAACCATTCGTATACAAAAAAATATTTCTGGAGCTGGGCACAACGGCGTGCAGTCCATCATTGACGAACTGGGCACTCAAGATTTTATCCGTATCCGTCTTGGAATTGATTCGGCTTCTCGAGGAGAAACTCCTGGCGATGACTTTGTCTTACAAAAATTTTCACCTGAAGAAGAAAAAATTGTCTTAGAAATTTTAGAAAAAGCCAAGAACGCGATCGAGGTTTTGCAAACTGAAGGCTTGGATATGGCGCAATCGCGATTTAATGGATAAATAAAATCAAGAGCCGTGTTTGCGAGGAGTATCCGGTGTCCATCCCGGACTTGATCCGGGATCCACTTCAATAATTAAGACCAATTGGTTTAATTAAAGTAGTGGACCCCAGCTTTCGCTGGGGTGGACTCAAAGTAGCACGCGAATTCGGAGATAAAAAAGAGGCCTACACAACTGGGTGTAGGCCTGAACCATCTATTGCTCGCCGCGAAGGAACCTGACCACTAGGTGGTCGAAGTCTGACCGTGTGGCTTTGGGCATCGGGGTCAGCCCAAAGGACGCGCGAACGGCATCTTCGTCGGTTAACGTCGGGACTGCCGAGCGCCTGGGAGGCGTCTCAACAGTTTGCTTCCTGACCAGCCGGGGAGGCTGATCAGAGACCGGCAAATTGCGTTCAGGGGCCGGTCCGGCAATGTCTTCTCGGATAATGCGGAAAAAGTTCGTTCCTGCTGACGGCCGGCTTGACCGACGCGGGGGCATCAGGATTCCTCCCTCAAACGCACCCGATGAGATCGCCCGGCCACCAGCTCGATTTCGAGAGCATCACAACGCATGAGTGCCTCCTGCCACTCCCTGGCCGATGCCGACGTGTGCGCCGACAACTGCATGTCCTCCTCCGATCCGACTCCCATCAAAACCCTCACGATCGGGGGTTCATCAGAAAAATCGTGACTGAGGTGTTTTGGAATCACCACCCGCAAATGCTTGCGGCTCAAGAGGTACAATGGTGACCTAACTGCAATCAAACGAGTTTGCATGTTTCACTCCGAGAAAACAAAAAACGTCTTCGAGTTGAGAGGCTTTTGGGTATGACCTCTGTGACTTGTGGACCGGGCTTGAAACCGATCCGGTGAGACTGAACAGGCTATTTCGGCAACCTCCATGCCTTGGCAAACAGCCCCAACAGGAGTACCATCGGGACGCCGTATGCGACCGCAGAACCAGCAACCATTTCCCACATGAAAAACCTCCTTGATCTTAACAAAAACGCAACACGTCCTTGTTCTTAGCAAAGAACAAAAACCTACTGCTTTTTAATTACTGGTCATTGGGAATTCCATATTTTCTTGGAGCGAGGCACTTTGCAAATCCAGCCTTCGGAGGCCGCCTCAGCGGCCGAGAACGCAGGCTGCAAAATTTTGGCTCGATGCCAAATTTTGACAGCCGGTGGATTTGCAACAGTGCCGAGCGTAATATCCTTGACCCCATCTACGAGCGTTGGACAACGGCGGAAAACCGCTGCGGCCCAAACTTTAGGTTACTTGGAAACAATAGGAGGGATGCTGCTTCCGTTCGCCGCTACGTAGATAGGATCAAGAATACTATATTCCCAGTATATCAACTTCGATAATGGTTTTTGAGTTCGCTTTTGCCTAATATTATGATTTTAAGGCTATTTAACCGTTATGCTATAGTTTATAATAATAACTATCAAAAACCATTAAACGGCAAAAGCATCGAAGTTGTATTACTGGGTATGTTAATATATTGGTAAATAACCACGACCAAACAGTCTAGCAAAAAACCCTCACTATGTCAACCCCGTATATCTACTTCGATAAATGGTCTCACGTTTTTGTTATTATTAACGTTTATAGTAAATAATAACAGTTTTATATAATTTAACGCTTTTTCAAGACCATTTATGGACAAAAACGATCGAAGTAGTATTACGGGGTCAACCCTCCTCGAAGCTAAAATTTATGCCAATGCCTTTAACCTAATTCCGGACTTAGGCCCGGTGAGTCTGCAAAAACTCTTTAACTACTTTAATGATTGGCACAGTGCGTGGATTGGCAGTGGGCACGACTATATTGACGCCGGGCTCAGTGCCAAAACCATTAGCCAAATTATAGCAAAAAAACCTAAAATCAATCCAGAGCCCCTGTTTGCTGAGCTCACCCGCCGACAAATCGAGGTTGTCCTCATGTCTGAGCCAGACTATCCCCAGTTGCTCAAAGAAATCCATGCCGCCCCGCCAATTCTCTATGTTCGTGGCCAAAAACAAGCGCTCAATAAACTGGCCATTGCTGTAGTTGGCACACGCAAAATGTCCAATTATGGCCGGCAAGCCACCGAAGAATTAGTCACTGGCTTGGTTACAAACGGCGCGGCCATTGTTTCGGGTCTGGCCTTTGGCATTGATGCCGCCGCCCTGGATACTGCGGTGATCAACCAAGGTGTGGGGGTGGCGGTACTAGCGTCGGATTTAGACAATACCAATATCTCGCCGCGGTCAAACTTTAATCTGTCGCAAAAAATTCTCGAACACGGCTGTCTGATTTCGGAATACCCGCTGGGCATGGTCGTGCAAAAACAAAACTTTCCCATCCGTAACCGCCTCATCTCGGGTTTGTCTTTAGGGACTTTGGTAATCGAAGCCGATGTCTCCAGCGGGGCCTTGATTACGGCTAATTTTGCCCTGGAACAAAACCGTGAAGTCTTTGCCATTCCCGGCTCGATTTTCTCCCCCACCAGCCGCGGCACCAATCAGCTGATTAAAAAAGGTGCGAAGTTAGTTAATTCCGCGTATGACATTTTGGAAGAGTTAAATTTAGATTCGCAAGTCTTGGCCGAACCACTAATGCAATCAGTCACTTCGGTAGAAGAATTGATCTTAAAACATTTAGCCCATCCCGGCTTGCATATCAATGATTTGATCAAAACGGTCAGGCTCCAAGCCGCGGCAGTCAATGCCAGTCTAACGCTGCTCGAAATCAAAGGCCGGGTTAAAAATTTAGGCGGAGGGCAATATGTCAAAGTCCGTTAAGTTTATCGGACTTATTGGACTTATACTGCTTATTGGACTTATTTCTAATCGGATAAAAGCACCCAGTAGCGTATTCTACAACCTACCGGCCAAAAAATTACCGACTACCACCTTATTTCTCGCTGGGGACATTATGCTCTCCCGCAACGTCGCCAAAAAAATGTATCAGGCAAAAAATTTCATCTTGCCTTTCCAAAAAGTCGCTGCTGAAATAAATAAAACTGACATTGCTTTTGCCAATCTGGAATCACCGTTCAATGATACTGGCGGCCATGCCGTGGATAATAGTTTGGTTTTCAATGCGGATCCTGGAAGCCTCGAGGGTTTAAAATTCGCCGGGTTTGATGTTTTGTCTACGGCCAATAATCACGCGTTCGATCAAGGATTGACTGGTATTGAGTTTACCAAAAACCTTCTTAAGAAGAATAATATTTTGGCCGTTGGTACGTTTCTAGATGGTGAACCTTTGAGTGCTTCCCTACCTCATGCCATTAGCAAAAATGGAACCAACTATAGTTTTTTGTCGTACACGTATGCATCTCATAATGATGGCGGGATCACACATGATCAGCATGTTTCTGATTTCAGTCTTCAAGATCATCTTCCCGACGAGATTGAGGCAGAGAAAAGGCATGGCGCGGACATAGTCATCGTCAACATGCATGCCGGCGTAGAATACACTCGTAAACCAACCCAAGCACAAATAAATTTTGCTCATGCGGCCATTGATGCGGGCGCGGATCTGGTCGTGGGCGAGCACCCGCATTGGATCCAAACTGTGGAGCAATACAAAGGCAAATGGATTTTTTATAGCCTAGGTAACTTTGTCTTTGACCAGATGTGGAGCCAGGAGACCAGAGAGGGCCTGACTGTGAAAATTTCTTTTGCAAATAAGGAAATCAAAAAAATCGAGCTTGCCCCAGTGATCATTGATGATTTCTGTTGTGCGCGCTGGGCGGATTTAAAAGAAACCACGGCAATTTTAAATAAAATCAATCTGACCAGTGATATTTTATTTCAAAAGTAACCAATACCGATTAAATAAATCTTTTTTTAATTTCACAGTATTTCCATGTTGTAATAACCCTAAATAAGACTGTAAATTATCTTTATTGATTTTTGAGAGCATTCTTCGTTTGGTTGAAGTTCTGAGAATTCTATTTTTTGGAAAATTTACCCAGCCCAAAAAATCCAGACCGGAACTAAAAGTCTTGAGAATAATCTTATTCGGATGTAAATCCAGCTTAAGCTCTTGGTTTATAAATACTGCAATACGGGAACGTATTGCAGTAAGATATGTTCTTTCAGGATATAAGACCACAAAATCATCAGCATAACGGATGTAATATTTAGCTTTCAACTTATGCTTCACAAACTGGTCGAACTCATTCATGTAGACATTGACCAGGAGTTGGGAAGTGAGATTGCCAAGAGGCAGGCCTTTCGGATCCATTCCAAACGGAGTGAGGAATCGCTTTCGAAAGGGATCTCTCCCTCCGGTCGAGATGGGAGTAATAAAGCTTCCAATAATCTCCTCCAGCAACCACAAAATATCCTGATCCGGAATATACTCTTTCAAAATACCAATTAAAACCCCATGGTCAATACTGGCAAAGAACTTGCGGATGTCTAATTTCAGAACCCAACAAGTCTTGCGGTTATAATCGCTTACCTCAAGAAACATCGATCTAAATCGTCTAATGGCTTTATGTGTGCCTTTATTTACTCGGCAAGAGTAGGAGTCGTAAATGAAGGTCTGATCAAAGAAAGGATAAAGTATCCGGTACACGGCATGGTGGAGCAGCCGATCCCGAACGGACGCCTTACTAATGTTTCGCGGTTTCGGATCGGAAATCTTAAAGTAATGATACCCGCCGTGTTTGTAAGTCTTGTTGGCAAGATCATTGTGAAGGTGTAAAATATTATCAATTAAGTTGCGACTGAATTCTTGAACGTCCCGCTTTTTTTTCTTCCCTCGAACGAATTCCTGCCAAGCGGCAAACAAATTATCCAAAGAAATAATATTTTCATATGCCAATAACAACCCCCCCCCCAACGGAACTTTGAGACTTTAAATTTACCTGTGCTTGAAAAATTGTCATCGGCGTTCAAACTTTGGATTAATTATCTGCCGCGCATTCCCCGCCTGATTCGGTATTCTTTGGGACAAAAAATTACCAACTTGTTTATTGAAATTACAGAGTTAATTTTGATTGCAGGCTTTACGGAAAAATCACAAAAATTGCCAATTCTGCAAAAAGCCGCGGTTAAACATGATTTGCTTAAATATTTTCTGCAAACGGCTTTCGAACTTAAAGCAATTGAAAATAATCATATTTCAAGCCTGGCCGTTCCACTTGCTGATGTCGGCCAACAATTGGGCGCATGGATAAAAGATCTGGCTAAGCAAACTCCTCCGAAATGACGGAGGAGTTTTTAGTCCAAAGAAAGTTGCGACCGCCGAACCAGTTGTTGTCGTTCCAATCGTTGGCATTGCGGTTGACGTTCACGTGCCGCTCGTCGTCATCACGGTAGAAGTTGGCGAATCGTGCAAAGCACCATCTGATCTACTGAAAAAAAGCGACCGATTATTTTGCGGGAATCAAACCCGACCAGTATTTTGCACCAAGTTTCTTTGGAAACTTCTTGCCAAATGGTACTCTGCTGCAAATGTATAATCGGCAGCATTCTGACGGTCTGGCAATGCGAGATAAACAATCTGAAAGATATCCGCCTACGCCAAGGCTTCGGCGGACAGGCTCGCAGATATTTTTAAATTTATCTGAACTTATTTTAGCAAAAAAGAAGAAGCCTTGTCGAGTTGCTCAACAAGGCTTCGTAAAACGGGAGGGTCCAAGGGTTCAAAAGAGCAAAGAGCCCCAGGACCCGAGAACCTTACCCGCCCGCCATCGCAAGCACGAGCTTGCTCAGGCATTGCGGGCGGGCTTGCGACCGCCGAACCAGCGGTCGTCGTGCCAAGCGTGGGCACAGCGGTCGACGAGCACGAGCCGCTCGCCGTCACCACGGTAGAAGTCGGCGAAGCACCAGTTGCCAATCGCGTCCTGCCAGCTGTCCCCGTTGGGATGCTGGTCCGCGAACTCGAGGAATAGCGCGTTGATCAGGATCTGGACCTCCAGATCGCGCTTCAATTCCCGCTTAGTCCTGGTCGCTTCGACTTCCGAGTCCGGCGTCTGCTTGCCGGACTTGTACATCAAATAATCGAATTCCTCCCAGATCTCCCCAGCGCCACCGATGAGCGGCATGGTTGCCGGCACATCGCTCGGCCCGTAGTGCCGCCGACCGGTGAGGTCGAGCAACTGCTGGCCGGTACGTCCGCCGCGCTTGATCCGGACGTGGAACAATGCCTCGGTTTTCGACTCGGAGAGTTTCGTCGCCTGAAAGAACGAGGCGAGCGATGGGAGTCCGGCTTTCGGCAAAACCTCGACCGTGGCGTGGCCATCGACCACGGTGACTGTGACCTTGTCGGCCCCGAGAATCTGATCAACTCCACTCGTGCCGAGCTTATTCTCGATGGCCTCGAACTGGCCGAATGTTCGTCCCCCGAACTTCATGGGCTGGAATTCAGCCGGAACGATATTGCCGATACCGAATCTATCCAGGATGTCAAACGCCATGGCTGCTTCGTCGGCTGTTCGCTTACTGTGTCGCATTGTTCCCTCCTTCAGACTGTTTGCCCGAAGTGCAAATTGCCACTGCCCGTGGCCCAGGATCCGATACCGTCGGATAAGCGGTTGCCTCACGCTGAGACTCTCAATTATCTGCTTTTTTGACCATTCTGTCAAGACCGGCTTGACAAGATTGATTTTAATGAATAACAATTAGAGCTATGAGTAAATCTCTAGTTATAGTAGAGAGTCCAACCAAAGCCAAAACTATCACGCGCTTCCTCGACGGCGAGTACAAAGTCGAAGCGTCTTTTGGCCATGTCCGCGATTTACCCACGAACAAAATGAGTATTGATATCGCGCATGATTTTGAGCCGACTTATGTCATCCCGACCAAAGCCAAAAAGCGCGTAGCCGAATTAAAAAAACTGGCCAAGGATGCGCCCACTGTGATCCTCGCGACTGACGAAGACCGCGAAGGCGAAGCCATAGCTTGGCATCTAATCCAGGCTTTGGGACTAAAGGAAAAGGACACCAAGCGCATTGCCTTTCATGAAATCACCAAAACTGCCATTGCCGAAGCGTTAGAACACCCTCGGAAACTAGATAACAATTTAGTAGATGCCCAGCAAGCCCGCCGCGTGCTCGACCGCCTGGTTGGCTACGAACTCTCGCCATTTCTTTGGAAGAAAGTGAAACGTGGACTCTCGGCCGGACGCGTGCAGTCCGTGGCCTTGCGATTAATCGTGGAACGCGAACGCGATATCCAAAAATTCAAGCCCCAAGAATACTGGAGCATTGAAACCACCTTCAATAAGGATACCAACTTCATTGGCCGGCTGGCCAAAATTGATGGCAAGACTCTAGACAAGCTTGGACTCAAAAATGAAGAGCAGGCGCACAAGATTGTCGCGGACCTAGCCAATCGCCAAGCTATGGTTGCTGAAGTCATCAAAAAAGAAGTCCGCCGCTCCCCGGCCGCGCCCTTCACTACTTCCACTCTACAGCAGGAAGCCGCCCGCAAATTGGGATTCTCTGCCAAGCAAACCATGATGTATGCCCAACAGCTCTACGAAGGTGTGGAGTTGGGCGAAGGCAATCCTACGGGACTGATCAGTTATATGCGTACGGATTCCGTGAACTTGTCTGAGTTCGCTTTGCAATCTGCGCACGATGCCATTACCCAAAAATATGGCCCGGATTATTTATTGCCCACGCCGCGCAAATTTGCCACCAAATCCAAAAACGCCCAGGAAGCGCACGAAGCCATCCGACCCACAGACCTGATTCGCGACCCGGAAAGCATTAAGGACCACTTAGATAAAAATCAACACCGGCTCTATGATTTAATCTGGAAGCGAACCATTGCTACGCAAATGCCGGAAGCAGTTTTTGATGCCACCTCTGTGGACATAGACGTTCCAGGTCAAACAAAAAAATATGTGTTCCGCGCCACTGGCCAAGTCATCAAATTCGACGGCTTCATGAAGGTCTATTTGGAAGGAACCGATGACGAAGAGGCAGAAGAGGAAGGACTACTACCAGAATTAGCTAAAGGTGATGAACCAAAAATCGTCAAAACTATTCCCAAACAGCACTTTACCCAGCCGCCGCCCCGTTACGGTGACGCTAGTTTGATTAAAGCTTTGGAAGAGCATGGCATTGGTCGGCCGTCTACTTACGCGCCAACCATCACTACGATTCAGGAACGCGACTATGTGAACAAAATCGATAAAAAATTCCATCCCACTGATATAGGCTTCATCGTCAATGATATTTTGGTGGAGCACTTTCCCAAAGTGGTGGATTTGGAATTCACAGCCCGCATGGAAGAAGATTTAGACGAAATCGCGGATGGCAAAAAACAATGGGTGCCGGTAATTCGGGAATTTTATGAACCATTCCACGAAAATCTCAAAGCCAAAGAAAAAGAAGTGGAAAAACATGTGGAAAAACTGGATGAAAAATGCCCGGATTGCGGCAAGGATTTAGTCATCAAATTCGGCCGGTTTGGCAAATTTGTGGCCTGTAGTAATTATCCGGAATGTAAATTCACTCGACCCATGCCCGAAGAACAAAAAGTCATTGACGAAAACTCCGGCGAAATTTGTGACAAATGTGGCAAGCCCATGGTAGTAAAGTTTGGAAGATTCGGATCATTCCTTGGTTGTTCCGGCTACCCCGAATGCAAAGGCATCAAAAAAATCCAAAAAGGCACGGGAGTCACTTGTCCCGAATGTGGCGAAGGTGAAATGGTAGAACGCAAAAGCAAACGCGGCATTTTCTATTCCTGTTCCAAATATCCCAAATGTAAATTTTTACTCAACAACAAACCTACGGGTGAAAAATGTCCCAAGTGCCAAAGCCTCCTAATCACGGCCAAGGATGACACGATCAAATGCTCGAGCAAAGAGTGTAATTTTGAAAAAGAGCAAGCCGAACCTGAAAAGGTTGAAAAAGTTTAAGCAAAAGAATATAATTAGTTTAATTAACTCAACAAATATGGAAACTCATGAAGGTGCTTACCACCGCGAAGAATTAAAAACTCAAAAACAAGATCTAGAGCAAAGGATCGCTCGAATCGAAGCGGGTGAACCATTACAACCTGGCGAAACGCTGGCCGATCTCCATGCTCAGTACGAGCAGCTGGAATCGCATCTGAACGATCACACCGAAGAACTAAAAGAAGCCGCCTAACTAGCCAAACGAAAACAAGGTTGCGGCAGAGACTCCCACGATGGGAATATCTGACCACAACCTTGTCTTTTTCTTACAAGAAGTTCAACTGACCTACGCTAGAACGGTTTGTCCGCGCAATTCCCGAACCGCGTAATAAATCGGTTCGTCTGCGTGTTGCGCATCTCGGCGTCGATGCAGTACGAGAACCCGCGTTCTGTACTCTGAACTGAGAAGATCTCGTCGATCCGAGTCCGGAACGTCGAGATCTGACGGGCGAGAGTCCGAGTCTCCACCTCGTCCCAACTTTCGCCTTCGATCACCCCGCGGAGGGTGAGCTTGATCGTCACGTCGACTACGTCTCGTCCCTCCTTGATGAGGTCGAAGATGGTCCGCGTCGATTGTCCCTGGCTCATCATCACACTCTGCGAGTAATCAGGAGACAAAGCACGCTTGACCAAACTCACTGACGCCGGCGCACCGGGTACCGCAACCGGCAAGGATCGTGCCACATGATAGTCCTGGCCCTCTGCCGCGGCCATGTACTGTCCGCGCAGCAGCGGTTGCCCGTTGACGTCTCTGGTGAACAAGGCGTTGCCGTTTCTGTCCGGGCATCCTTGCGGCTCCAGCGGCTGGACCGTAGGCGGAGGTGCGAAGCAGTTGGTGCTGCTATTCATCCACTGCCAGATGCCATACGACGCGAGGCGGTAGAGACCAACGGCGGGATACGGGTAAACATTCCCTGGGAATGCCTGACCGCGCCCGTTGTTGACGTTGACCACGACCACCTGATCGATCGGTGGGAGTGGCGGAACCCCGGGAAGCGGGGTGGCAACTGCCGACTGAAGATGCTTGACCTGCCACGAGTAGACGAGTGGTGCGTGCGTCTGTGCCTCCTGTGTCTGCGCCGAGGCGACCGACGAGAAAAGAACCATCACGACCCCGCCGATAAGCAACGCGATTCGCTTGACCATGTGCCCTCACTCTGAAAATGGGGAATTAAACCCCTCGATTGAACTACTTTCTAACAGTCCTCCGACTGATTGGATCTCCGCACCTGAAAGCAAAACTAGTGTCATCCCGACCGACCTCATAAGAGTTAGGCAAAGCGGGAGTGGAGGGATCCCTCATATAAGGGATTCCTCGACTTCGGCCGATCTATAGATAATACCCCTAGAATCGGCCTGCGCTCGGAATGACAGGATTTACTTGCAAATACGGAAACCCAGATTTTAAAAAACAACCATATATTATATACCTTTTTGGTAGTTTTGTCAAGGCTTTTTGCATATACAAGATAATACTGGGTAAGCGACACTTGGAAAAATTTCGTCGGAATTTGGAGCGGACGAGCGTTAAAAAACTTGCCTTTCACGGAGTGAAATCGCAAGTTTTAGCGAGGGAGTGACAAATCCCGGAAATTTTTCCCGTGTCGCCAGTTTTTGGCGCCACCTTTTTGCTGCCAAAAAGGTGGCAAGAAAAGTTATTAAACTAAAATTTTTTGTTTCACTAAAAACTCCTGAACCAAATTTTCTACTTCAAAAGAATTTTCGGCATCCATCAATTTCATTCGTAGTTCTTTGGCTCCGTCAAAGCCATTGACGTATGCTTTATAATGTTTTTTCATAATTTCAAACGGTTTCTTGCCTGCTGCGAGATTAGCAAATTTTTGTTCAAATAATTTCGTGTGTTCGATCATCACTGTGAGTTTCTCGTGAATGCTCGGAATCTTACGGCCGAACAACCATGGATTGCCGAAAATCGCCCGGCCCAACATTACACCATCTGCTCCTGTCTGAGCGATTTTTTCTTCTGCCTCAGGAAGAGTCATTACATCGCCATTACCCAGAATCAGAGGGCGGCGATCTTCAGGAATATTTTTGACCATAGCCACGGCCTCAGGCATGACTTCCCAGTGCGCTGGGACCTTGGACATTTCTTTCACGGTACGCAGATGTACAGTGATTGCAGCTAAACCTTGACTGGCCAAAACCGGCAGCCACGTCTCAATGGTCACCTTCGTAACGCCGAGCCTAGTTTTCACAGAGACTGGGAGTCCTCCCGCGCCTTCTTTGGTCGCTTGAATAATTTCTTTGGCCAATTCGGGATCTTTAATCAAGGCGCCACCCGCACACTGCTTCATCACCGCCCGATCCGGACAACCCATGTTAATATCAATGCCGTCGAATTTTAATTCTTTAATAAGCGCAGCGACTTTAAAAAAATTCTCGGGTTTGGCGCCAAAGATTTGCGCCACAATCGGGCGTTGGGTTTCGTCATACCAAAAATCCACGAGCAGTTTCTCGCGCCCTGCCGAACACAGCCCGTCCACGGACACGAACTCCGTCCACATCACATCCGGTTTACCGTATTTGGCAATCAACTGCCGAAACGCGGCATCTGTCACATCCGCCATGGGTGCCAAGGCCATGATCGGTTTTTGTAATTTGTCCCAAAATCCTCTGGTCATAGAGTGCCCCATCCCAGCGAAAGCTGGGATCCACTTCAATAATTAACCGTTCTGGTTTAATTAAAGAAGTGGACCCCGGATCAAGTCCGGGGTGGTTCCTTTCGCAATGGTACTTATCTTACCAAATTTGGACAAAATAAAAAAGCCCTCAGTAATTGCTACTAAATTATTTTCAAACAAACACGCGTGCAACAGACCAAAATAAAATCCCGGCAAATCCCCACAAAGGGATGACCAAGAAACTGGTGTTTTTCGTAATTGCAAACCGGTGATATGTCCATAGTCGCTGACCAACTATGTGATAATAAGCCCAACCAACTATCCATTCGCCTAAAGTCCCAATCAAGGCAAAACTCACAAAAACTGTAAATGCTGTCCATCCGGTGTAATAAACAACCAAAAATGTCGAAATTAAAGGGAAGGTAAGAAAAAAAATGTACCTGCTAAAAGTGTAATGATGTTCCTTATAATGCTTTTTTGTTAAGCGATAATAAAATTCAAAAAATAGAGACTCAACGAACAGAGCAACCAATGCGCCGAAAAGAAAAATTAATAAAATGTTAGCTTTCATAATTTATTGATTAATTATTAAATTTGCGGCACAAATACCTGTAATAAAACTGTCCTCTAACCCGGGAAGGTTAGAGTCCCCGATTATAAACAAATCTTCTTGTTGCTTTAATTCTATTAAATCACTCCCCGAAAAAATGGCGGGGTTCCAATACTTCTTTGTGAGCACCTCATAATCCATGAAGTATTTACTTAAATCAACATCATCTTTCGACGAATATAATAAATAAGAATGATCAGACTGTCTTAGAATAGCAGGTTCATCTCCTTCAGAGAATACAGAAAAAATAGAAGCTTGGTACTGAGGTCTTAATGTGCCTCTTATGTGAAGGGAGTAAGCAGATGCGAATTTATTAATTTTCAAATTTAAATTCAGAAGATCATTCGTGACATTTACCGGTAATGCTGAAACTAAATTTTTACACCAAATCTCTCGTGCTTCGCTCTTTATTATCCAAAAATCCTTACCTCGTTGAACGCTCGCAACTTCACTCAGCACTATTCTATTTGTATAATCCGCAATCAACTCATTTAATTTAAACTCGTATTCGTAATTGTTATAAAACAACCCTAAACTCAGATCTAAGAATAAAAAAGCTGAAACATTTTTTAGCATTGCGAAAGTATTCGACCTTACTATCGCCCCGGCCAATTGATAAATCGATCCCAACCCTCTGTCTCTTAAAAATTCTTCCGAGGATTGCTTATATAACTTTTTTAGTTCTGGATCTGATTCTATTAACTGTTTCTGTGATTTATATTCAGATTCTTTACGAAATTTTTTGAATTTAATTCTAAATTTAATCAATGCAGGCAATAATTTGATCAACGACCAAAAATTTTCTCGAATTATTTGTTTTATTCTGACCCGACCCTGATCTGTTATAACTGATAAATCTCTTAATTTAATTTTCCTTTTCAGAGTAACAAATGGCAACATATGTTTATAATCACTGCGGACATAATATGCACCGTAATTAACCTGATGATCTGACGAAGAACAGATTCGCCCGCCCAATTCTTTTGTAACAAGAACAAAATCAGTGATCCCGTTTTTATTTAAATGATTGGCACAACTTAAACCCGAAATACCTCCACCTAAGATCCCGACTTTGTATATCTTATTAATCATTTTTCATAAAAATTTTATTTTCAAAACTGCACTTTTTATTTCGCAATAGTTAGGTCCCGCTTAATGCCATCAGAGACATATTTTTTTATCAGAGCTTGATAAGGCATATCAATGGCATTGGCTTGTTCTTTGATTTGACCAAGCAAATAATTGGGCATGCGCAAAGAAATAGATTTGGCTGAGGGTTTCAAATTAGGAAAAGATACGGGTACGAAATCCGAGGGCTCAAAGTATTTAGATAAGTCTAAATTGGACCAAAATTCAAATTCTTGATTTCGATTTTTGAATTTGGGAATTTTTAGTTGTTTCTTCATGGGTATAAGTTCCTTTCTTTGCGGTTCAGATCTCTGGCTGAGATAATCCGAACGCGCTTTTTTCTTAATGTAAAAACGCCGTAAAGAACCCTATGCTTATCTGTCATGCCGATTATGATATAACGGTCTTCTTTCCGCGAATGAAAAATGTCGCGAAAAATTCTTTTACCAGGATCAGTGAAAATCTGTTCCATTTCGTCCTGCACAACACGATGTTTCTTCAAGTTCTTGGTTATATTCCATTCATCCCAATCAAATTCCACTGGCTCTGATATTTCAACATTAACAGGCTGATGATCTTTAATCATATTTTATAATGTATATTAAATAAATATACTTGTCAACTGCCATCTTAATCATTCTTCATAAATATCTTATTTTCAAACAGCCAGAGTTTCAGGGCTTTCCAGAAGGGTAAAATTGACAAAAAATATTTCAAGTCCACTAATTTTCGAATCACCCAGCCGGCCAGGCCGGAAATAATCAAATTCGGACTGTACATGACAGCAAATTTTCCAGTCACGGGAATAATATATCGCAAGGACGTGGGATGATATACAGCCAGGGTCTTACCTTTAATTAACCGATAAATATTTTTGGCCACGAGGCGCGCCTGGTTAATGGCTTCTTGCGCGGTCTGAGGCACGGGTTTTTTGGTTTGCGGATCCATCAAGCACAAATTATCACCGGCAATAAAAATATTCGGCTGATTGGACAAATTCAAACTGGGCGTAGTCAACGTCCGATCTTTCTTATCCCGTTCCAGTTCCAAATCAAGGGGCAGCCGGCAGGATTTCACTCCCCCAGTCCAGATCAGCAGATCGCAATCCAATCGGTCTTTCATATTGAGCATCACATGATCCGAGGCCACATCCGTAATCAAACTGGAAAACTTGGTTTCAATCATCATTTGCCCCAGTCTGTGGGCAACGATGGCCGCAACCTTTTCCGACAGTCCGGGCAGAAAACTCGTACTACCTTCCACGACCATAATTTTAAACTGACTCAGATTTTTGCCATGATGCGCGCATTCATGCTTAAGTAAATTATGCAATTCGCCGGCGAATTCCGCGCCCGCAAATCCAGCCCCGCCCACGATAATTTGGGCCTGGTCTTTTTTGACTACCAGATCTTCCACTCGATCGCGAATCATAATTGCGTCCTCCAGACTTTTCAAAGTAAAGCCGTATTTGGCCAAATTGGGAATGTCATAAAAGTCCGGCACACTCCCCAGGGCCACGACTAAATAATCAAACGGCAAAACTCGGGAATCAGTAATGATTTTCCCATCCGTGGCCGCAATCCGTTCAATGTAAGCTTTAAAGACTTTGACTTTGGTCTTGTGGAAAATATCCTCAAACGGAATCGTGACCGTGTGTTTAACTTTTTTGGTTTCAACCAACCCGTGCTCAGTAGTCGCGGCTTCATAGAGGCCGGCGTGGTAAGTTTGATAATCCTTGCGGTCAACCAAAATAATTTCATACTCTTGTTTGTCGTGCAGGTAATTATTCAAATCTAAAGCGGCCCGGACTCCGGCAAATCCGCCGCCTAAAATGACGATTTGTTTTTTTTCTATGTTTGATTTCATGCGATATAACAGTTATTGTATTATATCACTTTTAGCAATTTTTCTATATTCCCCGACGGGCAAATCGCCAATTTTGAGTTTGCCAATACGCACCCGTTTGAGACTGCGTACGGAGTATCCGAGTTCGCCGAACATCTTGCGGATTTGGTGGTTCCGGCCTTCGTGAATGGTGATATAAACCGTGTTGCCTTCGGTACGCACCTTGGCCGGCGCGGTCATTTGGCCGTCAATCATCATGCCAGTTTCCATCTTTACAATCCGGCCCGCGGATAATTCTTTATCCAGCACTGCTTCGTATTCTTTTTCATGTTCGCGGGACGGATGCGTCAAGCTTTGGGTTAACTCTCCGTCATTGGTGAGTATCAGCAAGCCTGCGGTGTTAAAATCCAGCCGACCCACGGGCCAGACAATGTTTCTTAAATTCACAGGCAAAAGTTCGTAAACCGTTTTGCGTCTCTCCGGATCATGACGCGTGGTCATGTAGCGCTTGGGCTTATTCAAAACCAGATAAATTAATTTTTGAATTACGATTTTTTTGCCATTAACCAAAACCTGATCCTTGCTTGGATCAACTTTGGTCCCCAACTGGGTCACTGGCTTGCCGTTAACTTTGATCTTCCCGGCCACAATTAATTCTTCCGCGTGTCTACGGGAAGCAATCCCTGCTTGGGAAATATACTTTTGCAATCTTTCCAGCATCTGTTAAACTTAATTTATGAAAAAATTGTTGGATAAATTTTGGGCTTGGTATAATCAATACTACTTGTTTGCCCTGACAATAACGACTTTTTTGTTCCTGCTGCAGCTCTTCCATTTGTACTGGCTATTCACCGATGTGGTGCTCAAACGGCTGACCGGACAGAGTTACTTCGTATTTCCGCCGTTTTGGAGCCTGCTTTCCACCCTATTAGATTACACGGAAATTCCGGCTTTGGTAAGTACCTCACTGGTGTATATTAACCAGTTGCGGCAAACTGGCGATAAAAAAAATCTTCGCTATCTGTTTCTTTTGAACATCCAGTGGCTACACTTGTTTTGGATTACGGACCAAGTCGTGGTCGAACACTTTGGAAAAATTTCTGGTTATTTTCATTGGTCGAGTGTCTTGGCCTGGATTGCGATTTTGATTGATTACGCCGAGCTCCCCGTCATGTACGACACGGCCAGACAAACCGCGAACGAAATCAAAAAACACTTTCGAAATAATTAAAAAGAAAAAGCGCAGACCGAGTCTTGCGCTTGAGTGTCAGAAATAAGGTTCCATCTGGCAGAGCAAATCCCTCTGTTCCTTGAGGCTGAACACGAAAGACTGGGTTGTGCCGCCGTAGCTTACTTCCGACCTGAGTGGCATTTGCGGCGAGCTACAAGAGAAAATGCATTTCACTCGGAACTCGACATCGCCGCCGTTGACTGGACCGCCCAGAAACTGCATCCAAACCACTGGATTGTGTCCTTCTTGGGAAAAATGCTGGCTCCAGTCGGTTCGAATCGAAACATAACTGAGCGGCCGGGCATAGGTCTGGGGCGTAATCCGAGCCTGCAACTTTCTCGTGATCAGCCATCTGGGCATCCACCACCACATGGACGGATGCGGTGCTGCCAGCCTCATCCATGTTGATGATAGAGTCAAGACTTCGCACCTGGTCAAAGGCCGTCCTAAGGCTCGATACTCGCTCATTGTCCGGACCACTTCCGGATAAAGCCGCGGCTGACGCCTCACTGCAAACTGGAACACGGCAACAGCCACCAGAAAAAACCCGCCGAAGCCCAAATTCTGGGAAAACGATAGCCCGACGTGCGGCACGATGCCAGAGTTGAAAATCAGGAGCACGCCCTGTAACCCCAGCACCCAGCCGAAACCGATGGCCACATCACGCCAGGTTTTCCGGGCTCTGTTTTTCAGAAACGACTGTTCAGTGGCTGACTTGGACCGACGGCGCTCCGCGGCCAGCTCAGCTTCCAGCTGTTGAACGCGCTGGGATATTCCCGTCGCGAACGCTCCCGGCGGTGGATCGTCAACGTCGATTGGTCCTGCTGGAACAAGCAAAGTATCCACACATCCTCCTGCGTGTTAACTTCGACACTAGTCTGAGAAAAACTTCCGTTTCGCCCACACCCGTATCAAAAGTTTTCACTTCAGTCTAACAAACTAAACCCTAGCAGTCAAAGACCTAAGGCTTGAAAAGTCTCATAAAATCTATATAATATATAAGCAATTCGGGATGGTAGCTCAGTGGTAGAGCACCTGCCTTTTAAGCAGAGGGTCGTGGGTTCGATCCCCACCCATCCCACCACAATAAAAAACCGGCCTAAAGCCGATTTTTTATTTTCCAAACTTATTCCAGAACCCTTCTTCGATTTCCACAGACTCCCCGTTTTCTTCAGCGAGTTTTTTGAACAGGTCTTTTTCCTTCTTCGTTAGCTTGGTTGGGGTGACTACATGAACAGTGACAAAGTGATCCCCGCGGCCGCGACCATTTAAGATCGGTGCGCCCTTACCGTTGAGTTTGAACACTTTGTCTGATTGAGTCCCCGCTGGAATTTTCAGCATTACCGACCCATCGATAGTTTTAACTTCAATCTCCGTGCCAAGTACCGCTTGAGTAAAACTGATCGGAATCTCGGAATAAATATTTTCTGATTCGCGTTTAAAACCAGCCTTGCCGGAAACGTGTAAGAGTAAATACAAATCGCCAAAATTTGAACCCTTATACCCGACCTCGCCTTCATTGGACATACGAATACGCTGACCGTCCTCGACCCCAGCTGGAATTTTGACTTTCAAAGTCTTGGTTCGGCGCTTCTTGCCGCTACCCCGGCATTCGGCACACGCCCGTTCTGCCACTTTTCCTGAACCATCACATTCATCGCAAGTTGAGACAGTTTGCATTTGTCCCAAGATCGTCCGGCGCATCACGCGAATCTGTCCTTGCCCGTGGCATTTGGGACAAGTTATGACTTTCGATCCTGGTGCCGCACCCGATCCTTCGCAATTTTGACAAGCATCGGTTTTTTCCAAAGTAATTTCTTTTTCCACCCCGAACACCCCTTCGTCAAAAGTCAGATTGAGTTCCATTTCTAGATCCACGCCGCGGGCTCGTCTGGGCCGCCTGCTGCCGCTGTTAAAAATATTGCTAAAGATATCAAAGGTCTCGTCACCACCGAAATCAAAGTTGGAAAAGTCGAAGCCGCCAAAATCGGCACCCGGCTCACCTCCGGAAAAACCCCGCTGGTCAAAAGTTTGGCCAAATTGGTCATACTGCGCTCGCTTCGTGGAATCCGACAGGATCTGATAGGCTTGATTAATCTCTTTAAACTTTGCCTCGTTACCCTTGTCCTTATCCGGATGATGCTCGTGCGCCAATTTCCGATACGCCCGCTTGATCTCATCAGCTGAAGCGGTTTTCGATATTCCTAATGTCGCATAATAATCTTGAGCCATGCTTAAAAACCGAACTTAGATGATTCGGAAGTCGTGGCCGGAGTATTGGTGGGTAATTGGCCTTCAATTTTTCCAAACTGCTCTTCGTAACGCTTGAGGTTGTCGTTGAACGCGGCCACAATCCGTTTGAAGTGACCCGGACTGGTGATAATTTTGGCCACCTGTACCCCTTGCGGCCCAAACACGCTCATAAAATCCAAGACAAACTCTTCCTTGTTATGCGACGCAAACATGACATTGGAATACGTGCCCTTCAAAATCTCATCCGTGACTTTGATATTGATATTCTGCTGTTGTTGATTGTCCATATTATTTCTTCTCCTCTTTACTGACGTCTTTATATTCCGCGTCCACCGGGCCCTTGTCTGCTTCCTGCTTGTCCTCCGTAGCTTTAGCGGAGGAGGAATACATTGCCGCTCCCACCTTTTGAATCTCCGCAGACAATTCATCCATGGCTTTCTTGATTGGATCCAGTTCCGGCTTGTCTTTGATAGCTTTCAGCGCGTCAATCTTGTCCTGAACGGCTTTGCGATCTGCTTCCGGCACCTTCTCGCCCGCATCTTTCAGTGTTCGCTCCGACACCGAGATCAAAGTGTCCGCGTGGTTTCTAGTATCAATCACTTCGCGGTTCTTCTTGTCCTCTTCTGCGTGCATTTCCGCTTCCTTTTTCATGCGCTCCACTTCTTCTTTTGAAAGATTTGAAGAACCTGTGATGGTAATATCCTGGGACTTGCCTGTGCCTTTGTCTTTGGCTGTGACTTTCAAGATTCCGTTAGCGTCAATATCAAATGTCACTTCCACTTGCGGCACGCCGCGCGGTGCCGCCGGGATGCCGTCCAAATGAAACCGACCCAAAGATTTATTGTCCGCGACCATTGGCCGTTCACCTTGTACCACATTAATCTCAACCGAGGTTTGGTTATCAGCGGCAGTGGAAAAAATTTGAGTTTTAGATGTAGGAATCGTGGTGTTGCGATCGATCAACGGAGTGGCTACACCGCCCAAAGTTTCCAAGCCCAAGGTCAGTGGTGTGACATCGAGCAGTAAAATCTCTTTTCCGGCTTCACCGGAGCCACCGGCCTGGATCGCCGCACCCTTGGCTACGGCTTCCATAGGATCAATCCCCCGTTCAATCTGCTTGCCAATATATTCTTCCACGAATTTTTGCACGGTCGGCATCCGGGTCGGCCCGCCCACCATAATTATTTTATCAATTTGTTGCGGCGTGAGTTTGGCATCAGTCAACGCCTGCTCCACCGGATGCTTCATCCTAGCAATAATTGGTTTAACCAATTCCTCCAGCTTGGCTCGGGTCAGTTTCATGTTCAAATGCTTGGGGCCTTCGGCTGTTGCGGAGATAAAGGGGAGGTTCAAATCGGTTTCCAGAGTCGTGGAGAGCTCAATCTTGGCTTTTTCCACGGCTTCCCGCACCCGATTCATAGCCATCTTATCTGCCGTGACATCAATCCCAGTCTCGCGCTTAAATTCCGACACCACATAATCAATCAAGGCCGTGTCCATATCCTTGCCGCCGAGTTGCGTATCACCCGAAGTGGATTTAACTTCAAATGTGGCTTGATTATCCACTTCGCTAAAATCCATGATAGTGACATCCAATGTGCCGCCGCCTAAATCAAAGACTAAAATCTTCTGATCTTTGCCAGAGGTTTTATCCAATCCATAGGCAAACGCGGCCGCAGTCGGTTCGTTAATTACGCGCACGACTTCCAAGCCCGCAATTTCGCCCGCATTTTTGGTGGCTTGTCTCTGACTATCGTCAAAGTATGCAGGGACTGTGATCACGGCTTTCGCCACTGGCTCGCCTAGATATGCTTCTGCATCCTTTTTGATTTTCTGAAGCAAAAAAGCAGATAGTTGTTCTGGCGCATATTCTTTACCCGCCAGCTTATACTTGAAATCAGTGCCCATTTTGCGCTTGAACTCAAACGCTGTGCCTTCCGGATTGGTCACGGCTTGTCGGCGCGCCGGCTCACCCACCAAAAGCTGGCCGTCTTTGGTAAACGCCACATAAGACGGGAAAGCTTTGCCCGCCATGGTCTGGCCTTCGGCTGATGGAATAATCACGGGCTTGCCCGCTTCCATCACTGAGGCCGCACTATTTGATGTTCCTAAGTCGATCCCTATAACTTTTGGCATAAATTTATCCTTTAGTTAATTCTTTTAATTAAATATCAAATTAGAATCATCAAATAACAAATAAATTACAAATTCCAAGCACGAAGCTCCAAAGAGCTTTGGAACTTGAGATTTGTCTATTGGTTCTTATTTGGGATTTGTTATTTGTCATTTGGAGCTTGCCTTACCCACCACGACCTTGGCGGGAATGATTACTTTATTATTTAACATAAATCCGGGTTGCACTTCGGATAAAATTTTGCCTGCCCCGACTACCGCGTCGGGGCCGCTACCTACTTCTTTTTCTTCCACGGCTTCATGCAAATGCGGGTCAAAAGTCTCGCCTATGGTCTTGATCTTTTTTAATCCCAATTCCTCCATGGATTTCTCGAGCTGTGTGATAGTGGCTTTGAGGCCATTGAGCCAATCTTTGTACTTATCGTCCACTGGGGCAAAAGTTAAGACTTGCTCGAGGCTTTGCAAACTCGGTAGCAGCTTAAACACGGTCATTTCTTTAGCAAACTCCAAGAGTTCTTTGTTCTCGGCCTCGCGCCGCTTTTTGAAATTCTCCAAATCCGCTGCCGCCCGCTTCCAGTTGTTGGTTAGAGTCACAATCTGGTCTTCCGGACTTTGGATTTGTTCGTCTTGGTCTGTCATATATTCTTGTATTCTACCCCTCCTAACCTCCCCTGTTCCAGGGGAGGAACCACTGCGAGGATTCGCCTGTAGCTTTACCCTCCTAGAATAGGAGGGTCGGCCCCGCCAACAGTAATTAATATTTAATTGACGAAGGCGGGGCCGGGGTGGTAGATCAAATCTTAATAATTAAAAACAAAACCACTGTCCCAGAAATCAACTTGGCCAAATAATTAATAATCGACAAATTTTTCGCATACGCCATGCGCTTGGGGCCGATGATGCCGATCACACCCTTCTTGCCATCTTTAAGCTTAACGTTTGAAACGATTAAACTCAAATCTTTCGGTACCGGAAACTTCGCTTCGCTCCCGATAAACGCTTCTGCTGTGACTTCAGACTTTTTAATCAGCTTCGTGGCATGCTCATCAATATTTTCCAAAAGTTGCGCCACTTGTTTCATTTGTTTGGAATCCGCAAACTCCGGCTCGCCGATGATATGCGACAGGCCCGTGGCTGAGGATTGATTCGGCAACAGAGCAAACGCGGCTTGGCCAGAAACTTGTGATAGCAAATTAGAAATCGAACGGCCCAGCTGTTCGTGTTGGATTTGCAATCTTCCCAATTCATGTTTGAGCATGCGCCGTTCTTTTTCCGACAGCTCAAACCGGCGCATCAATTCGTTGACAAAAAACCGATAGCCTTGGTCTGTGGGTATACGGCCCGCGGATTTATGCGGTTGATAAATAAACCCGGCCTTTTCCAGGACGACCATATCATTCCGGATCGTGGCTGAGGATTCCTTAAAGTGGTATTTCTCCACTAATTCCTTGGATCCCACCGGATTGGCTGTTTCCGAATATTCTTTGACTATTGTTGCTAATATCTTTTGTTGACGAATATCCATAAGGATTTTCCATCCCGGACTTGCCTGCCCGCCAAAGCCTTGGCGTCGGCGGGATCCGGGATCCACTACAATAATTAAATCAAATGGTCACTTTAGCACTCATAGCTTTACAGTGCTAATTATATACCTTAGCACTCAGGACTGTCAACCCAGTATATCAACTTCGATAATGGTTTTTGTATTTACTTTTGCCTAAAGTAAAAAAATACCAACAGTAGTTACATCAATCTATAGATTAAAGATTGATAACAAAAACCATTGAAGGCAAAAGCATCGAAGTTGTATTACTGGGTCAAGTGCCAACTGGTTCTCTTCAGATTATCTCTCCCCCACTGGGGGAGATGTCCGACGTAGCTTCAGCGAAGTCGGACAGAGAGGGTGAGTTTGGCACAAAAAGAAAAGGCCAGAGGACTTCCGAAGAAGTCATGGCCTGGACACGAGTGTGCCGGTTGCTGCAAAGCGAAGTTGACGGCTGACCTACTTCTGATCCGGCGGTGATACGAGCGCCCAGACTTGTCGAAAACCGACCAAGGAACGGCCGATCTCAACCTTATGAACCTGGACGACTGAGCCGAGGAACAATTTCAGCCCTGTATAATCATCCTTATCGAGTCGTCGCCCAACTGTCGTGGGAGATTCCAGTCGGCGTGTTTCGCCGGTTTGTGAAAAGCCCAAGATGAACAAACTGGTCGCTGACAGTTCAATCAACCGAAGCTTGTCGCCGGTCACAGGCAGAAGTACCCCGCCGACTGGTTCGGACTTTCCGATCACCTCGTAGGCCTTAGCTGAACTGTAGTGGTCACCGTCTAATGCTCCCACTAACACCCACGCCATCTTGTGCTCCAGCTTCTGCCAGGGATCTGCGGCTGGAGCGGGGCCGAGTCTATAGGTTTCGACTTCAACTAGCGTACCTCTCGGATCCGGCGGGGTCACAGGCTTTTGACCAAAGACTGGAGCAACCGAGCACAGACCAATGATGAGTAGCAACACGAAATACCGCTTCACGTCTATACCCTCCTTGGGTGATTGTAATATTGCTAGATAACTTAATTCTACGCCCGTAATTGGAACAATTGAATAATAATTGTCAATGGCTAGGCAAAAAAAAGGCCAGTGAATCTCTGACCAACAATAAAATAAGCCAAAAAAGTTGGATGATACTTACGCTTTATCGATTATCTTTTTTCCCGATCAAAACTACCAAGGCAAAGGCAATAATGACCAAGGCCCCGGCAATATAAAAAATTCCCATAGCAGTATTTGGATTAATATACGTCATTGATTCAAAGCTTGGTGAAGTTCTGCTAAATCCGTTTCAATAGTTTCCCAGACAATTGCAGCGTTCAAGCTGGCGTAATCATGTATAGCTTTATCGCGAAATCCGGCGATTTCTTTCCAAGGAGTTCCGGGTAATCGAGCTTTATACTCTGACGATAATCTTTTCACTGCCTCGCCGATAACTTCCAGACGCCTGACACAGGCGTCGAAAATATCAGCATCATTAATGAAACTTTCATAAGTCATGCCTTGGATAGAATGCTGGATTTTGGCAATGGCCTCCAATATATCCTGCTTATATTGCTCATCTCTGTCCATACATGACGACTAAATCTTTTTGTATAGCCGGTTTGATAAACGGCTTCTCGGAACCGGCGATCACTACATCAACCTCCCTGCCTAGTGCGGCTTTAAGTTCATTTTCCAAACGGATAAACTTTACCAGGCTTGGTATTTTTTTAAATCTGACTAAAATATCAACGTCACTATCACCATGAGCTTCTCCTCTTGCGGTCGAACCAAAAATTCCCGCGTACTCGACTTCGTGGGATTCGAGAATAGGTCTAATTCTATTTTTAATTTGTTCGATACTCATATAATGATCATAATCGCTCAAGGAACAAAAGTCAACTAAAAAAAGAAGGCCATGATTCACCGAAATGAATCATGGCCTGTTTATGCTAACATGCCTGCCCGCCATGCCTCGTGCAAAGCCTTACTGCAAGGCGTGGCAGGCGGGCTAGCATGATTTAGTGTTCCTCCTTTCGTTCTTCTTGCGCCATTTGGGCGTGATCTTAGTTTTGGTATTCACAGCTTTCAGCGGCCGCATCAACGTCTTATTCCGCTGGCTTTGCCAATTCTTGGACATAAACACGTTCCTCCTTACCTTGTAAGGATGTTAGTAAAGCAATCTGTTTGCCCAGTGTGACAGACTGGTCCCTTGGGAGTGACTAGGTAGAGCAACGCGTCCTGGTCACAGTCCACGCAAACCTGCTTGACCACCAACACATTTCCCGACGTCTCGCCTTTTTTCCAAAGCCGCTGTCTGGTCCGTGACCAAAAATGAGCGAATCCGGTTTCCAGAGTGAGACGATACGCCTCTTCATTAGCATATGCGAGCATCAACACTCTCCCGCCCTGGCGTCCATTCCACTCTTGCACAATCACAGGCACCAACCCGCCGCCTTTGCCAAAGTCCGGCTGAATACAGTTCGTTGTGATTCTCATCTCGCCTCCTGGTAAGGACCGATTGGACGTGACCGCTGACGCAAAATACTGACCCACGTCTCGCCTTGCTCAAACTTCGCAAGACAAAACTGGCGTTCTTGATCGATGAGAGACACATCAGTTATGACTTCTTGCGGATTCTGGAAGACCCAGACCCAGCAACCATCAGCCAAAGCTCGCTTATAGTCATCGACATTCTGCTGGCCAATGGCCTGAACGAATGCTTCGAGCTGGCCGAGTCGCAAAATTCTCATGCTCCTCCTTCTCGAATTGCGGCCAAGGCCAGTTCGACAGCTTGTTTGGCTGTGATCGCGGGCTTGATGGCCAGGTGGGGACGACGAGAGTCAAACGCTTGGCCAGCAAGCTTCTCGCTCCACCCGCCGCAGCCGCATAAGCCCACTACCGGGATGCTAGCCTGATAAGCCACCAACATTTCTGTGAGTGTCCCACTGCCACCGCTGATGGCAATGATCGCGTCACACGAGAGTGCCAGCACGAATTCACGCCCGCCGCCTCGCTCTAGGCCAGTCGCGATGATCACGTCCGCATCGTCGTAGACTTTCAGGCCCTTGCCGTAGGTAATGCCAACGGTCAAGCCGCCGGCTGAACGCGCGCCACGACCGGCAGCAGTCGAGAGTGAATCACAATCTTTCTCCGCGCCAAACACCAGCGTACAGCCTGCCAGCGCCACTTCCCGACCAACCTCCTCGGCCAGCTTGGCCACCGTTTCGGTATAGCCCAGATCCGCCGCACTGCCCATGACTCCGATCTGCAAATTTCGAACCATGATTGTCCTCCTACGAAAAAACCTCTGCGACTTGCAGAGGTTTATAAGGAGTAGTATTTATCCAATACCAAGCCTAACCAACCTCTCCAAGTGAGAAGTTGTGGTGATGCGCTGAATTGTATGCTAACGTGCTAGCACGTTGATATTGTATAAACATAAAATTACTTTAAACGATTAAGAATTAATCGATACCCACCCGTTCCAGCTTTCAACCAATGTGCCACTCGACTAATGGTGGCTGTGGTGGTTTTGGCTTGTTTGGCAATCTCCAGGTAACTCTTGTCTCCGGACTCGAGCATTTTAGCAATCTTCAAACGGTTGGCAAACTCCCGGATCTCGGATAAAGTCAGTAAATCGCGGAAAAACGCCTCAGATTCGGGCACATTCCTAAGCTTAAGAATCGCCTCAAATAGCTTGGTTGTGTCCTTATTCTGCCATTTGTTATATGCTAACATACTAGCATGATATACTTTTAGCCAAAGATTGTCAAGAGTAGTGATTATTGATGTCCACTACTTCGATTTCATCATTACCAGTATAAACAAAAATGGCCCGGTATTTTTGGGTCACTCGAAAACTATAAAACTTTAAGTGCCTTGGTTGTAAAAGCTCGGTTTCCAGACTCGGGTGTCTAGCATTTTGCTCAAACAGATATTTTTGCTTCTCCCATCGTTTGACCAGATTCCTCTGATCCAAGTATTTGACCAAATCGCCGCGCAAAGGTTTGATGCGCATGATTTACGAATTAAAATATTTTGATTTCTTAAGTCCCTTGGCAACACTGCTGAGAAATGCCTTGTTGTATTTACCTGTCTTTGTAAGTTCCGAAACGATATATTGCGAATCTCGATTCGGCGGCTCCTCAAAAGTCACGGCGTCAAGCTCGGTTAAAATCTGTGGGGAATGCAAAAAGATATAGCGCAAAATCGCGCGAAAAAATTCACTGCGGTTGGCAAAACCGTAATTTTCAGCGCTTCTATCCACCAGCTTAGCCTGCTCTACAGTTAGATTGATATTAACATTCCTCATACCACAAAGTATAGCAAGGTTTGTTAAATTATGTCAAGACTTCTTAACTTTCAAGACCTTTGCCAAGTACTGGCCAGTGTAACTTCGTTTCACTTTCGCCACTTCTTCTGGTGTGCCAACCGCGACAACCTCTCCCCCCTTATTGCCGCCTTCGGGCCCGAGGTCAATGACCCAGTCCGCGTTTTTGATCACATCCAAGTTGTGTTCAATCACGAGCACAGTGTTGCCTTTTTCTACCAAGCGATTCAACACGCCCAGCAAGCGCTTGACGTCATCAAAATGCAAACCCGTAGTTGGTTCATCTAATATATAAAGTGTGCGCCCAGTAGAGGCACGCGACAGTTCCGAGGCCAGTTTGATACGCTGAGCCTCACCACCGGACAGAGTAGTGGCTTGCTGGCCCAAATGCATGTAGCCCAAGCCCACCAATGACAGAGTTTCCAGTTTGCGCGACACGAGGGGCACGTTGCGGAAGAAAATATAGGCTTCATCCACAGTCATTTCCAGCACGTCCGAAATATTCTTACCTTTGAAATGTATGTCCAAGGCTTCCTTGTTGTAGCGTTTGCCTTTGCATTCTTCGCAAGTGACATAGACATCTGGCAAAAAATGCATTTCGATTTTGATCACGCCGTCGCCACCGCAAACTTCACACCGGCCGCCTTTGACATTAAAACTAAATCGGCCAGCTTTGTACCCGCGCATTTTGGCTTCCGAAGTTGAGGCAAATAAATCGCGAATATACGTGAACACGCCGGTGTATGTGGCCGGATTGGATCGGGGTGTGCGGCCGATTGGTGATTGGTCAATGTTGATGACCTTATCAATGTTATCAATGCCCAAAATTTTCTTATGCTCACCAGGTGATTCTTTGGCATTATAAAAATACGCGGACAAAGCCTTGGCCAGAATTTCATTGAGCAAAGTGGATTTGCCCGAGCCGGACACGCCGGTCAGACAAACAAATTTGCCCAGGGGAATTTCCACGTCAATATTTTTCAGATTAAACTCTGACGCTCCGATAATTTTCAAAGACTTGGCATTCCCCTTCTTGCGGTTCTGCGGCACAGCCACGGATTCCGCACCCGATAAATATTTGCCAGTCAAAGAATTTTTATCTTTGGCGACCTGTGCCGGTGTGCCTTGCGCCACGACGTGCCCGCCGTGCTTGCCGGCTCCGGGGCCAATGTCCACGACCCAATCCGATGCCCAAATGGTTTCCTCGTCATGCTCCACAACTATTACTGTATTACCAAGATCTCGTAAGTTCTTTAGGGTTTTCAAAAGTCGGGCGTTGTCGCGCTGGTGGAGCCCAATAGATGGCTCGTCCAAAATATACAACACACCGGTTAAGCCCGAGCCAATCTGCGTAGCCAACCGTATGCGCTGGGCTTCACCGCCGGAGAGCGTGTCAGCCGAGCGATCCAAAGTTAAATAATTTAATCCCACGTCCTGCAAAAATTTCAAACGCGCCACAATTTCTTTAAAAATTTGATGCGCAATCTTCATTTCTTTTTCCGACATTTTCTTGGGCAAACTTTCCGTAAACTCCACAGCTTCGTCAATTGAGAAATTAGCCACATCCACCACGGATTTGTGGTCAATGGTCACTGCCAAAAATTCCGGTTTCAATCGTTTCCCTTGGCAAGTCGGGCACTTGCGGATCCGCATGTACTGCTCAATTTCGCCCCGCATGTAGTCCGAATCGGTTTCTTTATATTTACGCTGTAAATTTGGCACCACACCTTCAAAAGTCCCAAAGCCATGCAAAACCGCGTCCACAAATTTTTTCGGCAGATCTCTGACTGGAACATGTACTGATGTCTGAAACTTAGTCGCCAATTCTTCCAAAATTTGCGCATACCAACTCAGACGCGAGGTCGTCTTGCTCCACGGCCGGATCGCCCCTTCGGCCAGGGTTAATTTGGGATTCGGAATGACCAAATCCGCGTCAATTTCCAATCTGGTGCCCAGCCCGGTACAATCCGGACACGCACCGTGAGGAGAATTAAAGGAAAAGTTGCGCGGATTGATTTCCGGCAAATTCATGTGGCCTTCCGGACAAGCAAAGTTGGAAGACAGTAAGATCTCTTCCCCTTTACCCCCATTATCCCCCTTACTCCCCTTTTCAATAATCACTGAGTCATCACCCAAATCCAAAGCCGTTTCCAGGGAGTCAGCCACCCGCACTCGGTCACCTGAATCAAGGGTCAGGCGGTCCACAACCACGTCAATCGTGTGCTTTTTTTTCTTATCCACGTTCAACTGCATAGCCTCGACCAAGTCCATGACTGTGCCATCAAACCGCACGCGCTGATAACCCGAGCGCCTGGCTTCTTCCAGCAGATGTTTATGCTCACCTTTTTGGTCTTTAATCATCGGGGCCAAAATCACAATCTTGGAATCTTGCGGCATGCCCATAATCTGATCCACCATCTGGGTGACGCTCTGGCCGGCAATTCGTTTGCCACAAACCGGGCAATGCGGTACGCCCACGCGCGCGAAAAGCAAACGCAAATAATCATAAATTTCTGTGACTGTGCCCACCGTGGATCTGGGATTATGTGAAGCGGATTTTTGGTCAATAGAAATCGCCGGGGACAAGCCTTCAATCTTGTCTACATCTGGTTTATCCATGAGCCCCAAAAATTGCCGGGCATAGGCAGACAGAGATTCCACATACCGTCTCTGACCTTCCGCATAGATAGTGTCAAAGGCCAAAGACGATTTTCCCGAACCTGACAGACCCGTGATGACCACAAGTTTGTTTCTGGGAATATCCAGACTGATGTTTTTGAGATTGTGCACGCGTGCGCCTCTTATCGAGATCTTTTCTTGCATGGGTTTATTCCATCCCGGACACTCGATCGGGGTCGAGTGCAGGCTTTGATCCGGGATCCACTTCAATAATTTAACCAAACTGGTTAATATCTGTAGTGGATCCCAGCTTCCGCTGGGATGGTCCTGGGGGTCACTTTAAGATTACAAAAGTAGGGACAGTTATATAGCCCTATTTTTAAGGGCTAATTTGAGCCAACATAGTATATATAAAAAAAATCCCCTTGGCAAGAGCCTTGGGGACTGACTCAAACTTGAGCTTGAGACACGAGACGCATTGCGGTTTCCACTAGGGGTCGAATGTTCTTGTTGCCCGGGGCGCGGTAGATTTCGATTTGGGCCAGACCCTCATCGACCGAATCCTGGAGAGGGCCGTCGTAATAGGTCCGAACAACGAAAACCGCATAAATCAGGTCTCCGTAGGATTGACCAAACATCGCTTCAGCGATTCTCGGATTACGCGTCCAGTCAAATCGTTGATCGTATGCTTTCCAGACGCTCTCGGATTTGACTTCGAGATGGCCGGCGCTAGTCTGAGCTGTCCGGCCTGAGTGAACGTAGATCTCTGCTCGAATTTTGTTTCCCCGAACATCCAGGGCCAGCTCATTGCAGGACCGAGAGAGAAACGCGACGTTCACATCTTGCGGCTTCCCTAACAGAGCGGCATTCCAGCTAGTATCCCACCCACAAGAATTGTGGAAATAGTAGACTCCAGGAAATTGTCGCAGAAGCTTGAACGTTTCTGAGTTCTTCATACCTGATCCTCCTGATCTTTGAGGCCCTCCGGCCGTCTGGTAGTGCCATGCGATAGGATTACCGCAAGACACCTAAATATACTATGATATGATAAATGCGTCAACGGTGTGAAGAGTATTAGGTCGCAGCCTTACCCTCCTAGAATAGGAGGGTCGGCGGTTCTCCAAAGCAATTATATTTGCGAACCGCCGGGGAGGTAGATATAAGCAATACTCTACCCCTCCTAACCTCCCCTGTTCCAGGGGAGGAACCGCTGCATGTTAAGCCTTTAAGAATGCAAAAAACATTATCCCAAAAACTCAACCACCTGCCCACCAAACCCGGCGTGTATGTTTTCAAAGACGCCAAGGGCATGGTTTTGTATGTGGGCAAAGCAATCAATCTCAGAAGTCGCGTGAGTAGTTATTTCAAACCCGATCCCCTGCGTTCGGATCGGATTGTTCTTATGATCAGCCAAATCGCAGACCTCGACTACACAGTCGTAGACAATGAACTGGAAAGTTTACTTTTGGAAAACAATTTCATCAAGCAGTTCAAACCCAAATACAATGTCATGTTGCGGGATGATAAAAATTATCTGTTTCTTAAAATTAATATTAAAGAACAGATCCCGACCATTGAGTACGAACGAAAGTTAACAGACAGAACCGCGCAATATTTCGGACCATATACTTCGGGCTTGGCTATCAAAGACACGCTCCGGTTGGTTCGCAAAATTTTTCCGTATTGCGCCAATAACAAGGTCTCTAGTAAACCTTGCTTTTACTACCACATCGGCAAATGTCCGGGAGTTTGCTTTGGCAAAATTTCGCTCGAAGAGTATCGGGCAAACTATATCAGCAAGATCATCAAGTTTTTGCATGGGAAGCAAACAGAAATTCTGATTGAACTGCAACAACAAATGAAAACTTATGCCAAAAATAAACAATTTGAAAAAGCCGCGCATGTCCGCGACCAAATCTTCGCTCTCAACCGCGTGCTCGAGCGACAAAAGGCCGTTTATCCTCAAAAAATTAACCAAGATGTATTCTCGCTCTATGAATCATGCATCAACCTGTTCATCATCCGCGAAGGCAAACTGACCCGTAAAGAAAATTTTATTCTGGACAATACCAAGGGCGTTTCAACTTCTGAAATCTTCAACGAATTTTTGCCGAAATATTATCTGGAGGCCACTGATTGGCCTAGGGAGATACTCGTGCCTAACTCCCCCCAACCCCCTCTTAAATTAAGAGGGGGTGGTCCCGACTTGTCGGGACCGGGGGCGTTATGGCCTAAAATCCTCACCCCCTCCCGTGGCACCAAGCTCGAGCTCATCAAACTCGGCACGGAAAACGCCAGGCAATACCTAAAATTGCAAACTGACAAACACTTATTGGAAGAGGCTCGCGCCCTGGCTTCTCTCAAAGAACTCCAGCGCGTCTTAAATCTGTCCAAACTTCCCGGCCGGATTGAAGCCTATGATATTTCCAATATCCAAGGGACAAATCCCGTGGGCTCCATGGTCGTGTTTGATTTTGCGCGACCCAAAAAATCAGATTATCGCAAGTTTAAAATAAACAAAAAGCAAACCCCAGATGATTTTGCGATGATGCGCGAAGTCTTGGAAAGACGCTTTAAGAGAATCGGGAATCGGGAATCGGGAATCAAGACTTGGCCAGCTCCTGATTTAATCCTGATTGATGGCGGCAAAGGCCAGCTCAATGCCGCGCTATCCGTAATTCGCAATTCGCAATTCGCAATCATTGGTCTCGCCAAACGTCTCGAGGAAATTTTTATTCCAGGCAAAAAAAATCCGATCGTATTGCCGCAAAACTCCATCGCTCTATTCTTGCTGCAGCGGATCCGCGATGAAGCCCACCGGTTTGGCGTTACATATCACCGCCAGTTGCGCTCCAAAGGCATGGTGGCGTCAACTTTGGACAATATCGCGGGTATTGGCCCAGCCAAAAAGAAACGACTACTCCAAAAATTTGGTTTAACCGCAAAAATCCGCCAAGCATCACTAACTGATCTAGCCGCAATTGTCGGCACCAAAGCCGCAGAGAAGATAAAGGCCAGTTTATAAAAAAAACCACGGTTAAAATTCTAAATCCGAATATCTAAATCCTAAACAATATCTAAATTCAAAGGGACAAATATTTTAAACCCTTGGTTTTGAATTTAATATTTTGGTCATTTGGATTTGTTTAGTATTTAGTGCTTCGTGCTTCGGATTTTATCTGAGGTTGACGCATGGGTTACTTTCTGGCAAAATACTAAGGCGAATTTTTTAACTACTGATTTATGAAACTTTCTCAAAATATTCTGGTGTTTGCCTTGATTATCATTGATGTCTTGCTCATCATCAGCATCCTCCTGCAACAGCGGGAAGGCGGCTTGTCCACGGTCTTTGGCGGCGAAGGAAACGTCTATCGATCCAAACGTGGGATTGCCCTGGGCTTACATTACTTCACGATTGGCCTAGTCGTGGTCTTTGTCGCCCTAAGTGTGGCCATTGTATTCTGGAAATAAACCCTGCACCGGAGCAAAGCGACCGGTACAGGGTAACCCACTATAAATGACCAATTTGTGGTTACAGATCAAAACTTTTTGCCAAAATTCATGGAGCGGACTTAAGAATATCCGCGCTCTTAAGCGCACTCAAATCCCTCACCTTTTAGAAAACTTTTCCCAAAAAGAAATCTACTGCCTCACTGCCGCCCTGCTGGTATTCGTGCTCTCGGGTGGTTTTTTATTTATTCGTCTACTCACCAACCAAGGCCCAGGACCGCACTACGGCGGCTCACTCACTGAAGGATTGGTCGGCCAGCCGCGGTTTATCAACCCCGTGCTCTCCCCAGCCTCGGGTGTGGATACGGACATCAGCCGCTTGATTTACGCCCAGCTCTTAAAATTTGACGACCAAAAAAAATTAACACCCGATTTGGCCGTTGATCTGCCAACCGTAAGTTCCGATCAAAAAACTTACAACCTCAAACTTAAATCTGGACTCAAATGGCAAGATGGCCAGCCGCTAAATGCCGATGACATCCTATTTACAATCCAAACTATTCAAAACGGCGAGTATGAATCTCCGTTGCGCCCCAACTGGGCGCGAGTCAAGGTCGACAAACTGGATGATTTGACCTTGTCATTTAAGTTACGCGAAGTCTCCACCTCGTTTGTCGCGAATTTTGCGCTGGGCGTTATCCCTAAACATATTTGGGAAAATGTCTCCATCCAAAATTTCCACCTGTCCGATAAAAACTTAAAACCCGTCGGCTCAGGGCCTTTCCTGGTCAGTGAAATTAAAAAAACTTCCGACGGTACCATCAAATCGATTAGTCTGAGGTCAAACGATAAGTACTACCAAAAACCGGCGTACCTCAATCAGGTTATTTTTAAGTTCTACGATGACTACGAGGGTTTGCTAAACGCGTACCAGGGCAAAGAAATCCAAAGTTTGGGCTTTGAACCGTTTGACCAAAAAGCTTTTTTGGCCACCAATGACAATACGAACCAATACCGGATTAATTTACCCCAGTATCAGGCTGTATTTTTTAATCTGGCCAAAAATTCGATCCTGGCCCAAAAAGCCGTGCGCCAGGCCTTGTGGCTGGCGACCAATCGTGAGCCCATCATCACTGACGCCTACTTGGGAAACGCGGTGCCGGCCTTTGGCCCGATTCTTGACGGGAGCTTAGGCTATAATTCCGCAATTGCCAAAACCGTACATAACAATTTGGATGAAGCCACAGGAATCTTAAACAAAGCTGGCTGGGTTTTGGATCCGGCCTCGAATATCCGAACCAAAAACAAAAAATCTCTCGAATTTAATTTGGCATTAAGTGGCAATGTTGTGATCAATGTCAAAGCCGCCCAACTTTTGCAAACTCAGTGGGGCGCAATTGGCGTGAAAGTAAATTTAGTCGTGGTTGGCTCGCATGAATTAGAACAAGATTATATTCGGCCCCGGACTTTTGATGCTCTGCTCTCGTCCGAAAACGTGGGCGCGGATCCGGATCCTTTTTCATTTTGGCACTCGAGTCAGGCGCACGATCCGGGACTGAACTTAGCTGGTTTTTCCAATCCCGAGGCGGACAAACTTTTAACCGAAGCCCGTCAGACTTCTGATCCCAATGTCCGCACTCGCGACTACATGCGCTTCCAAGAAATTATCAATGACCAATTACCGGCAATTTTTTTGGTCCGGTCGCTTTACATTTATAACGTGCCCAAAAAATTACAAGGTATTAATTTAACCAACATCATTCACCCATCCGAACGCTTCCTCAACGTCAACCACTGGTACTTCGGCCAGTGACAAAATAAAAAATTTAAACTAAAATATTATATAAGCCGCGGTGGCGAAATTGGCAAACGCACTGGCTTCAGGAGTCAGCGCCCGCAAGGGCTTGGGAGTTCAACTCTCCCCCGCGGCACCAAAAATTATTGAAACGCGTCCCGCCAAAGGCGGGATGGGAGCAATCCCGTGAGAGTTCAAATCTCTCCACGCCCACCAACAACCCTTGACTAAACCTCGATTTAGGTATATACTATATTTACCCTAAAGTCCTATAAATCGAAACAAAAAGCCTGCCCCGCCACTGCTATTTAGTTATTTAATGTAGGCGGGGTCCCGCCAACGGCGGGAAAATATACTAAAATAAAAGTTTAATTCACAGAAAATAGTCTGTAATTTTTATTGATTATTTTGTGTTAACTAAGCGTTTTGGCCAGCGGTTTAGCCCTGCCAGACGTTTAACAATTATTATTAATCTAGTAACACAATAGAGAAATATTTTTAGTATGATTTTGCGCAAGCAAAACACTGCTGTGGCGACAAAACCTGTGGCCCAGCCAATCAAAGTCGACAACAAAGGTGGGCTCAAAGTTATCCCATTGGGTGGCATTGAGGAAGTCGGCGAGAACATGACCGTGCTGGAGTATGGTGATGATATTCTCGTCATTGACATGGGACTTGGTTTCCCAGATGAAACCATGCCCGGCATCGACTATATCATTCCCAATACCAAATATTTGGAAGATAATAAAAAACGGATTCGCGGGGTAATTATTACCCATGGCCACTTGGACCACATTGGCGCGATTCCTTACATCATGCCCAAAATTGGCGACCCGCCGATTTATACCATGAAATTAACCGGCGAACTGATCAAAAAGCGATTGGAAGAATTTCATCTGCTCGGACGCTCCCAAATCTTTGAGCTCAACAAAGACGACGTGCTGACTTTGGGTAATTTCCGCATCCGGTTTTTCCGCATCAACCACAACATCCCTGATGGCGTGGGCTTGGCTATCAATACGCCAGCCGGATTATTGGTCTATGCCACGGACTGGAAATTCGATCACACGCCAGTGGATGGCCGACCCACGGAATTCGACAAGTTGGCTAAATTCGGCGGCGAAGGCGTCGCCTTACTCATGTCAGATTCCACCAATGCCGAAAAACCCGGCTACTCCATGTCCGAAAAAACTTTGGGTGACACCATTGACCGGATTTTAGGTGACGCCAAGGGTCGCGTGATCTTTGCCACCTTCTCCACCCTCATCTCGCGTGTGCAGCAAGTGATTGACGCGGCTTACAAGAGCAATCGCAAGATTGTGATTACCGGCCGATCCCTGGTCAACAATGTGGAAATTTGTTTGGCTACGAATTATCTGACTATGCCAGCCAAGGGCATGATTATCAAAATGGAACAGGCCCGCAAATTGCCGGACAACCAAGTGGTGATCCTCACGACTGGCTCGCAGGGTGAAGAAGCCTCAGCTCTGGCTCGAATCGCCCGCCAGGAGCACAAAACCATTGAAATCAAAAAAGGTGACACTTGCGTGGTCTCAGCCAGCCCAATTCCGGGCAACGAACGGGCCGTGTCCGGCATTCTGTCCAACCTCGCTCGCCAAGGAGCCAAAGTCTTGTATCAAAAGATTTTGGACATCCACACTTCCGGCCACGCTTACCAGGAAGATTTGAAACTGATGATCTCGCTGACCAAACCGAAAAACTTTATGCCCATTCACGGCGAGCACCACATGTTGGTAGCCCACGCGGAATTAGCCAGAGCGGTCGGGGTGCCGGACGAAAACATTTTTATCTTGGACAACGGCCAAATGTTGGAATTGTCAGCAACCTCGGTCAAGATCACAGAAGCCAAAATCCCCACTGGCTACGTCTACGTGGATGGGCTCGGTGTGGGCGATGTGGGTGAAGTGGTTCTGCGGGATCGGCAAGTTATGAGCAAGGATGGCATGTTTGTCATTATCATGACCATTGACCGCAAGAGCGGTAAACTCACCCAGCAAGCGGACATTATCTCGCGTGGCTTTATCTATATGAAGGGTTCGGAAGATCTGCTCAAAGAAGTCAAACACGAAGTCCGCAAAATTGCCGAGTCAAAGGCCAAGGGCACTCACAACGAACCGAACTGGACTTACATTCGCGGTGAAGTCCGCGACCAAATCGGCGAGTTCCTGTTCCAAAGAACAGAACGTAGACCAATGATATTGCCCGTTGTAATTGAAGTGTAAAAAAAACCTGCGGCCTCAAGGGGAGTCCTTGCGCAAGGACTCCCCTTGTGTTACAATAAAAGCATGCAAAATAGAGATTATAAGACTTTCCGAGAAGGTGAATATTATCATATTTACAACCGAGGAAATCAAAAACAAAAGATTTTTTTAGACGAGGCGGATTATAAAAACTTCCTTAAACGGTGTCTAATCACCCTTAATTTAGTGCCTTCTGATTCGCACAATTTAAGGATTCAACCATTAGCATTGAATTCCCTTTCCGTCATTTGTTACTGTCTGATGCCTAATCATTTTCATTTTGTTATCAGACAAAATTCGAATATTGGGATCAACCGCTTTATAAGCAAGGTGTGTACGAGTTATGCGAGTTATTTTAATAAAAAATATAACCAAGTCGGGCATTTGTTCCAAGATACCTTCAAAGCAAAACTCATAGATAGTGACGAATACATCAGTTATCTCAGCGCTTATATCCACAACAACCCAGACCGGCCGGAATCTTATCCCTACTCAAGTTTTAACGAGATAATAAATCCAAAAAACGAATCGATTTGTAAAAATAGTGATATTCTCGAATGGTTTAATCATAACCCACAGCACTACAAAAAATTTGTTCTAGATAACAAAAAACAATCGCCACTAATAGAACATCTGTTATTTGAGGAAAACTAAAGCAATGGCCAGCACAAGGGGACTCCTTGTACAAGGAGTCCCCTTGTGCTCATCTTTCCAACAAAAAATGCTATCATACTAATATATGAAAGACTCTATTGTTTCCGCCATTCAGCCGACCGGCGAATTGCATATTGGAAATTACTTAGGCTCGCTTAAGAACTTTGTTGAATTGCAAGACAAGTTTGAGTGCTATTTTTTTATTGCCGATTTGCACTCACTGACTGAGGAGTTCCAGCCTGGGGAGGCCAAACGAAATCAAATCCTGGACATTGCAGTCACCTTTCTGGCCGCGGGCTTGGATCCTGCCAAATGCACCATTTTCATCCAATCCCAAGTCCCAGCGCACACCGAGCTGACTTGGATTTTTAACACTTTGCTATCCAAAGCCGATCTGGAGCGCATGACTCAATACAAAGATAAATCGGCTAAGGCCACCAATATCAATGTTGGGTTGTTTGACTATCCTGTGCTCATGGCTGCGGACATTTTGCTTTACAAACCCACACACATCCCCGTAGGTCATGATCAACTGCAACATTTGGAACTGACCAATACCATTGTGCGCAAATTCAACCGAAAATTTGGAGAGACTTTTAACGAAATCAAAATTTATGCGCAAAAACCGCTACGCGTGATGAGCTTGACTGATCCGACGCGCAAAATGAGCAAATCCGAACCCGGGTCATTTATCAATATTGCCGACGAGCCGGAAGAAATCAGACGGAAACTCAGCAAAGCGGTTACCGCTACCGACCCCCAAGCCGGCGGACCTGGCGTGGATAATCTTAAATTCCTGCTCGAACAGTTTGGAGGCGCTGACTCGGTCAAAGACTTTACGAAATACAGCGAGCTCAAAGAAACTCTGGCAACAGTGATCGCCGAATATTTTGCTGACTTCCGGAAAAAGAAAGCTGAACTGCTAAAAAATCCTTCGCGGGTCGTTGAGATTTTGGCTGAAGGCGCCAAAAAAGCCCGCACAGTGGCGGACCAAACTCTAAACGAAGTGAAACAAAAAATCGGATTGATTTAAGCCGGTTTTATTTCGATGAATAACCTTTGTCTTTGCGAGGAGGCCGAGAGTTCACGCTAAGAATTAGCTTGGCGGCCGACGAAGCAATCTCTGACCTTGGATTGAGATTGCTTCGCGACTGCCGATGCGTAATACTCTACGATAAAAGCAGTCGCTCGCAAAGACAAAACGTCTCTAGGCCGATTCCCACTGTGTGGCAACTTCCGGGAATTTGGCTAATTTTTCTTTGAAAATATTTTGGACTTTATCCAATTCTTCTTGTGTTTTTGCTTCAAAACGCAAAACCAAGGCCGGTAGATTGGAAGATGCCCGCACCAGTCCCCAACTATGTTCATCAAAATAAACTCGCGCGCCGTTGATATCAATCACTCGATAACCCTCTGATTTAAATTCCGCGGTCAGCTTGTCTACGATTTGATATTTGACACTATCATCAACGTGAGCGTGAAATGCAGGAGAGGTTATGTAACTCGGAGTATCCTCGATGATTTTGGACAAGGGTTCGTTTTGTTGTGAAATATATTCCAAAATTTTTAGCGCGGCAAAGTTAGCATCATCAAAACCATAAAAATTATCTACGAAAAAAATGTGGCCGGAAACTTCACCGGCTAAGAGCGCCTGCTGTTCATGCAATTTTTGCTTGATGTACGAATGGCCGGTTTTCCACATTATTGGTATACCCCCATGGGCTTTGATGTCTTCCGGCAACGCTTCGGAAACTTTCACATCAAAAACAATTTTTGCTCCGGGTTTCTTGGCCAGCACTAAACGGGACAATAAAATTAAATAACGATCCGGCCAAATAATCTGGCCTAATTCGTCGGTAATACCTAACCGATCGCCGTCAGCATCAATCCCAATTCCTATATCAGCATGATTTTTCAGAACTTGCCGCCCGGTATCATTCATCATTTCGATATTAGCCGGATTGGGCACATAATTCGGATAAGTTGGATCGAGATTCGTGTTGTGCTCAACCAACTCGCAGCCAAAATCACGAAACAATTTAGGAGAAAAGGAACTACTCGTGGCATTGGCGGTATTAAGCAAAATTTTTAACGGCCGATGGAGTTTTGCTCGCGATAAGAGATCCTTGATATAAGCATCGGCTACATTTTCCTCACGGAACTTACCCTGACCTTGACTGAACTCTCCAGATTCCGCGACTTCCTTAATTTCTACTAGCTCATCTCCGATCAAAGTATATGAATAACCCAAGGCCAACTTTAATCCGTTCCAGCCAGCAGGGTTATGACTGGCTGTGATCATCATGCCGCCTTCGCTCTTAAAACAATATTGGGACCAATACATCATGGGAGTCAGACAAGTGCCAATCCCGATCACATCAACTCCGGTGCTCATCAATCCCTCTTTAGCTACAATATAAAATTCCTCTGAAGTCTGACGATTATCATGACCGAGCACCGTGGTTTTGATTCCACGTTTAGCCAAAAAGCTCCCGTAGGATTTAGCAATCAAAGTGACTGATCCGACATTGAGCTCATCTTGTGATTCCCGCCCGCGAATATCATACTCCCGAAACATGTATTGATTAAGTTTAGACATAAACCCATTTTAGCAGAAAAAATGGTTTTGTAATATAATACAGCCATGAGAATAAGCCCAGAAGCTAGTTATATAAATAGGATAGATCGGCCAAACTACACGCCAGAAAGAACCGGCAAAGGTATGCCGGCCGAAGAGCTGACGCTTGATTTCTTTGGTCAAATTCCGGGAATGGAACGTAGTCGGTTTTCCACCACCTCTGAGGACCATGGTCTGGATATCGGCGGCAAAGAACTCGATATAGTGGCTTACCGCGATCAAAAGCCGACATTAGGAATTCAAGTAACCACTGCCATAGAAAAAGGTCAAATAGCAAAAAAGCTGAAAACTATAGCTGATCATCCCTATGTCCGCCTAGATGAAATGAAACCGCAAGACCATGGGATCCCGCGCGTCTTAATCTACTTAGATGCCGGCGAGGTGGATAAATTCATGAAAGAAAAAGATTTTGATAAACATCCAGAGCTAGCCCTCAAAATCATCGGCGACGTGATCAAAAGCCTGACCTTTCATCTGGCTAAAACCAAGTCGGCACAGGAGCAACAATCATTAATGGAATTAATCGATTTATTTGAACAACAGAAGAAAAGATTTATCCACTAAATCATATGTCATTCTCAGTAGGTATCGTCGGCTTACCCAATGTCGGCAAATCAACCTTATTTAATGCCCTGACGAAGCAGCAGGCCGCGGCCAGCAATTTTCCATTTACCACGATCGACCCGAATGTGGGAGTGATTAGTGTGCCCGATGAAAGACTGGCGAAACTAGCGCTACTTGAAAAATCCGAAAAAATCGTGCCAACCTCGATTCAGTTTCTGGACATTGCCGGGCTGGTCAAAGGCGCGTCTGAAGGGGCGGGCTTAGGCAATAAATTTTTGTCGCATATCCGCGAAGTGGATGCGATTGTGCAGGTTGTAAGATTTTTTGAAAACAAAGATATTATCCATGTGGATGGATCAGTTGATCCGTCACGCGACATGGAAGTCGTAAATCTGGAACTCATGCTAGCGGATCTAGCCACAGTCAACAAACGGCTCGAAAGTTTACACCGCGATGTCAAAGGTGGGGACAAAGAAGCTATTACTCTAAAATCCGGATTGGAAAAAATCAAAGCCGCGCTCGATCAAGGCCAGATGGCCAGAACCGTGCCACTGCATGACGAAGAACTTCGATTAGTCCAACAGTTGCAATTGTTAACTATGAAGCCCATGCTTTTCGTTGCGAATATCTCTGACAATAACTCCCCCCAACCCCCTCTTAAATTAAGAGGGGGTGACGCGTCAGCGTCGGGGGAGTTACTCTCATTTGATGTCAAACTCGAGTCTGAACTAGCCGAGCTGACAGACGACGAACGCGCGGAGTACATGAAAGAACTAGGTCTGACTGAATCCGGACTGGATCGACTGGCCCATGCGGCTTATAAACTTTTGAATTTGATTACTTTCATCACTGCGGGGCCGAAAGAAAGCAAGGCGTGGACTATCGTAGCTGGCACCAAAGCCCCGCAAGCCGCAGGTGTGATTCACACGGATTTTGAAAAAGGTTTTATCAAAGCCGAAATTATCCAGTGGGACAAACTGCTGGAAGCCGGCGGCTATGGCCCAGCCCGTGACCACGGCTGGCTTCGGATCGAGGGCAAAGAATACGTCATGGCTGATGGCGACGTGGCGCATTTTCGGTTTAATCTATAGCTCTTGACCAAAGCTCAAGAGACTGCTAATATATCAAAGCTATTTAATTTAACTCATTTTCGGTCTCGGCCATAGGCGGAGGCTGATAAAGGACCTCCTTTATGCCAAAATATGAGCTGATGTATATTTTATCTTCAGCCGTTTCCGATGCTGATGTGCCCACTGTGACTGCCGAAGTCGATAAATTTTTGACTGAAGCAGGCGCGACTCTTCTGACCCAAGAACTCATGGGCAAGAAAAAGTTGGCCTATCCAATTGCCAAAACCCGGAACGGTTTTTATATTTTGCGAAATTTTGAGTCCAGCGGCAATAAACTGCAAAGCTTAGACAACAAACTCCGGTCCCTTGAGCCAATTATCCGTTATCTGGTGGTCAATGTGGATGATCAGGAACGTCGCGCCACTAAGGATAAACAAATTCAGGATAAAATGAAAGCCGCGCGCAAACCGCAGAAAGTTGAAACCGCGCCCCAGCCGGAAGTGAAATTGACTGAAACCGAACTGGATCTCAAAATTGAACAAGCTCTGGAGTCGGAAGATTTAGCTAAATAAACTATTAATAGATCCCCGCTTCCCGCCTGCCACGCCTTGTCGTAAAGCTTTGTACGAGGCATGGCGGGCAGGTCGCGGGGATGGGAGAGTTTTATGGACCTAAACAAAGCTCAAATAATCGGTCGCCTCACTCGGGATCCGGAAATTCGGACCACACCCAATGGCACCAATGTCGCCTCTTTCTCTGTGGCCACCAGTTTTAACTGGACTGACCAGCAAGGCCAAAAAAAAGAACAAACTGAATTCCATAATGTGGTCGCGTGGCGCAAACTGGCGGACATTGTCGGCCAGTATCTGAAAAAAGGCTCCCAGGTTTACATTGAAGGACGAATGCAAACTCGGTCGTGGGATGACAAAACTAGTGGCCAAAAACGCTACCGCACCGAAATCGTGGCAGACAATATGATTATGCTAGCCCGCGCCGGAAGTAGTAACACTAACGCCTCATCTGGAATGAGTACTGCCACTACCCCGGTTGAACAGCCAGAACCAGCCGCGGAAATTCCTGACATCCAAATCGATAATTCAGACATACCATTCTAAAATTTATGCCTACACCAACCAATATTAAAAAACCCTGTCTGTTCTGTACTGAAAAAATTTCTTTTGTTGATTACAAGGACACGCAATTCATCCGGCGGTTCATGTCCCCGCACGCCAAAATTTTGTCATCCAACAAAACCGGCACCTGCTCTAAGCACCAACGCATCGTGGCTCAGGCCTTAAAGCGCGCCCGCCATATGGCGTTGTTACCTTTCGTTTCTACATAAACTATGTCCGTATTAGACTTTAGCGACCTCAAAGGCACGGGGCAAATAATTAAATACAACAATGAACCCTACCAGGTCATCTGGTCTAATTTTATGCGCACGGCCCAGCGCAAACCCGTGATCCAAACCAAACTGCGCAACTTAATCAGTGGCAAAGTCATGGAATACTCCTTCAAGTACGGGGAAAAGATAGAGGGCGCGGATGTGCTCAAAAGAAAAGCGCAGTTTCTGTACAATGACGATGAGGGCGCGCATTTTATGGATCCCGAATCCTACGAAAACTTCGTGGTCCCCAAAGCTCTAGTCGCTGACCAGCAAGGATTCTTAAAAGAAGGCATGGACACAACCATTGTCTTCTTCGAAGAAAAAGCTATTGGCTTGGATTTGCCTGTCAAAATTGATTTGAAAGTCATAGAAACTGCCTCTGGTGTCAAAGGTGACACAGCTACAGGCGGCACCAAGCCCGCCACCCTGGAAACTGGCCACGTGGTCAACGTGCCGCTGTTTATCAAAGAAGGTGACGTGGTGCGAGTGGATACTAGATCTGGTGATTACGTAGAACGCGCAAGCCAATAAAAAATCCGCCAGATGGCGGATTTTTTATTTATATTACTCTGGTTTTCATCGCTTGGATTACTCTCTCACTGGCTAAAATATATGCCGCATTGCGAAACGTTGTTTGATATTTTTGCTGGACCGCGAACACGTCAGTGAAGGCTTGGGTCATCTGAACAAGGAGTTTGTCCAAGACTTGTTGTTCGGTCCATTTTTCGTTATGGATGTTTTGATACCATTCATAATAGCTGGTGGCCACGCCACCACTGTTGGCCAAAATATCCGGGATCACGATTTTGTGGTTTTGGCTAAAAATTTCATCAGCTTCCGGAGTCGTGGGGCCATTAGCCATTTCGAAAATCATTTTGGCTTGAACCTTGCTGGCATTTCCTGCAGTCAAAACATTTTCTAAGGCCGCGGGGACTAAGACATCAACGTCTAATTCCAAAAGTTCTTCGTTGCTAATATTCTTGGAGCCTGGCAAATCACGCAAAGCGCCGGTTTGCTTTTTATGCCCTTCGGCTTGCGTCAGATCAATCCCAGCTTCATTATAAACTCCACCCTTGCTGTCTGATAAAGCCACAATTTTCCAACCCAGTTCCCGCACCGATTCCGCAAGAAAGGTCCCGACATTGCCAAAGCCTTGGATAGCAATGGTTTTGCGATCACTCGGCACAAGATTTTGCGATATTACTTCCCGCAAAATGACCCCGCCACCAAATCCAGTGGCCGCTTCTCGCCCGGCACTGCCGCCATTGGGCAAAGTTTTGCCCGTAGATACGGCCAATTGTCTTTTGCCACTTAAACGACTATATTCATCCATGATCCAATCCATAATTTGCGCCCCAGCGCCCACATCCGGGCCTGGCGCATCTAATTGGGGCCCGATCAAAGGAAAAATTTTCTGCGCATAGCCCCTAGTGATTCGTTCTAATTCTCCCTGACTGACTTTTTTGGGATCAAAGATAATCCCGCCCTTGCCGCCGCCAAATGGAATATTGACCACCGCGTTTTTGAAAGTCATCCAGAAACTCAATGCCCGAATTTCATCTAAGCTCACCTGCTCAAAATAACGCGTGCCACCCTTGTACGGCCCGCGGGCATTGTTGTGCTGGCTCCGGAAACCGGTAAAAATCTTCTGCTCCCCATTATCCATGATCACCGGAATACTAACTTCCACATAGCGATCGGGGAGTTTTAGACGCGCAATAAAATTCGGATCAAGCTTGGCAATACTCGCCGCCTGATCTAATTGTTTTTTTGCACTTTCAAAAGGGTTGATGTTTGACATAACTTAAAAATTAGGTTTATTATGACTGCTGATCACGATCTATTATAGCATATACCACTTGCTGCGCGATAAAAGCCGTCATAGCCAATTGCAGGGTCGGTGATAAGCCTATCTTGATTATAGGAATAATCGGCATTAACGAATTGTATGCCCATCTACCCGTTTTCAAAGCCCATATCTCAACAACAATGGCCACGACCAGACCTGCCAATACAACAAATAGTGATTTATTTATCTTAAACTTTTGAGCGACGACAACTAAAATTAAAATTATTAGTGCGTCTACAAGCGCTGCTCTAAACAGGATAAAACTAGTTATTGGCCCGTTTTGATAATGCAAATACAACCGGCTATGGAAAAATTCCCATATCCAGTTAAGGATAAACGCTAGAATAAAAACTGAGACTAATTTTCTCAACATCATAATTCTTTGTCCGCGACATTTCTAACTTTTTGGGAAAGCAACCGCTCAGTCACAAAGCTCACGGCTTCGGCCATGGTGGGAAAGGCATGAATCATTTGTCCTAACTTCTCCACAGGGATGTTGGCAAACATGGCCAGCGCAATTTCGTGAATAACTTCGCCAGCAGCATCGCCGACCATATGGCCGCCTAAAATTAATCCGGTTTTTTGGTCCACCACAAGTTTAATAAAGCCTTCACTCTCTCTTGTGGTTAATCCCCGGCCCATAACTTTGAGCGGGTATGACGCGGCAAGCACATCAAAACCTTTCTCTCTGGCTTCTTTTTCTGTCAGGCCGACACTGCCAATTTCCGGGTGAGTAAACGTCGCTCTGGGAACCACGCGATAATCTGGTTTTTTCAGTTGATCTGGATGGGTCAGATTCCAGCCAACAATGTCACCTTCGTAAGCAGCCACGTGCGTAAACAGATATCTGCCGGCTACATCACCCGCAGCCCAAATATGGGGTTGACTTGTTCTTAAGTTTTCATCCAAAACTAATTTGCCGTGGTCATCCAATTTTACTCCAGCCGCTTCCAGAGAAAGCTTTGATAGATCAGGCCGGCGGCCAGGCGCCACTAAAATTTCATCAACTATAATCTCTTGCTGGCCTTCCTTGGTTTCAAGAATCAGTTTCTTGCCATCTGGAATTTTTTCTGCTTTCGTAACTTCCGTGTTTGTAAAAATTTTTACTCCTTGAGTGAGAAACGATTCCGCAACTACTTTTGAGGTTTCCTCATCTTCCCGATCCAAAATCCTCTCGCCACGTTGGATCAGATAGACTTGAGAGTGCAATCGGGTAAACAGCTGGGTATATTCGCTACCCACTGCGCCAGCGCCGATAATCGCAATTCGTTTGGGTTGAACTTTAAGCATGCTGGCTTGAATACTGTCAATAAAACCAGTCTCAGCCAACCCTTCAATTGGCGGAATAAACGGATCGGATCCTGTGGCTATGACAAATTGTTTGGCAGTGTAGGTTTCGTTGCCAACTTTGATTGTATACGAATCAAGGAAACTTGCTTCGCCAAAAAGATAATCCACATCGTTTCGCTTTAAGGCATTCTCAAGCCTGGGCGAGCCAGTCAAAAGCTGAATGATCGGATCTTTGGCAGAAACTATTTCCGGCAATGTAGCATGGGCTTGCTTGACATGGACTCCAAATTTTTCCGCGCTCTCGGCCAAATGCAAGACCTCGGCCGAGCGAAGCATGGCCTTGGAAGGCAAACAAGCATAATTGGGGCATTCTCCTCCTAGCTTGTGCTTCTCAACCAACGCGACCGAAAGTCCGGCTGATTTGGCTTTGAAAGCCGCCACAAACCCAGCGCTGCCGCCTCCAATAACAATTAAATCATAATTTTTCATGCGATTGATAATTAATTCACTGCGAAGCCACCTTTTGACAAGCTCAAGGTGACTCCACGCTGGACTAATTAATGACTGTGTCCTTTATGCTCTTCCTCGGTTTCTCCCTCTTTATGCATCTTGTTATGCTCTTCTTCCTTATTATCATCCACATCCATATTACAAACTGGGCAATGGGCCATAATTCTCACCCCCTTTCATAAAAAATTATTTATAAAGTTCCGTATCCGGATGAAAAGCAAACCAGGCGAACCAAAAGCTTGGTTTAGCTAAGACATTCATTCCGCCAGTAATGTCACTGATTGAGATGAGTCCGTCGTTGTAGCGAATCTCAATTTTGTGGCCATTGACTATATCGCTCACAGTCCCTCGAATTTTTAATGTTTCTTTGGGATAGGCTTTGAATGTTCCATTGACTTCCACGCCATAAATCACTGCTTTTGGAGTTAACCTGGAATCTTGTCGCTTCACCGGAAATAAAGTGTCATTGGTCTGACTATAGTTGCCGTAAGGATTTCGGTCATAGTCACGGGCAAACCCCGTGTCTTTGGAAAGGACTTTGCCCTGGGGATACTTTTGGATAAAGGTTTGCAAGGAAATATCATCAGCCTCCAATTGCTTAAGCTCGGTACCTGTTAACAGCCCGACTACCGCTTGCCCTAAAATCTGCGACCATAAACTTTCGGTTTTGCGGTCATACATCAACAAATCAGAGTTATAAAGTTTGCCTGAGACGCCAAATTCGACTGTTTCTCCGTTGATTTTTCGCTCAAATACTATGCCGGTATTGCACAAAGGACAATATGACACTAATACCGGTGTTCCGCCGACTGTGTCATTGGCAATTTCGTGCCAGACCAAAATTTGGTAGGGATAAAATCGGCTGTCGCCGTTAATTGATACGGCCAGTCCGGAACCATCCAGCTGCAGGTCATTTTTTGCCTGAGCTGTGGTAATAAACTTGGGATGATCTATAGATGGAATGCCGTCCTTGCCCGGCCCACCGTCAAAAATCTCGTCCAAAGGAATGGAATGTTTGATTTGACCGCTTTGCGGTTTCTCAATTGCAAATTTCTTGGGCATAAATTTTTGATAAGCCAACCCGCCTCCTACAACCAGCAACAAAATAATTAACGGGATTATCTTTCGCATAGATTTTATTGAATCTGACTCGCGGCTTGCAGCTGGGCTTCCCAAGTGCTTTGCGTCACCGCCCCAAATTTGCTCACCACCGCTCCGGTTTTATTGAGCACAAAAAAATCTGGAGTGCCAAACAATCCCATCTGGCTGACGATCTGCGGGTTGCTGTCAAAGTCAATTTCTTTGAGTGCGACTTTGTCCGCATACTTATTGGCCGAGTTGGCGATAAACGGCCGGATAGCGTGGCAAATACCACACCAAGGGGCACTGATCCAAACAATCGTCGCATTTTTGTTAGCATCGGCCAAGCTGGCTAAGTTCTCAACTCTGCCGGTAGTAAAGAAGCTGTCATTTTCCTGCTCATTGCCACCCGTAGTTTTGTATGGGCCCAAATTTTGGGAAGCTTGAGAAGCTGGCAGGTCTTGGTATTGCCGTGCCTCTTGCTTAGCTCTTTGTTTACCGGAAAAAGCCAAGGCCGCAAACGCGGCGACCACGATCAACACAACCACGCCGATTGTCATATAAGTACTTTTTTTCATATCTTTAAATTAATTTTTTACAAAGCTAGGTTGGGATAATACTGCAATACCCAATTCTGCACAGCTCGATCCCAGTTGAACACGAAGCTAACCGCGACTAAAATCAGAATCACTCCGGCGGCCTGCTTTATTTTTTCGCTGCGCTCCGAAAGCCAGCGGAATTTATTAACTAACCGGTTTCCAAAGTAAGCCAGTAGCAATAGAGGGATCCCCGCGCCTGCGGCATAAACCAGTAAGTAAATGATACTCAAAGTCAAATTCTGTTTGCTGGCCGCAAACGCCAGCACCACGCCCAAGATCGGGCCAATGCAGGGAATCCAGGCAAACCCCAAGCCCAGGCCAGTAAAAAATCCGGAGACAGCGTTTGGGTTACTTGTATTGATTCGAAAGTGCGGCAAATAACTGAACAGTCTCGTAGAAAGCTCGGGGAAAATTAACAAGAGACCAAAGATAGCAAAGAACGCGATCGCCAGTTTGCGGAAAGTAAAGACGCTAATCCCTAAAGCCTGCCCAAAGACCGTAATCAAAATCCCCACACTGCTAAACCCAACCATCAAACCGAGAGCAATAAAAATTGGTTTGTAGCGGTTTTGGGCTAGGCTTGCGGCCAGAAATGGCGGCAGGATCGGGAGGATGCAAGGCGAAAGAATGGTGATCAACCCCGCGGCAAAGACTGTAATTAACGAAACAGTCATTAAGATTTAAGCAGTTAAAAGTTCCTGTAAGCGTGGCTTGTCAAACCCAACTACTACTTGATCATCAACCAAGATTACCGGCACGCCCATCTGCCCGGACTTGTCAATCATTTCCTGGGCGGCAGCGCCATCAAAAGTTACGTCTTTTTCATCGTATGCGATATTGTTTTGGGCAAAATATTGTTTGGCCATTTTACAATATGCGCAAGTTTTGGTCGAATAGATAGTTACCTTTTTCATATAGATTCCTTTCTTTTATTAATTTAATCGCAAATCAATTTTTGTAATTTTTTGGTTAATTCATTTTTAACCGGTTTGTAACAAATATTATTACCCATACGCTCTGTTACCACCAAATCGTTATCTTTCATCATTTGTAAATGATGAGAAATGCTAGCGATAGACATATTTAAACTTTTAGCAATGTCGGAAACACAGACTTCCCCCTTCTCATACAAAACACAGAGAATCCTAATTCTAGTCGGGTTCCCGGCCAATTCCAAAAGCCTGGCTCTCCGAACTAAATCTTTGGTTAATTCTATTTCACTGAGATTATTCATACTATCGGAAATGGTTAGGTACTAAGGTGTGGCTATATCTTACAGAACCTGCGTTCCGGCCGAAATAACCGATCCCCAATATCACGGCACCAACAATAATGATAAAAATCGCCCAAGATACTATATTGTTTAATCTCTCCCGGCGCTTTTTAAGCTCTTCAGTCTGGCTCATATATTCAAGTATTCAATTGAATACTTGAATATTATCGTACAAAAAAGAACTTGTCAAGTCCCCTTGTAATTTCCAGGCTACCCATGATCCATATTCAAATACTTCTCCGCGTCCATGGC